>Ga0209199_1000353_pt1 | contig 67882 bp, 70 predicted proteins | sample COGITO_mtgs_1105_7_FD_184805 | JGI IMG/M metagenome (GOLD analysis project Ga0209199, IMG submission 184805) | Pelagic marine microbial communities from North Sea - COGITO_mtgs_110523 (SPAdes) (version 2) | ecosystem: Environmental > Aquatic > Marine > Epipelagic ... | reverse complement strand
TTCGGGATCATTGACGGTGTCTTCAGCATCGAGCAATTCGACCAAACGCTCCGTCGCACCTGCAGCGCGTTGCAATTCGCTCCAAATTTCCGAAAGGGCGGCAACGGCCCCCGCCACCATCACAGCGTAGATCACGAATTGAACAAGCGCACCCGTGCTCATCAGATCTGCGCGCACGTCCCGCGCGCCGATCCACAAGACACCGACGACGCCAGAGAAAACCAAGAAGATCACGATTGCCGTCAAGTAGGCACGCACCGTGATGCGGCGGCGCGCAGCATCGAAACTTTTCTCGGTAAAATCTGCAAACATATGTTGGCTTTGGGCCTCGTGCGTGAAGGCTTGCACGGTTTGCACAGAGCCTAGCGTTTCCGAAGCATTGCCTGAGGAGGCCGCGATCCAGTCCTGGTTTTCGCGGCTCAGCACGCGCAAACGACGCCCCATGAGCAAGATCGGCACGATGACAGCAGGCACTAGCAAAAGCACAAGACCCGTGAGTTTGGCAGAGGTGAAGAGCATCAAGATCAAGCCACCAATGAAAATCAACATATTGCGCAAAGCGACAGAGATCGATGATCCGATCACCGAAAGGATCAGCGTTGTATCTGTGGTAATTCGGCTCAGGACTTCGCCTGTCATGATCTTTTCGTAAAACTCGGGGCTCATGGCAATGACGCGGTCGAACACGGCCTTGCGAATATCTGCAACCACCCGCTCGCCCAAGCGCGTGACTAATGCGTAGCGCAGCGCCGTGCCCAGCGCGAGCAAGGCGGTGATCGCCAATGCTGACGCGAAATACTGATCGAGCAGGCCGCCATCCGCTGATTCAAAATTGTCGATGACGCGGCGCACAGCCAAAGGCATTAGAAGCGACACAAAGGCCGTTAGAGTCAGCGCCAAAGACGCGAAAATCACCAGTGGTTTGTAGGGTGCCAGGAACGGCCAGAGGCGGCGCAGGGTAGACAGTTCTTTCGATTTCGCGCGTTCTGCTTCCGTCAGATTGGGAGCAATTTGGTTGGCAGGTGCCGTGGTGTCGGAGGCCATGAGTAATCCTTAAAACGCTGATCAGTCGCATTAAAGGCACCTAAGCACTTGGGTCAAGCGCGGCACATGGGCGCGCTATTCATTCTGGAGTGGAAGGATGGAGCGGGCGGAGGGAATCGAACCCTCATCTTCAGTTTGGAAAACTGAGGTCTTAACCATTACACAACGCCCGCGCGCTGGATTGGACATAAGTCAGCCCTCACAAAGGGTCAAGGCGCACATGTGAGGAAAGTCACTAAACTCTGCGTTTCACTGTATTTGGTGATGCTCTGCGCAAAACGTTGGGGTATCACTCGAGTCTACCACAAGATTGATGCTTAAAACTTGCGCACTTTTGCCTCATTTTTGCCTTCTAGCACTCCTATCCCTGCTCCAAACAACTTGCGTTTCTGACAGCGCAAAAGGAGTGATATGATGTTCAAGCCTATCTTTTTTTCAATGGCCGCGCTCAGCTTGAGCTTTGCGCAGGTCGCAAGCGCAAATGACTATAGCATTCTCGTTGAAGAAGGTGCGTTCTACCCGGAAATCACGTATCTCGCCCCAGGCGATACTGTGACGTTTACCAATAATAAAAACTACTCTATCGAAGTCATCGCAAGCGATGCAAACTGGACCACAGGGTCCTTGGCGACGAGCATGGACTACGTTTTGTCAATCTCCGCGGAGACCGCGCTTTCGTTCGGTTTGGTCTCTGATGCGGAAATCGCAGGGACCTTCTCCTTCGACCTCGCACCTTTGGGTGATGTCAACGGAGACGACAATGACGCTTTTGACGGCACCGACGGACCAGAATCGTCTAACTAAGCGCTTACAGCGTCAATTAAATGCGCGCCACTTGCGCGGTTAGAATTGACGCCGCGATCGACGCGATAGAATTGTAAATGATTTTCCGGCGCGGCCTGCATCAGCAGCGCTGCGCCTTTGCCTTGCTCGCCGAGCCACAGCGCCCAGTCCTGTTGCGCAAGGATGACGGGCATGCGGTGGTGAATCGCGCTCATGGAAGTGTTCGCGGCACAGGTCACGACAGCGCAAGTTCGCAGCGTTTCTTCGCCATGCTGCCAATCTTGCCAAATTCCTGCAAAGGCGAGCGGAGCTTTGTCGTGTGCGTGAATAAACCAAGGGTCACGCCCACCTTCGCTGTCTTTGGTCCACTCATAAAATCCGCTCGCGGGGATAAGGCAGCGCCGTTCGCGCGCCGCTGTTCTAAACGCGGGTTTTTCTGCAATCGTTTCCGCACGCGCGTTGATCAAAAGTGGGCCGCCATTCGGTTTTTCATACCAGCGCGGGATAAACCCCCATCGCATCGAAGAGAGGCGACGCGTGCCACCCTCGCTTTGGATCGTGTGCAATTGGGTTGTCGGGCAGACGTTATAATTTGGCACCTCGGGAAGATCATTTGCAGGCTGCGCCGCAAAGAGTTGCGCCATCGCGTCATTAGGAAGAGTTACTGCAAGGCGTCCACACATGCGCTTGAGTGTAGGGCAATCGAAATGAAACGCGACACGAATTTTCTAAGAAAATTCAATTCCATCTTCTTCACATAAGAATATGGTTCTCAAATTATGTGGGGAGGGATTTCATGAGTATTTGTATTGTCTATTTTTCGGTGGACGGACACACGCGCGCATTGGCAGAGGCCATCGCCAAAGGGAGCGCCGCACGCCTATTTGATGTGACCGCGCTTAGCGACGCAGATTGGCGCGCACTGGATAGTGCTGGCGCGGTCATTATGGGCGCGCCGACTTACATGGGTGGTCTGCCCACTCCTTTTGTGCAGTTCATCGAAGAAGCCGCCACGCGCTGGGACACGGGCCAATGGCGTGACAAACTTGCGGGTGGGTTTTCCACGGCAATGCATCCGGCAGGTGATAAGCTGAATGTTTTGACCAGCATGTTTATTTTCGCAGCGCAAATGGGGATAATCTGGATCGGCAATGCCGAAACTGGCGCACCAGTTGTGGCTGAGAATGAGGGGATCAACACCGACGGCTCTTGGGTAGGCGTCACGGCCAGTGTTCCGCGCGAAGGGGATGAGATTTTGTCGGGTGGTGATTTGGAAACAGCGCGGCGTTACGGAGTTCGTATGCGCGCAGCGCTCGAAAAGTGGAAGCGCTAGATGGGGGCGCTGCACCCAAGCCTGCGGCCTTCCCCCGAGGTATTTTGAAGACCAACGAAACGCAAAGGGAATAGGGCGCGGGTTTTGATCACCGCGCCCTATTCAGTTTACTTCATTGAGATGCGCCCATCCGTGTAGGGTGTGTAGGGGCCTTGCGCCGCAAGATATTCAGCCGTCACATCCGCAAGGTCAGGGCCGTAGTCGTATGCATTCTCAGCGTCGCGGAACATCTTATAGCCGTCGCCGCCATTGCGCACATAATTGTTGGACACCGCGCCATACATCTTGGCGAGATCAACCGCAGCACCACCTACCATGACGTTTGAGATGCGGCTGCCAACCTCTGCACTGGCATCGAACGTGAAGCTAACACCTGCAACTTGCGGGAAACGACCTTTGACTTCCTCCACTTGGCTCACCCCGTTTTCAAGCGCAGCCACAAAGGTTGCACCGGAAATACGGAAGGTGGAGAGAGTATTTTGGAATGGCAGGACAGTCAGGACTTCACCCATCGTCACCTCGCCCGCGTCGATGGAGGCACGGATCCCACCAGAGTTCGCAATCGCGATTTCAACGCCTTGGTCTTTCACCCGATCCAGCATTGCATCCGCGACAAGGTTGCCCATCGCACATTCCTGCACACGGCAAATCGCGCGATCCCCTTCAATTGCATCCGCCGCATTAGCGACTACTTTGTTGCGGATCTCTTCCAATGGGGCTGCCGCTTCGGCGATCCGTGCTTTTGTCGCCACATCTTCATTGATTGCGCCGTCAACGATTATTGGCTCACCCACAGCTTCGGTGATCTCGCCCGCATCATTGAAGGTGACGTACAGCTCGCCCAGAAATTTGCCATAGGCATAGGCCTGCACAATCGCCGTTGCGCCGACTACAGTCGGATAGGCTCCTTCCGCGCGCTCGTTCGTATTGGAGAGCAAGGTGTTAGAGTGACCGCCGACGATCACATCAACGCCAGTCGTCCCAGCAGCAACAGCCTGATCGACCACATAGCCAGAGTGCGACAGAACGATGATCTTGTTCACACCCATGTCTGTCAGCTTATCAACCTCGCCTTGAACCGCATTCACAGGTTCTGTGAAAATGATGTTGGGACCGGGGCTTGCCAATTCGTCTGTGTCCTGAGGTGTCAGGCCGATCAGGCCCAGCTTTTGACCACCGCGTTCAATCACTGTGGACTTGGCGAGCTTGCCTGCGAGCAGTTCTTCCCCGCTCACATCCGCGTTGGACATCAGGACAGGGAAATCGACCGCATCCATGAAGCCGCGCAGAACTTCGGGGCCATCGTCAAATTCATGGTTGCCCACCGTCATCGCGTCATAGCCAAGCTTGTTCATCATCTCAGCCGCGAGTTTACCCTTGTAATAGGTGTAAAACAGCGTGCCTTGGAACTGATCACCGCCATCCACGAGGATCGAATTGTTTGTGCGTGCGCGGGCCTCTGCAACGGCAGTCACCAATCGCGCGGAGCCGCCAAAACACTTGCCTTCTGCGTTGTCTTCCGCGCCGCATCCGCTGTCATATTTGCTAATCGGCTCAAAGCGCGCATGGAAATCGTTTGTGTGTAAAATCGTCAGTGAATAATCAGCGGAGGCAATACCTGCTGTTAGTGCGAGGCTGGCCGCCCCTGCCAATAAACGTGTGAGCATGTTTGAATTTCCTTTTATCTTGAACCCTGAGTCGAATGTTGGCCTGTCGCTGGCATTCTGTCAAAGGCCGACGTGGCGCAAAGCTTGAAACAAGAAATTTATGCGCCTAGCTCCAATAGATGTTCAGATGGATTCGCATTGTCTTTGTTGTCCTAACCTTCGCTGTAACGTGGGCCTATGCTGCCCTACCGGGACACCACCGCGCGCTGACCCCCGAATTTTTCGGCCTCTTCTTAATCGAGAACGGGATTTATACCGACGCCCCCGAAAGACACGCTGAATTTGAAGCGCTCCTTGACACCGCGCAAGCACGCGCTCAGGGGTTTTTTGGTGGAGCAAAGGCCCCTCGGATCATCATATGTACATCGCAAGAGTGCGCAAACAGGTTCGATCTGAAGCTGCGTGGTCTTACCCTTGGGCGGCATCTCGTTTTTCTCGGTCCGAAAGGCTTGAACGAAATGATCCTTACCCATGAGTTTGCCCATATCCATCTTCACAGCCGAATGGGTGTCCAAGATGTTTTTCACCAGCGTATTCCAGCTTGGTTTAACGAAGGACTGGCCACGCATTTGGCTCGCGATTCACGTGTGCAATCTTTCGCGCCACGACAGGCGACTTGGATCAAACAAGCGAAGAGTTTTCGAGCGTGGGGTCGTTTGCATCAAACACGGGATTGGCAAGAGACCTATGGCGCAGCCAAGACATTGGTGGCGGCCTTGCACGCTGAGATTGGCGATGTAGGTTTGCGCACGATCATAGATCGACGCTATTGAAACCGGTGATTTTGAAGCAGCTTTGCACAGGCAAGTGGGCCGTGACTGGCCTTGACGCTATCGCCGGCTTGGATCATCACGGCCCCCATGAAAATATACAAAATCTTTCGCGCCGATGAGTGGGCGCAGCTTCGCCAAGACAAATCCACCAAAGGTGCTCCAATCGACATCTCGGATGGCTATGTGCATTTCTCGACAGCCAAACAGGCGCAGGAAACCGCAGACAAGCATTTCTCGGGTGTGGATGGTTTATTCCTGCTTGGCTGTGATGCGGAGACGATGGGCGCCGCGCTTAAATGGGAAGTCTCGCGGGGGGGGACAGAGTTTCCGCATTTGTACCGCGAGTTGCGCATAGAAGATGTTGAATGGGCACAGCCTTTGCCTTTGGTTGATGGCACGCATCATTTTCCAGCAGGGCTGGAATAAATGTTGCGGCTTGCGGAACAGATCGGTCTGAAAGCGCTGCGCAAGATTGATCCAGAAGTCGCACATGGCTTGGCTTTGAAAGCGTTGCAATATGGCTTGGCGACGGCCCCTGGTGCGATCACCTCGCCCCGTCTGGCCTGTAATCTTGCGGGGCTTGCGCTGCCAAATCCCATCGGGTTGGCCGCTGGCTTTGATAAAAACGCCGAAAGCTTGAAAGGTCTCAGTACATCCGGTTTCGGCTTTATCGAGGTGGGGGCCGCAACACCGCGTCCGCAGGACGGAAATGCCAAGCCGCGCCTGTTTCGTTTGACCGAGGACAAGGCCGCGATCAATCGCTTCGGGTTTAACAATCAAGGGATGGAACGCATCGGTGCGCGTCTGGCAAAACGCCCGCGTGACATGGTGCTGGGCTTGAACTTGGGCGCGAACAAAGACAGCGATGACCGTGCGGCGGACTTTGCTAAGGTGCTTGCCCATTGCGGCGCGCACGTGGACTTTGCGACCGTGAATGTCAGCTCACCCAACACCGAAAAGCTGCGTGACTTGCAAGGGGCGGCAGCGCTCAGTGCGCTTTTATCTGGCGTGATGGACGCCCGCGCTGCGATTGCGACACCCATCCCCGTCTTCCTAAAGATCGCACCGGATTTGACCGACGGCGAGATCGCAGAGATTGCCCAAGTTGCGCTGTCGACGGGTGTGCAGGGTGTGATCACCACCAACACGACGCTTGATCGCGACGGTTTGCACAGCCAACACAAGGGCGAAATGGGAGGCCTCTCCGGCGCACCCCTGTTTGAAAAATCAACGCGGGTTCTCGCCAAACTCTCCGTACAGACTGACGGCAAACTCCCTTTGATCGGCGTTGGTGGCGTCAGCACTTCGGAGCAAGCATATGCCAAAATTTGCGCGGGTGCCTCTGCGGTGCAGCTATATACCGCACTTGTTTATGGTGGCTTGGGTTTGGCGGCGGACATCGTGCACGGGCTTGAAAAATTATTGCAAGCAGATGGCCATGATAATGTCGCGGATGCTGTTGGCAGCAAGAGAGCCGACTGGCTATGATCACCCTGTGGCACAATCCACGCTGCAGCAAATCACGGCAGGCTTTGGCGCTGCTAGAGAAGACGGGCGTAGAGATTGCGCTGCGCCTTTATCTCAAAGACGCCCCTGATCTTACAGAGATCGAGGCCCTACAAACAGCCTTGGGGCTCAAAGCCATCGACATGATGCGCAGGGGCGAAAAGGCGTTCAAAGAGACAGGTTTGAGCAAGGACAGCCAAGATGCAGATCTGCGCACCGCGATGTTGGCCCATCCGATCCTGATCGAACGCCCTATCGCGGTGAAGGGTGGCGAAGCGGTTATTGGCAGACCGCCGGAAGATGTTCTGACATTGCTTTAAGCCGCTACGCGCTCCAAGGCGGGGTATTTCCAACCCAAGGTGATGCCGCGCGCGATAAAGGAAATGAGCAGCGCGAGCCATAGCCCGTGATTGCCGACCAGCGGCATCAGTACCAAAAGGGCCACGATGTAGATCACAGCAGAGAGCGCCATCATATTACGCATGTCGCCACTGCGCGTGGCCCCGATGAAAATACCATCGAGCATCCATGCAGCGCAGCCCACCAAGGGTGCGGCGATCATATAGGGTAGATAGATGCGTGCCTCCGCGCGCACATTCGGCGCTGTGGTCATCAGATCAATGATTGCAGGACCAAAGAGCACGAAACCGGCGGCCGTGCATATGACAGTGATCATGCCCCAAAAGCTTGTCATCAGCGCGGCGCGGCGCACACCTGCAACACTGCGCGCCCCCATGGATTGGCCGACCAACGTTTCCGCCGCTATAGCAAAACCGTCCATCGAATAGGCGGTGATTTCCAGAAACTGCAACAACACGTGGTTCGCCGCCAAAGTGACATCGCCGAAACGAGCACCAAGGAACACAAAGCTTAGGAAGATGCCTTGCAACACCACAGAACGCAGGAGGATATCGCGGTTCACGCGGGCGAATTGGATCATTTGCACACGATCAAAAACTCGTGGCCAGTCCCTCCACGCAGGGGTCTTTAGCGCATCACGACAGAGCCAAAGACCGAGAAAAAGCCCGCTCCACTCTGCGATCAATGTGGCAATGGCGACGCCTTCGACGCCCCAGCCAAGGCCGAGCACGAACCACAGATCCAGCGCAATGTTCAACCCGTTCATCCAAAGCTGCACGATCAAAACAGATCGCGTGCGCTCGAGGCCAATCATCCAGCCCGTCAGGCCATAAATACCGATTGCGGCAGGCGCGCCGTAAATGCGGATGCCCATGTAGGTTTGCGCGAGGGTCTCTACCTCTGCGCTGGCGGGGGCGGTTTGGAGCGCTAACCAAATGAACGGCATTTGCAGCGCCACGATCACAAAGCCTGCGGCCAGCGCGATAATCATCGCACGCGACAAAAGCGCCGAGACTTCGCCTTTGCGCCCTGCCCCTTCGGCCTGTGCCGTGAGGCCTGCGATGCCCATACGCAGAAATCCGAAGATCCAATAGATTGCGGTCAGTGCAATCGCACCAATGCCAACGGCCCCAATGGGTGCGGCCTCGCCCATTTGCCCGACAACGCCCGTGTCCACCGCGCCCAAAATGGGAACCGTCGCGTTTGAGAGCACGACAGGCAAGGCAACCGCTAGAACACGGCGATGCGTTAAGGAGAGTGGATCGCTCACCTGCCTTCGCGGCGCGGCATCAAGAAATGTGCAGCCCCGTGTGCAAAAGGACGGTCATGGTTATCCTGCCACGCTTCGACCTGAACAGACGCGTAGCGGCGACCAGACCGCGTAACCCGTGCGCGCGCATAGGCATCGCGCGGCAGGCCAGAGCGCATGTAGTCCACCGTGAAATCAATCGTTTTAGGCAAACGCGGCAAGGTGCCCGCCTGCAAATCCTCGAGACTGATCGCACCACTTTCAATGTCTTCCCACAAGAGCGACCAGCTCAGTTCGATAATCGCGCTGACCTCTAGGAAGGCGGCTGTGACACCGCCGTGGATTGCAGGCAAAAAGGGATTGCCGATAAGTTTTTGATCAAACGGCAAAAGCGCAGTCAGCTCATCGCCGCGCCGATCAAAACTGATCCCGAGGAATTGGATATAAGGCACACCGCCAACCAACGCGCGCAGTGCGGCGTCACGGCGTTGTTTTACATACTGCATCGGTTCTGGGGGTTTACGTGCCACTCTAGCGTCCCTCCACGGTGAAGGTGCCAGTTGCCATCGCAACCGGATTGTCACTGTCATCATCGAGCGCGACCGCACGCACAAAGGCGACAGAGCGCGTGATGTGATGGCATTCGGCTTGCGCACGTATGCTTTGATTAGGTGTCGCAGGGCGCATGTAATCAATGCGCAGATCAATGGTTGCCGTTGCGGCAGGGCTTTCAGGATGGCTCATCACCGCAGCGCCACAACAGGTGTCCATCAACGCAGACACTGCGCCACCATGAATAACGCCTGTCTTCGGGTCGCCCACAAGCTGCGGATCATAGGGCATGCAAATCTCAGCCTTGCCGTCGCCGATCTGCGTCAATTCCATCCCCAAAGCCGTAGCATGGGGAATCGCCTGAATGAATTGTTTAGCAATCTGCGCTTTGCGCTCTGACATGGTTCGGCTCCTTGATTGCCTACCCCCTTTATGAGCGCCATTTTTGCACAGGGGCAAGGGCAGCGGTTGCCCTTCCACACAGCCGCATCTAATCTACCGCCTAGGAGAGCGACGATATGGCTGAGATAAGGTTAACCTTTAAAGAGATGTGCGCTCGCTTTGATGTGACGCCACGTACTTTACGCTATTACGAGTATATCGAGCTTTTGCAGCCAGAACGCGATGGTCGTTCTCGATTCTATAGCACCCGCGAATGTGCGCGCATGACGCTGATCATGCGGGGTCGCAAGTTTGGCATAAAATTGGAAGAAATTCGCCAGTGGCTGAAAATCTATGAAAATGAAGGCACTAAAGTGCAGATGAGCGCCTTTGTAGAGATGGCGGATCATCAATTGGTGGAACTTGAAGAGCAGGCCGAGCAACTAAGCGACGCGATTAAAGAACTACGCACTCTGCGAGAAGAGACCGTCGAAAAGATCGCTTAAGCGCCCAACTTCACACCTTTACGGCCAATTGAGCTTGCTTTGTGGCGCGATTTGCCAAGTCTTCCCCGTATTTTTGCAGTTGCAGCATTACCTAGGTGTAAGTTACGTAAACTTATATTTGACGTAACGTACTACCTACGTAAACCTGAGGTTTCGATGTAACGAACATCCAAGACATCAGGTGTACTCAAACTGAGACTAAGATGAGTGAGACATTATGCAACCGTCTGAATCACAAATGACGATCCGAGAAATGTGTGACGCGTTTGACGTGACGCCACGCACATTGCGATTTTACGAAGCGAAAGAGCTACTCTTTCCAGAACGTGACGGGCAGAAACGCTTGTTCACCAAGCGCGACCGCGCCCGGCTTAAGCTGATTCTGCGTGGCAAGCGTTTTGGCTTCAGCTTGGAAGAGATCCGCCAGCTGCTCGACCTCTATCATGTCGGCGATCAACAACAGACACAAATGAACCGCACGCTCGAGATCGCTCATGATCGTTTGTCCGATCTTGAGGCACAACGCGACGAACTCGAAAGCGCAATTGATGACCTGCGCGAGCAGATCAAGTGGGGCGAGAAGATCGTCGGCTCCATGAACCAAACACGTAAAGCGGCCGAATAATTCGGCCGCCTACACCCGACCAACTACTGAACCATCGACTTTGACCGAATAGGGAGTGGCCCATGCCCCGTTATACAGCCCCAACAAAAGATCTTCAGTTCATCATTCATGATGTATTGAAAGCCACAGAGACCAGCATTCCGGGTTATGACGAGCTGGAGGCCGATTTCACAGGTGCCGTTCTTGAAGAAGCGGGCAAGATTTGCACGGACTTGCTGCAACCCTTGAATGCGGTGGGCGACAAAGAGGGCTGCACGTTAGAAAACGGCGTCGTGCGCACGCCGACAGGTTTTAAAGCAGCGTTCGATCAAGTAAAAGAAGGTGGCTGGACCGGTCTGGACATGCCAGAGCAATACGGCGGCCAAAACATGCCAGCCTTGATGGGCACGGCTGTGGGCGAATTGTTCTCCGCGTCCAACCAAGCGTTCACGATGTATCAGGGCCTTACCCACGGCGCGGCCTCCGCCATTCTCGCGCACGGCACGGACGAACAGAAAGACAAATACTTGCCCAACATGGTGTCGTGCGAATGGACTGGCACTATGAACCTTACGGAGCCACATTGCGGCACCGACCTTGGTTTGATGCGCACGAAAGCCGCGCCACAAGACGATGGGTCTTACAAGATTTCCGGCCAGAAGATTTTCATCTCATCCGGTGAGCATGACATGGCCGAAAACATCATCCACTTGGTTCTCGCCAAGATCGAAGGCGGACCAGAGGGTATCAAAGGCGTGTCGCTCTTCATCGTGCCAAAGTTCAACGTGAAAGATGATGGCTCTTTGGGTGCGCGCAACGGTGTTGCTGTTGGCTCTATCGAAGAAAAAATGGGCATTCACGGCAATTCCACATGCGTGATGAACTATGACGAAGCGACGGGTTACCTTTTGGGCGATGAGCACAAAGGCATGCGCGCCATGTTCACCATGATGAACGAAGCGCGTCTTGGCGTGGGCATGCAGGGTCTTGCGCAAGCAGACGCCGCGTACCAAAACGCGGTAGATTATGCGACAGACCGTTTGCAAGGACGCGCTGTGACTGGGACCCAAAACCCGGGCGGCCCCGCCGATCCACTGATCGTGCATCCCGATATTCGCCGGTCTTTAATGGATCAGAAAAGCTTTACCGAAGGTGCGCGTGCATTCCTGTTGTGGGGCGCGACGATGATCGACGATGCGCATCGCTCTGGCAACAAAGACGCGGACGGTTTGGTATCGTTGCTGACCCCTGTGATCAAAGGTTTCCTAACCGATCAAGGTTACGACATGACCGTAAAGGCCCAGCAGGTCTACGGCGGTCACGGCTACATTGAAGAGTGGGGCATGTCGCAATATACGCGCGACGCACGCATTGCGATGATCTATGAGGGTGCGAACGGGGTTCAGGCTTTGGACCTTGTTGGTCGTAAGCTAGCGCAAGACGGCGGCAAACACGTGATGGCATTTTTTGATCTAGTGAAAACGTTCTGCAGAGAGAACGCAGGCGAAGATGACACCTATGACGCAGAGTTCATTGAACCTTTGAAAGCGGCCTCCAAGGACCTTCAGGCGGCTGGTATGTATTTCATGCAAAACGGTATGAAGAACCCGAACCACGCTTTGGCGGGGTCCAACGATTTCATGCATATGTTTGGCCAAGTGTGTTTGGGTCTGATGTGGGCGCGTATGGGCAAAGCCTCCCGCGCGGCGTTAGCAAACGGTGCTTCGGACGCGGCGTTCCACGAGACGAAGCTCACAACGGGTCGTTATTATATGGCACGTCAATTGCCAGCCACTGCCCTTCATTTGACACGCATCCAAAGTGGTGCGGACACGGTTATGGCTCTGGACGCCACTCAATTCTAAACAGCCCTGCGTGGGAAACCACACAGGTTCACCAAAGGACGCACTTTGCCGAAACGGTTTCGCCTTACTCGACATTTCCCAGTCTCGATGACCGAAGATGGTTATCGCCGTCTGAAACGATTTGTGAGCGACGCGGCGCAGGATGAAGGTGAAGCGCTGTCTTTTCTGTTTGAGAACTTTGAAAGCGTCACGCACGACGAAAGCCTGCCGCATCGATTGCGGATTTTTAACGCTGAGTTAGACGCGCGCAAACGATAAACGGGAGAATATCATGAGCACATGGATGACAAACGAGCACAAAATGCTCGCAGAGATGACCGAGAGCTTCATCACGACCGAGTGGATGCCCAAGTACGAAAAATGGCGCAAACAAGGTCAGATGGATATCGAAACCTGGCGAGAAGCGGGCGAACTTGGCCTTTTGTGTCCATCCATCCCTGAGGAATACGGCGGCGTCGGTGGTGATTTCGGCCACGAGGCGGTGATCTTGATGGAAGGCTCGCGCGCCAATTTAGCAAGCTGGGGGCACGGCATTCATTCGGGCATTGTCGCGCACTACATTTTGGCCTGCGGTACAGAAGATCAAAAAAAACGTCTGCTTCCGAAGATGATTTCCGGCGAACTCGTCGGCGCGCTGGCGATGACGGAACCCTCTGGCGGCTCTGACGTGCAGGCGATCAAGACACGCGCTATCAAGGAGGGCAATTCCTACAAATTGAATGGTCAAAAGACCTTCATCACCAACGGCCAACACGCGAACTTGATCCTTGTGGCCGCGAAGACCAATCCGGCCGAGGGCTCCAAGGGCACATCACTGGTAATCCTTGAGACAGAGGGCGCGGAAGGGTTCACACGTGGCCGAAACCTTGACAAGGTCGGTGCCCATGCGGCGGATACGTCAGAACTTTTCTTTGACAATGTTGATATCCCTGCTGAGAACATTTTGGGCGGCGAAGAAAACCTAGGCTTTTATCAAATGATGCAGCAACTTCCGCAGGAGCGCCTGATCATCGGCTGTGGCGCGGTGGGTGCCATGGAAGGTGCGGTCGCGCGCACGATTGAATATTGCAAAGAGCGCCAAGCCTTTGGCGGACCGATCATGCAATTCCAGAACACGCGATTCAAACTGGCCGAATGCCAGACCAAAACAACCGTTGCGCGCGCATTCTTGGATGAGTGCATTTCCGAGCATCTCAAGGGCGAACTAACCGTCGAGAAAGCGGCAATGGCAAAGTACTGGCTCACAGACACGCAAGGCGAAGTGCTTGACGAATGCTTGCAACTGCACGGTGGGTACGGCTTCATGCAAGAATATGCGGTCGCGGAGATGTGGACGGATGCGCGGGTCCAGCGGATCTATGGCGGCACAAATGAAATCATGAAAGAGCTTATAAGTCGCTCATTCAAATAATCGCAACGCAGGATGAAAGCTGCCCTCCGGGGGAAGTTTATTTTGAAAGATGAAACTATGATACATCACCCGCCTCGCAGTCTCGCTAGGCGGCACCTGCGCAGGGCGATGGGTTTCACCTTTCACAAGGCTCAACTCTTCAGTCTGCCCTGCGCTACATTGACTAACGCGTTAACCTTAATCGCCAGTAAACAGCCCGCTTCATCTTTCGAAATAAACTTCACGGGGGTCTGGGGATGTGAAACCCCCGGCTCGCCCTCACAAAAAGGACCAACCCTATGACATTGAAACTCTATTGCTTCGGCGAAAGTGGCAACGCTTACAAGGCCGCGCTTACTTTGGAATTGTCAGGCCTCCCTTGGGAGGCGGTTTATGTAGATTTCTTCGGGGGTGAAGCACGTTCCGACGCCTTCAAATCCAACGTCAATGCGATGGGTGAGGTGCCTGCATTGATCGATACGGATCACGACTACACGATCACCCAATCGGGCGCGATCCAAGACTACATTGTCCACCTAAGCCAAAAGCTGACGGGCGACAGCCCTGAAACGCGACGAGAAGTGTTGCGTTGGGTCTTGTGGGACAATCACAAGCTCAGTTCCGTCGCAGGACCTACGCGGTTCTTGATGAACTTCCTATCAGAGGACAAGCGCCCCAAAGAGGTTATCGCCTTCAATCAAGGCCGCCTGAAAGCTGCATACGCCGTTCTAAACGATCACCTTGCAGATAAAGACTGGATCGTTGGCCCATCCATCACAGTCGCCGACATCTCTTGTTGCGGTTACCTATTTTATCCAGAGCCGTTCGGTTTCACCCGCGCGGACTGGCCTCATATCGATGCTTGGCTCACACGGATTGAGCAGACGCCAGGTTGGAAACATCCCTATGATTTGATGCCCGGCAGCCCAGCTGATCGCGCTTAAGGAGAGCAATATTATGACCGAAGCTTACATCTATGACACGCTGCGCACACCGCGTGGTAAAGGGCGCAAAGACGGATCACTCCATGAAATGACAAGCCTACGTCTGTCTGCGCAAACGCTGAATGCTGTTAAAAAACGCAACAACCTTGAGGGTCACGCTGTTGAGGACGTGATATGGGGCAACGTCACGCAAGTGATGGAGCAAGGAGGCTGTCTTGCACGCTCTGCTGTGCTCGCCTCTGATCTGGATGAACGTATCCCGGGCCTTGCGATCAATCGCTTTTGCGCGTCTGGCATGGAAGCGGTGAACCTGGCCGCGAACCAAGTCAAAGGTGGCGCGGGTGATGCCTATATCGCAGGCGGCGTTGAAATGATGGGTCGCGTTGCGATGGGCTCTGACGGTGCCGCGATTGCCGTTGATCCAAGTATTGCGATGGATCAGTATTTCGTCCCGCAGGGTATCTCTGCGGATATTATCGCAACGGAATACGGCTTCAGCCGTGACGAGGCTGACGCATTGGCTGTTGAATCCCAACGCCGTGCAAAAGTGGCTTGGGACGAAGGCCGTTTCGCCAAATCCGTGATCGGCATCAACGATCAGAACGGTATCCCGATCCTAGATCATGACGAATACATGCGTCCTCAAACGGATATGCAAAGCCTTGGTTCGCTGAACCCTGCGTTCCAAGCCATGGGTGAAGTCATGCCCGGTTTCGACAAAATCGCGCTGATGAAATACCCTCATCTTGAACGGATCAACCACATTCACCATGCAGGTAATTCTTCTGGTATCGTGGATGGCGCAGCTGCCGTTTTGATTGGCAACAAAGAGTTTGGTGAAAAACATGGTCTGAAGCCTCGGGCAAAGATCCGCGCGACAGCGAAGATCGGCACAGATCCGACCATTATGCTGACTGGCCCTGTTCCAGTGACGGAAAAGATCCTTGCCGACAACGGCATGTCGATTTCAGACATTGATTTGTTCGAAGTGAACGAAGCCTTCGCATCCGTCGTCATGCGCTTCATGCAGGCGTTCAACGTGGATCACGACAAGGTCAACGTGAACGGCGGTTCCATCGCGATGGGTCACCCGCTGGGTGCGACGGGTGCCATAATCATCGGCACGCTTTTGGACGAGCTAGAGCGCACAGGCAAAGGTGTTGGCCTGGCCACGCTTTGCATCGCATCCGGCATGGGCGCTGCAACGATTATTGAGCGTGTTTAAAGATGTGTTCGTCCAATGACCCAAAGATCGATCCGATAGCGGGGGCCGATGACGAAGACTTATTTTGTCCTCGCTCGCCGGCGATTGTTCAGATGGAAAAGGACGCAGTGGAACAACGGATGAAAGAGAGTGAAGCTCTTCACATCTACCAAGATTTCATCGACAGCATCAGCGAATGCGACATGGCGGGCGACTTGGATGCTTGGTGTGGGCTTCACGCGCTGCCCTATACTGTTCACCTCGATGATCTCGATACAATCGTTAATACGCATGACGATACTCACAAGTTCTTCGCGATGATGACAGAGCTCGCTGAAAAACACAGCGTTGATCACATCAAGCGTGTCGGCAAAAGTGCGCAACGGATCAGTGACGACCAGATCGAAGGGTATCATACCTGCTATCTGTTGAAGGAAGGGATTCAAATTGTAGAAGCCGTCGATTCACGCATGCGCATGCTAAAACAAAGTGGTCGCTGGTACTTGGTAGAGATCACGAACAACCTCAGTAACCAGCAGTTTCCGTATCTGACGCCGAAAGTCTCGGACGGGCTGCAAACAACACATGCGATAAAGAGCCGAATGCAGGACTGACACAGCCCTAGAGCAAGCAAAGCAACACAAGACAACTGTGCGAATTTGGAAGTTGGAATGACGATCGCTGATCTAAATGATCTCTTCCTGAACAAATCGCCTCCAAACAGGAGATAAACTATGACCGACTTTACAATGATCAAAGATGCCGACGGCATCGCAACAATCACGTGGGACGCCGTTGGCAAATCCATGAACGTGATGAACCAGCAGGGTTTCATTGACTTGGAGGCGCATTTTGACGACGCGCTCGCCGACGAGGCGGTGAAAGGCATCATCATTACCTCTGGCAAAGCGGACAGCTTTGCGGGTGGTATGGATTTGAATGTGCTCGCTAAGATGAAAATGGACGCAGGTGAAAATCCTGCCGCAGGTCTGTTTGAAGGCATCATGAGCATCCACACGCTGCTGCGCAAGATCGAGCGCGCGGGCATGGATCCAAAAACCAACAAGGGTGGGAAGCCTGTTGCGTCGGTCCTGCCGGGGACGGCTGTTGGTATCGGACTTGAGCTGCCGCTTGCTACGCACCGCATCTTTTGCGCGGATAATCCTAAAGCGAAGGTTGGCCTGCCAGAAATCATGGTTGGCATCTTTCCCGGCGCGGGTGGCACGACACGTTTCGTGCGCAAAATGGGTGCCATGGCCGCATCACCGTTCCTGCTAGAGGGTAAGCTGCTTACCCCTGCGAAAGCAAAATCTGCAGGCATGATCGACGAAGTCAGCGCTGATCCGATGGCCGACGCGCGCGCTTGGGTTCTCTCTGCCAAAGACGCGGACCTTTTGAAACCATGGGACGCGAAGGGCTACAAAGTGCCCGGTGGCGCACCCTACCATCCTGCGGGCTTCATGACCTTCGTCGGGGCCTCTGCGATGGTCAACGGCAAGACCCAAGGCGCGTTTCCCGCAGCTAAAGCTTTGCTATCCGCAGTCTATGAGGGCGCACTTGTGCCTTTCGAAACCGCCCTTAAAATCGAGGCGCGTTGGTTCACCAATATACTGATGAACCCGTCGTCTTCTGCAATGATCCGGTCGTTGTTCCTGAACAAAGAAGCGCTCGACAAAGGGGCGGTACGCCCTGCAGATGTGCCGGACCAACGCGTCAAAAAGATCGGTGTTCTCGGTGCAGGCATGATGGGGGCTGGCATCGCGTTGGTCTCTGCGCAAGCGGGCATAGAAGTCGTGTTGATCGACCAAAACCAAGACGCTGCTGACAAAGGCAAAGCCTACTCCGCGAGCTACATGGACAAGGGCATCGCGCGCAAAAAAGCGACTCCCGAGAAGAAAGAGGCGCTTTTAGGCCGCATCACAGCCACCTCTGATTTGGACGCACTCAAAGGAGTGGACCTGATCATCGAAGCGGTTTTTGAAGACCCAAAGGTCAAGGCCGAGATCACAGCCAAAGTCGAAGCCGTGATCCCAGAGGAGTGCATCTTTGCCTCCAACACCTCGACCCTGCCGATCAGCGACTTAGCGAAAGCGTCCAAACGTCCTGAGCAGTTCATTGGCATACACTTCTTTTCACCCGTGGAGAAAATGTTGCTGGTGGAGATCATCAAAGGCACCGAAACCGGCGATCGCGCGGTGGCCAAAGCGCTCGACTATGTACGCCAAATCCGCAAGACACCGATCGTTGTGAACGACGCGCGTTTCTTCTACGCGAACCGCTGCATCATTCCCTACATCAACGAGGGTGTGCGCATGGTTGGCGAGGGCGTGGAGCCCGCGTTGGTCGACAATGCCGCGCGTCAGCTTGGGTTCCCCGTGGGTCCTTTGCAGCTTAACGACGAGACCTCGATTGACCTTGGTGTGAAGATCGCCAAAGCCACGAGAGAAGCGCTTGGCAACGCCTATGACGCAGGCGCAGCGGATGACGTGTTGTTCTATCTCTTCGATCAGGGCCGCATGGGCCGCAAGGCGAACGCAGGCTATTACGAATATGATGAAAAAGGAAAGCGCGTCGGAATTTGGGGCGGTCTACGTGATAAATTCCCTGTGTCGGACGAGCAACCAAGCCTGATCGACGTGCAGCACCGTTTGATGTTCTCACAGTGTTTGGAAGCTGTGCGCGCTTTAGAAGAAGGCGTGTTGATGGACATTCGCGAAGGCGACGTTGGCGCGATCTTGGGTTGGGGCTTTGCGCCTTGGTCCGGAGGTCCGCTGTCATGGCTCGATATGCTGGGGTCTGCCTATGCAGCCGAGCGCTGTGACGAGCTGGAAGAAATGTTTGGCCAGCGTTTCAAATGCCCCGATTTGCTGCGTGAAATGGCGGCGAAGAACCAAAGCTTCTACGGACGCTTTGGTGACGAAAAAGCCACAGCGGCCTGATTGACTTAAATCCAAAACAATAGGGCGGATTTCGGTGCGCCCTATTTGCTTTTCAGAGGTAGTTTTCCTGGAAAGCACTGGTGCTGACACAGGCTGATTTGGTCGATTTTCACTGAAATTAGACAGTATTCAGCTATCAAATTCAAAAATATGCATATTTTTAATATCAGGTCTGCACTTTAAAAACTTGTAGCATCAGGCCCATCAACCCACATTAGAGGTATTCAGAAGACTTAGACGCGGGACCATTCCAATGGGTATTGCAATTCTTCTATTATTACCTTTGCTTATGTTGATGATCGGCTCTTCGGGTTCCTACGACATTGCATTTAAAACGAAGACATTGAAACCCCTCAGGCTGATGAAGCTGACGCTACTATCAGACCCATCGAAGCCGATGGGCATAATGAAATCGTACGGACCGGCCTAATCGTGCAGAATGATTTGTTCGGTGCACACTGATGCAGGCATACCAACCGACACTTTCAATAGTGCGATGGAAGCTTTTGAAATCAACAATATCCGCTTTCCAGCAGGCCAAGCAGAGCTGGGCCCCGGGGATGTGGACGGTTTAGATGCCCTTGATATAACCCAGTTGACAACAGAGGGTGATCTGCGCCCTGAACTAACGTCTTTCATGGATCGCATTGATACCGATGTCATTCTTACGATCACGACCACAACTCCCCTGTCAAGTTATGGTCACGATCTAGACACTTGGGCGGAAATGGTCATGTACGAATATGGCGACAAAATTTCAGCTTTCGAGGTCGGAAACGAATATTGGAGCTTTATGGGCGAGACCGAATACGGCCAGCGCGCCAACATAGCGGTGCAAGCGCTCGCTCGCGGTATAGAAACCGCAGATGTCGAAGAGGCCGATATCATCGTTCAAATGGCATCGAACTATAATGAGTCCGAATTCGCCTCTTCACGCAGCAGCGCTGGTTTCATTGATCGTCTAACAGCGGCCAATTACACATTCATTGACCAGTTCAGCCCTTCGACACTTGCGGAAATTGACGGGGTTGTCGAGCGTTACTACTGGAACAAATCCCCGATCCCTTTCGAGAACAATTCTAGCGAAATCGGGTGCTTGGATGTGGACTTCGATGTCTGGCAAAGTCACCTCAGCCAGGACCTGGATTTTCACATTACCGAATGGAACCTGAAAACGGACAACTGTACTTGTAATGGGTTGCGCAGTATGGCGATCCATGTGGAAATGGTGGAAAACATGGTCGAGCTGGGGGTCGACAGTGACCAAGTCTGGCCGATTATCCACAATACGACAAACGATCTGGGTGGTTCTGCCGATGACGGCGTTGTTAAAACTGACGCGCAAGGCCAAGTAGTTGAAACAGTACGCGGTGCGATTTTCGATCTTATGTCCGAAGCTCTGCCGTGCAAGGAGCTTATCAAGCTCGATATTGAAAGCGTCGAGAACGGCATGGAGATTGCAGCCTAAGAGAGCAATGGCGAGTTTCGCTCTACTTTGGCAGCAACTCGACCGCCCAAGAGAATTTTATGGTGGACCTCAGAGAAATCATCCCCGGTTTCAACTCGGCGGAGGGCGTCCAAATTGGTTATGACCGTGCAACGTCTGACGGCCAAATCTGGGATCCCCGCGAGGGGCACATTGACGCGCTATCGGTGCAGATTGATGGTGAGGCGTATTTTTTGAATGAATATAACACGCGCGCTCAGTTGACCAATTTCGTTTATTGGTCTCCGGTCATCAATTTGTCCCTAAACCCCCATGAAGTGATTCAGATCATCGCGCGCTGAGCCGCGCCTAGAGCCAACGATCACTCAAGATGACAACGTGTTCGCAAAATGCGTGCTCCTTTTACCTTTTGGGGATTGAAGTTAAGCGCGTATTGCTGCTGGTGCGCTGCGTTGAGGTACTCAAGGACTTCAAACGTTTCTTCGGTGTGTAACACTTTGTACTTAAGGGCAGGACCGGTTTCCACAAACAGATCACCCGTCGCAGGGGTTTGAAAATGGAGCCCGGAGTGCCCGTAAACAACTTTGTCATCCTCAAACTCAACAACGATGGCTTCAAAAGGCTGGCTTTACTCGACGCAGTCTACAAAACCATAAGCCTTCATTGAGCGCGGCATCAGGACCGCAAACGGATCTCCACGATAGTTTTTGGAGGCGTCGCTTTCAACCATCACACCTTGCATCCGCAAGACCAGTTTTGACTGTGAATTTCCAAATAATCCCACAATGAGCTGCAATGGACGCAATTTACGCGCTAGAAGTGGTATCCAAAGCGCCGAATGTCTTCTGCGCACAGTGCACCGACGAATTCCGCCAGCAAATCATCATAATATTTTCGGTAATCGCGGTTCTGTTCTGACATGTTTGCAATCGGAATGCTTAATCCAAGACCCAAGTGCTGCACAAAGGGCTGCAAATCTTCTTCCAGATGTTCGATGCGTATGAAGGCTAAGAATCGCTCCACACCTTTCGCATCCGCCATATATGCCCGTAGGGCCAATCACGAAACGCACCCACAGTCGTCCGGTCCCGCATAAACCCGTTGAAGTCGAGCAGCTTTGCCAATCCCACAGCCGGATGTTCAAATCCTTGCGCGCGCAGCCAATGATAATAGCTGACCACACGATCCCAAGGATTCCGTACGAGCGTGGTGTAAAACATATCCGCCAGCTCATCCGTGCTGACAATGCCATCGATGTCCGCAAGCGTTGAATGTTTCCAAAGTCGGCCCGCCGGTTCCAGATCCTCGAGCCGCTTCTTGCGCCTTTGTGCTTTAGGTGTGTCGCCGATGATAATGTCATCTCACGCAGCACGCTCTTCAAGCGCCAGCGTCAAAGCAGCGCCCTCTGTTTTGGGGATGTGCACGAAAACGTAGCCTCTGGATTTCGAGATAATCATGGGGGCAAGATTGCCTGCTTAGTTCTGAGAGCGCAACGCGATTAAGCTGCCTGCCCCTGCGATCATCATGATGCCTATCAATTGGTTCAGGGTGATCGTTTGGCCGAACAAAAGATAAGCGAAGAGCGGGCCGAATATGAAGATCGAATACTCGAATACGGCGACGAAGCTTGGTTCAGCACTTTGATATGCCCGGATCAGGAAACCGACACCAATCAACGATCCAACCGCTTGAACCACAATAAGCCACCATGTGAGCGTCTCTGGCCACACGAAGCCACGCAACAAAAACCCATCGCTTCCTGCTGGCACCTCAGGCGCGAAAATCGCGAGTATACACAGCATAAAAATCCCGAACACGCCTTGGATGCCAAAGATACCAGCGAGCATCACAATCGTGCTTTCATCTGCACAAATCTTACGGGTCGCCACAGATCCCATTGCGTAGAACAGACCGCCAAACAGTGGCACGAAATTCAGCCACGACAGGCCAGTTTCGCTAGGACCGAGCACCACGATGATGCCCGCAAATCCAAATAGCACCGCAAAGATGCGCAAAGCGCCGACCTTTTCACCGAACACGAATATGGAGATCAGAAGGACGAATATAGGCGCGGTGAACAGCCCCGCTAACGCTTGCGCGATGGGCATGAACGCGAGCGAGCCAAAGTAGAACACCATCCCGAGTGCTACAAACCCGTTTCGCAGCAGCACAGCCCAAAGCCGTATGGGTCGCAACGTGCCAAAGCCGAAATAGGCAACCAGCATCAACAATGGCAAACCCATGCACGTTCGAATAAATTGGAACTGCCACAAGCTGACATCGCGCGCTATCACCGCGATATAGTTGTCGATCAACCCAATCACGAGCATAGAGATGACCATGAAACCGGCAGCTTGCTTGGGCTGATGCGTCATTACTCTTTCCATCTTTCAAAAGTGCTGTCAGTTTGCGAAAAATTGCGCAATTCACCTTAGAAGGATCAGACGCTCATGGGATGGATGAAGGATGAAACCGGATTAGACAAGCGTGATGCAAATTATCGCGCCCTGACACCCCTGTCCCATTTGCGCCGTGCTGCGAAGGTTTTCCCGAAAAAGACCGCATTGGTCTATAATGATTTTCGCGCAAGCTATGCGCAATATCATGACCGCTGCACGCGGCTGGCCTCTGGTCTTGCACAGCTTGGCGTAACATCTGGCGACGTTGTCGCGACCCTGCTTCCCAACATCCCCGCGCAGGCCGAAGCGCATTTTGGCATTCCCGCATGTGGCGCGGTCTTGAACACCATCAACACACGTCTCGACAAAGGCACCATCGCCTATATTTTTGATCATGGCGAAGCCAAGGTCGCCTTGGTTGATACGCAATTCCTGCCAAGCGTCGAAGCCGCCATCGTGGAGATGGAGAGTGATGGACCTTTGATCATTGAGGTGCCTGACGCCGCTGCGGGCTATCCTGCCTCGGGGCGTTATCAGACTTATGACGCGCTGCTTAAGAGCGGCGATGCCGCGTTCGAATGGATCATGCCTGCCGATGAATGGGAGAGCCTCGCGCTCAATTATACATCCGGCACCACGGGTCGTCCTAAGGGTGTCGTATACCATCATCGCGGCGCGTATCTGATGACCATGGGCACGGTTGTCAGCTGGCAATTAACCCTCGCGCCCGTCTATTTGACCATCGTGCCACTGTTTCACTGCAATGGCTGGAACCACACATGGATGATGCCGATGCTTGGCGGCACGATTGTGTGCTGTCGTGATGTCACTGCAAAGGCCGTGTATAATGCGATCGCCGACGAAGGTGTGACGCATTTTGGCGGCGCACCTATCGTGTTGAACACATTGGTGAATTCCGCACCAGAAGAGCGTCGCAAGTTTGATCACACTGTGGAAGTCTTCACCGCAGGTGCGCCACCCGCCCCTGCGACCCTAGCGGCGATTGAAACCATGGGCTTTCATATCACCCAAGTCTACGGATTGACGGAAACTTATGGTCACGTCACCGAGTGCCTTTGGGATGGCGAGACATGGGATGCGCTCGATCAATCCTCGCGCTCTGCCATCAAAGCACGTCAAGGGGTGGCGATGCCGATGATGGACGACATCACCGTGCTCGACCCTGACATGAGCCAAGTCGCGATGGACGGCGCGCATCAAGGTGAGATCATGATTCGAGGCAATTCAGTGATGAAAGGCTATCTGAAAAATCCAAGCGCCACGGACGAGGCCTTTGCAGGTGGTTATTTCCATTCCGGCGACCTCGCAGTGCAACACCCTGACACGCATATCCAGATCGCAGATCGCGCGAAGGACATCATTATTTCGGGAGGCGAAAACATTTCCTCCGTTGAGGTAGAGGGCACTTTGATGGCGCACCCCGCCGTGTCGCTTTGCGCAGTCGTAGCCAAGCCCGACGACAAATGGGGTGAAGTGCCCTGCGCTTTCGTCGAATTGCTGCCCGGTGCAGAGGTGAGCGAAGCAGAGCTGATCGCCTACGCGCGCGAAACACTTGCGGGTTTTAAAACGCCCAAAGCCGTGATTTTTCAGGAGCTACCGAAAACCTCGACGGGCAAAATTCAAAAGTTCGAACTGCGCAAAACTTTGAGCAGCTTGTAACGTTAGCCCATCAAACGATAGCTCCAGAACGCTTCGTCGCTTTCAAACCTGCGCATCAATTCTGCGGGCGTGAATCCTGTTTGTGCGCGCACATGCCGTCCCATATGGGATTGATCAGAATAGCCCGCGTCCGTGGCGATCCCTGCCATATCCGCATCGCGCTCGGTTAACGCTAACGCAAAGGCTTGCTCTGCCTTGGAAAATCGCTGAAGCCGTTTCAGTGGTTGGCCTGCCAAAGTCTTCACGCGTCGTTGCATTTGCCGCACGCTCCGCCCCGTCTGCGAAAATGCTGCGTTCACCATCAAAGCGCGGCTCCAATCGGTGATCATCCGACCAAAGGGATGTTGATCAGGACGTGCTGAGTGCCAGAGCGGCGCTATGCGTGTTTGCAAATCCGCGAATGCAGTCACAGCATCCTTTGCCCCTTTCAACTGTTCAAAAACATCGCGCAGAACGCTTTGTGGCAAAGCCTTTAAAGGCACGCTTTTGTCACGCAATTGACCTATCTCCACGCCCAGCAACGTCGCAATCGCATCGGGGTAGAACGCTACGATCATTGCGTGGATATCCGCGTCGTTCCAACTTGTCGTAGGGTGGTCTTGCGGTCCGCTAAAGATAAGATCAGGCATCAGTGCGGCTTGCTGAGGCGCGCTCAGATCCTGCGGACCTGCCATCAACCGCCACGCGCCATCAAATGAAATGCTAAGCGCACACATGGGCGAGGCTAAGAAGTGATTGAAACGCGCATGTGGTGTCAAACTACAGCGCCGCGTTTCACTTACAAACCCACCCAAGGTGCACTACGCCAGTTCCGGTTTGGGATGGAGAAATTCGGACCTTGGCACCCTCTTCACTGTCGTCTCCATTCTATCGCAAGGTCCTGATGTGTTCGCAAAGCAAAACCGCTTCCGCTATTTCCCGCTTGGCGGCGGTGCGCAGGTTTGTTTGGGGCAAGCATTTGTAATGGCAGAAGCCGTGACATTGGTGGCTAGGATCATCCAAAATTTTCAGTTTTCTGAGGCAGAAGACAGCAAGATTGAATTGGAAACGGGTGCTAGTCTGCGCGCGAAAGGTGGGATAAACCGGCGGCTTTCACCAATTTAGCACCAAGCGTTGCCCGCCTGTATCCGGACATGTTACCTTGTGCCACAAATGAGGCAGAGCAGACCCGCCCAACATGACAGCATTGACCAAATATGACCGGCTAGAAGCCGCGGGCCTATGGCGCGCGGCCCCTGATCAGCAGCGGATCGATGTTATCGTCAGCCTTGGCGATGCGACCCTCACAATCAAAGATACGCGCGATCAAGCCTTAGCGCATTGGTCGCTTGCCGCGATTGCGCGCTCCAACCCCGGAAAACGGCCCGCTCTGTTTCATCCTGAGGGCGACACCACAGAAACCCTAGAGATCCCGACTGACGAAGACGAAATGATCCGCGCCATCGAAAAACTGCGCAAAGCGGTTGAGCGTGCACGCCCCAAAAAGGGCCGTCTTCGCGGGTTTCTCACGCTTGCTCTGCTCGCCGCAGGTGTAGGCACTGCGGTCTTTTTTCTCCCGAACGCACTGGTAGATCAGGCGATTAAAGTGGTTCCTGACGTGAAACGTGTAGAGATCGGCAACGCGCTGTTGACCCAAATGCAACGTGCAACTGGAACGCCCTGCAGTAGCCCAAGCGCCAATCCCGCTTTGGTCGCGCTGACGCGGCGCATGACGTTGGGTGAAGAACCGACCTACCTTGCAGTGATGCGTGCAGGAGTGAACGAGGCGATCCACATTCCAGGCGGGGCGATCTTACTGAGCCGTACGATGGTGGAGGACTATGAAAGCCCCGACGTTCTTGCAGGCTATATCATTGCTGAGCAAGTGCGCCGCGAGACCAGAGATCCGTTGCGCCATTTGCTGGAAAGTGCTGGATTGGTGGCAACGTTGCGTTTACTGACCACAAGCCGCATGCCCGAAAGTACGATTGAGGTTCATGCCAAACAGCTTTTGACAGAAGAACGCGCACCACTTCCGACACCTGCCCTCTTGGCACGTTTTGAAACACTGGCAATTCCGTCCAGTCCCTATGGCTATGCCGTTGATATAACGGGAGAATTGACGTTACCACTGATCGAAGGCGATCCGCTTTCGGGTGCCACTCAGGAGCCTGTTCTACCTGATTCAGCTTGGGTTCGGCTTCAAGAAATTTGTGAGGGCTGATCGCGTGGCTGTAAAGTTCAGTTTCAGCCTCAGTGACCCCGATCTGAACAGGCTCTTGCACTTGGCGCACAGCAGGTGCTGCGGCAACGGCCGTGGCTCCTGCACCTGAGGGACAAACCGCACACAACCTTGCGGGAGCGCGAAGCGCGCGGCACCCAATTAGTATTCCCATCAACATCGGCGCGAATATAAAAACAACCTTTGCTGTCCACATATTGGTTCGCCGTGACGGAGGCTGGTGGCAGCTCCGCCGAGCCTTTTTCACGCGCAAGCGATTGAGCGCTCACACTACTAAAGTTACCGCAAACACAGATACTGATAAGAATCGCTTAATGTTGATTTTCGACCCCCACAGATGTTGTGGTAAGGCGACTCAAATTAGACTAAGAGTCTAGCGAGCAGATGATCACGAAAGCGGGTAACTGCCTCTATTTAGTACCAAACATGCGATCTCCCGCATCCCCTAGTCCGGGCATGATGTAGCCAACCTCGTTCAGCTTTTCATCCAATGCAGCTGTAACGATAGGAACGTCGGGGTGAGCTGCCTTCATAGTTGCAACGCCTTCAGGTGCAGCAAGCAAACACAGGAAGCGAATGTTCTTCGCACCCGCCTTCTTAAGTAGATCAATCGCCGCCACAGACGAGTTGCCCGTCGCCAACATCGGATCAACCGCGATGACCAAACGGTCCTCAAGGGCGTCGGGTGCTTTGAAGTAGTATTGCACGGGTTGCAGCGTCTCTTCATCGCGGTAGAGCCCCACAAACCCAACCCGCGCAGACGGGATCAGTTCCAACACACCGTCCAGTAAACCGTTACCTGCCCGCAAGATCGAGATTAGCGCGAGCTTTTTGCCATCCAGAGTTGGCGCATCCATTTCCGTCATTGGCGTTTCGATTTTTTTTGTAGTCATCGGCAGGCCGCGCGTCACCTCATAGGCAAGTAACTGACTGATTTCACGCAACAATTGACGGAAGACCGCTGTTGACGTGCCCTTCTCACGCATAAGCGTCAATTTGTGCTGCACGAGGGGGTGATCAACGATCGTAAGATGCTCTGACATGGCTTATACCTCCAATTTCTTAAGGATATTCGTACGGGTCGCGTCATCGCAGAACGCCGCCTTTGCTGATGCTTTGGCTATGTCGGTAAAGACTTTAGCGTCCCAACCAAATGTATTGGCAAGGTTCAGGTATTCATCGCGCATGGTCGTGTGAAAGAACGGCGGATCGTCCGTTGAGACCGTCACAGGCACACCCGCGCGGCGCAGCACGTCAATCGGATGGCTTTTCCAATCAGGATAGGCCCCGAGTGCGACGTTAGAACCGGGGCAAATCTCTAGTACGATGCCCTTCTCGGCAAGTTCATCGACCAACGCTGGATCTTCAACCGCGCGCACGCCATGGCCAACGCGTTCAACCCCTAAATCATCCACAGCATCGCGCACTTCTTGCGGACCGCGCCACTCACCCGCGTGTGTGGTAAGGCGCAAGCCCGCCTCGCGCGCCATATCAAAGCTGTATTTGAAATCGCGTTGCGCTCCCATATTTTCATCACCGCCCATCCCGAAACCTGTGATAAAATCACCCACAGTTTCAGCGGCACATAGCGCTGCGGTCTTGGCCTGTTCAGGTCCTTCATGGCGAATGCAGGTAACAATCCCGCGTGACGTGATGCCAAAATCGCGCTCCGCTTCGTTCGCGGCCTCAATCATCGCCGCCAGATATTCGCGCCAAGCGGTCACATCGCCGCCACCGCAAAAATCGGGGCTGACAAAACTTTCCATGTAGATCACGCCATTGCTCGCCGCCTCTTCTAGAATCGCGAGACCGAGGCGTTTGAAATTCTCTGGCGTCTGCAAAACGGTCGTCGCAGTCTCATAGATGCGCAGGAACGGGACGAAGCCCTCGAAGGCGTATGATCCATCTGCGGTGAAAATTTTTGACAGATCGACGTTCTTCTCTTTCGCCAAGCCCCGAATGAACGCGGCCGGTGCGGCACCCTCGTAATGCGTATGTAATTCGACCTTGGGCAGATCGAGGATCGCCGTCAGCTCTTCGCTGATCTCGCTCATAGAAAACTCCTTCCGGTGCCGTTTGATCTAGCACCAAGATGCGCAGCGATACTCGCCGCAACATCAGTGAAACCGCAGGAACCTATCTCGCCTACTCCCGCGCCATGCACAAGGACCGGCACTTGTTCGCGCGTGTGATCAGTGCCGGGCCAGCTGGGATCATTACCGTGATCTGCGGTCAGAATCAGCAAATCGCCTTCCCCCAAACACGGTAAGAAATGTCCGAGCCATTGATCAAACCGCTCAAGCGCAGCGCCGTAGCCTTCAACGTCGCGGCGATGGCCGTAGTCCGTGTCGAACTCGACAAGATTGGCGAAGACAAAATCGCCCTGCCCGGCAGTTTCCACCAGATTATCAAGCGCCGTCATCAATTCAGGATCGCGCCCTTTTACGGAGGTGCTTATCCCGCTCATCGTGAAGATATCGCCGATCTTTCCAACACCATGCACTTTGCTACCGGTATCTTGCACCCAGTTGGTCAAAACAGCTTCAGGCGGGGCAATCGCAAAATCACGGCGATGTTTGGTGCGTTTAAAATCCGCGTGGCAGGTACCCACGAAGGGTCGTGCGATGACACGTCCGACGCGCAACTCATGCAGCAAAGGGGCCACATCCGCACACATCTGCAAGAGCCGTTCGCGGCCAAAAACCTCTTCATGCGCAGCGATCTGAAGAACGCTATCGGCAGAGGTGTAGCAAATCGGCTGACCCGTGCGCAGATGCTCTTCGCCGAAGTCATCAATCACTTTGATCCCATTGGAATGGGCATTGCAGAGAATTCCATCCGTGCCAGCCGCTTTGCACAGCGCTTGGGTTATCGAATTTGGAAACGCGGGGGTTGCTTCGGGGAAATACGTCCACTCCCACGGTACAGGCAGTCCGGCCAATTCCCAATGCCCCGATGGTGTGTCTTTGCCGCGCGAAATCTCACGCGCGACACCCCATTTTCCGGATGGCTCTGCATTCAAGCCCGGCGTCTTAATCCCAGTAGATAACCGCACCGCGGCCCCGAGGCCTAACGCGTCCATGTTCGGGACATTCAAGCCACGTTGCGCGATGATATGGCCAAGCGTGTTGGCTCCCGTGTCTGGCAGATCGCCATTGAAAAATAAACCCGCATCCGGCGCGCCGCCGCAGCCAACGCTGTCGAGCACTATCAAAAACGCGCGCGCCATTACGAAATCACCTCATGCACCAAGGTCTGTTTCACAGGTGGCGTGTCGGACAAAGCAACCGCCTGACGCACGGCCGACGCGGCACGATCTGCTTGCCCCTCGCGCGCAGCATGGACCCGCGCCAAAGGCTGGCCCTTTTCGATTTTAGCACCGAGCGTAGCGACATCAGACAGACCAACGGCCGGATCGACCAGATCACTTTCCACCTGCCGACCACCTCCAAGATCAACCACTGCCAGACCCAAGGCTTCACCATTTATTGCGCTCACAAAGCCCGTTTGGGTTGCAGTGATTTCACGAATAACAGGGGCTTCGGGCAGATAGCGCTCAGGGTTATCCACAAAGCCCAACGGCCCACCCATCGCCACGATCATCTTGCCAAACCGTTCTGCAGCGGCACCGCTTACAATGACGTTGCTCAGCTTTTCACGCGCGGCATCTTCGCTGTCGAACACACCGCCGCTGAACAGCAATTGTGCACCTAACGCGAGAGTCAATTCATACAAAGCACCGCGCTCTTTGCCGTGGAGGACTTTCATCACTTCAGCGACTTCCAAAGCATTACCCAAAGACGTCGCAAGCGGCGCGTTCATGTCAGTTATAAGCGCAGTCGTCGGACATCCTGCTGAATTTGATGTTTCCACCAAAGCTGTTGCAAGTGCGCGCGCCTCATCCAAGCGTTTCATGAACGCGCCTGAACCGACCTTCACATCAAGCACCAAGCCATCCAAGCCCGCCGCCAGTTTCTTTGACAGGATCGAGGCGGTGATCAAATCCAAGCTCTCAACCGTCGCCGTCACATCACGGACAGCGTAGAGCCGTTTGTCAGCCGGTGCAATGTCCGCGCTCGCGCTGACGATGGCGCAGCCAGCCTGATCTATGATGCGTTTGAATTGCGTTTCATCGACGGAAGTGGACAGGCCCGGGATGCTTTCCATCTTATCAAGCGTGCCACCCGTGTGTCCCAAGCCACGTCCCGAAATCATCGGCACATAGGCACCACAGGCTGCTAAGGCGGGGGCAAGGACCAATGATACGCAATCACCCACACCCCCTGTTGAATGTTTGTCCAAGACGGGTCCATCAACGTCCCACGACAGTGTTCTACCGCTTTTTTGCATGGCCAAGGTCAGCGCTGTGCGCCCGGCATGGCCCAGCCCTTGCAGACAGACGGCCATCGCAAAGGCCCCTGCTTGCGCATCGCTTACGGATTGATCCGCGAGGCCCTTGGCGAACCATTTCAACGCATCCGCATCTACCGTCTCGCCACGCCTGAGCGCCGCAATGATCGCGCGCGCATCCACTTAGGAAGTGTCCATGAAGCTGGCATCAAACGCACCAGGCAAAAGGTCTGCAACGGTCATACTTTTCTCGATACCGTCAGTCGTAGCCAAGGTCACAACGACATCCCCAGCCGCAAATTCCGCGATCTTTTGGCGGCATCCACCACAGGGGGGAACGGGTGCGGGGCATTCTGCAATCACGTAGACTTCGACAATCTCACGTTCGCCCGCCGCACACATGGCCGCAATCGCCCCAGCCTCTGCACATGTGCCTTCAGGGTAAGCCACGTTTTCGACGTTGCAGCCTTGATAAACGGTGCCCGACGCAGTGCGTATCGCAGCCCCAACTTTGAAGTTCGAATAAGGTGCATGGGCGTTTTCACGCACGCCGCGCGCTGCATCTTTGAGTGTCATTCAGGCTCTCCCACCCATGTTCTGAAAGCGCCCGGCAAGGAGACTTCCAGCAATTCCAAATCACTTGATACGTCCGAATATCGCGTCAGCATCGAAGGCGGTGTCACAAACGCATCCCCCGCTTCAAGGCGATGTGGATCACGATCCTCGCCCTCTAGCGTCATGGTGCCATCCATCACAAATGTGAAATGAATATCGCTGTCATGTGCGGCCCATTCCGCCACGTCACCATTCGGGCGTACCACATGCACGCCTGCCACATCGAGTGTGTTTTTTGCGATCAACGTATCGCGGCTTTTGAAGCCTTTGAGGCGGAAGTCTTGCCACGCCGCCTCTTCCGCTTTGTGATGCACGAATTTCTGACCTTGGAATTCACGCTCGGGGTTCACGACGCCATTTGGCAGTTCCATCTCATGATCAATGGTTGTGACATGCTCCGCAGGGACACCGATTTCGATCACCTCGATATTATCAGAGGCAAACAGAACACGATGACGGATTTCAGGCGGCTGGATCACGCAATTACCTGCGTGCAGGCGGAAAGGTTCACCCTGATCCTCATAGACCAAATCAACCCAGCCACGGTAACAGAAAATTAACTGAAACCCCACTGTGTGGTAGTGAACCATGTCCGGTACAGGGCCACCATCGGGAATGCGAATATGACTGGCAATGATCGAGCCGCCCAAACGATCCGGTATCAAATCACGGTAATGCATGCCCGCGCGCCCGACGACCCAAGGAGCCTGATCCGCCAAGCGCCGCACCACAAAGGAATGTAAGGTCTGTGGCGACACCAAGGGTTCATGCATCGCACAGATTTCAACCTGCGTTCCACCAGGAGCGATCTGTTCACCGATCCCGCCTAACGCCTCAGGATCATCACAGCGCAAGCGAAGATGGACAGGCGCACGCGTGCTTTCCTGATCCAAACGCAGCGACACGCCATGCCCGGAAAACACAGCAACCTGTGGGTCATCTGCAGGATAAATCATGTCCATCTTGAAACCGAGCGTTTTGGTGAAAAATCCGATGTCCGCACGAATATCTTGCGTTGGTGCACAAATTTCAGCTTTGATGTCGCTCATGTCAGTCCCTCATTCGCGAGTCTCTTGCTCCCCGCAGAGACCAGAGTGTCAACGCATCCGCCTATTTGCAAGATATCAAGAAGACTGTATCAAACTCTCACAGTGTTTCCGGCCTGAACCGAGTAGTTTAACATCAAACTAATCCATGGACGACGTCATAAGGGACCAACATGACTGACAGCAAAGCCGATCTCGAAAAAGAAGCGGAACAAGCAAAAGAAGCGGTTCGCAAGGCGGCACTTGATTATCATGAGTTCCCAAAACCCGGAAAACTAGAAATCCGCGCGACCAAGCCTTTGGCCAACGGACGCGACCTTGCGCGCGCTTATTCTCCCGGCGTCGCAGAGGCCTGCATCGAGATCAGCAAAACGCCCTCGGACGCATCGCGCTACACCGCACGCGGTAATTTGGTTGCTGTTATCACCAATGGCACAGCGGTTTTGGGTCTTGGCAATATCGGTGCACTCGCCTCAAAACCCGTAATGGAAGGCAAGGCCGTTCTGTTCAAGCAGTTCGCAGGCATTGATTGTTTTGACATCGAAGTGGACGAAAAAGACCCTGAAAAGCTGGCTGATATCGTCTGCGCTTTGGAGCCAACTTTCGGAGCGATCAACCTTGAAGACATCAAAGCGCCAGATTGCTTTATCGTTGAACAAATTTGCCGCGAACGGATGAACATCCCTGTTTTCCATGACGACCAACACGGCACCGCCATCGTTGTGGGGGCGGCTGCGACCAATGCTTTGCATGTTTCGGGCAAGAACTTTGAAGATATCAAGATCGTGTCGACAGGTGGCGGCGCGGCGGGGATTGCCTGCCTCAACATGCTGCTAAAGTTGGGTGTGAAGCGCGAAAACGTATGGCTCTGCGATATTCATGGTCTGGTTTACGAGGGCCGCACAGAGGATATGAATCCGCAGAAAGCGGCCTTTGCGCAGAAAAGCGATCTACGTACATTGGATGATGTGATTGACGACGCAGACATGTTTCTTGGTCTTTCTGGCCCGAATGTTCTGAAGCCTGAGATGGTTTCAAAAATGACCAAGAAGCCGATCATCTTCGCGCTGGCCAATCCAAACCCCGAAATCCAACCAATCGTAGCGCGAGGGGTGGCACCGGATGCAATAATTGCGACTGGGCGCAGCGATTTTCCAAACCAAGTCAACAATGTGCTGTGTTTCCCGTTCATCTTCCGCGGTGCCCTCGATGTGGGTGCGACAGAGATCAATGACGAAATGCAGCTGGCCTGCATCGCGGGGATCGCAGAGCTCGCGCGCGCGACCACCAGCGCCGAAGCGGCTGCTGCCTATCAAGGCGAACAGCTGACATTCGGCGTCGATTATCTGATCCCAAAACCATTCGATCCACGCCTGTCTGCCGTGGTGTCCTCCGCTGTGGCACAGGCCGCGATGGAAACGGGTGTCGCCACGAAACCTGTGGATGATCTGGACGCGTATCGCGACACGCTCAACGAATCTGTCTTTAAGTCTGCGCTTTTGATGCGGCCCGTGTTTGAAGCCGCCACCAAAGAAAGCCGCCGTATTGTGTTCGCGGAAGGCGAAGATGAACGTGTTTTGCGCGCGTCCCAAGCAATCTTGGAAGAGACCACAGAAACCCCGATTCTCATTGGTCGCCCTGATGTGATTGCCGCGCGTTGCGAACGCGCTGGTCTGACGATCCGACCTGATCGGGACTTTAAAATCGTGAACCCGGAAAATGATCCACGTTACCGTGATTATTGGGGCACGTATCATTCGATCATGTCGCGCCAAGGTGTCTCGCCTGATATTGCGCGTGCGGTGATGCGCACGAATACAACCGCGATTGCAGCCGTCATGGTCCACCGCGAAGAGGCGGATAGCTTGATCTGCGGAACCTTTGGCGAATATCGATGGCATCTCAACTATGTGAAACAAATTCTGGGGGATCAGACACATACGCCGCATGGTGCCTTGTCGCTGATGGTTCTTGAAGATGGGCCTTTGTTCGTGGCCGACACCCATGTTTGGACTCAGCCTACACCGGAGCAAATCGCACAGATGGCGATTGGCGCTGCGCGACACGCACGCCGCTTTGGATTGACGCCGAAGGTCGCATTCTGTTCGCAATCGCAATTCGGCACGCAAGCAGAAGGTCCGGGCAAACGCATCCGCGAAGCCATGGCTCTGCTCGACGCGACAAACACGGATTTTATGTACGAGGGGGAAATGAAGGTTGATGCCGCCCTTGATCCCGAGTTGCGCGACAAGCTTTTGCCGAATGGACGTCTGAACGGTGTTGCAAACATTTTGATTTTTGGCACAGGTGACGCGGCCTCCGCGACCCGCAATGTGCTGAAAATGAAAGCCGCCGCTTTGGAGGTCGGACCACTGTTGATGGGCATGGGAAATCGCGCGCATATCGTAACGCCGGGTGTAACCGCACGAGGGTTGTTGAACATGGGTGCCGTCGCTGGGACGCCTGTGTCGAACTACGGCTAAGGTTTGCACAAAGGGTTTGCAAATTTGCAAAAAAACTTGGAAAAGCGCCTGATATCGCTAAACCACACAACTTTGCAAAAATCTGCAAGCGCAGGATCGCAAATATTGCAAATAAACCGCGTAAATCGGTCCTGCTGTACCCCTTGAGACTTGCCCAGCCCCCCATGCGCGGCCTAACTCTTTTGCAACGTAAGTGAAGGAGCATCCGAAATGGCCTATAAAGACGTCTACGCAAGCTGGCAAAATGATCCCGAAGCCTTTTGGCTGGACGCTGCAAAAGCCATTGACTGGGACGAAGCCCCAGTAAAAGCGCTGACGGATAAAGGCGAAGGACTGTGCGAATGGTTTGCGGATGCCAAGGTCAACACATGCTACAACGCTGTTGATCGTCACGTCGAAAACGGTCGCGGAGATCAAGTAGCGATTATTCACGATAGTCCGATCACTGGATCAATCTCCAAGATCACCTACCGCGAGTTACAAAACCGCGTCGCTTCTCTTGCGGGAGCGTTGCGTGCCAAAGGCGTCGAAAAGGGTGATCGCGTTATCATCTACATGCCGATGGTGCCAGAAGCGCTTGAGGCGATGCTCGCTTGTGCACGGATCGGGGCCATCCATTCTGTAGTGTTTGGCGGATTTGCCGCGAACGAACTTGCAGTGCGCATTGATGACGCGACCCCAAAGGCGATCATTGCCGCGTCTTGCGGATTAGAACCGGGGCGAGTCGTCAAATACAAACCCCTTCTTGATGGCGCGATCGAGTTGGCAGACCACAAGCCAGAACTCAGCGTTGTCCTGCAACGCGAACAAGAAGTTGTCGACCTAGGCCCGCGCGACGTCGATTGGCATGGGTTTCAAGAGGGCGTGACCCCTGCAGAGTGCCTCGCGGTGGAGGGCAATCACCCCGCTTACATCCTCTACACCTCCGGCACCACGGGCGCGCCTAAAGGCGTTGTGCGTCACACAGCCGGCCATTTGGTAGCGCTCAATTGGACGATGAAGAATGTCTACAATGTCGATTCAGGCGATGTGTTCTGGGCCGCCTCTGATGTGGGTTGGGTCGTCGGACATTCCTACATATGCTACGCGCCGCTTATCCACGGCAACACCACAATTGTGTTTGAAGGCAAGCCCGTCGGCACGCCAGACGCGGGCACATTCTGGCGCGTGATTTCAGAGCATAATGTCAAAAGCTTCTTCACCGCGCCGACGGCATTTCGGGCTGTGAAACGCGAAGACCCAAAAGGCGAGTTTGTTAAGAAATACGATCTAAGCTGCTTGAATGTTGTCTATCTTGCAGGCGAGCGTGCCGATCCTGATACGATTGAATGGGCACAAAAAAAATTGAACGTTCCTGTGATCGATCACTGGTGGCAGACAGAAACTGGCTATGCAATTGCCGCGAATCCAATGGGGATCGAGCATATGCCCGTTAAGCTTGGCAGCCCATCCGTGCCGATGCCCGGTTATGATGTGCAGGTGCTGGACGAAGGCGGACATCCGATGAAAGCCGGAGAGCTTGGTGCGATCGCGGTGAAATTACCACTGCCCCCCGGCACGTTACCGACGCTTTGGAACGCTGAAGAGCGTTATCGCAAAAGCTACCTCACGCAATTCCCCGGATTTTATGAGACGGGAGATGCGGGGATGATTGATGAAGACGGCTATCTCTACATCATGGCGCGCACGGATGATGTGATCAACATAGCCGGACATCGCCTGTCTACGGGCGGCATGGAAGAAGTGCTCGCCGCGCATCCTGATGTGGCCGAATGCGCCGTCATTGGCGTAACGGATCAGTTGAAAGGGCAAATGCCTGTTGGATTTTTGTGCTTGAACACAGGTGCGGGACGCGAAAATGCGGAGGTTGTCGCAGAATGCGTAAAACTCGTGCGTGAGAAAATCGGCCCTGTTGCGGCTTTCAAATTGGCAGTAGTCGTGGATCGTTTGCCGAAAACGCGGTCGGGTAAGATCTTGCGCGGCACAATGGTCAAGATCGCCGATAGCGAAGCATTCAAAGCGCCAGCGACGATTGATGACCCTGCAATTTTGACTGAAATTAAGGCTGCGCTGCAATCGATCGGTTACGCCAAGTGACGTCACCTTAAAGCGGCAACCGGTTTTGCGAGGGCTAAAGCCCTCGCGGTGCTCCAAGCCTAAAGGGTTGGAGGTTTGAGTTTAATGCGCAAGATAAAGCGTTAAACAAATTGCTCGCGGATGAGCCTTTCCTCAAGCCCATGGCCCGGATCAAAAAGAATTCGGTGCGCGATGCTGGGTTCAGATTGGATATCAACCCTAATCACGTTCTTAACAGAGCGTCCGTCCGCATCCGCCATCACGGGTCTTTTGTCTGGCTCAATCACTTCGAAACGTACTTTTGCAGCTTTTGGCACCAATGCACCCCGCCAGCGGCGCGGACGGAACGCCGCCATTGCGGTCAGCGCCAGAACATCTGCACCAATCGGCAAGATCGGGCCATGCGCAGAATAATTATAGGCAGTCGAACCCGCAGGCGTCGCCAACAGTGCGCCGTCGCACACCAGCTCTTGCATTCTGAGGCGATCATCAATGTATATGCGCAGCTTTGCCGCTTGTGGGCCCGCGCGCAGCAACGACACTTCGTTGATCGCCAACTGGCGGTGGGTTTCGCCAGCGCGGTCTTCAGCGATCATTGACAACGGGTTGATCACCTCTTCTTCCGCGTCGGACAAGCGTTCTTGTAGATCGCTTTCACTGTATTCATTCATCAAAAAGCCGATGGTGCCACGGTTCATCCCATAGACAGGCGCGGGCAAATCTTGTGTCGCATGCAAAACCGAGAGCATGAAGCCATCACCGCCAAGCGCAACGATCACATCGGCTTGCGCTTGATCCACATTGCCATAGCGCGTGACAAGTGCGCCACGGGCTGATTGCGCCGTTGCTGTTTCGCCCGCCAAAAAGGCAATCTTCAGTGTCATTGAGCGTCCTACCCTGCGATGATCGGTCCGAGAGAAACACATGTCACTGCGAACCACCAGCCATGGCGTAGAATTAGAGGCATGCGTCGTTTATACCGCTTGAGCTTGAATTTATTTCCTATACGGCTAGCTCAACGCTTGAATTTTAGTTCTCGGAGTCCAAAATGACCAACTCAAACACCCAGTTTTTCACGCAAAGCCTCTCTGATCGCGATCCTGAGATTTTTGGATCCATCACCTCTGAACTTGGCCGTCAGCGCGACGAGATCGAGCTGATCGCGTCTGAGAACATCGTCTCGGCTGCCGTCATGGAAGCGCAAGGCTCTGTGATGACCAACAAATACGCGGAAGGCTATCCGGGCCGTCGTTATTATGGTGGGTGTCAGCATGTAGACGTCGCCGAAAATCTCGCGATCGAGCGCGCGAAAGAGCTGTTTGGCTGCGGATTTGCGAATGTGCAACCAAACTCTGGATCGCAAGCAAACCAGGGTGTGTTCCAAGCGCTTTTGCAGCCCGGTGACACGATCCTAGGCATGTCTTTGGACGCAGGAGGTCACCTCACACATGGTGCCGCGCCGAACCAGTCAGGTAAGTGGTTCAACGCCGTTCAGTACGGTGTGCGCAAAGAAGACAACCTTCTGGATTACGATCAGGTGGAAGCGCTCGCGAAAGAGCATCAGCCAAAAATGATCATCGCAGGTGGTTCCGCGATCCCTCGTCAGATTGATTTCAAGCGTATGCGTGAAATTGCGGATATGGTTGATGCATATCTGCATGTGGACATGGCGCATTTCGCGGGCCTCGTCGCCGCTGGCGAGCATCCATCGCCCTTCCCCCATGCGCACGTTGCAACGACGACAACGCATAAAACCCTGCGCGGTCCACGCGGTGGAATGATCGTCACAAATGACGAAGCGCTGGCGAAAAAATTCAACTCTGCAATTTTCCCCGGTATTCAAGGTGGTCCCTTGATGCATGTGATTGCTGCAAAAGCAGTAGCGTTTGGCGAGGCTCTGCGCCCTGAGTTCAAAGACTACATCAAGCAAGTCATCTTGAACGCACAAACATTGAGCGATCAATTGATCAAGGGTGGTTTGGACACAGTCACACATGGCACTGACACGCATGTTGTTCTGGTTGATCTGCGCCCGAAAGGCGTGACAGGCAACATCGTCGACAAGGCGTTGGGCCGCGCGCACATCACATGCAACAAAAATGGCGTGCCGTTTGACCCTGAAAAGCCGACCGTGACGTCCGGTATTCGCCTTGGCTCGCCTGCTGGTACAACACGCGGGTTCGGTGAAGCAGAGTTCCGCCAGATCGCGGATTGGATCATCGAAGTCGTGGACGGCATCGCCGCGAACGGCGCGGATGGCAATGCAGCGGTGGAAGCGAAAGTAAGGGGCGAAGTGGAGGCCATGTGCGCACGCTTCCCGATGTATCCGAACCTCTAAGTTCTCAGGATAAGTAGCAGCAAAATAGAGGGGTGCGTCGCTTGGCGTGCCCCTTTTTGTTTGCCAAACATCACGCCCCGCGATTGTCTACAACCCTGCCCCTGTGCCACTAAAGCGGGATGAGTAAAAAGCAATCTACCCGCCACATGGAACGTCGCCTAGGCGATGCAATGCGCAATCGCCTGCCGAGGGCGATCGCTGAGCTGGTGATGTTCACCCTAAAACAAGCATGGGCCTGTCTATTTGGTGCGCTCATGCTTTCTGGTCTCATCATATCAGACCTGATCTGGAACAATGCCTGGGCCGTTCAGCGCTACGATGCGTTGGTGATCTACGCGATCACGCTCCAGGCGCTTTTCTTGATTTTCAAGCTCGAAACCCTTGCTGAAGCGCGCGTGATCTTGCTGTTTCACCTCACGGGTACGGCGATGGAAATCTTCAAGGTTAACGCAGGAAGCTGGGCCTATCCCGAACCCGCATTACTCAAACTTTGGGGCGTGCCGCTGTTTTCGGGGTTTATGTATGCGGCAGTCGGCTCTTTCATAGCGCGTGTCATTCGCATCTTTGATATGAAGTTCGCGCCCTACCCGCCGCTTTGGATGACCTTCACTCTTGGCACGTTGATCTATCTGAATTTCTTCACCCATCACTACATTTGGGACGCACGCTATCTGTTGTTCGCAGCTACGTTGATCCTATTCATCCGCACACGTGTTTGGTTTCGAATTGCGGACGCAGACTATTGGATGCCACTGCCCTTAGCCACACTGCTTACCAGTTTCTTCCTTTGGGTCGCTGAGAACGTAGGCACGGGCACAGGCACCTGGATTTACGCAGGCGCGAACGGGATCGCGATTGTCAGCCTCGCAAAACTCGGGTCATGGTATCTGTTACTTTATGTGAGTTTTGTCACCGTCACAGTTGTAATGCGCGATGCATTGATCCCAACCCCGATCACAAAAACCCGCGCCACGCCAGAAGGGCGATAACCAGCGCGAAGACCCCCAAGATGTTTAGCGCTTGCGCGCCAAGCATCGACAGAATGGCATGTTTGCGACGTTCTTTGGGGTCTATCTTTTCGAGATGCGTGTGCAGCACAGTTTCCGCAGTCGCGACTGCATGCAGGTCCACTATACGCGCAAGCTTTGGGTGGCCTAGTTGCACTTTCGCGGTGCTGATCACTTGCGCTGCACGATGCGCATCACGCGGTAGGCGACGTCCCGCACGCTTCATCCCGCGTGGCAGATCGCGGGCTTTGACACCCAGCTTCACACGCAGCAAGTTCAGCACTTTCTGCTCTATCGCATTGAGATCTAGATCGTTTTGCATCGACTCACTTTCACGTACGCGCAGAGAGTACGCCAAGCCTAATGTCGCCTCAAGCAATGCCGACTGGAACATGTGCGAATTTCACGCTACGCCTTGGCCCATGCTAAATATCCTCACACATGGTACCGACACGACAAAGCCCCCGCTGATGATCGTTCACGGGTTGTTCGGATCGGCACGCAATTGGAATGTCATTGCCAAACGCATGTCCGAAAAGCGGCGCGTCATTGCGCCGGACATGCGCAATCATGGCAACAGTTTTCACGCAGGCAGCCACAGCTATGAAGATATGGCGAGCGATCTGAGCGAAGTGATTGCAACACACGGGGGCACGGTCGATTTGGTCGGACACTCCATGGGAGGCAAGGCTTCGATGGTGCTGGCCTTGAGCGAACCAGCCCAAGTCGCGCGGCTCTTGGTCGCCGATATAGCGCCCGTCACCTACACCCATTCGCAACAACAATTCATCGACGCCATGCGCGCAGTTGATCTGTCCAAAGTCACCCGCCGCGCGGATGCGGTGGAGCAACTGGCAGCGCACGTAGAGGATAAAACGCTACAATCGTTTTTCACCCAATCGCTTGATGTGAAAGAAAAACGTTGGAACTACAACCTTGATACGCTGGAGCAAGACATGCCAAAGATCCTTGGCTTCCCCGAAGTCTCAGGCACATACAACAGCCTTACCTTGTTCCTATCAGGCGCAAATTCAAACTACGTTCTGCCTGAGCATCGCGCTAAGATCAAAACCCATTTTTCCAATGCAAAATTTGCCAAAATACAGGACGCGGGCCACTGGCTTCACGCCGAACAACCTCGAGCATTCGAAGCCTCCCTGAAAGCCTTTTTAGAGTACCAGCCATAAAACCTGCTTTGCGCTTCCTATTTCTATAAATATCCCGTGGGTCACGGGGCTAACCCCCAGCCATGATCACAAATGCAGCATGCCGCTCATCAAAATATGCCCCGCACCTGCAACCTCAACACCTTCAATCGCATCGCGCGGCCCGATTAACCGCACATCTGCACGTCCAGGACGACCCATTGCATGGCCTTGTTCTGCTACGAATTCAGGCGTTTCTATCAAACCGTGCGTCCAAAGGTAACTCGCCAAGGCACCTGTCGCAGACCCTGTGAACGGATCTTCCGCAGGACTTGGTGGCAACAAGAGCAGTCGCGAAAACGTATCGCCTTGCTTTGTAAAACCGCCAAGCGTGCTTAGAAATGGCTCCATTACATCAGCGCCGAACTCTTCCAAAGTGTTGTTCATGGCCTCAATTGCAGAGGCATTCAGTGCCGCACAACAAAGCGCGACCCGATCGCGGAGCAGCGTAACAACAAAGGGTAAGCCCGTGGAGACCACTTGGGGCGGAGCGATGATATCCTCCACACGTAATCCTATCGCAGCTGCGGCCAATTCAATATCGACAACAGGCCCGAACACAGGCGCGATCTGGCGCATCGTGACGCGCTTACCATCCTCGCTTAAGTGAACGGGGATGATGCCGGCTAAAGTTTCCAGCGTCACATCACCCGTGCCAATCGTTCCCGCCGCGTGGGCCGCAACGACTGAGGCTACTGTTGGATGACCTGCAAATGGAATTTCACGAGTGGCGAGAAAATAGCGCACACGCACATCGGCGACATTAGAGGGGCCAAGAAAAGTGCATTCCACCAACGACGTTTCGCGCACGAAGGTCAAACAGGTTTCATCGTCAAGACGCGCCGCGTGGTGAACGACGGCGCATCCATTGCCGCCAAAGGGGCGATCCGTGAACGCATCGACCCAATGGACAGCAAAGTCAGCCATCAGTGCACCGCGTAAGGCGCATAGTCATTCTGGCGCGCCAGCACAAAGGCAAGGTTGCGATCTGCAACAATCGCCAAACGCGCACCGTCCTCAGAATGCACCGCATAAAGCTGCTCTGTGCCATCCGTCTGCTTTTGCATTTCTTCCGGCAGGTCCGTCACATCAATCGAGCGCACATAAACAATCCGCTCTTCGCTGTTTTTCGCAAAATCAAAATTCTCTGTCATGCTCTACCCTTTCTTAATGCTTATTGTTTGAACAACTGTGTCTGGTCGCGCACGAGTCAAATCGACGTGCAGCAGACCGTTTTCCATCAAGGCTTCACCCACCTCGACCCCGTCCGCCAGCACGAAACTACGTTGAAACTGCCGCGCGGCGATTCCACGGTGCAGGAACATACGGCCCTCGATATCGTCGGTTTGCCGTCCACGGATGACCAATTGGCGATCCTCAACGGTAATAGACAGATCATCCTCCGCAAAGCCGGCCACGGCGAGCGTTATGCGGTAAGAGGTATCTGTATTTTGTTCGATATTATAAGGGGGATAGCCTTCGTTTCCGGATTTGGCTGTGCGTTCGACAAGCCGTTCCAATTGCTCGAACCCCAGCATGTGCGGGTAAGATCCCAGTGTCATTTTCGTCATCGGTCTGTCCTTAAAGTAAAGCGACTGTCGATCTGCAGCGGTCCCGTTCTGGCAACCGGCGATAAGACGAATATGGGAAGCATCAAAGCTCAGTGCAAGGGCTATGCGCGCCTGTGCAGCAACGCTATACTGACTACTCTGACAATAAGACCTTTCACGGATTTTTCACATATGACCCCGCCCAATGATATTTCGATGAAAACCAACGATGTGCTGCGCGTAGAGTTGGAAGTTATGCGCCGTGAGCATCGTGATTTGGACGAGGCTATTCATGCGCTTGCGGAAAAGGGAACTGCGGATCCATTAACACTGCAACGTCTCAAACGTAACAAGCTGCGTTTGAAAGACAAAATCGCGCAGATTGAAGATCGATTGACACCTGACATTATCGCCTAATCGCATTGCGCTAATACAGCATAAGGCTATAGATATCCGCTCATATTTACCGCGTCCATTTCAAGGTGTCACAGCATGGCTAAGATCGAAGTAGGAATCATCATGGGCAGCCAGTCCGATTGGCCCACCATGAAAGAAGCCGCCGATATGCTGGACGCTTTGAAGGTTCCATACGAAACCAAAATCGTCTCCGCGCATCGCACCCCCGATCGTTTATGGGACTACGGCAAAACCGCGGCCTCTCGTGGCTTGAAAGTGATCATCGCAGGGGCTGGCGGTGCCGCACATTTGCCCGGTATGATGGCGTCGAAAACCCGTGTGCCTGTTGTGGGTGTGCCCGTGCAGACCAAGGCACTTTCAGGCGTCGATAGCCTTTATTCCATCCTGCAAATGCCGCGCGGATTTCCTGTGGCGACTATGGCGATTGGTGGTGCGGGCGCAGCGAATGCAGGCCTTATGGCGGCTGGTATTCTCGCGACGTCTGATGCTGATCTCGCTCAGCGTTTGGATGCGTGGCGCGAAGCTTTGTCAAACTCCATTCCAGAGGAACCAGTTGATGACTAACCCCCTTCCGCAAGGCTCAATCATTGGTATTTTGGGTGGCGGTCAATTGGGCCGTATGCTGTCTGTTGCGGCTGCGCGCTTGGGCTTTCGCACGCATATTTTCGAACCTGGCACAAACCCGCCAGCGGGCCAGGTTGCTGATCATGTGACCACCGCAGCCTACGGCGATGAAACCGCATTGCGCGCTTTCGGCGAGGCCGTCGATATCATCACATATGAGTTCGAAAATGTGCCGACGTCCGCGCTTGATTTACTAGGCGCGCTTGCACCAATCCATCCGGGCCGCGAAGCACTGCGCATCTCACAGGATCGCATCACTGAGAAAGATTTTCTCAACGGTCTCGGCCTGAACGTCGCGCCCTATGCAGCAGTTGAAGACGCAACCAGCATGCAAGCCGCAATCGAGCAAGTTGGTGTGCCATCCATTTTGAAGACACGACAGTTTGGCTACGATGGCAAAGGGCAAGCTCGTCTCAAGTCAGCAGCCGATGCAGATCAAGCGCTGACTGACATGGCTGGTGCGCCTTCTGTGCTGGAAGGGTTCATCGATTTTAGTTGCGAAATCTCAGTGATCGCTGCGCGTAGCCCATCCGGCGAAGTGGCCTGCTATGATCCGGGTGAAAACGTCCATGAGGGCGGCATTCTGCGTAAAACCACCGTGCCCGCGAACGTCAAATCGGCGCTGCGCATGGATGCGGTTTTGCTGGCGGGTCGTATACTAAATGAACTGGACTATGTGGGGGTGATGGGCGTCGAGCTTTTCGTGACACAGGCAGGGCTTGTGGTAAATGAAATCGCGCCGCGCGTGCATAATTCCGGCCATTGGACCCAGAATGGCTGCACTGTGGATCAATTCGAGCAACATATCCGCGCGATTGCTGGCTGGCCCCTCGGCAACGGTCAGCGCCACTCTGATGTGGTCATGGAGAACCTGATCGGCGACGATATGGACCGCGTTCCAACGCTGGCAACGCAAGCGGAAACAGCGCTACATTTGTATGGCAAGGCTGAGGTGAACGCGGGTCGCAAGATGGGCCATGTGAACATCGTCACAGCCAGCGCATAAGCTTAGGCACTCCCGCCGCTGGAAGACAGGATCGCAGGATCAATCCCGATCGCACCAAGCGATGCGGACCATTTTTGCGAATCTGGTGTGTCAAAGATGATATCCGGTCCCACATCGGCCAACAGCCACCCATTGGCCGCGATCTCCTGCTCTAGTTGACCTGGCCCCCAACCAGCATAACCAAGCGCAATCAAAGCGCGCTCTGGACCTTTATGCGCACCGATGTCTTCCAATATGTCGATTGTCGCTGTCATCGCGAACTGCAACCCCGTTTTCATTGTCGACAGTTCTGATTTGTAATCTGCGCCATGCAGAACAAATCCGCGCCCATGCTCGACCGGACCACCAAAGTAGATTGGCAGATCGGGACTGGTGTCGCCTTTCGGAATAGAAAGTTGATCCATGAGGTCGCCCAATTCGACGTCTTGAACACGCTTGTTCACAATGAGCCCCATGGCCCCTTCCGCCGAATGGGCACAGATAAAAATCACGCTGCTTTGAAAACGCGGATCTGGAATATCCGGCATTGATATCAAACACTTGCCAACAAGTTCGATCGGAGGATCGGGGGAAATCATACTTTTCATTATCTCTAGCTATTGGAGAAATAGATGATAGCGGTGACAGGTCAACGCAAGGGCTACTTGTCCGATCAGCAATATTTCTCGCAAATTAGTGACGTGACATTGTACGCGCCAAAGTGCACGCAGTTTGTATGTTGCTAAAAACCACACTTCTTTCTGCCCTTGTCGCTATGACTCTTGGGTCAAACGCAGTCGCGCAAAATTTCGATGACATCATTGATGCGAGCTTGATCACAGGGTGGCGTCAAGCCGATGGCAGCCACATGGCTGGCATTCGACTAAAGCTGGAAAACGACTGGCACACCTACTGGCGCGCACCCGGCGATGCGGGCATACCGCCGACGTTCGACATGGCAGGTTCGCGCAATTTCAAAGCTGCGCAGGTTATTTGGCCGCGTCCTGAGGTCTACGAACAGAACGGCCTCCGCTCGATCGTGTATCATGATCAGGTCATTCTACCGCTGCAAATCATGCCCAAGTCCAAGGGTGGTGACATCACGGTAAATGCCAAGATTGATATCGGTGTGTGCAAAGATATCTGCGTGCCGCAAACCCTGCGTATTTCTGCGGTGCTGCCTGCTGCAGATAAAAAACGCGATGGCCGGATTGTGGCGTCCCTCGCGGAGCGCGCTTATACGGGCAAAGAAGCGGGTGCCAAGAACGTGCGCTGCCAGATTACGCCAACAGCAGACGGTATCTCACTGACAACAACGTTGAGCTTGCCAAAGGTGGGCCGCCACGAAGCCATGGTCATCGAAGCCGCAAACCCGCTTTTGTGGATCGCGGAACCGCAGATGCACCGCTCTGGCAATACGCTAAGCGCGACCACAGACATACAACATGTTGAGGGCGCGCCTTTTATGCTGAACCGTAGCGGCATTCGCATCACCGTCTTGGGTGAAAACAAAGCCGTTGAAATTGCGGGATGCACGGGAGGTTAAGCCGCTTCTCTCTGGCCGCGCCGCATGAGTGTGAGCGCCAGCAGGGAAAACGCGAAAGCCGAAGCCACCATCACGCTAAGTCCCACGACGAAGATCAACAACGCCGCTGGCATCGCTGACATTTCGCCGAGACGCGGGACGAGTTGTGTGATGAACGGCAAGAGCGCGCCGTTAACGGCCGCATATCCCAACGTCGCCACGAGCCAACCAGCGACGAGCCCGGACAACGCCAGCAACGCCGCGCGCGGTCCTGACGCACGAAAACCAAGCCCGCGTTTATACGCATCCACCCGTCGGCGCACATCATACTGCATCGCTATCAAGGACGGCACGACCAGCAAGACCAAAAGCATGCCAAAGCCCAAGCCATAGACCAAAGTCACAACCGTTGGCTTCAGGAATTGCGCTTGGCTAGAGCGCTCAAAGAGCAACGGCAGCAAGCCCAGCACAGTCGTCAAGGTCGTCAGCATCACAGGGCGCAAACGGTTCGCAACTCCGTCAATAATCGACGGGATCAAACCGCGATCCTTGGCGTATTCGTCAATCGTCGTCACCAAGACAATGGAATCGTTGATGATAATGCCTGTCATGCCCAGCATCCCAACAATAGAGAACATCGACAAAGGTATATCCCAAACCGCGTGCCCATAGATCGTGCCGACCAAGCCAAAGGGGATCACTGCCATCACCACAACAGGGCGCGTCCAGCTGGAAAAGACCCAAGCCAACACCAGATAAATCCCAGTCAACGACAAGATCAGCCCTGTCATCGCATCACTGAGGAAGGCGCTTTCTTGCTCTGATTGACCAGACAAGCGCCATTCCACCTGCTGCTCTGATGCGATACGCAGCAAGATTTGCTCTTCCAACGCATCCTCTATCTCGCTCGCACGGGCTGGATTATCTTCTGAAATTTCGCCCGTCACCGAGATCAAACGCACACCATTTTCGCGCCGCACTGTGGAAAATCCAGTCCGTTGCGTGACACTGACAATATCCGCCAAGGGCACGTAGCTGCCCGACTTACTGCGCAGCAAAGTGCTATCAAGAAAATCCGCGCGCAATTCATCGCTTGGAAGTTCAACGCGGATCGTGGCACTGCGCGGTCCGTCTGGGAAGCTCGCCGCTTCGATCCCGTTCAAGCGGTGCCGCAAGACACGACCCAGTTGATCAATTGTAAAGCCCAGTGCTTGGCCTTGTGCAGTCAATTCAAGGATCAGCTCTTCCTTGTCATAGGCGAGATTGTCCTCGACCGCAGAGACCTCTGGAAAACGCGCCAATTCGGACTGAAGCGCTTCGCTGGCGGCTTTCAAAGTCTCCGCATCCGCACCGAAGAACTCGACATCGAGGCCAGATCCACCCGGACCAGAACGCCATGAACGAAACGAAATATTTTCCGTCAACGGATGGCGGCGCACTGCATCTTGCAAGTCCGCAACAAAGGCGAAGCTGGAATAGGGTCGTAAGTCTGCATCAATCAATTCAATCGAAATGCCACCCAACAAATCGTTGTCCTTGGTATCCGATCCCGCCAAACCGCGTCCCGACGACCCGCCAATCGTGGCCATCACATAATCGAGCGGATTTGTGCCGTGCTCTTTCTCATACTCCGCCGCAAGATCATTGGTCGCGCGCTGCATCTCGCGCATCATCGCAAGCGTGTCTTCGCGGTTTGCGCCCTCGACCATGGAGAAGTTACCCGTGACCGAAGACCGCTCTGGCGCGTTAAAGAACCGCCACTGCACATCGCCCGCAATGACCAGGGACACTTGGCTGGCAAGAACAACAATCATACCTGCAAACACCACATAGCGCGCCCAGATTACGCCTGCGATTAGCGGCCGGAAAATCGTATCGCGAACCCACTCGAAACCTTTGTTCACCACGCGGCTTGGCATATCGTACCAATGGGTTTTGACGCTGTGCGCCAAGGCATGACTCATGTGGTTGGGCAGGATCAGGAAACACTCTGCCAACGAGGCGATCAAAACGGCGATAACCGTGAAGGGGATATCCGCGATCAAATCGCCAAACCGTCCGCCAACTGCAACCAATCCAAAGAACGCAATCACAGTCGTAAGCGTCGCCGAGAACACTGGCATCGCCATGCGCCGCGCTGCGTTCTCGGCGGCGACGACTGGCGGTTCGTTCAATTCGCGCGCACGGTAATCCGCGTGTTCACCCACGACAATTGCATCATCCACCACGATCCCAAGCGTGATAATCAACGCGAAAAGCGAGATCATATTGATCGTCAAACCGCCCAAATACATGATCGCAATCGCTGCAAACAAAGCCACAGGAATACCCGCAGCCACCCAGAATGCGGTGCGTGCATTGAGGAACAGGAACAGCAGCAACACCACCAGCGCGAGGCCCGTGATTGCGTTATCCAGCAGAATGTTCAAACGACCGCTGATATATTCCGCGCGCGTGCGGATCAGCTCGATTGTGACTCCTTCGGGCAAGGTTGCCTGCATGGTGGCGGCCACGTCTTCGACCTGTCTTTGGATCGCAATCGCATCGCCTTTGTCAGAGCGGTCCACGCGGATGCTCATCGCAGGATCGTCGCCAACAAAGAACCCGACCTCGCGGTCCACACCCTCTTGGCTCAGACGCGCGACATCGCCGATGCGCAGTTTGGAACCATCATCATTAGAGCGCAAAACGATCTGTGCAATTTGCTCAGGCGTGCGTTTCTCAACGCCAGTGCGCACACGTGCAGAGCCGCCAGATACATCGCCTGCGGGATCGGCATCGACCTCGGACGCAATCGCGGCGGCGATATCGGCCATAGCGACATCGTAGGAGATCAGATTGCTCGACGGCACCTCGACAATTGTTTGCCCCGCTGCAACCCCGCGAATAGTGGCGCGTGTCACACCCTCACCGAATAGGCGAATGCTTAGTTCATCTGCAAACAGAGCAAGTTGTTCGACACCCACAGGCCCGGTGATCACAATGTCCGTTACACGATCGCGCCATTGACCGCGCCGTACGACGGGATCCTCGGCTTCATCCGGCAAGGCTGTCACTTGATCCACCGCAGATTGCACATCATCTGCTGCGCGCGCCATGTCCCAATTCGGCTCAAACTCCAAAGAAATCGAGGCACCTCCTTCGCGGCTGCTTGCACTTGAGCTTTCGACACCTTCCACCGACAAGAGCGCAGGTTCCATCACCTGAACGATAGCCGCATCCACATCCTCTGCACCTGCGCCGTCCCATGCGACAGACACAGAGACCTTGTCGACGACCACATCAGGAAAGAACTGCGCGCGCATTTTTGGCATCGCAACCAAGCCCGCAACGAGCATGACAACCAGCAAAAGATTGGCCAACGTTTTGTGGCGCACGAAATAGCTCAGCACACCACCTGCACCACTGGAGAGAGGACGCACCATCGCTTACCCCCCCATCCGGCCTTCGATCCGCTGCACCATTTGCGCAGGGACCTTGGGCTTATCAAGTTGGCTTAGAATGCGCGCTTTCGCTTCGTCTGGAATACGCTTGTTGGCTTCCACAAAAGCCCGGATCTTGGCGCGACGTTCTTCGCTGAGCTCCAGCATTTCAGGTTCTTCGATCTTCGCGGCACCCTCTACAGTGAGGGGCTTCACTTTGATTCCCGCCCCTAACAGCGGCGTGCGCGCACTGACAACATTGCGACCGCGCAAGCCACGCGCACGTACCAACACATCGTCGCCCTGACGGCGCACAAGCGTCGCGGCCATCGCTTCCAAACGATCCTCGGCCCCGATCAACAGCACATTGCCATCCGCGCCCAGCGCAGTGGCGGGCAAGCGGATCACACCACCGATTTCAGGCTCTGTCACTTCAACGCGCACGAAGTCTCCCGGTTTGAACCCAGGCGCTTTGTCGAGCGTGGCAAAGACCAAGCGGCCAGATTGCCCTTCACCCACCGAAGCGCTGTCACGGCTTAGCGTCCCTGTGGCGATCAAGTCTGCGCCAAAGACATCCAAAACTACTGACACCGGGGCGTCGCTTAGCGCACCTTGCTCGTCCAAAAGCCGCGCATATTGCGCGGTGGAGAGCCTGAACGACACTTCCAACGCATTGGGATCAATCAAACGGGCAAGGCGTTCATTCGCACTTACCAAACTCCCGCGGGAGGCGGTTACTTCGGTCAAAGCTCCATCAAATTCCGCGGAAATTGCGGTGTCTTCCAACCGACGCAGCGCATCGGCTTTGGCAAGTTTTGCGCGCGCAATGCGCGTTGTCGCTTGCTCTACACGCGCCTCTGCTTGCGCCAAGGCTTGTCGGCGTGCCAACACCGATTGACGCGCGGATGACGCGGCAAGCTCGGCGGATTCAACGGTTGCAGCCGTTCCGACGCCACGTTTTGCGAGATCTTCTTGACGCGCAAAAGCTTTCTCACGCAGTGCGACTTGTTCACGGGCTGCGTCCAGCTCATCTTGGGCCAACCCAATCGCGCGCGCAGCTTCACGGGCTTCCAACTCGGCATCGCTTAGATCACTGGCAGCACGATCCAAAGCACTTTGCGCTTCTGCGGGGTCAATGAGCAGCAAACGCTCACCCGCTTCGACGTTGCCGCCTTCGGTGAAATCCTCTGAAAGCTCCAAAACCGTACCGGATGCGCCAGCCCGCAGATCCAAGGTACGAGCACTTTCGATCTGGCCAAAGGCCGTCAAAATGGGGGCCACGCTTTGGATTTCGGCGGGCAACACAGTGACCGAAAAAATCCGTTCGCGTGAGCGGTTGGGGCGCTGCTCTTCGCTCATCCGCGCTTGCACTGCACCATAGACGAGCGAGCCTGCGTAGACGAGCAATCCAGCGGTCATCGCAACCAAGAATAGCCCTGCGAGGCTCTGTCGTAAAAATCTCATAGTGCCAACTTTCTAGCCAGTCATAGAATTAACGTAATGACCGAAAATGCGATGGCAAATCCAGTCACGTTTAACGTGATACGGCGCGCGCGCTTATTTCCGTCGCAAATGTTCGTCCAAGCGTGGCATTATTTCCACAAAGTTGCAGGGCTTGTGGCGATAATCGAGTTGAAACGCCAGAATTTCATCCCAAGCATCCTTGCACGCGCCGGGACTTCCGGGGAGTGCGAAGAGGTATGTGCCTAGCGCCACGCCACCCGTCGCGCGGCTTTGCACGGCAGATGTTCCGATTTTCTTCATGCTCACGTGCGTGAATACCGTGCCAAACGCATCAATCTCTTTCTCATACACATCACGGTGCGCTTCAACTGAGACATCGCGACCCGTCAGACCGGTCCCACCTGTGGAGATCACTACGTCAATCGCATTATCGGAGCACCACGCACGCAATTGCTCCGCGATCTCCACGCGTTCATCACGAATAATTTTGCGATCTGCTAGGATATGGCCCGCGGTTTCAAGACGTCCAACCAAGACATCACCAGAACGATCCTCTGCCAGTGCCCGCGTGTCTGACACTGTTAGCACAGCGATGCGTACAGGGATGAAAGTGCGAGTGTCGTCTATCTTGCTCATTCGGTCGCCCCTAGTTTTGCTTTCAATGCGAGCAGATCCGCCCAAGCTTCGCGCTTTTTGGTGGGATTATTAAGTAGAAACTCAGGGTGGTACATCGGCATGACGGGTAGGCCCATCGCCTCACCCCATTGTCCGCGAAGACGGGTGATGCCGCGTTTCCCAAGCACCGCCTGGCAGGCGACATTGCCCATCAAGACCAAAATATCGGGTTTCGCCAAAGCAACATGACGCTCTAGAAACGGCATCATCATGGCAAGATCAGCCTCGCTCACATCGCCGCCACGCGGCAGTCGCCACGGCAAGACGTTGGTAAGATAGACAGTTTCTGCACGGCTAAGATCAATTGCTTTCAACATATTATCGAGCAAAACACCCGTGTCACCCGTGAAGGGCAAGCCAGAGCGATCTTCATCGCGATTCGGCGCTTCGCCAATCACCATCACGCGCGCACCAAACGTGCCGTCTGCAAAGACCATATTGCGCGAGCCGCGTTTCAGTTCGCAAGCCTCAAAGCGTTCAAGCGCTGTCTTCAAAGCACCGATATCCTGCGCCGCCATCGCTACATCGCGCGCCAGGGCTGCGCCGTCGACCTTGTCGGCGACCGGCGCAATCCCAGCCTCGATCTTAGGCGGGGCGGCGGCAGGCACGGTTTTCTTCGGCTCTGGCTTCACTTCGAACCGGTTCACAGGGGTTTCGGACATCGTCTCATCCACGCCGAATTCGACCTGCCATTCCAGCAGAGCCTTCGCCGTGTGATTATCCAATTGCGTGATCTGCATCGATTCCATACAGCCAATCTATGCGGCTAGCGCCAGATAGGGAACGCCCCATCTTGCCCGCACGTGACAGCGCGCCTATAACGCCTCGAAACCAAACGAGGGCTGCGCATGACTTTCACTCAAGCTCACCTACTCGGGATCGAGCATTTGCACCCGTCCGAGATCACTGCCCTTCTTGATCTTGCCGATCAATACGTTGATCTAGGTCGCGCCAAGCACAAACATTCCGATGCACTCGCAGGCCTTACGCAGGTTAATATGTTCTTTGAAAACTCCACCCGCACACAGGCGAGTTTCGAGCTGGCTGGCAAGCGCCTTGGCGCGGATGTGATGAACATGTCGATGCAGGCGAGTTCGATCAAAAAGGGCGAGACGCTGATTGATACGGCGATGACTTTGAACGCGATGCATCCCGATTTGCTAGTCGTGCGTCACCCCCATTCGGGCGCAGTGGATCTATTGGCGCAAAAAGTGAACTGTGCAGTTCTTAATGCGGGTGATGGGCGACACGAACATCCGACCCAAGCCTTGCTCGATGCGTTGACAATCCGCCGAGCGAAAGGCCGCCTTCACCGTCTGTCCATCGCGATTTGCGGCGATATAGCCCATTCACGTGTCGCGCGGTCCAACATTATGCTGCTTGGCAAGATGGAAAACCGTGTGCGTTTGATTGGCCCGCCAACCTTGATGCCCAGTGAGATCAGCGAGTTCGGCTGTGAAGTGTTCGAGGACATGCGCGAAGGTCTGAAAGATGTCGACGTCGTGATGATGCTGCGTCTGCAAAAGGAACGCATGGACGGTGGCTTTATCCCGTCTGAGCGTGAATATTACCACCGCTACGGGCTTGATGCGGAAAAGCTGAGCTACGCGAAACCCGACGCGATCGTAATGCACCCTGGCCCGATGAACCGAGGCGTTGAGATTGACGGGGACATCGCAGACGATATCAACCGCTCCGTCATTCAGGAGCAGGTCGAAATGGGTGTTGCTGTGCGCATGGCCGCAATGGATTTACTGGCGCGTAATCTGCGTGCGACGCCAAAAGGTGTCATGGCATGAGCCTGACCATGGACATCACAGCAACTGAGCATGGGATCGTGCGTCTTTTCGCAATTGAAACTGTGCAAAGTTTTGATCACAGCAATCTCACACAGGCACTGGGTGTTGAAATCCTTGATCCCGAGCAGGCGGATATCATCACGATCAGTGACTTGGACGAGCTGGGTTTGGAGGGTTATCTCACCCTTGGCATGGGGATCGAGCCCGATGAGATCGAAGCCATGCGCGCACAGATCAGCGCGCTCAAAGGAGATGTCGCGCTTGTGCGCTCGGCCGCATTCGGCGGAATAGCCACGACACTGGCACCGCAAGCACCCCTGCGCTGGATAGCGAGCTTTGGCGAGACGCCGCTCGACACAACCGCGCCCCCGATCACCACATCATCCGCAAGCGGGACAATATCCAGCCCAGTGCCAAAGCAAGGCCCGACCAATAATCGCGTTTTGCTCTGGGTTTTGGCCGCATTCGCCATCATCGTGCTGACCACGATTTCAATGTTCATCCGCATCACGCCATAAGAGAGGCCTGTTCATGGAAGACCCCAAAGACCCAAGAATGTCCGGCCGCGTCGCATCCATCGTGCTGATCTTGTTGGCATTATTCGTCACACTTTTCGTGTGGATCGCCTGAGATGAGCGCGCAAACCGACGGTTGGGACGGCATATTAGACGACGGTGAAACGATCCTGTGGCAAGGGCGGCCAGATGCTGGTCTGTCCTTTCAAAACATAGATATCATGGGCACCCTCATGGGCCTTTTCTTCATCGGATTTTCGATCTTCTGGATGACAATGGCGATGAATATCACAAGTGATTTTGGACGCACAGGCTTTGGTGGCTTCCTTCCAAAAATTTTCCCGCTCTTTGGTCTGCCGTTCTTCTTTATTGGCTGTTACAATGCTTTTGGCCACATCTTCTGGGACGCCTATCTGCGCTCTAAGACCCACTATACGCTGACCAAAAAACGCACTTCCATTGCGACAGACCATCCGAGCAAGGGCAAGTTATTGATCGACCGTGATATAGATGCGGATATGACGATCACGCTCAAAGTCGGCCCGCCTGGTAGCGTCTTTTTCCAAGGCACAAACAACGGGTTCAAACGTATTGAAGACGGACGTCATGTTCACAAATTCATGCGCCAAATTCGGAAAGATCTAACATGAACATTCGGTTCACCAACGCTCGCCTGATCAATCCTGAGACAGGCACAGATGATATTGGCGACCTTGGTGTCGTTGACGGCAAAATTGCAGAGCCGACCGCGGACGCTGAGGTAATAGATTGCGCAGGCAAGTGCCTTGCGCCTGGGATCATCGACATTGGCGTGAAGGTTTGCGAACCGGGCGAACGTCATAAGGAAAGCTACCGCAGCGCGGGCCTTGCGGCGGCGGCGGGTGGTGTGACGACAATGGTAACGCGGCCTGACACGGCACCAGCAATTGATAGTCCCGAAGTGCTCGAATTTGTGCGCCGCCGCGCGAATGAAGCGGCGCCCGTTAACGTCCTTGTCATGGCGGCACTCACCAAAGGGCGTGAGGGGCGTGAAATGACCGAGATCGGCTTTTTGCAGGACGCAGGCGCGGTCGCTTTTACCGATTGCGATCATGTGATCAGCGACACCAAGGCCTACAGCCGCGCGCTTACATATGCACGCAGCCTTGGTGCCTTGGTCATCGCGCACATTCAAGAACCCAATCTCAGCAAGGGCGCTGCCGTCACATCCGGCAAATTCGCCTCCCTGCGCGGTCTGCCTGCGGTGTCTGCAATGGCCGAACGCATGGGGCTGGATCGCGATATCGCGCTGATCGAAATGACAGGGGTGCGTTATCATGCGGATCAAATCACCACCGCGCGTGCGCTGCCTGCATTAGAGCGCGCAAAGGCCAATGGCCTCGACATCACCGCGGGCGTGTCCATCCATCACCTCACATTGAACGAGCTTGATGTCGCGGATTATCGGACCTTCTTTAAGGTCAAGCCGCCGCTCAGATCGGAAAGCGACCGCCTCGCCGTAATTGACGCGCTGGCAAATGGCACCATCGATCTCATCTCCTCAATGCACACGCCGCAAGATGAGGAAAGCAAGCGTCTACCTTTCGAAGAAGCTGCCTCTGGCGCAGTCGCGATGGAAACGCTTTTGCCTGCTGCCATGCGTTTGATCCACAACGATTATATGGATCTACCGACACTCTGGCGCGCACTGAGTCTAGCCCCTGCGAAACGTCTTGGCCTCGATGCTGGCCGTCTCGCGGTTGGCGCACCCGCTGATCTGGTTCTTTTTGATCCAGACGCGCCCTTCATCATGGATCGCTTCAAGCTGCACAGTAAATCCAAGAACACCCCGTTTGACGGCGCGCGTATGCAGGGTAAGGTCCATGCAACCTACGTGGCGGGGCGCCCAGTTTTTGAGAGAGACTAAATGCCAATCATCGAAACAAGCGTGCTCGCGCTGCTTATCTGGGCCGTCCTTGGCTATCTCTTTGGCTCTGTTCCTTTCGGCGTTTTAATTTCGCGCCTCATGGGCCTGGGAGATTTGCGTGATATCGGGTCTGGCAACATTGGCGCAACCAATGTTCTGCGCACAGGATCAAAGCCAGCAGCCTTCGCAACGCTCGTTCTTGACGGGGCGAAAGGTGCCATTGCCGCGCTTATTGCCCGCGCAATGGCAGGGGAAGACGCAGCGCAAGTCGCAGGCTCGATGGCACTCATCGGACATTGCTATCCGATCTGGCTTAAATTCAAAGGCGGCAAAGGAGTTGCAACCTTCCTTGGTCTCTTGCTCGCACTCAGCTTGCCAGTTGGCGCAGCGTGCTGCGCGACATGGGCGGCTTTCGCCGCCTTGAAACGCATTTCTTCTCTCGCAGCGCTTGCAGCGGCTGGCTCATCAACATTCTGGATGACACTTCTTGGTTACTCCGAAGGCTTTGTGATGGGCGTTATCCTTACGGCCCTAATCTTCTGGCGCCACAGATCCAACATTACACGCTTGCGCGCGGGCACTGAGCCCAAGATTGGCGCATAAGCCAGTTGGCACCCTATAAAGACAGCAATTGGTCCAACATCATTGCGTCGTCTGCGATTATGTCATTGGCCTTGCTTGGGGATGCGTTGCTCTATGCGGTTTTGCCGGTTTACGCGGCTGATTTTGGCCTAACACTGCCTTGGGTTGGCGTGATGCTGTCTGCCAATCGCTTTGTACGAGTGTTTGCCTATGGTGCTATTGCACAGGTCACAGCCTTACTGGGTCCGCGTAAAATGTGCATAATCGCTGCGATCACGGCAACCTTCTCCACAGCGATCTATGGTTGCGGGCAAGGGCCCGCGGTCATTCTGTTTGCGCGCATTCTATGGGGTCTGACCTACGGCATTCTGATCCTCGCGACACTGTCTTACGCCGTCACCAGTCGAAAAAGCGCAGGCACGCGCATCGGGATCAGCCAGGCGATCCAACGCTCTGGCCCAATGCTCGCGCTACTGGCTGGCGCATGGCTTGTGGGACGGGTAGGCCCAAACATGGCTTTTATGCTGATCGCAATTGTGACCGCGCTTGCGCTGCCCCTCGCACTTAGACTCCCGCATGACGCGACAACCAAACCAAAACCCAAATCCTCAAGCGCGCTCCCACGACCCAAGCCCATCGACATTCTGTTTTTCTTGCAAGGCTACGGTGTTGATGGAGTCTTCGCCATTACAATCACCCTCATTTTCGCGCGCGAAACCTCTGTTGCCAACGCGGTGATGAGCGGCAGCGCGCTCCTTGCCATGCGCCACTTTGGTGAAGCCGTTGCAGCCCCTATATTTGGCTGGATCGCCGACAAGCTCGGGGCGAGCAAGGTTTTCATAGGTACCGCAAGCCTTACAATGCTTGGATTTATCTTTGTAGCCATCGGCTGGACCGTGCTTGGCGCGCTGATCATGCTCATATTTCGCGGGGCTCTCGCGTCCCTCGGCCCAGCTGTGATCGCGCAATCCACAAGCGAAGCAAACGATGTCATCGGCCCGCTCGCACGTATGCAAGCATGGCGCGATCTTGGAGCCGCCTGTGGCCCCCTCGCCACTGGCTTTCTTCTCGCGATCCTGTCACCAGAAGCGCAACACGCGCTCGTCGCAATCGCGCTTGGGATGGGGATCAGCTATTGGCTTTATGCAAAGCGACCCCGACATTCATCTTGCCCTTAAACTCTCGCCAGAGGCGAAAGCGCTCAAACAAGCGCGTGCGCTATACGCTCAATATGGTCAGTAGCTATAATCCGCATAAATCTTGCTCAGATCGCCCCCCCATTCCCCGTGATACTTTTCCAAAAGCTCATCCGCAGGCACCTGCACGCTTTCCAAGCTTTCGTGCAAAGCATGTAAGAAATGCGTCTCATTGGGCACCATGCCACCCGCGCCCGGACGTGCGCGCGCTTTTAATCCAGCCTCAGAGATCGCAACAACTTCGCGCGCAAGCTCGTGCATACTGATGCCGTTCACCTTCGCTTGCAAACCATCCACGGACGCTGCGACACGCAAAGCATCACGCGTTTCTGCATCCCAACCTTTTACCAAATCCCACGCGGCATCGAGCGATGTTTGATCATAGGTCAACCCCACCCAGAACGCAGGCAACGCACAAAGACGGCGCCAAGGCCCACCATCCGCGCCGCGCATTTCAATGAATTTCTTTACACGTGCTTCTGGAAAGACTGTGGTGAGGTGATCCGCCCAATCGCTCATGGAAGGCGTTTCACCGGGTAGCGCGGGCAATTCGCCCCTCATGAAATCACGAAACGACATGCCCAAAGCATTGATATATTTACCATCGCGGTAGACAAAATACATCGGCACATCGAGCACATATTGTACCCAAGCCTCGAACCCGAACCCTTCGTCAAAGACAAAAGGCAACATGCCCGTACGCGCTTCATCAAGATTGCGCCAGATATTGCCACGCCAGCTTTTGTGATTGTTGATCTTGCCCTCAAAAAACGGCGAATTGGCGAAAAGCGCGGTCGCGACAGGCTGTAACGCCAAAGCCACGCGCATCTTTTGAACCATGTCGGCCTCTGACCCGAAGTCGAGGTTCACCTGAACAGTACATGTGCGGCGCATCATAGCGGTTCCCATGGTGCCGACTTCTTCCATGTAATTGTTCATCAACTTGTAACGCCCTTTGGGCATCAACGGCATCTCTTCATGGCTCCACTCAGGGGCCGCACCAAGACCGATGAAGCCAACACCAATCTCGTCAGAAATCTCGCGCACTTCGCGCAGGTGCTGGTTTACCTCATCGCATGTCTCGTGAATCGTTTCCAAAGGCGCACCTGACAGTTCCAACGCGCCGCCCGGTTCCAGAGAGACATTCGCGCCGTCTTTCTCAAGCCCAATCAAATGCCCACCTTCGCGCACCTCGGCCCAGCCATGGCGATCGCGAAGACCTTCTAGAACCGCAACGATAGAGCGTTCACCTTCAAATGGAAGTGGTGCAAGAGTGTCCGTCAGATAGCCAAATTTCTCATGCTCCGTGCCAATGCGCCACTCTGATTTGGGCCGACAGCCTTCGGCGAGATGTTCAGCCAACTGCTCATGACGTTCAATCGGACCACCGCCAGTTTGTGGAATAGACATGGGCTTGCGCCTTTCGAAATGAGTTGCTTCACGTCCAGCCTTGAGCGGATTTCATGGGGGTGTCAATGCAAGGAGACCCTGCGAATTTGCACAAAACTGTAATGAACACCCCTGCCTGCACACAGGTTTAACAGATCTCGTTAGAAACTGTCGAAAATGCAAAATTGAATCGCTGCACGTGTTAACGAAATGTCGCGCCAGACTTGCGATGACGATCTCATACTTCGCGAGACCGCTTCTCACACTAGGACGACACATACCAGTTTCAGATCTGACACTTCCCGTTTCAAAACGATTGCCAAACACGCTACGCCGTTCGTTTTACTTCGCAGCCTTGCCGACAATTTGTCTCCTTGTTTTTTGGGCGCTTGGAGAAACGGGTTTGATCATATTTGCGCTGACTGCACCGATCTTCTTTACGTTCTACAGCGGATCCAAAACACACGCGCAACAAGCAGAAACAGATCAGTCAGACGGGCTTGCAGCTGCGAAGGAACAGCTTGAGATATGTATTAATGACATGCTCTTTTCCGCGAAATCGGATGAACATTTTGCGTTGTTCGGTATCGAGATTGATGAAGCTAATGATATCGCGCGCCGACTTGGCTCCTCGCAGCTTCACGAAGTTCAAAATCGCTTGCAACTTCGCTATGCGAAATGCCTGCGCAGCAAGGACGTCGTATTTCAAAGCGGCCCTTTGCATTGGACGATCGCGAGTACGCCGGGCAAAAACCTGACGCTTGAAGTGGCGATCAAACAGACGGACCGTTTTCAGGCGGTTTTGGACGACCCATTTTTTTTGAAGATGATCGCTTGTATTTGACCAGCTGCACCGGCTTTACGCTTGCGCAAAAGCCCTTCAAAAGTGCCCATACTTTATTGCCGCAAAGCCACAGCGCACTTGCAGAGGCAGTTTTGAACGGACCAGATTCAGTACGCGCATTTGGTTCTACGACAAGGCGCAAACCGCCACAAAAAGCATCCCCCAACTTGGCCGATCTAAACGGCGACATCGAAACAAATCTATTTGCTTGGTTCCAGCCACAAATCTCAACAGACACTGGCCATATCGGCGGGTTTGAGGCTTTGGCACGCTGGCGTGACAATGCGGGAAATTCGTTTTCTCCCGCAACGATTCTGCCCGCTTTGGAAAACGCGGGCCAGATGGAGCGATTGACTGACAGCATTCTTACGCAAAGTCTACTCAGCCTCAAGAAATGGGACGAGCGCGGCCTGAACATCGACAACATTGGCGTCAACTTTTCCGAGAGTGATCTCTCTAACCCTCGGTATTTTGAAAAAATAGCTTGGTACTTGGATCACTTCGGGATCGAACCTAATCGCCTGTGCATAGAGGTTCTTGAAAGTGTCATTGCGGGCGAAGCTGACGATATGATTTTACGCAATGTCACGCGATTGTCAGAGCTTGGCTGCCAGATCGACCTAGATGATTTGGCACTGGCCATTCCTCCATCTCCACGCTGCGCCGTTTGCCCGTGCACCGCTTGAAAATTGATCGTTCTTTCATGGCAAAAGCAAATTTTGATGCGGAATAGCAAAAGATGGTGGCAACGATTTTGATGATGGCAGAACGCTTGGATCTGACTTGCCTTGCTGAAGGAGTTGAAACTTTGGGCGAGCAATCCAGTCTCGCGCAACTCAGGTGTCGCTGTGCGCAGGGCTTTGGCATCGCGAAACCTATGCCGTTCCGGCAGAAATAAGACTGGATCGTGAACTTTCAATCCAAACACGTCAGCACACCGCAAATTGGGCGTAAAACCAGCTAAAGGGAAAATTTGGCACGGTCGAACGCCGCAGATACACAGGATATCAGGCGAATCCACTTGACCTTTGGCGGCACACATCGTTGAACGCAGTCTTAACGCGGTTTACTCGAGGCGGCCCTGTTTCATGGATGATCAAAACAAAAACCTGATACTCGCGACAGCGCTGAGTTTCATCGTAATTCTAGTGTGGTTCGTCCTGTTCCCACCACCAGAGCCGACACCAGCAGATCCCAACGCTGTGATCAGTGCCGAAGGCGACGCCGTTCTACCAACCGTTTCAGGTGATGACGCGGATGCAGGCGTAAACACCGCTGCCGCTCAAGCCGAAGAGCCTACGCAAGATGTGCCGCGCATTGCCATCGAGACAGGACGCCTGAAAGGCTCGATCTCGTTACTCGGCGGTCGCATCGATCAACTCGCGTTGAAGGATTACCGTGTCTCGCTCGACGATGACGCGCCAATCGTGGACCTTTTGACACCCGTAGGCGAGAATAGCCCCTACTATGCGCTTTATGGTTGGGCACCCGGCGCAGGTTTGGCCTTTGAACAAGTGCCCGGCCCCAACACGGTTTGGAGCGCACAGAGCAGTAGCGACCTGAGCGTCGACGCGCCCGTGACCCTGACATGGGACAATGGCAACGATTTACAATTCACCCGCACCATCTCTATCGATGAGAACTTTATGTTCTCCGTTACTCAAAGCGTTGAAAACACAGGAGCTGGCACGGTGAGCCTTGCGCCCTACGGCATTCTCGCGCGTCATGGCGAACCGCAGAACCTTAAGAATTTCTTCATCCTGCACGAAGGCGTTGTCGCGATGTCTGATGGAGAGCTGACGGAAATCGACTATTCCGACATGCCAGATTTCGACATTAACCCCAATGAGGGCGCGCGCGCAGAAGTCACCCAAGTGGCCGAGCAGGGCTGGGTCGGTTTCACAGACCAATATTGGATGACCACGCTTATCCCAGCTCCCGGCGCGTTCAAATCGACAGCAAAATATGACGACCGCCGCGATATCTACCAGACCGAAGCCGTGCTTCCGACGCAAAAGCTTGCGCCCGGTGCGACAGCAAGTGCGACAACGCAGCTTTTCGCCGGTGCAAAAGAGTGGGCGACCATTCGCGACTATGAAAAGTCCGGCGTTGAAGGCTTCATCGACAGCATTGATTGGGGTTGGTTCTTCTTCCTGACCAAGCCGATTTTCGCGGTTCTCCATTATCTAAACGCAATGATCGGCAACATGGGTTGGGCGATTATTGGTCTGACATTCTTGATCAAATTGATCCTGTTCCCTCTCGCGTACAAATCCAACGTGTCTATGGCGAAGATGAAAGCACTTCAGCCACAGATGGAAAAGATCAAAGAGAACTCGGGCGACGACAAGCAGAAGCTCCAGCAAGACATGATGGCGATGTACAAGAAGGAAAAGGTCAATCCGGCCTCTGGCTGTTTGCCGATCCTGGTGCAGATCCCGATTTTCTTCTCGCTCTACAAGGTGATTTTCGTCACGCTTGAGTTGCGACACGCGCCTTGGATCGGTTGGATCAAAGACCTCTCCGCGCCGGACCCCTCTTCGATCTTGAACCTATTTGGCTTGCTTAGCTTTACGCCACCAGAAGCAGGCTCCATCCTTGCAATCTTCTCGCTTGGTATCTTGCCCATCCTTTTGGGTATTTCCATGTGGATGCAGCAAAAGCTGAACCCAGCGCCCACAGATCCAACGCAAGCGATGATCTTCGCTTGGATGCCTTGGGTCTTCATGTTCATGCTGGGCACCTTCGCGAGCGGACTTGTGGTCTACTGGATTGCCAACAACACGATCACCTTCACGCAGCAGTATTTGATTATGCGCAGCCAAGGGGTGAAACCGGATGTGTTTGGCAACATCAGGGCCGGCTTTAAACGCAAACCCAAGGAAGAGTGATGGGCACCGTCACCTCCCTTTGGCGTCATCCGATCAAAAGTCATGGTCGTGAAGAAGTCACATCAACAACGTTAATCGCCGGGCAAACCATGCCTGGCGATCGTGTTTGGGCCGTCGCTCATGAGCAATCAAAAGCAGATGGTTCAGAGTGGGTGCCTTGCGCCAACTTCAATCGCGTGAGCAAAGTTCCAAAATTGATGGCCATGCGCGCGCGTTTGGACGATGACAGCGGCTTGGTGACGTTAGACCACCCTAATCTTGGTGACATCACGTTTAATCCTGATAGCGATCCAGCACCTTTCCTGAATTGGGTGCGCCCCATCATGCCAAGTAATCGCGCGCAATCGAAGCACTTCGTTAAAGTGCCCAATCGGGGTATGACAGATAGCGATTTTCCATCCGTTACCCTGTGCAATATTGCGTCACACCGCGCGGTAGAGCGTCAGTTAGGCATGGAGATTTCCCCACTGCGTTGGCGCGGGAACATCTGGCTTGATGATCTGCCAGAGTGGCAAGAATTCAAATGGATGGGGCGTGACGTCAAGATTGGCGACGCCATTCTGCGTCCCACCGAACGCACGGATCGCTGTCCTGCGACCAACACCAACCCTGAAACGGGCTTGCCCGACGCTGACGTAGTGTCTGCGCTAGACAGCTTTGGACACCGCGACTTTTCGGTACGCGCAGAAGTTATCCAAGGTGGCGAAATCCTCATCGGCAGCAAGGCAGAATTGATATGAGCCAACTTCCATTTCCAATCGCCGAAGATCCTGATGACTTTTCGCATGAAAAGGGTCGCTTGCTGTTCGCCGGCCAAACCGAATTCGTCAAAGGCGTTGTTGCCATGTCTGGCTTGCCAGATGCGGACCGGATGGAGGTCTGCTTTGCAGGCCGTTCCAACGTCGGTAAGTCAACTCTGATCAACGCGCTGACAGGCCACAAGGCCCTCGCGCGCGCCTCCAATACGCCTGGCCGCACGCAGGAGATTAACTTCTTCACCGCAGGGGAGAGCCACTACCTCGTTGACCTGCCCGGCTATGGCTACGCGAACGCACCTTTGCCGGTGGTTGAGAAATGGCAACGTCTGCTCAAGCAGTATCTTTCAGGTCGCCAAACCCTGCGCCGCGCGTTTGTTTTGATCGATGCGCGTCACGGTGTGAAGGCAGTGGATCACGAGATCATGACCCTGTTGGACAGCAGCGCCGTCACCTTCCAATGCGTTTTGACAAAAGCTGATAAAGTAAAACTGGTGGACCGCGAAAAGGTCTTGAACCAAGTGCGTGGAGAATTGGCTAAACACCCAGCCGCCTTCCCAGAGATGGTTATCACATCCTCAGAAAAAGGCGACGGGATCGAGCAGCTTCGCGCGATTATTGCGACTTTGATCTAAACTAACCCACTGAATACGAAAATAAAAAAGGCCGCCCTTTCGAGCGGCCTTCTCTAATTTCTGGCGATAGATTTTAGTTCAGCGCTTTGTCTGTGATCGCATGTGTCCATGCGCCCTCAGGAGCTTTAGTGATCACTGGATCGGACCCACCAGAAAGCAAGCTTTGCACTGTGCGCTCATAATCGGCTTCAACCAAGGCACCGTTAGAACCTGACGTCAGCTTGGCAATTTCGCGCATCATGCGCTGCTGGTGCTCTTCGGTTTGTGCGCCAGATGCATCGTTCTCAAGTACGATATCTGCTGCCTCATCCGGGTTCGCTTCTGCGTACTTCCAACCCTTCATCGACGCGCGCACAAAGCGCACGAGCTTGTCTTCCATCGCGGGATCTGCGAGCGCATCTTCAAGGACGTAAAGACCATCCTCAAGCGTCGCAACGCCCTGATCTTCGTACTTGAACACCATCAAATCGTCTGGCGTTAAACCAGCATCAATAACCTGCCAATATTCGTTGTAGGTCATTGTCGACACACAAGCAGCTTGCTTTTGTAGCAACGGATCCACATTGAAACCCTGCTTGAGCACAGTCACGCCAGCATCTCCGCCCTCGGTGCCGAGGCCAAGTTTGCTCATCCAGCTGAGGAAAGGAAATTCGTTCCCGAAGAACCAAACGCCAAGCGTTTTGCCTGCGAAATCATCCGTACTGGTGATGCCCGCATCTTTGCGGCACGTCAGCATCATGCCAGAGGACTTAAACGGCTGTGCGATGTTGACCATCGGCAGGCCCTTTTCACGCGCCGCGAGGGCCGCTGGCATCCACTCCACGGTGACGTCCGCACCACCGCCTGCAAGAACTTGCGTTGGCGCGATATCTGGGCCGCCTGGCTTAATGGTGACGTTGAGGCCTTCCTCTTCGTAGAAGCCTTTATCAAGCGCGACGTAATATCCGCCGAACTGCGCTTGCGTGACCCACTTGAGCTGCAGCGTCAAGTCATCAGCGGCTTGCGCCATGCTTGCCATTGCACCCAGTGCAGCGGCGCTGATCCATTTGGTAAATTGTGTCATCTCTCTCTCCTTGCTGGTTGGTTTATTATTTTTAATTTCTTTGTGACGGGTGCCAAAACGTCCATTTGCGTTCGAGCAGGGCAACGGCTCCGTAAAGAACTGAGCCTGTGATGGCTGCGACGACGATCTCTGCCCAGACCAGATCGAGTGCCAATTGCCCAACACTGGTGGAAATGCGAAAGCCCATGCCACGAATAGGCGAGCCAAAGAATTCCGCAACGATTGCTCCGATCAGCGCCAGCGTGGTTGCGATCTTGAGGCCATTAAAGATGAAGGGCAAGGCCATCGGTATGCGCAGTTTAAACAGGGTTTTCCAATAACTCGCCGCATAGGTCCGCATCAGATCGCGTTGCATTGCATCACTCGCGGCCAAACCTTGCACCGTATTCACCAGGATTGGGAAGAAAATCATCACGACAACAACAGCCGCTTTGGAGTGCCAGTCAAAGCCGAACCACATCACGAGGATTGGCGCCATGCCGATAATCGGAAGAGCTGCGGCAAAGTTGCCAACAGGGAGCAATCCACGCTTGAGGAAGTCGAAGCGATCTACCGCCAATGCTGTCGCGAACGCGGCCAAACAGCCAATGATGTAACCGCTCATCATCCCCTTTAATACGGTTTGCACCCAGTCCTGCCACAGGATTGAGGTCGAGGCCGCAAAGCGAGCAGCGATCACGGAGGGTGCGGGTAATAAGACTTGCTGGATCTGCAAACCTCGCACAACGCATTCCCATATGATGAGCAAAGTCACCCCAAAAATGATCGGCACCAAGAGCGACGTTGTGCGCGATTTCGGCAAAGCGGCGAGACGCACGTTGATGTACCAACCCAATGCCCAAATGAGCGCACCTGCGATCAGCCAACTCATTGCGCCATCCCCATGCGGTTCAACACGATGCGCTGGATAAGACCAATGATGGCCACAAGGCTGGCGGCAAGGGCAGCTGCAACGAGCAAAGCGCTCCAGATCTGGATGGTTTGACCATAGTAACTGCCCGCCAGCAGACGCGCGCCAAGACCTGCAACAGCGCCTGTCGGAAGCTCACCAACGATCGCACCAACGATCGCTGCGGCCATCGCGATCTTAAGCGACGTAAAGAGATATGGCATCGAAGACGGTAGGCGCAAACGCCAGAATGTTTGCGCACCAGAAGCGTTCCATGTACGCATTTGATCGAGCTGCATATGATCGGGCGCGCGCAGCCCTTTGACCATGCCAACGACCACTGGAAAGAAAGACAAATACATCGAAATGATCGCTTTCGGCAGCAGACCAGAGATACCAACCGCGTTCAAAACAACGATAATCATCGGCGCAATCGCGAGAATGGGAATAGTCTGTGACGTGATGACCCAAGGCATCACGCTCATATCCATTGTGCGGTTGAACACGATGCCGACGGCCAGCGCGATCCCAAGTACAGTGCCCAGCGCAAAACCCAGAAGTGTCGCGCTTAGTGTGACCCAAGAATGGTAAATCAAGGAGCGTTTGGAGGTGATTTTCTTCTCTACAGTGGTTTTCCAAATCTCACGCGTAACCTGATGGGGTGCAGGAAGCTTGGGTTTCTTCTGCGACCATGTATCGGCAATCAACTCGCTGGTGCTCAACTCTACCCCTGCGCGCTGCGCTTTATCGTAGGCCCAAGGCGTGTTGAGCCAAACCGCTGCCCCGTAC
>Ga0209199_1000346_pt1 | contig 68397 bp, 61 predicted proteins | sample COGITO_mtgs_1105_7_FD_184805 | JGI IMG/M metagenome (GOLD analysis project Ga0209199, IMG submission 184805) | Pelagic marine microbial communities from North Sea - COGITO_mtgs_110523 (SPAdes) (version 2) | ecosystem: Environmental > Aquatic > Marine > Epipelagic ... | reverse complement strand
ATGGCAATAATTTTTTCACGAAAAACTCTCTTTTGTTTTTTTATTAAATAAAAATTACTTCTATTTTCTCGCGACCTTCCTTTAAAAGCGCTTCTAACTTCTATATCACTTGTTACATCTGCGGCCGATACAATGGCTGGTTTGACGCTTAGACCGTTTGAACTATTGGTTAAAGCCATTCTTAGATAGTTATCATATGGATATTTTACTTTTTTATGTTGGCTTAAGATTAATTCTGCACCTTTACGTGTCCACAATATACCAGTTGCTAGCATTGGAAAACGATGAGCTTTTAACAAATTTATATCTGAAAATGATGCTACTTTACTGGTATATTTATAATCTGAAGGGCCTAGATTAATTGCACATATATCAGAGCTCAGATTGTTTCGTAAAAAAATACATAAATCTTTTATTTGATTTGAAAAGTTATTTGATATGATTGCGTCATCTTCTAAAATTACTGCAAATTCAGAATTGGAATTTTCAAATGATTTTAATGCTTTTATATGGCTCAAAAAACATCCAACTTCTCCCGCTTGGATGTTCCTACCCATTTCATATTTACATGCTTCATTATCAGCTTCTTTGTTAAGATCTATTTCCATGCCATCAATCGCAGGTACTCTATTTATATAAATCTTTTGAGCATTAAATTGTGAAGAAATCAGATTTAATCGTTCCTGGCTTTTATCAAGGTTAATCACATAAAAATTTATTTCCATGATCATATAATATGTTTTGATAATAAATTTATCAATGGTTTGTTGCTAGGTGGAGTTAATAAAAGTGGTTCGTTACGGAGCGCTGTAAATATCTCAAAATTTGATGATATTTCTTTTAATTTCTTTCGTATTTTATAGCCTGAAAGACCGTAAAGATTTATAACTGCCTTTGGATTGAAATCAAGGATGAGATCACTTGGATTACAATATGTTACAGGAATGTTTCCAGATAGAAATGCTTCAGGAATTTTTTCAGTAATGTATCCTTGTCCCAAAGAGTTTTCTGGGCATATGCTAATTTTGTAGCTTGATAATAGATCTTTCTTTTTTTTGGTCATCGGAATGAATTTTTTACCATATAAGTCACATCCAATTGCCATCTTGCAATTTATATATAATTTTAAACGATGATGCTTAAGGTGAGATGTTATCAGTACTGCTTTAGGGGGGCTTTTTCTAAATGATTCTATTGATATTTGACCAAAGTTTTGGGATATTGGTTCCATAAGCTTTGAAATTGAATATACTTCATCAAATCTTTTGTAAGGTTTTTTGATTTCAATATTTTGCCAATTTAAGTACCACTGCCAATATGGAAATCTTACTTGTGACGTATTATTGGGTAATCGAAAGCCTATACATTTTTTTGCAAGATCATACGGGTTATCTCTGTTTTCTCCAGTAATAAAGAAATCCCATTTTCCTTGGTTTTGGGCAATATTTTTATAAAAATTATAATCTCTCTGTTTCCAAAAAGGGCCTAAGATTCGTAAGTCTTTTTTCTCACAATATTTATCAATTATATGTGGCCATGACGCAAACTGTAAGTTGGGGTCAAATCCATTCCAAAAGCCATTAAAAGTTAAATTTCGACCATTAGGCATCTTTAATCGGGTTTCGTTGAGCTCTGGTTTCTTTTTTAGAAGTTTCATGGGCCTCTGATCTAGGTTAGCTAAAAATGCACTAATATAATTTTTATGATTATTACTAATAATGATATTTGTAAAATATTCCTATAATTTTAGAAACAAAAATATTTTTAATAAAATGGTGGAGCCTAGGAGGATCGAACTCCTGACCTCTTCGCTGCCAGCGAAGCGCTCTCCCAGCTGAGCTAAGGCCCCATTTTGTACTATTACAAACTTTCGCACAAAATGGCTGCACCAAATTTCATTGGTGCAGCTATAAATTAGCTGTCGTCATCAGGTGATGCAACGCCTGCAACCTCTTCAAGAGGTACTGTATCGGCATCATCATCATCATCTAATACATCATCACCTAAATCTACGTCTGCGACATCATCATCATCTAATACATCAACATCATCAACCAAATCATCATCAGTTGCTTCTTTAATTGATGCTTTATCAGCTTTGTCTGATAGGGATGCTTTAGATTTATCTTCTGTGAAAAAAGACAAAGGGTATTCTGTCCCAGTATATGGGCTAACTATTGGATCTTTGTTTAAGTCATAAAACCGTTTACCACTTTCAGGGCAAAGACGTTTTACGCCCCATTCTTCTTTGGGCATAGGATGTTCCCTCTCAAAAAATTTTCGAAATTCTTCTGGCGAATTGCCACATCAAGGCAAGCTTGTCAAAGGCCTATCTTAAAAAAAGAGAACTAAATGGCATTGCATTGCTTAATTGAGTGAATATTATAATAAAATGAGTGATTTTTTTATAATTGGTGATCCACCTATCGAAATATTATTACGAAGAAATTCGAAAGCTAAGAGATATTCACTTCGTATTTCGAATAAAGATCATAAAGTTAGCCTAACTTTACCAAGATCATCTAATATGAGGGAAGCTAAAGAGTTTGTTTCTAGCCAAGAAGGCTGGATGCGCAAACATTTATCACGGCAATTAAAATCCATTCCAATAAAATTTGGTGGACGAATTTTATTAGATGGTAAAAAAGTTTTCATTAGTCGTGGATTTGAGAAAGTTGTAACATTTAACAATGATAGTTTGTTTGTTCCAGGTGCTGAAGAAGACATATGTGGAAAGTTAAGGGCTTTCTACAAAACTTTAGCACGCGAAAGATTAATGGCTTCATCTGATTATTTTGCAAAAATATTAGGATGCAAGATTAATTCAATTACATTACGCGATACCACTTCACGTTGGGGCTCTTGTACTTCAAACGGGCGATTAATGTATTCTTGGCGTTTAGTAATGGCACCTCGTGAAGTGCAAAATTATGTTGCAGCACATGAAGTATGCCATTTAATTGAAATGAATCATTCAAATGAATATTGGCAATTAGTTGAAAGTGTTTTTCCAAATTACAAACTTAATAGATTATGGCTAAAAACAAATGGTAATTTATTACATCAATATAAGCTTTAATCTTTAGTAAATTTGTGATCACATGAGGTATGAATGAACTTGATCCAACATTTATAAGCCATGAAGGTGTATATAGAGCTCTCAGAGTATCTATTATGCATGGAGAACTAGAGCCAGGCCAATCAGTTACGATCAGAGGTTTAGCATCAAAGTTTGGTGTCTCAATGACACCAGCAAGAGATGCAATTCGTCGTTTGAGTGCTGAGGGTGCCTTAAGTATTTCATCTACTGGAAGGGTTGCAACTCCAGAATTATCTAATGATAGAATTGAAGAATTGGCCTCAATTCGTGCACTTTTAGAGCCAGAACTTGCATCAAGAGCATTGCCTCGGGCTCATTTAAATTTATTAGAACGACTTAGCAATATTAATAGTTTAATAGACCAAGCTATAGTCAAAGATGATGCAGTCGATTACATTCGTCGTAATTTAGAATTTCACCGAACATTATACTTACGTGCACAAGCACCAGCGATGTTAGCCTTGGTTGAAACCGTATGGTTACAGTTGGGGCCCACTATGAGATCTTTATATTCTCAATTGCAGAGGCGTGAAGCTTCACATAATCATCGTTTAGCAATAGCTGCGTTGAAAGTTGGTGATGAGCCAAGTTTAAAGCTAGCCATAAGAGCAGATGTGACACAAGGCTTGCGAATGCTTGCTAGTGATTAGCATATATCTTAACTTTACCAATTTAGAATTAAGCGTGAATTGCACCATCTCCACATGCGAGAGCGGCTTCTCGCATAGCTTCTGAAAATGTTGGATGAGCATGACAAGTCATGGCTATATCTTGGGCTGATGCCCCAAATTCCATTGCTACACATATTTCATGAATTAGGTCTCCTGCAGCAGGGCCAATCAAATGACAGCCTAGAATTCGATCTGTTGCCTCATCTGCTAAAAGCTTAACAAAGCCTTCACCTTGGAACACTGCTTTTGCTCTTCCGTTTCCCATAAAGCTAAATTTTCCAACTTTATAAGCGATACCGGCTTCTTTTAACTCTTCTTCTGTTTTGCCCACGTTGGCTACCTCTGGAGTAGTATATATTACTCCAGGAATCACGTTGTAATTTACATGGCCATGTTTGCCAGATAACACTTCAGCGACAGCCATGCCTTCGTCTTCGGCTTTGTGCGCTAGCATTGGGCCAGTAATTGCATCACCAATTGCGTAGATACCATCTATGGAAGTTTTCCATTTATTATCTGTTTTGATTTGCCCAGTATGTGTTAATTCCCCGCCTATTTCTTTAAAATTAAGTCCATCTATAAATGGCTTCCGACCAGTTGATACTAATACGATATCAGTTTCAATCTTGGTCTCAACGTCAGATTTTTTATAAACAACAGTTGCTTTTGATTTAGTGCTTATTGCTGACTGAACGGCAGCTCCCATAATAAACTTTAGTCCTTGTTTTTTTAGTGTTCTTTGGAAATTTTTGGAAATTTCTAAGTCCATTCCTGGAGTAATGTGATTCAAGTATTCAATTACAGTCACTTCAGTGCCAAGCCTTGAATAAATACTTCCCATTTCAAGTCCAATTACCCCTGCGCCAATAACTACCATAGATTTTGGTATTTTTGACAGTGATAAAGCACCATTAGAAGTTACGATGCGGCTTTCATCAATTTCTACATTTGGTATTGAAGAGGCCTCTGAACCAGTTGCAATAACAATATTTTTTGCATCATAGACATCTTCATCAATTATAACTTGTTTTTGAGCATTTAATTTTGCCCAACCTTTTAACCAGTCAATTTTATTTTTTTTGAGTAAAAATTCTATACCTTTTGTATTTTGAGCAATTACGTCATTTTTGTAATCTTGCATTTTCTTAAAATCAATTTTTGGACTATTTATAATTAAGCCCATTTTTTCAAAATTATGAGTTGCTTCATGATATGAATGAGAAGCATGCAATAAAGCTTTTGATGGAATGCATCCAACATTCAAGCAGGTTCCACCTAAAGTATCCCGACCTTCTACAATAGCCGTTTTCAGACCTAATTGAGCACATCGGATTGCACAAACATATCCTCCTGGTCCACTACCAATTACGATTACATCATAGTTTGTCATTGAGGCTAGCCTTTCTTATTAACGATAATTATTCATAATATTTAAAATGTATAACTTTGATTATTTATTACTAAATTACAGGTCCATTAATAATCTTCTTGGGTCTTCAAGTGCTTCTTTGACGCGCACCAAGAAAGTAACTGCGCCTTTTCCATCAACTACCCTATGATCATATGAAAGCGCTAAATACATCATTGGTCTTATAACAATTTTATCATCTATTACGATTGGTCGTTTTTGAATTGTATGCATACCTAATATTCCCGACTGTGGGGGGTTAAGTATTGGAGACGACATTAATGAACCATAAACACCTCCATTTGATATTGTGAATGATCCTCCTTGCATCTCTGTCATGGATAATTTTCCACTTCTTGCGCGCGCACCTTTTTCAGAAATTGCTTTTTCAATTTCAGCGAATGACATTTTATCTACATCATTAATTACTGGAACAACTAATCCAGTTGGTGTGCCTGCAGCTATGCCCATATTTACATAGTTTTTATAAATAACATCAGTACCATCAATTTCTGAGTTTACTTCTGGAATTTCGTTAAGCGCATGACAACAAGCTTTAGTAAAAAATGACATAAAGCCAAGTTTTACACCGTGTTTTTTTAAGAATAGATCTTTATATTCTGCCCTAAGATTCATCACTGCAGTCATATCAACTTCATTATATGTTGTAAGCATTGCAGCAGTATTTTGACTTTCTTTTAACCTTCGTGCGATAGTTTGGCGCAAGCGTGTCATTGTAACGCGCTCTTCCCGAGGGTTGTCCTGACGAGGCTTAGCTGGAGCTCCAGCACTTAATGACGGAGTAGGGTTGGCGATCGCATCTAAAACATCACCTTTCATTACTCTTCCATCTCTTCCTGTACCAGAAATATTAGTAATTTTATTCTCGGCCATTAATTTTTCAGCGGACGGTGCATTCTTTATGGCATTGATTTCAATTGTAGAGGCTGATTTATCTTTATTTAATTTTGTATTTTCATTTTTTATAAGATTTGAATCTGGCACTTCTGAAATCTGTGCAAGAAGTGCATCAACTCCAACAGTTACGCCTTCTGCAGCTACAATCTCTGAAAGGAGACCACTTACAGGAGCAGCAACTTCAACAGTTACTTTGTCTGTTTCTAATTCACATATCATCTCGTCTTGAGTTACGGTATCTCCAGTTTTTTTGAACCATGTAGCTAGTGTAGCTTCTGTTACACTCTCACCTAATGTTGGTACACGCACTTCAGTCATCGAATTATCCTTTCAACGTCAACGCTTGATCAACAAGCATAATTTGTTCTTTTTTATGAGTACTGGCTAGTCCAGTTGCTGGGGCAGCAGCTGATTTCCTCCCAATATATTTAGGTCTTGTATGTTTTGCATCTATTTCAATTAAATTGTGCTCAATATGAGGATTAATAAATGACCAGGCGCCTTGATTCTTAGGCTCTTCTTGGCACCACACGATTTCAGCATTTATAAAACGCTTCATTTCTTTTTTTAAGGCAATATTAGCAACTGGGTATAGTTGCTCTACGCGCATTAAATATATATCGTTTATTCCACGCTCGTCACGTTCAGATAGTAAGTCAAAATAGACTTTTCCTGTGCAAATTACTACACGTTTTATGTCTTTATCAGCTTTGAGTTTAGTGATTGAGTTTCCATTTTCTGCATCGTCCCATAAAACACGATGAAAGCTTGATTTCCCTACAAAATCATCAATTTTTGATACAGCATGCTTGTGGCGCAAAAGAGATTTTGGGGTCATTAATACCAATGGTTTTCTATATGTACGGTGCATTTGGCGCCGTAATATATGAAAATAGTTTGCAGGAGTTGTTACATTTGCAATGACCCAATTATCTTCTGCACAATTTTGCAAGAAACGTTCAGGGCGAGCGGATGAATGTTCTGGCCCTTGCCCTTCCATTCCATGAGGAAGTAACATTACCAGGCCAGACATACGTAACCATTTTGATTCACCGGTGCTAATAAACTGATCAAACATAATTTGAGCACCATTAGCAAAGTCACCAAATTGTGCTTCCCATAGAGTGAGTGCATTAGGTTCTGCTAAAGAATATCCATATTCATAACCCAGCACAGCATATTCAGATAGCATACTGTCAATAACTTCATAATTCCCAACTTGATCATCGCGAATGTTATTTAGTGGGTAGAATTTTTCTCCAGTATTTTGATCCAAGATTCCTGAATGTCTATGGCTGAAAGTTCCGCGGGTGCAATCTTGCCCTGATAATCGAATTGGGAATCCCTCTATTTGTAGCGATCCAAAGGCTAAAGCTTCGCCAGTTGACCAATCGATATTTTCGCCTGAAGAAATCATTTTTGATTTTACATCAAGAATTCTTGAAATAGTTCGATGTGTATTCCATGCTTCTGGTAGCCGAGTTAATGCCGATCCAATTTCATTAAAGCGTTTTTTTGTAATTGCAGTTTTTCCACGCTGATATTCAGGATCTTTAGATTGCAAATGCTTCCAGCGACCATCTAACCAATCAGCTTTATTTGGTTTAAATACTTTTCCAGCCTCAAATTCTTCATTTAAGCGCATTTGGAATGCTGCTTTCATATCCTCTATTTCGCCTTCGGGGATTAAGCCATCATTAACAAGGCGTTCGGTATATATTGATAATGAAGTTTTGTGAGTTTTAATTTTTTTATACATTTGAGGTTGAGTAAACATAGGTTCATCACCTTCATTATGCCCAAATCTACGATAGCAAAAGATATCTAAAACAACGTCTTTTCGAAATTTTTGCCTGAATTCTGTTGCAACTTTTGCAGCGTGAACCACTGCTTCAGGATCATCACCATTAACGTGAAAAATTGGTGCTTCAACCATTAATGAAATATCTGTTGGATAAGGAGAAGAACGACTGTCATGAGGTGAGGTTGTAAAGCCTATTTGGTTATTAACAACGATATGCATTGTCCCACCAGTAATATGACCTTTTAACCCAGATAAACCAAAGCATTCTGCTATAATACCTTGCCCAGCAAATGCTGCATCGCCGTGAAGCAATACTGGCATAACTGCCCCACGGTCTCTGCCATGTTGGTCACCTTTAGCTCTAGCCTTGCCAAGAACAACGGGATTCACAGCCTCTAAATGAGATGGGTTTGCAGTTAAAGAAAGGTGAACTGAGTTTCCGTCAAATTCACGATCTGATGATGCTCCAAGATGATATTTTACATCGCCCGAACCTTCGACATCATCTGGTTTATACGAACCACCAAGAAATTCATTAAAAATCGCACGGTATGGCTTTGACATTACGTTAACCAAAACATTCAAGCGACCACGATGAGGCATACCAACGATAATATCTTTAACTCCGAGTGCTCCACCGCGTTTAATAATTTGCTCCATCGCTGGAATTAGTGACTCAGCTCCATCTAATCCAAATCGTTTTGTTCCTGAATATTTTACATGGCAAAACTTTTCAAACCCTTCGGCTTCAACCATTTTATTTAAAATAGCTTTTCGGCCTTCTGTTGAGAAAAAATGTTCCTTATCCCAGGATTCTATTCTTTCTTTCAGCCACGCGGCTTCTTCGGGATTGGATAAATGCATATATTGTAAAGCAAATGTGCCACAGTATGTTTCAAGTAACTTGTCAGTAATTTGACGCATTGTGGCTGATTCAAGCCCTAACACATTGTCCAAATAAATTGGACGGTCCATATCAATTTCATTGAAGCCATAAAAGCGAGGATCTAATTCTGGGTGAGGGTCTTTACTTCTCATGTTCAGTGGATCGAGGTCTGCAATTAGATGTCCACGAATACGATAGGCGCGAATAATCATTAGCGCTCTCATGCTGTCTAAGACTGCCTGTTGAATATCAGAATCTGTAGCTATCTTACCATTTAAAACAGCATTTTCTTTGATCTTTTGTCCTGCAATATTAGGATCTTCAGCCCACTGACCATCAAGTGCTGCGGTTAAATCATCATTAGGAACTGGTGGCCAATCAGGGCGTGCCCATGAGGGGCCAGTTGCTTCTGCTAAAACTTCAGAAATATCATCATTTAATTCAGCAAAAAAATCTTGCCAAGTGGAATCAACTGAACTCGGGTTTGCTACATATTTTGCATAAAGTTTTTCTACATATTCAGCATTATGTCCTTGCAGAAATGAGGAAGCATGTAATTGTTCATTTGTCAGCTTTTCAGTCATTTTTTTTACCTAACCAAAATCCATTATTTAAAATTTATTCTGCGTCTCAGCCTATTTGGCATAAGTTTTATCCAATTGCTTTAAGAACAGCTTCACCTAATCCAGCAGGGCTATCGGCAACCACAATTCCTGCATCCCTCATGGCTTCAATTTTTGAACCTGCATCACCTTTTCCTCCAGCAACAATCGCTCCGGCATGGCCCATTCTGCGACCTGGAGGTGCCGTAACACCTGCAATAAAGCCTGCAACTGGTTTTTTTCGCCCTTTTCTAGCTTCATCAATTAAAAATTGAGCAGCCTCTTCTTCAGCGCTTCCACCAATTTCACCAATCATTATAATTGATTGTGTTTCTGCGTCTGCTAAGAATAATTCAAGTATATCAATAAACTCTGTGCCTTTTATTGGATCGCCGCCGATACCAACAGCACTTGATTGCCCAAGGCCAGCATTAGTCGTTTGGAAGACTGCTTCATATGTTAAGGTTCCAGATCTTGATAACACCCCAACAGATCCTTTTTTGAAAATTGATCCTGGCATGATTCCAATTTTACATTCATTTGGTGTCAGAAGCCCCGGGCAATTACCTCCAATTAACCGAGATTTTGAATTAGATAGTTTGTTTTTCACACGAACCATATCCATCACTGGAATACCTTCTGTTATGCAAGTTATTAATTCTATTCCTGCATCGATAGCTTCTTCTATTGCAGCAGCAGCACCTGCTGGTGGTACATATATTACTGATGCTGTTGCTCCAGTTGCTTCTTTACCTTCCAAAACGCTGGCAAATATGGGTAATTTTTCTCCATTTGCAGATGACCAGTTTGTACCGCCTTTTTTTGGATGAGTACCACCAACCATTTTTGTGTTAAAATATGATAAAGCTTGCTCAGTATGAAAAGTACCTGTTTTGCCTGTTAAGCCTTGGACAAGAATTCTTGTATCTTTGTTAATAAGTATGGACATTTTGATTAACCTTTCACTGCTTTAACAATTTTGGCAGCAGCATCGTCAAGATCATCTGCAGCAATTACGTCAAAAGGACTACTATTAATAATGTCTTTTCCTTCTTGAACCTTTGTACCTTCTAGTCGGACAACCAATGGAACAGTTAAACCAACTTCTCTTACGGCCTCAACTACACCTTCAGCGATTACATCGCAGCGCATTATTCCTCCAAAAATATTTACAAGAATACCTTTTACATTTGGATCTGATGTAATAATTTTGAATGCTGCAGTTACTTTCTCTGCAGTAGCTCCACCTCCAACATCCAAGAAATTAGCAGGTTCTGCACCTTTTAATTTAATAATATCCATTGTAGCCATTGCTAATCCAGCGCCATTAACCATACAGCCAATTTCACCATCTAATGCTATGTAACTAAGATCATATTTTGATGCCTCTAGCTCTTTTGCATCTTCTTCTGTTTCGTCACGTAAAGCTAGAATATCAGGTTGACGAAATAACGCATTGCCATCAAATGCCATTTTAGCGTCTAGGCACTTTAATCCACCATTTTCCATAACTATTAGTGGATTAATTTCCAACATATCCATATCTTTTTCAACAAACATTCGATATAAATTTGATGTTAATTCAACACATTCATCAATATTTTTTCCTGTTAACTTTAATGCATTAGAAACATCTTTACCGTTTTCTTTTGTAAAGCCGAGTGATGGATCAACTGTTACTGTAATAATTTTTTCTGGTGTTTCTTCTGCAACTGCTTCGATATCCATACCTCCTTCTGTTGAGGCAACAAACGATATACGAGAAGTAACGCGGTCCAAAAGTACTGCAAGATATAATTCAGTCTCAATATCTGAACCATCTTCTATGTAAATTCTATTCACTTGCTTTCCGGCTGGGCCTGTTTGATGAGTGACAAGTGTATTTCCTAACATTTTCTCTGCTTCAGCGGTAGCTTCATCAATTGAAAATGTAAGTCGAACGCCACCTTTATCTCCTGCATCGGTTTCTTTAAATGAGCCTTTGCCCCGACCTCCAGCATGTATTTGAGCTTTAACAACCCATAACGGGCCATCAAGTTTACCGGCAGCAGATCTTGCCTCTGAAGCATCATAGATAGGGTAGCCAATGGATACTGGGCATCCAAATGATTTAAGTAGTTGTTTAGCTTGATATTCATGAATGTTCATCGCAAGTGGCTCCCTTAAGCGGTGAGAAGTTTAGTTTTTTAATACATCAAAAAAAAAATCGAAAAAGGTTTAAATCATTAAATTCGGTATAAGTGCTGTTTTTTCTCATATTTGTGATCACATAATAAAATAGTGTGATCACAAATTCAAGTATTTATAAAAGTGTTATATTTGTTTTAATGATTTTGATAAAAAAACACGCCATAAAAGGCGTGTTTCAATAAGTACAATTTATTAAGTATTTATGCTAATGATGAATCAATCACTATACATGCTTCAACAAGGCCTTTCACAGCGTTCACGGATTTATCAAATCCTTCTTGTTCATTTTCATTAAGTTTAATTTCAACAACACGTTCAACCCCTGCCGCACCTATTACCGTAGGAACCCCTACATAAGTATCTTTTAGCCCATAACCATCTGAGACATAAGCCGCGCAAGGAAGTAATCTTTTTTGATCTTTTAAAAATGCCTCAGCCATTTCAATTGCTGATGCAGCAGGTGCATAATATGCTGATCCAGTTTTTAACAATCCAACAATTTCCGCACCACCATCCCGTGTGCGCTGAACAATATCATCTAATTTCTGTTGTGTTGTCCAACCCATATCAATCAAATCTGGCAATGGGATACCCGCAACTGTAGAGTATCTTGTCAATGGAACCATGGTATCTCCATGCCCACCTAAAACAAATGCAGTTACATCTTTTACAGAAACATTAAATTCTTCAGCAAGAAAATGACGGAAACGAGCACTATCAAGCACACCAGCCATTCCGCATACCATTTCAGTTGGTAAGCCACTAAATTTTTGCAGTGCCCAAACCATCGCATCAAGAGGATTAGTAATACATATAACGAATGCATTTGGTGCGTGCTGTTTGATGCCTTCTCCTACTGATTTCATTACTTTAAGATTAATGCCGAGTAAGTCATCTCTAGACATTCCAGGTTTGCGAGCAACACCTGCTGTTACAATGCATACATCAGCACCAGCAATATCAGAATAATCGGTAGTACCCGATATTTTTGCATCATACTTATCTACTGGGCCTGCTTCTGATATGTCCAACGCCTTACCTTGTGGTATACCGTCTGCAATATCAAATAAAACTATATCACCTAATTCTTTTAGTGCAGCAAGATGAGCAAGTGTTCCACCAATCATACCTGAGCCAATAAGTGCAATTTTTGAGCGTGCCATTAGTTATCTCCATAAATATAAAATTTCGACTTCCTGCTAGTAGGAAAGCGACATGAGAGCAAGTAACATATTAATTTTTTTCCTGCATTTCTATTATATAGCACATTTAATATTGAATATGATCAGAATTGTTCTAGTTACAACATATCGTATATATCAATTCTTTAATAGAAAGCATTCATTATGATTGCATACAGATTACTAACACATGAAGACACATCAGCCTTTTGCCACAAAGTGACTAAAGCTCTTTCTAATGGATGGGAACTATATGGTGACCCTCAATATACATACGACGAAAAGTGGGGAGTAATGAGATGTGCACAGGCTGTAATTAAAAAGAATGATATTGAATACAAAAGAGAACTGAAATTAAGTGAATTGTGATCACAAAATTATAAAAGTATGCGTTTGTGCATAATAAATATGTAAAATGTCCTATTTGTGCTGTGATGCATAAATAAATTAATATAACAAATGATAAATTCTTGAATATTACTGGAGTAAAGCATGTCAGAAAGAGTTAAGGGTAATCGCCCTCTATCACCTCATTTGACGATATACAGGCCTCAGATGAGTTCAATCTCATCAATATTGGTGCGTATATCCGGTGTCTCACTTTCATTTGGATTTGTTCTAATTGTCTGGTGGCTCCTAGCAGCATCAACAAATATTAAGTATTTTGAAAGTGCAAACAGTATTTTATCAAGTTGGTTTGGGATAGTCGTATTGATTGGTTCAGTTTGGGCATTATGTTACCACTCTTTGGGAGGTATCAGGCATCTAATTTGGGATATGGGATACGGATTTGATTTGAAAACCGCAGACCGAATGGGATGGGCTGTAATTATTGGAAGTTTTGTTCTTACATTTGTAATAATTTGTTACAGTGGGGCATTGTCATGAATTTCAAAACGGATAGATCAAAAGTTAGTGGCTTGGGTTCTGCTAAGTCAGGTGCAAGTCATTGGTTTGGTGAAAGATTAAAATCTGTTGCTTTGATACCTTTAACAATTATTTTTATTCTTGTTATGGCACCGCTTATTGGAAAAGATCATAATGTTGTAATTGAGTCTTTTCAAAATCCTTTTACAAGTATTTCAATAATACTTTTTTTCCTGATTACATTCAAACATCTAGAAGAGGGTTTGCAGGTTGTAATCGAAGATTATGTACATTCAAAAGGTAAACTTTTGTTTTTAATTATATTTAATAAATTATTCTGTTGGACATTTGGTCTAACGGCTGTCTTTGCAATATTGAAAATTACCTTTGCTGGTTGAACGGAGAATTTTGAATGTCATCATATGAATATATTGACCATGAATATGACGTTGTTGTTGTAGGTGCTGGTGGTGCAGGATTAAGGGCAACGCTTGGAATGGCAGAGCAAGGTCTTAAAACAGCTTGTGTTTCTAAGGTATTTCCAACACGTTCTCATACTGTAGCTGCACAAGGAGGCATAGCTGCTTCACTTGCTAATATGGATGTTGGCACGTCTCCAAATGACCATTGGCAATGGCATATGTATGATACGGTTAAAGGATCCGATTGGTTAGGTGATACTGATGCAATGGAGTATTTGGTCAGAGAAGCTCCAAAAGCTGTTTACGAATTGGAACATTATGGAGTTCCGTTCTCTCGAACTGAAGAAGGAAAAATTTATCAAAGGCCGTTTGGTGGTCATACGACCCAATTTGGTGAAGGCCCATCAGTGCAAAGAACTTGTGCAGCTGCTGATAGAACCGGGCATGCTATATTACACACCTTATACGGCCAATCATTGAAACATAATGCAGAATTTTATATTGAATATTTTGCTACTGATTTAATAATGACCGAAGATGGTCGGTGTCAGGGCATTATCGCCTGGAAATTAGATGACGGAACAATACATAGGTTTAACGCGAAAATGGTAGTGTTAGCCACTGGAGGATATGGTCGTGCATACTTCAGTGCCACATCAGCACATACTTGTACTGGAGACGGCGGAGGTATGGTGGCGCGCCAAGGCCTAGCATTGCAAGATATGGAGTTTGTTCAATTTCATCCTACTGGTATTTATGGTTCAGGGTGTTTGATTACAGAAGGTGCCCGAGGAGAGGGTGGTTATCTTACGAATTCAGAAGGTGAAAGATTTATGGAGCGCTACGCTCCAACATATAAAGATTTGGCGTCTCGTGATGTTGTTTCAAGATGCATGACGATGGAAATTAATGAAGGCCGAGGCATTGGGCCGGAAGGTGATCATATTCATTTGCATTTAAATCATCTGCCTCCCGAAACACTTGCAGAAAGGTTGCCAGGAATTTCAGAAAGTGCAAAAATATTTGCTGGTGTTGATGTAAACAAAGAGCCAATCCCAGTATTGCCCACTGTTCATTATAATATGGGTGGTATCCCTACTAATTATTGGGGTGAAGTTTTAGATCCAACATCTGATGACCATGATAGAATATTGCCTGGTTTAATGGCTGTTGGTGAAGCTGGTTGTGCCTCTGTACATGGTGCAAATCGACTTGGATCTAATAGTTTAATTGATTTGGTAGTATTTGGGCGTGCAGCAGCTATTCGCGCTGCAAAAGTAGTAGATCCAAATGCCTCAAATGAACCTTTAAATGAAAATTCGGTTGAAAAATCAATGGCCCGTTTTGACACTATTAGACACGCTAATGGATCAGTACCAACTGCAGAGTTGAGACTTGAAATGCAAAAAAATATGCAAGCTGATGCAGCAGTATTTCGCACTAATAAGACACTATCTGAAGGTGTTGATAAGATGGTTGAAGTGGCAAAAAAGGTCGCTGATTTAAATGTTACAGACCGTTCACTTATTTGGAATTCAGATTTAATGGAAACTTTAGAGTTAACTAATTTAATGCCAAATGCATTAGCAACCATTGTTGGTGCTGAAGCAAGAAAAGAAAGCCGTGGTGCACATGCTCACGAAGATTATCCAGACCGTGACGATGTTAATTGGCGCAAGCATACGTTATGTCGAGTAGATAATGAAAAGTTTGATATAAGTTATAGGGGTGTGCATCTAGATCCATTAACAAGCGTTGAAGAGGGTGGAATTGATATGAAAAAAATAGCACCAAAGGCGAGGGTTTATTAATTTTTTATACTATTATGATTTTATATCACCTGTTATAATAATAAAATCGTAGGCATTATAAATCTACTGGATAAATAGAAAATAAGATGTTGATGGTAAAAAATATAAATAAAACTGTCACTGGCAGAAAAAAAGAATAAGATATACATAAGCAAAATAAATTTGCGATGGTAACTAAGGAAGGATACAAAATGAACATTTTGAAAATCACTGCAATCATAGCAGTAGCACTAACATTAACAGCTTGTGCAGCTGATCAAGCTGCAAATACTGCAGTAACAAAAGACACTGCGTCTAGTAAGCTTTAAGTTTTTAAAATTCAAAGTCTCTTAGAGGCCGAACTTAATTGATCGGCCTCTGGAAAATACATTTTTAATATCTAGATAAAATATAAAACGGTAAAGACATGGTTGAACTAACACTCCCAAAAAACTCTAGAATGACAGTTGGTAAAACATGGCCAAAACCTGAAGGTGCAACAAATGTTCGTGCTTTTAAAGTTTATAGATGGAATCCTGATACAGGTGAAAACCCATCCTTAGATACATATTTTTTAGATATGGATAAATGTGGCCCAATGGTATTAGATGCATTGGTAAAGATAAAAAGTGAAGTAGACCCTACACTTACATTTAGACGTTCATGCCGTGAAGGGATTTGTGGATCATGTGCAATGAATGTTGATGGCATAAACACTTTGGCATGTATTTATGGGTTAGATGAAATAAAGGGTGATGTGAAGATTTATCCATTGCCACATATGGAAGTAATAAAGGATTTAATTCCTGATTTAACACATTTTTATGCGCAACATGCTTCAATAATGCCTTGGTTGGAAACTAAAACAAATAAACCTGCTACTGAATGGCGACAGTCTATTGAAGATCGAAAAAAATTAGATGGTCTTTATGAATGTGTTATGTGTGCATGTTGTTCAACGTCTTGCCCTTCATATTGGTGGAATGGGGACCGTTATTTAGGCCCAGCAGCACTTTTACATGCATATAGGTGGATAATAGATTCACGAGATGAAGCTACAGGTGAGAGACTCGATGAACTTCAGGATCCATTTAAACTTTATCGATGCCATACAATTATGAATTGTGCAAAAACATGTCCTAAAGGACTAAACCCAGCAAAAGCAATTGCTGAGATTAAAAAGAAAATGGTCGAAAGAACAATATAAGCCATTCACGATTTAAGTGATATTAAAATTTTATTAATATAACTTTATATATCTACAAAGAAATTTATTATATAATAAGATTGACTGTTACTAAAGAGCGCGTATTTTCGATTTTATGACCCGTTTTATATCACTATTTATAACATGTATGTTTGTATTTAGTGCACCCAAACTGATTAGTGCTCAGGATTGTGGTGCTCCAGATGAAAGTATTTTATTTTATAGCTGTAATACACCAGCAAATATTTCTCTTAAATTCCACCCATTAGAATTATCCCACAGCTCTAATGATATTCTCTCTATTACTGGTGCATATTCAAGTGGTGACAGATTTGGAGTTGAGGGACTAGCATTTGGTGGTTTGAGACTTATTAGCTCAAGATTTCAAAGCTGGGATGGTGTTCTGCTTATATCCCCTAACGGTGCTCCTCATATATTTAGTGTGCGAAATATTAAATTATGGGAAAAAGACTTTGATCTCACAATAAAATCTGAACGAAATAGTTTTATCAAACTTGCACAATTAAAAGGGTGGAGCATGATACAATCTCATTTATTAATATCTGATGGAAATTTAGATTTATATAATGTTGATAATGCACGTCGATTTATGAGAAGAATGTTTTTTATCAAGAAGTCAGGGTGGGGAGTTTATCAAACTAAAACAGCTTCCACATTATACGAAGCAGCTTCAGAGATTAAGTCTAAACATAGCCCTGATATGGTAATAAATCTTGATATGGGTGCCTATAATTATTGCCAAATTTCAACAGATAAGGGGCCTAAAGCATGTGGGGAATTGTTAACAAATTCTGAAAATCTTACAAATTTAATAACAATTCAACTATTAGAAAAAAATTAGCAATATGTTTCTGGACCGACATACTGACTCACTGAATATCGATCACCATATGCCCATCCAATTGGAAGGATAGCTTCTATTTCGCTCATTTGATCATGTGACAAATTTATTTCAGATGCATTTACCCATTCCATTAAATGTTTGCTAGTCCGTGTTGCAGGAATTGGAATTAGATGCTGCCCTCTATTTAAAACCCATGCTAGAGCAGCGCAAGCAGTGCTCATTTTATTATCTAAAGCCCAATTTTTAAAGTTTTTTATCATAGCTAAATTGTCTGAGAGGTTTGGTTCCATAAAGCGAGGATTATTTATTCGTAAATCTGGTGATGTCATATTTTTTCGTTTAGCTGGCTTATCTGTAAGCATTCCTCTTCCCAAAGGTGAAAATGGAACAAATGAAACACCAAGCTCTGAACAAGTTCTTATCAACCCTAAATCTGGTAATCTTGACCAAAGTGAGTATTCGTTTTGCACTGCCATACAAGGATGAATTTTGTGGGCTCTTCTGAGTGTTGTTGGGGAAACTTCAGACAGGCCGTATCCACCAATTTTTCCAGCTTTAATAAAACCTTGTAAAGTATTAACTACTTCTTCTATGGGACGATTTGCTTCACGGCGATGAATATAAAACAAATCAACATAATCAACACCTAATCTTTGTAAAGATTTATCAAGAGATTTGCTTAAATAATCATTGGAATTATTAAATTGCCGAACAGGTTCAGTTTGAATTCCTGATTTAGTTGCTATTTTTATTTTAGCATTTGTTTCTCTTAAAAATTGTCCTATCAGATTTTCAGATAAACCATTTCCATAAACATCTGCAGTATCAAAAAAATCAATTCCATTATCATATGCGGAAGCTAAACATCTTTGCGATGTTTTATCATCTGTTGGGCCAAAAAAACCAGTTATGCTCATTGCTCCAAAGCCAATTGAGCTAACATATAATCCGTCATTTCCGAGTTTTCGATTTTTCATGGAAGTCTCCTTTTGAAATAGATTAGCCAATGTGAAAGATAATTCAATGTAATGTTTAATAAGATTTTTATTCTTCGATATCCTAATTGTTTACACAAACGATTTGCATGATATAAGGCAATTATTAGTATACAAAGAGATAATTATGATAAAAGTTTTTGGACATAAAGCACCTGATACAGATGCAACAGCTTCTGCAATTATCTGGGCATGGTACTTGGAACAAAAGGGTATAGACGCTACCCCTTATGTACTAGGTGATCTAAATACAGAAGCTGCATATGTAATAAAATATTGGGATTATGTTTCACCAGAAGTTTTAAAGTCTGTTGAAAGAGATGAAGATGTAATAATTGTTGATACTAATAATCCTTCAGAATTACCTGATAATATAAATGATGCTAACATTATTGAAATAATCGATCATCACCTTTTGACAGGGGGCTTGAAGACAAAGGAACCAATCAAAATAACTATTAAACCTTTAGCTTCAACAGCAACAATTATGTCAGAAATGATGGGTGATGATTTAGCTAATGCCCCAAGAGAAATAAAAGGACTAATTCTTTCATGCATAATTTCGGATACTTTAGAATTTAGAAGTCCTACTACAACAAGCACTGATATTGAGTTAGCTAAAAATCTTTCTAAAGATTTGGAATTAAGCCTGTCTGAGTATGCTCAAAAAATGTTTGAAGCAAAATCAAATATTTCCCAGTTTTCTGATAAAGAATTATTACGAATGGATTCAAAAGAATATGAAGTTAACAATGTAAAGATGCGAATATCGGTACTTGAAACAACAAGCCCAGATATTGTTTTAGCTAGAAAAGATAGTTTAATTGCTGAAATGAAAAATGTTGCAAAAGAAGATGGTGTAGACCAAGTTTTATTATTTGTCGTTGATATATTAAATGAACAATCAAATCTTTTAATTCCAAATCAACAAGTAAAAGATATTGCAGAAAAATCATTTAAAGTTGTTATTGAAGAAGATATTATTGTACTTCCAGGGGTAGTATCACGTAAAAAACAAATTATCCCGAATTTAGTTATATAATGGATATATAAGCCATTAAATATTTTTTAAGGCTTTCATCTTTCTTATGTTTTACTGATAATAAATTAGATTTTATTTTTTAAAATACTTTAAGGCTTTCTAGTGGAATATTCTGATGATCAAGCTGTAGCGTATGATGCCGTATCAGAAGCAATGATGTCAGCTGGTATTGATTTAAAAAATGATAATTTATTACCATTAAGCGAAAACAAAAATAAAATATTAGCTATTTTAGGAAAAGCGGGATCTGGAAAAACTTTATTATTGGGAAACCTAGCAGAAGCTCTTGTTAATGCTGGTGTTGAGTTGGTATCAGGTGATCATGAAGGTAAAGCTCGAAAAGATCGCCGGACTTTAGCAATATTAGCACCTACAAATAAAGCAGCAAGTGTCTTGCGAAATAGAGGTGTTCAAGCAACAACTATTCACAGAATTTTGTATACACCAATGTATGATCCTGAATATGAAAAATTTTCAGAATGGTTAAATGGAAATGATGAACGTCCCGTTATTGAGGGATTAAATGATATTGCCTTTGACAGAGCTGCATTATTTTTTAAAAACAATAAGTCGATACCTGGAGCTCTAGCGGCAGCTGGTTTACGTGGTTCAGACTTTATAATTGGATGGAAAAGAAGAGAAGAGCCCCTAGACATTGGTTTTATCGATGAAAGTTCAATGTTGGATGATCGACAGTTTGAAGACCTGAAAGAAATATTTTCTACACTCATTTTGTTTGGTGATCCAGCGCAGTTGGCCCCGGTAGGTCAATCAGGTGCAATGGCATTTGAGAATATACCAAAATCTAAACAGTGCCATTTAACCCGAATACATCGTCAATCTGGTGATAGCCCTATTTTAGATTTAGCACATTCATTATCAGATCCAAAATTAACTTTTCAAGAATTTGAACGACAAATTGAACTCATAGCTAAAAAAGACGATAGAGTTGTTTTGTCCCAATCTGTTCAATCCGATTTAATGGCAAGATCACCAGTTTTAGTATGGCGAAATGCAACACGCATACGGTTAATTCAAGCATTTAGAAATGCATATGAGGCTCCTGATGATCGTTTATTATCTGGGGAACCTTTAATTTGTGATGGTATAGAATTACCTATGAAGCATAGGAAAAAACGTATTGATCTAGAAGCAAGGGGATTAATCAAAGGAGCTCAATGTGTTTATTTAGGGGATGGACGTAAGCCAGGGTTCTCTAGGTTGCATGTAATAGGTGCAGAAGATCCCCAAGTTTCTGCGGCTAGTATTATCAAGATAGAAGCACCTGACCAAGAAGAACCTTTTATACCTTTTGCAGCTAATATGGGCGCTGCGTTTGTTCATGGGGCAGCTTGCACGATACACAAATCACAAGGCTCTCAGTGGAAAGAAGTTCAAGTATTTGCACCGGATTTATTTGTAGCAGCAAAAATGGGACGGGAAGAAGCTGGAATACCATTATGGAAAAGATTAGCTTATGTTGCAATTACAAGAGCAATTGATAAATTGTATTGGGTAAAAGCGTATAAATTAGCTCGACCAACTGGCCCACTTCATACCGATGATTTGAGAAGTCAAATCTCTAATGAATTAACATTAGAGCCTATTGAATAATTAGTAATAGTGTTCATTTTATTAATATAATTATATTTTTAACCGCACTTATTTATAAATAATCTAATTTAAAAAATAAGGTTCATCATTACCATAGAAACTATCAAGAATAATACTGTCATAATACCACCAGTTTTGACAAAATCAGCAACCCTATAACCTGCTGGTCCCATAATTAATGCATTGACCTGATGGGTTGGTATTAAAAATGAATTAGATGTTGATATAGCAACAGTCATTGCAAATATTGCAGGATCACCACCAGATGCAATAGCAATTGATACAGCTAAAGGAACTAATAGGACTGTTGCCCCAACATTAGACATTACTAATGTAAAAATAGTAGCAAGTATAGCTATTCCTACTTGAAGTGCCCAAATTGGCCAACCGTCTAATATTGTTAAAACTCCTTGAGCTATCCACTCTGCAGTTCCTGTGCTTTGTACAGCGTGCCCTAAAGGTATTAGTCCTGCTAATAAAAAAACAGTATTCCATCCAACTGCTTTATAAGCTTCATCAATACTTAATACTCTAGATACTATCATTCCTACGGCACCCACTAAAAGGCAAAGTGACAACCGCATAGGTGAAAATAATATCAGTGCAAGTGCAATTGAGAAAAACAATACAGCCCATCCAACTTTTTGTGGGCGGAGTTCTTCTTGGGGATAGTCTGATGTTATTATTACAAAATTCTTATCTGATTTTAATCGGGTTAATGCTTCCCATTGGGTTTGAACTACAAGGGTATCACCTGCGTGTAATTCCATAACGCCTATTCGGCTTGGCTGATGTTCATCGGTTTCAACATGACTATATGTTTCTTCGCTTCTATAGATTGCTAAAAGTGCCATTCCATATATTTTTCTAAATTGCATTTCACGAGCAGTTTTTCCAATGACAGATGAATTTGGAGGAATGACTACCTCTGCAACTCCAGCTTTTGTAGGTACAAATTCTTCAGCAAAAACATCTAAACGTGGTTTAACCTCTAAGCCATAATCTTCACACATTTCTTGGATTACTTTTTTGCGGCCAAGAATTGCCAACCTGCATGGTGGAGTAATTTTTGTATCTAAAGTTGGGCCAACCCATCTATTTGCATTGTGGTAAGTTCCAATTACATAAATATGATGGGCGTCCATTAGGTCTCCTAATGTTTCGCCCATTAGTATAGAGCCCTCTGGGACAACCACTTCAACAATGTCAGCTTTTAGCCCATAAATTCTTTTTAGGTAATCTTTCATCGATTGGCCGGCAGATCCAGCTGTCCTGCCGCCTGACCCTGGTAGTACCCATTTGCCTAGAAAAACAAAATATAATATTCCCGTAATCACCAAAGCTAGGCCAATTGGAGTAACCGAAAATAAACTAAATGTTTCCATTTTCAATTCATTGGGTAATTCAGAATTAGAAGTAATAATTAAATCATTAAGCAAAATTAAAGGTGATGAGCCCACCATCGTCATTGTTCCACCTAAAATTGCACAAAAACCCATTGGCATCAAAAGCCTAGACATGGGAATTTCAGTTCTAGCTGAGATTCGACTTACTACTGGCAAGAATAAAGCAGCTGCGCCTACATTTTGTAAAAAACTAGAAATAAAACCTACTGATCCAGAGACAACAGGAATAATGCGTTTTTCAGTAGTCCCACCATATTTAAGAATACTTGCGGCTACTGTATTCATCAGGCCTGTCTTATCCAATCCAGCACCAATAATCATGACGGCAATTATAGATATAACTGCATTAGATGCAAAACCATCAAATAAATGATTAACATCTGCAAGGCCACTTAAAGATGGTATGTAACTTAAAGCACCTAGTAGAACCATTACCACTATAGCTGCTAAATCAACACGTACAATTTCTGAAACAAATAAAAATATTGTGAAAGCCAACAAGCATAATACTGCAATCATTTCAATGTTAAGTGCTATTAAGTCCATTGATTTCTCCATCAGGATTTAAAAGTATTCTTTAACAATATAGAAATCTGTATTGATTAGCATCAGAAAAACGCAAAATATTTTAATTTTTTTAACTTAATTAATTATCTTTTAGTTGAGCTAAAATACACATCATTTCAAATACAATTGAAATACCTAACCAAGAAGTTGCTCCAGATTGATCGAATGGAGGTGAAACCTCAACAAGGTCCATACCAATTAAGTTCACACCCTTTAATTCGCGCACAACTTGAAGTGCTTGAAAGCTATTTGGCCCACCAACTTCAGGAGTTCCAGTCCCTGGCGCAAAAGTAGGGTCAATGAAATCAATATCATAAGAACAATAAGTTTTATCATTACCAACAATATTGCGAGCTTGTTGCATTACATCTTTAATTCCTCGCTCGAATAACTCTTCAATTTGAATGATTGTGACACCTTGTTTTCTGCCCCATTCGATATCTTCTCCATCATACATACTTCCCCGAATACCTATTTGAATAACACGTTTTGGATCAAGTAAGCCCTCTTCAATAGCACGTCGAAATGGCGTGCCATGTGTATATTTATATCCATCAAAATAGCTTTCAAAGAGATCAGTATGAGCATCAAAGTGTATCATCCCAACTGGGTTTTCAGCTGCTAGTGCCCTCAAAACTGGTAAGCTTGTTAAATGATCACCACCAATAGTCATTGGAATAATACCTATTGATTTAACTTTTTTATAAAAATCAGTAATACGTGACATACAATCTTGTATATCCGCAGGGTTTACAGGAGCATCACCTAAATCAGCAAAGTTCGCAATTTCAAATGGTTTTATTCGAGTAGCACCATTCATAGCTCGTATCATTGTTGATAAATCTCTCATTTGACGTGGGCCATGACGTGGTCCAGGTCTATTTGTAGTGCCAGCATCCCATGGAACTCCAATTAACCCAAAATCAACATTATTAATCTGTTGGTCGTTTAATTCTAAATGAGGTAGTCTCATAAAGCTTGGAATTCCAGCAAAGCGAGGTAGTTCCATTCCATCTACTGGTTGAAAAAATTTATTTGGTGATGCACTCATTTGTATTCTCCCTTGTTGTAAGAATGTTTGCATCTTTTATAAAACTAAGCCAGTATTTTAATTGAACTCACAAGGAAAAATTATGGCAAAAACTATACTCATTACAGGGGCAAGTAGCGGTATTGGTGCTTTTGTTGCTAAACTATTTTTAGATCGTGGATGGAATGTAGGTCTAGTAGCCCGTCGTAAAGATAAACTAGATGAAATCGCAAAAAATTATGATAATTCTTTATGTTTAAAATGTGATGTTAGTAAAGAAAAACAGATAGAAAATGCTTTTGAATTAATGATTGACCGTTTTGGTGAGGTAAACGTATTGTTTAATAATGCTGGAATTTTTACTCCTCAAGCACGTATCGATCAAATTGATATTAAGGACTGGCAGAAATCTATTGATGTCAATTTGACTGGGATGTTTTTGTCTGCTCGAGAAGCTTTTCGCCATATGAAAAAAAATGGTGGGCGTATCATTAATAATGGATCAATCTCTGCCCATACTCCTCGCGAAGGATCTGTGCCATACACAACTACAAAACATGCAATAACAGGTTTAACTAAGACCATAGCATTAGATGGGCGAGAGCTTAATATATGTTGTGGACAAATTGATATTGGAAATGCAAACACAGAAATGGTTTCAAATCTTAGTCATTCTGATCATGTGGTTGAAACTATGGAAGTATCTGATGCTGCTGAGGCTGTTTGGAATATGGCACAGTTGCCTTTGAGTACAAATGTTTTAACAATGACTATTATGGCAAATAAAATGCCATTTATTGGAAGAGGCTAAATTAATTTACTCATCACAATAGCTGTAATTTTTTTACCTTCAGGTGATGTATAGTAATTCTTACGCTCACCTTTAATTTTATATCCGCATTTCTCATATAGCATAAGTGCTGGAGCATTATTTTTTGCAACTTCAAGTATGATCTTCTCAACATTTTCATTTAAACATAATGTTTCAAACTCATTAAGTAATTTCTCTGCAATTCCTATCCGGCGATTTATTGGATCAACTGCTATTGTAAGAATTTCAGCTTCAAATCTTGTAAGCATACCAAGTAAAAAAGAACGTTTTTCTGATATTAAAAAAATGGAGTCTTTAATTAATAATTTATCAAACTCTGAAGCTGACCATGGGCGTGGAGTAATAAATGATTTTGCATGTATTTCAGCTAAAAGTTCTGGATTCATGGTATTATTTTTGGAGGCTGTTCTTTTGGCAAACTAGCGTTTGGCTCTTGGAGGTATAATGGCGCTGGGCGTGAGTTTTTGTTTCCAATTCTAGTTATAGCTAATTGGGCAATAGCGCTTGGTAAGGTATTCTTAGGTCTCTTAGAATTTTTGAATAAATTTATATTTTTATCATCTGAACTGACTATTGCATTAATAGACAAGTCTTGATTCTCAATTTCTACAATTTTTGGATCGTTTATAGCAATGCCATTTAGGAAATCTTGAATATATATTCTTTCTCGTCTAGCGTCCATTATTACGGATAAAGGGCCTTTAGAGTCTAATGCCATTGCATCTAGCCTTGAAATGCCTATTGCAGGTTTGGATAATGAAAGTGCTAGACCTCTTGCTGCGGATACACCAACTCTCACGCCAGTAAAGTTTCCTGGTCCAACACACACACCAATTACATCTATATTTTTCCAACTAAGTGATGCTGAATTTAAAATTTCTTCGCATAATGGAAATAATCTTTCTGCCTGCCCTTTAACCATAAGTTCGATGCGTTCCTCGAAACATTTGCCATCTATAAATAAAGAGACCGCGCAGTGCGCGGCCGAAGTATCAAATGCAAGTACACACTCTTTAAGCGGCAACAGGACGCACCTCAGTTACTTCTGGTATATAATGCCGTAATAGATTTTCGATGCCCATCTTTAAGGTAATTGTAGAGGATGGACATCCTGCACATGCTCCTTGCATATGAAGATAAACTATACCACGCTCAAAGCCATGAAATGTAATATCACCACCGTCTTGAGCCACAGCTGGGCGTACTCTTGTGTCTAATAAATCTTTAATTTGATTAACGATATCAGAATCTTCTCCACTATGCTCAGCGTGACCTCCTGAATTATCTTCACCTTCAATAACTGGCTGACCAGATTGAAAGTGTTCCATAATCGCTCCAAGAAGTGCAGGTTTTATATGATCCCAATCAAAATCGTCCAATTTTGTAATTGTTACAAAATCTGGTCCCAAAAAAACAGCTGTAGCGCCTTCAACAGCAAATATTCTTTTAGCTAATGGAGATGATGCACCAGCATCAGGCGTCGGAAAATCAGCTGTTCCCATAGCCATAACTGTTTGGCCTGGTAAGAATTTTAAAGTTGCTGGATTTGGCGTAGATTCTGTCTGAATAAACATAAAGGTGCATCCTTATTTATGAAGTATATATATCGCTTTTTTATATCGTAAAGTCAATATTTAGAATAATTCTAAATTATCATAAGATTTAAATACTTGATACTAATTCCCAAATCTATCCATTAATTTCTGGATTGGAGATCGTTTATCTATTTCTGGAATATCTTTAGAAATAACAGGCTCTATTTTCTTTTTTATTGGTTTTTCACGTTGCGGAACAGTTCTCATCGCTACAGTATTCATAAATTTTGCAGGTTCCCCTTTGGCAAGATGAAATGCCCCATCACTTATTCCAAATATTAAGTCGTTTAACCAATCTGCATCACTTTTAGAAAAGTCATTCAAAACATAATTAGCGACTCTATCTTTATGGCCTGGGTGACCAATCCCCATGCGCACTCTCGTGTAGTCTGATCCTATGTGTTGGTGTATGGAGCGTAAACCGTTATGACCAGCATGTCCTCCTGAAATTTTTACACGTAATTTTGATGGAGAAAGATCTAGTTCATCATGAAACACAATAATATCTTCGATCTTAACCTTATAAAAATTCATAGCCTCACTTACTGATTGGCCAGATAAATTCATAAATGTATCAGGCTTTAATAGGATGATTTTTTCCATACCTAAGGTTCCACTAGATATTTGCCCCTGGAATTTATGTTTCCAGGATGAAAATGAATGATCTGTTGATATTTGGTTTAAAGCCATAAATCCAATATTATGCCTATTGTTAGCATATTTTTTACCCGGATTTCCTAAACCAACGAACAATTTCATAATTTATCACTTTTTTAAATTATATTTATTTTAGAACTTTAAATCATTAGTTACAAATTATTCTAATATAAATAATTAAGCTATTAAAAACCATTAAGAATAAAAAAAGCCCGCACAAATTGCACGGGCTAATAATAATTTTATGAAGAAAATTTATTTTTCTTCATCTGATTCAGGTGTATCAGTTGCTACATCTGCGTCTGCTTCTGCTTCAGAAGCTTCATCTTCTTCATCAGTTGCGCCACCAGGTGCTGCAATATTAGCAATTACAAAATCACGATCTGCAATAACAGGACGCGTGCCTTCTGGTAGTGTAATATCTGAAATATTTATAGTTTGACCAATCTCAAGATTTTCCAAGTCGGCTTCAATATGATCTGGAATATTACCAGCAGTCACCATTAGTTCAACTTCTTGGCGAACAATTGTCAATGTTCCACCTTTTTTCAAACCAACACTTGTTTCTTCATTTAAAAAATGAACTGGAATATTCATATTAATTCGACTGTCACGGTTTAGTCTAAGAAAGTCGATGTGAGTTGGTAAGTCTTTTACAACATGTCGTTGAACTCCACGACACACTGCTCTTACGTCGTCGGCACCTTCAACTTTTAAGTTGAAAAGTGTAGACATAAAACCACCATCTTTTAATTTTTTAAATAAGATATTGAAAGGTATTGTTATAGCCTGTGGTTCTTTGCCACCACCATAAACAACTCCAGGCACTAGGCCATCACGACGTGCTTGACGGGCGGCTCCCTTGCCTGTCCCCGCGCGCGGCGTTAATTCTAGATCAGGAATTTTTCCTGCCATAATAATTCTCCATAAATTAGGGCCATCCTCCAGGGTGTATGGCCATTGAAAGCGCCGTATAGGACAGTTTTCCCCTGATGTGAAGAGATTTATTTAAGGAAACTTAATTTAAAGTTTTTATATTTTAGAACATATATTTTAGAATTTTTTGTTTTGTGTGAGGGAATGTAAATTTTTTTTATTCCCAATTACCTCTAAAATCTTTTGGGATTAATAAATTTTTTCGACTCATGTTCTCAACTGATTGTTCACCACAAAGCGCGATAGTAGTATCTAATTCTTTCTGTATGATTTCTAATGCTTTGGTGACACCTCCTTGTCCCATTGCACCAAGGCCATAAATGAAAGGTCTCCCTATCATTACACCTTTAGCGCCTAATGAAACAGCTTTTGCTACATCTTGGCCGGATCTAATGCCCCCATCTACCCATACCTCAATTTTACCCCCAACTGCGTCAATAATTGAAGGGAGAGATCGAATTGATGAAAGAGCGCCATCAAGTTGGCGGCCGCCGTGGTTGGAGACAACAATAGCGTCTGCACCTGTTTTTACTGCCATTTTTGCATCTTCAACGTCTTGGATGCCCTTTAGTATAACTTTTCCACCCCAACGCTTAATCATCCAATCTAAATCGTCCCAATTCAGAGTGCGCAACAAATTATTTGCAGACCATTCAGACAAACTTGTTAAGTTTTTGACACCAGAAGCGTGGCCAACAATATTTGCAAAACCATGGCGTTTTGTTCCCATCATTCCTAAACACCATTTTGGTTTTGTTGCCATATTAATTATGTTCTTAAGTGTTAGCTTGGGTGGTGCTGTCATTTGGTTTTTTATGTCTTTATGGCGTTGTCCCAATATTTGTAAGTCTAGGGTAATAATTAGAGCTGAACATTTTGCCTCTTTGGCGCGATCTATTAAATTTTCTATAAATGGTCGGTCACTCATACAGTAAAGCTGGAACCAAAAAGGTTTAGATGTATTTTTTGCTACATCTTCAATCGAACAGATAGACATTGTTGATAAAGTAAAAGGAACTCCAAATTCTTCAGCTGCTTTTGCAGCTTTAATTTCTCCATCTGGATGTTGTAATCCTGTTAGACCAACTGGGGCTAACGCAACCGGCATAGTAGCATCTTGGCCTATTAACTTAGTTTTGGTTGTCCTATTTGAAATATCTACCGCAACCCTTTGTCTAAAATATAACTTGTTAAAATCGCTTATATTTTCACGTAATGTTTGTTCTGTCCAAGATCCACCAATTGTGTAGTCATAAAACATTTTAGGTACACGTCGTTTGTAAAGAGGCTTTAAATCATCAATTGTGGTAATAATTTTCATTAGTTTCTCGATTGGTAAAAATATTTTACCAATTTATCAGATTGATTTTATTTCGTCAATTATGTTAATTTTTTGCGCTATGTGCTCCATCTGCTAAACTTTTAACAAAACTTAAAACACTTTCAACAGACTCACCTGCAGCAATTTTTGACACTATAGCAGATCCAACTACAGCTCCATCAGCATGTAGTGCCATGTCATGTGCCGCTTCAGGTGTATTAATTCCAAATCCAACAACAATAGGTAGATCTGTACTTTCTTTTATGCGTTTAATTTCAATACCAACATCTGCTGCATTTGCTGAACCTGCACCCGTGACGCCCGTAACCGCAACATAATAAATAAATCCACTAGTGTTTGGAATAAGTTTAGGTAAGCGCTTTATATCTGTTGTTGGCGTTGCCAGTCTAATAAAATCTAAACCCATATTTTTTGCTGGAATACATAATTCTTCGTCTTCTTCAGGCGGCAGATCTACTACTATCAAGCCATCGACCCCAGCATCTTTTGCATCTTTTATAAATTTGTCTACACCGTGACTATATATAGGATTATAATAACCCATTAATACGATAGGTGTCTCATTGTCAGTTTCACGGAAACTTGCAACCATTTTCAGGGTTTTATTCAGCGTCATTCCACCTGCCAATGCGCGCTGCCCAGCCAATTGAATTGTAGAGCCGTCAGCCATTGGGTCTGTAAATGGCGCCCCTAGTTCTATAATATCAACTCCTGCACCTGGAAGGCCTTTAACTATTTCTAAAGTGGTATCATAATTTGGATCACCTGCCATAATATAGGAAACAAAAGCTGACTGACCTTTTGATTTTAAATCTGCAAATTTATTAGCAATTCGTGACATTATAATAATCTTTCTTAGTTTAAAAAAATCTTTGCGGCAAAAATTGAATAATTTCAAGTGCTGGATTACTTGACCTTTGCCCTAATCAAACGATAGATGCCACAAACATAAATTTAAAGGTTGAAAATCATGGGTTTCAAAACTGGTATTGTCGGCATGCCGAATGTTGGTAAGTCAACACTCTTTAACGCGCTAACCCGAACTGCGGCTGCTCAAGCCGCTAATTTTCCTTTCTGTACAATAGAACCAAATACTGGTGAAGTGTCTGTCCCTGATGAGCGATTAGATCTTTTATCGAAGATTGCAAACTCTAAAACAATTATTCCTGCTCGAATGACATTTGTTGATATAGCAGGTCTTGTTAAAGGAGCTTCAAAAGGCGAAGGATTAGGAAATCAATTTCTTGCAAATATCCGTGAATGTGATGCAATTGCACATGTATTAAGATGCTTTGATGATGATGATGTTACGCATGTAGATGGACGAGTTGATCCAATAGAAGATGCAGATACTATTGAGACTGAATTAATGTTGGCTGATTTGGAGAATATTGAAAAGCGTATGCAGGGTTTAGTACGAAAGATTAAAGGTGGCGATAAAGATGCAGTGATGCAAAATGACTTACTTAAAAGAGCCAAAGATGCTTTGGAGGCAGGTAAGCCCGCTAGAACTTGTCAGATAGAAATTGATGAAGAAAAGCAGTGGAAATTGCTTACATTATTGACTGCAAAACCTATTCTATATGTTTGTAATGTAGAAGAAGATAATGCTGGAAATGGAAATGCACATTCAGATGCAGTTGCAAAAATGGCATCTGATCAAGGAGCTGTTTCTGTAGTTATTTCTGCAGCGATTGAAGAAGAAATCAGCCAACTGGAAACTGAAGAAGCAAAAATGTTTTTAAATGAGCTGGGATTAGAAGAAGCAGGATTAGATAGATTAATTGCTGCAGGATACGGTTTACTTGGTTTGCAAACTTATTTCACAGTTGGCCCAAAGGAAGCTCGCGCTTGGACTATACGTAAGAATACGTCTGCTCCACAAGCTGCTGGTGTTATCCATGGGGATTTTGAGCGTGGTTTTATTCGGGCAGAAACTATTGCTTATGAGGATTATATAGATTGTAATGGTGAGCAGGGTGCAAAAGAAAAAGGAAAAATGAGAGCTGAGGGTAAAACTTACATGGTTTCTGATGGTGATGTACTTCATTTCTTATTTAATACTTAAAATACAATATAAAAGACATTCGTATAGCTTTAGGGCTATATTGCCTATCTAAATTTAGATTTTAATGCGGCTTAACGAATTTGATCTAGGCTTTCTTTTATGTTGTGATCAATAGAAATGTTTTTTTATTGTCTTGTTTGCTGTTCTTCATAACAACGTCAATTTTTATATCAATTAATTATAAAATGCATTAGCAACAGTTATAATTGTAATAGTTTGGTTAGGAATTTTTTGTGCAACAACTGTAATGTTGTGTAAAAAAATTAAAGGAGGGCTTGTATGAATAAAATTATGAATCATTTGCCAACGGCAGATTTGCAGGCATTGGATGCAGCGCATCATATGCACCCTTTTACTGAAAATGCAGATTTAGCAAAAAAAGGTGTAAGGATAATTACGGCTGCTGATGGGGTGATGCTCACTGATTCAGATGGTGTGCAAATATTAGATGGAATGGCTGGATTATGGTGTGTTAATATTGGCTATGGCCGTAAAGAATTAGCAGATGTTGCATACGCTCAGATGCAACAATTACCATATTATAACACTTTCTTTCAAACTAGTCATGTCCCTGCAATTTCTCTTTCCGCAAAATTAGCTGAGGTATCACCTCAAGGTTTTAATCACACCTTTTTTGCGACAGGTGGGTCAGAAGCAAATGATACGAATATAAGAATGGTTCGGCACTATTGGGCAGCCAAAGATAAACCCTCTAAAAAGATAATTATCAGCCGCATAAATGGTTATCATGGTTCAACAATGGGTGGCGCATCACTTGGAGGTATGAAAGGAATGCACGCACAAGGTGGCCTTCCAATCGCAAATATTTCTTATATTGGTCAACCAGATTGGTATAATGAAGGTGGTGAATTAACACCTGAAGAATTTGGGCTTTTAAGAGCTCGTGAATTAGAAGCAAAAATTCATGAATTAGGTGAAGAAAATATAGCTGCATTTATTGCTGAACCAGTACAAGGTGCGGGGGGTGTAATTGTTCCGCCAGAAACTTATTGGCCTGAAATACAGCGAATTTGTGATGACCATGAAATATTACTAATCGCTGATGAAGTTATATGTGGATTTGGAAGAACAGGCCATTGGTTTGGTACTGATTATTACGGAATCAGACCACATATAATGACAATTGCGAAAGGACTATCGTCTGGCTATGCACCTATTGGTGGATCTATGGTTTGTGATGAAGTGGCCAATGTAATTAATAATGCTGGAGATTTTGCTCACGGGTATACTTATGGTGGACATCCGGTTGGTGCTGCAGTGGCATTGGAAAACCTTCGAATAATTCAAGAAGAAAACCTCATAGAAAATGCAGTGTCTGACACAATGCCATATTTAGCTGAAAAATGGCGTGCTTTTAGTGATCACCCTTTGATTGGTGAAGCAAATATGGTTGGATTTATGGGATCACTTGTAATGACACCTGATAAATCATCTAGGGCTAAATTTTCTGCTGATGTGGGGACTGTTGGTTTGATTGGTCGAGGTCATAGCTTTGGTAATGGACTTATTATGCGCCATGTAGGTGATAGGATGATTATTTCTCCACCAATTACTATTACTCGCGCAGAAATTGATAAACTAATTGATATTGCATCGAAATCTTTAGATGAAACTTTGGCTGATATAAAAAGCCAAGGATTATACAAATAACTATGTTATTATTTGGGGGCTTTTTATATCAGCCACCCGATTGATGTGACTAAGTGGTGATAATAATGACTGATTTTATGAATGAATATGATTTGTATTGTGCTGAGCATGGAGCGCCAGAGCGAATTGACTTAATGTTATGTGACATAAATGCAGTTTTAAGAGGTAAATGGTTACCTGCATCAGAAATTTCTAAGCTTGTAGACGGACTAGTTAGAATACCACTTTCCACATATGCTCCAAATATCTTTGGATATGAAATTCCTGAAACAGGTTTAGGTATAGTCCAAGGTGATCCTGATGGAATTTTAAAACCAATTGATGGAACATTAAAGCCAGTGCCGTGGGCAAAAGGGAATGTGGCACAAGTGTTGGTAGAGATGCATGAAATGAATGGCGATATTTCCACATTATCTCCTAGGTTAATTCTTGAAAAAATAGTGAATAAATACAAGAAACAAGGTTTAAGCCCAGTTATTGCATGTGAATTAGAATTTTATGTATTCAATAAAAGAAAAGCTGTAACTGATCCACCATCGCCACCTGAGAGGACACCTGAAGCACAAAATTATGACCTTGAAGTTTTATCTCGATCTGAAGATATGCTTAGAGCAATACAAAAAGCATCAAAAAAACTAGGATTGCCGATTGACTCAATAATTGCAGAATTTGGTCCTGGCCAATTTGAAATTAATTTTCACCATACAGATGATGTTTTAGCAGCAGCCGATACTGCTGTAATTTTTCGCCGGCTCGTCAGAGGTGTTGCAGAAGAATATGATATGGAAGCTACATTTATGGCTAAGCCATATGCAAATCATCCTGGCAATGGAATGCATTTACATGCATCTATTTTAGACAGTAGTGGTGAAAATATTTTTAATTCTTCAGACGATCAAATTGCACCAAATCTCAGATATGCTATTTCTGGTGTTTTAAATACTATGGAAGATTTCCAAGCAATTTTTGCTCCTCATATGAATTCATATAGACGGTTTTTTCCTGGTGGTTTTGCACCTTGCGCTCCGGATTGGGGTATTGATAACCGTAATGCAGGTATAAGATTACCTGTAATCAATGGGCCAGCCTCACGCCTTGAGCATAGAATATGTGGTGCTGATATAAACCCATATTTAGCTTTTACTGCTATATTAGCTGGAATTTTGCATGGAATAGAAACTAAAAAAGAACCTCCATTACCTATTGAAGATATTAACTCATTGCCAGCAGTTCCATTGACAACCAATTGGGACCAAAGTGTTGATAAATTTGAAAACTCAATACTAGCAAAAACTATTTTTGGTAAAACTTATTGCAATATCTATTCTGTTTTGCGGCGAAATGAAATTGCTCAAATACAAGCTGAAATTCCGCCTATAGAATATAAAACTTATTTAAGTAGATTATAGGATTAATTATGACAGATAAAAAAGGTGATTTTGCGTTTAAATCAAATGATACATTTGGATCTTTTCATGAAATGACATACGGAGGGGCTCTATCATTTTTAAGGAGAAAATACAGTCAAGATCTAAATGGTGTAGATGTAGCAGTCAGTGGAATACCATTTGATAATGCAGTTACTTATCGCCCTGGTTGTAGACTTGGACCTCGTGCAATTAGACAAGCATCTGTGCAACTTGCAGAATTAGATGCATTCCCATTTGGATTTAAGCTTTATGAGCATTTATCAATTGTAGATTATGGTGATTGCCATTTAGATCCGCATCATCCTGAAACAATATCAAAATCGATTGAAGCGCATGCATCAAAAATAATATCTGGTGATACTAAGATGCTAACCTTTGGTGGTGATCATTTTATATCCTATCCATTACTTAAAGCTCATGCCAAGAAGCATGGTCCAATTAGTTTAATACAATTTGATGCACATTGTGATACTTGGGAAGATAATGGAGGAATGGATCATGGAACAATGTTTGGTAGAGCAGTTTCTGAAGGTGTTATAGATGCCTCCAAATCTACTCAAATTGGATTAAGAACATATAACAATAAAGACTGTGGTTTTGAAATATTAACTGCACCTTGGGTACATAGAAACGGTATCGATGCTGCCTTGAAAATAATTAAAGATCGGGCAGGTAATAGTCCTGTTTATATTTCTTGGGATGTCGATGGTTTTGACCCAGCGTTTGCTCCAGGAACAGGAACACCAGTAGTTGGGGGGCTTGCCACATGGCAAGGCCTGGAATTGCTACGTGGATTAGAGAGCTTAGATCTAATTGGAATGGATATTGTTGAAGTTTCACCTGCTTATGACGTTAGTGAAATAACAGCTATTGCAGCTGCAACTATTGGCCATGATTTTCTATGTTTATTAGCAAAACAAAATGGCGCTCAAGGAAAAATTATTGGGCGGGTATAATCTAAATATAAAATGGTTTATAATATTTTTTGTGTTAAATATTCAAATATGTAAACTATTTTAATTAATTTATGGGTGGGGTATCATGAGTAATAACGAAAAAAATGATTGGGTGAAAGAACTCCCAAAAGCATTTATTGCTCATAAAGGCACACGTAAATTAGAAGAAGTAGAAAGTATAATCCCTGATATTGCTGGAATGTCTCGAGGGAAGACTATGCCAGCGCATAAGTTTTCATCTACAGGAACCACTTTTTTACCAATATCATTATTTTATCAAACTATATCGGGTGAATATGTAGATATGGATGATATTGAAAATCAATGGACAGAAAAAGATATTGTTTTGCGTCCTGACATGACTACGGCAACTGCAGTACCGTGGTCTGAAGACGCATCCGTTCAAATAATTAATAATATTGAAACTCGGGAGGGTGATGATTTACAAATAGCTCCTCGTAATGTTTTAAGACGTATTATGGGTCTTTATGAAAAAAAAGGATGGCGAGCTATAGTAGCGCCTGAACTTGAGTTTTATTTAACAAAACCTAATACTGATCCAAAAGAAGAAATTCAGCCTCCTGTTGGAAGAACAGGTCGCATCGGTGCTCGACAGCAAGCTTTTTCAATGGTTGCCGTGGATGAATTTGGTGACGTTATTGATACAATCTATGACTATACTGAAGCACAGGGTTTGGAAATTGGAACGATTATCCAAGAGGGTGGAGCAGGGCAGATTGAAATAAATCTTATGCATGGTGACCCTTTATCATTGGCGGATCAGGTATTTTATTTTAAAAGAACGATACGTGAAGCAGCATTAAAACATGGGGTATTTGCAACTTTTATGGCTAAACCTATGCGTGATCAGCCTGGATCCGCTATGCATATTCATCAATCAATAGTTGATATTAAAACTAATAAAAATTTATTTTCTAAAGCGGATGGCACTCCTACAGAATTATTTTACAATTTTATTGGAGGATCACAAAAACATTTGCAAAACTCGTTACCGCTTTTAGCTCCATATGTTAATTCATACAGAAGATTGGCTGGAGCATATTCAGCACCTTCAAATCTTGAGTGGGCTTCCGATAACAGAACGACAGGATTGCGCATTCCTATTTCGGGAGGTGATGATCGTAGGGTTGAGAATCGAGTTACAGGTAGTGATGCAAATCCTTATTTAGCGATTGCTGTGAGTTTAGCTGCTGGGTACTTAGGTATGATTAATAAACTAAATCCTCGTGACAGCGTAAATGTTGAAATTTTTGAGACTGATAATGGCTTGCCACATTCACTGTTTGCTGCGCTTAATTTATTTGAAGAAGATAAAGAATTACAGCAAGTATTGGGACAAGAGTTTTGTGATTTATATAGGCAAATAAAGCATGCGGAATTATTAGAGTACCAGCGTGAAATATCTCCTTGGGAACGTGAACACTTGTTGTTAAATGCTTAAAATGGATCTGTTAACGGCAAACGACAAGCAAGGGAAATATCCATCATCATATTATGCGGAACATGCAAGACACCTTGAAGACTTTCCATGTCTTAATGGTGAAATACAAGCTGATGTCTGTGTAGTAGGAGGTGGATTTACTGGCCTTTCCACGGCATTACATTTGGCTCAATCAGGTTATAAGGTAGCTCTTTTAGAGGCACAGCGTCTTGGCTTTGGTGCTTCAGGTCGCAATGGCGGCCAAGTGTCTGGTGGTCAGCGTATGGATCAAGAGGGGCTGGAAGCTATGTTGGGTGATGAGCAAGCCAACGTATTGTGGGATATTTCGCAGGAATCGGTTGATTTGGTACGTAATCTGTCTGCAGATATGGATGATTGCGGCGTTGTAGATGGGATTATCCATACAGCTCATCGTGAGCGTTACGTAAGTGAAGAACATTCATATACTGATCACCTTCGAGATAAATATGGGTACGATAAAATCCAAAATCTAAGCCGTGAAGAAACCCGTGAACTGGTTAATAGCCCAGCATATTATGGTGCTACGCTAGATATGGGCGCGGGGCATATTGATCCTTTGCGTTACGCACTTGGATTAGGGCGTAAATGCGTTGATTTAGGTGTTGCTATCTATGAGCAATCTAAGGTTATAGATGTGCAACCGGGTGATCCAGCAGTGATTAAAGCTGAAAGTGGGTCTGTCCGAGCAAAATTTGTGGTTCTCGCCTGCAATGGATACCTTGGAAATTTAAATAGCCGTGTTGCGGCCCGTGTGATGCCAATTAACAATTTTATTATTGCAACCGAACCTATGAGTAAGGATGCTCAAGAGGCATTGATTAAAAACAATCATGCTGTAGCAGACAGTAAATTCGTAGTGAATTATTTCCGCTTTAGTCCAGATCGCCGATTGTTGTTTGGTGGATCTGAGAGTTATGGATATAAATTTCCTCGTGATATTGCGGCTACGGTGCGAAAGCCAATGTTACAAATCTATCCGCAATTAAAGGATGCTCGCATTGATTATGCATGGGGTGGGACATTGGGCATCACAATGAATCGAATGCCACATTTTGAGCGTATAGATGGTAATATTCTATCTGCTTCAGGATATTCAGGCCATGGAGTGGCAATGGCCACCATGGGTGGCAAAATGGTGGCTGAGGCAATTTTAGGCCAGGCGGAACAGTTTGATTTTATGTCATCAGTTCCAACACCACGTTTTCCAGGTGGAGTGATGTTACGCTCCCCAATGCTGGTATTGGCTATGCTTTGGTATTCAATGCGAGATAAATTATAATTTAATAAGATCTGAAGAGCAAAAAAAAGCCCACATTAGTAAAAAGGTGGGCTTTTAGTTTTTATTTTAGATTATCCTGCCATAACCCTTGGTAACCATAGAACGAGTTGTGGGAAGATAAATATCAATGCCAATCCTAATAACTGTACTAACATGAATTGCATCATTCCAAGATAAATATCCTTAAGATCCCAATTTGGCACAACGCCTTTTAAAAAGTAGGCGGATAGGGCTACTGGTGGGCTGAGCCATGCAGTTTGTAAATTCACAGCAACAAGAATTCCAAACCAGACCATTGTGTCATAACTGCTTAAACCATGTAGTTCTAAAGATTGTACTGTTGGTAATATAATTGGGACAACAATTAACACAATTGGCACCCATTCGAGTGGCCAGCCCAGCAAGAATATTAGTAACATTACTAACAGCAAGATCAAATATGGAGACATATCGAGGCCCATTAAGATTTCTGTCATTAACTTAGGTGTACCTAATGAACTGAATTCTGCACCAAAGAAGTTCGAAGCTGCAACTAAGAACATGATCAGAACAGTGATTTCAAGTGCCTTTATTAAATTCTCATTGAAAGTTGGAAAGGTAAATTTTCGGTAAGCAATAGCTAGAATTATTGATCCGAACGCACCCATAGCAGCCGCCTCCGCAGGTGTTGCAAAACCTAGTAGTATTGAGCCTAAAGCAAAGGAAATAAGTATTGTTGGTGGCATTAAACCTGCAAAGAATTCATCCCATAAGTCAGAGAAGTAAAAACCTTTCTCTGCTTCTGAACTGTAAATAACGCGACCTAAATAGGCTAAGAATAAAATAAATACGCCCATAATGATTGACATGATAGGTAAACTACCATCGACACTGATGCCTGCAAAAATCATGTAAAGGTGAAACAGAACTCCAATTGGCAACGCGATCCGAAGTATTGATAAGCTTCGGTAGGCTTTATAAGCAATTGTTCCTATTATGATTAATGCAATAAGCCCTCCAAATGGAATAAACCCTCCAAATGAGCCGCCCAAACCTAGACCAAATACACGGCACACAGTTAAAACACCAAAACAGATTAATGCAACCTCTGCTCCATAAAAGCGCGATGTATCTGGTTGATCTTCTTCTGATAAAATTGGACCTAAATCTGGATTTAACCAGCAACGTCCAAGTGTATAAAGTAAGTATAAAGATGCAAGAAGTGCACCGGGGATAAACGCACCGCGGAACAAATCAAGTGTAGATACTTCCAGTACGGGACCCATAACGATCAGCATAATCGAAGGTGGTATTAAGATTCCAAGTGTTCCACCTGCTGTAATTGTTCCAGCGGCTAATTTAACATCATATCCAGCACGCGTCATTGTTGCACCAGCCATAATACCTAACATTGTAACAGACGCTCCAACGATACCTGTTGCTGCTGCGAAGATTGTTGAGACAATCAATACAGCAATAAATAATGCACCACGCACACGAGACATGATCATCTGTACTGATGAAAACAGTCGCTCCATTAAACCAGCAGATTCCATTACAATGCCCATCAAGACAAACAATGGAACAGCCATTAGCTGATCATTCAGCATTGTGGAGTTAGTGCCAAGTGTCATTAAGAAGGTTGCAAAAAAGAAGTTGTATCCCCAGATACCAAAAACAAATGCCAAGAAGATCAGTGTGAACGAAATTGGGAAGCCAATAAAAATAACAAATAACATTGCGCCCATCATGATTAGACCAATTGTTGGCTTATCTATAGATGGTGTCGCTTTCATAATTTCTGTAAACCACGCACCACCTGGAATTACATCAGGCAAGAAAATTGCCAATACAAGCCATGTTAGAGCTGCGAGATAAAAAGGTAGCGCCATAACAAAAATTCTCTCACGATCTTTGCCCATTTTGTGGAAAGCGCGGAAAATTTCTGGGATACCTTGGATAAGCAATAAAAAACCACCAACTGGCATTGCCGTTCTTGCAGGCCATAACAATGGCCCCCATGCACTATCTACTTGGTTGGTTTCCCCTGATGAAAAAGCACTCCACCAAAATTCTGTTGATACCCACGTGAAAAAAATCATCGATGGCATGAAGAAAAGTAAGTATAGCGTAGCGTCCACTGTTGCCTGAGTTTTGTCAGTCCAGTTGCGGTACAAGAAATCTGCGCGAATATGTACACCACGCATTAAGCCATAACCAGCAGCGGCCATCCAGAGGACACCTGCTATCATTCGACTCATGTCATATACCCAAAGTGTTGGCCCTAAATGAAGAGCTTTAGCTAAGCCTGCAAAACCAGCATCGATTAGAATTGAGTCAAGGTTACGTGATATAACTTCGTACACAACAACTGCAATAAGTGGTATCATCAAAAGGGCAATGATCTGACCTGCACGAAAGTTGATGACATCGATCGCTGCTGTAATAGGTCGTTGCCAAGATGTCATATCCTCAGGTGTTTCACCAGGTGCTTCAGCGCGACGTTCTGCAATCAGTTCATCGGCTATTTCCAGATTCTCCGGAATCGGTTCTTCTGCAGCCATTTATTCTCTCCCCTTGAATTGCCTTTTATTCCGGCTTCTTTTTTGAAAAAGGTCTTATAAATTAGTGAGACCTTTATCGAAAAAGAAGTGCAGGGCCAGGTTGGCCCTGCACAGTAAGGAAACCTTACTTTAATGTGTCTGCGTGTGCTCTACCCAAACTTGCATTTGATGTTTGTGCACCTGCCCAGAAAGGAACAGCTATGTCAGCAAAATCTTTTTGTGACTGCCATACTTCAGCAAAAAACGCATTCTCATCAGCTGCTGCTTGCAAAGATTTTTTCGCTGCAGCCATGTACTCTGTAAAGTAGTCAGCTGGTGTATCTTCTAAGATAACGCCATGGTTATCAGTTAGATCTTTCAGCGCTTTACCGTTTTCATAAATACGGTATGACAATGATTTAGACAAAGAAGCGTTTGCAGCAACTTCTAAAGCTTTTTGCTCAGTAGCAGATAAGCTGTTGTAGAAATCGCCGTTTACGTACATGTCAGCGTTCACAACAACTTGGTGTAAACCTTGCAAGTAGTAGTGCTTAAGAACTTTTTGGAAACCAAACACTGAGTCAGGCTTTGGACAGCACCACTCAGCAGCATCGATTGTACCTTTTTCAAGCGCTGGTAGAATGTCACCACCACCCATAGCAACAGCAGGAACGCCGATTTCAGCGTAAGCAGCACCAACCATACCTGGAGGTGCACGGAAACGCATTTTACGGAAATCATCCATAGAATTGATTGGCTCTGGGAACCAACCTAGTGCTTCTGGACCAACTGGCTGTAACATGAAACCTTTAACGTTTACGCCCATTTCTGTCCAAAGACGATCGTAAAGTTCTTTACCACCACCGTACTGGAACCATGAAAGAAATGCGATGTTGTCCATGCCAACACCAGCACCCGCGATTGGTGCGCCAAATAGGTTGGCAGCTACGTGCTTACCACCCCAGTAGTGAGTCCAAGCAAAACCACCTTCAACAAGACCCGCATCAACTGCGTCCATGATATCACGAGGGCCAACAATGGCACCTGCTGCTAGTATTTCTATTTTCAAAGATCCGCCTGTTAGGTCTGCAACGTCTTGTGCAAAACTTTCAACCATACGAACTTCGTCTGATGATGTAGCAAGCACTGACTGAATGCGCAGAACTTTTTCCGCAAAGGCAGAAGTTGCCGTCATGGAAAGTGCAACAGCTACTGCTGTTGCTGTTTTAAGATTAAACATATGTTTTATCCTCCCTTAAGTTTTGTCCTCTTTGCTTATTCCCCCCCCATTCCGAAGACTTAAAAAGGGGGTGTTCAAATTTACCGAGATGAAACTCGGTAAATCGTCTTTAGTGGTGTTTGGACATATCCATGCCCTCGACCAATCCCAACATCGGTCCAATGCCTGTAGAAATATCGTAAAAACCACGATACATCATTTCTCCAGCTACATAAACCAATACAAATAGTCCTATCCAAGATATCCAATGATACTTAGCTAATAGTTTCATTATTAAAGTGGCCGCAAAAGCCATAAGTACAATTGCTAGGCCAAGTCCAAATACCAACATTTGGGTATCACCATTGGCAATTCCTGCTACAGCCAAAACATTATCTAATGACATTGTAATGTCTGCTATTGTAATTGATAATAATGCTGAAAACATAGTTTTTTGTGGAACATTACTATCAGATAAAGAATTAAGTGTACCATCGCTTGATACGCCTTCTTCAGAATGACTTCCGTTTTTTATTTCTTTGAATAGTGTCCAGCAAACCCAAAACAGAAGAATTGATCCGAAGAATAATAAACCTTTAACGCCTAATAAGTAGGTAGCAATTAAAGCAAAAACAATTCTTAGAACTGCTGCTATTAACATACCATAAAATATTGCTTTTTTACGCTGTTCAGACGGTAAACCAGCAGCGGCCATGCCTATAACTAGTGCATTATCACCTGAAAGAATTAAATCAGCTATAATTATTTGGCTGTAACCTACAATTACATCTAACATTGCACTGCATCCTCTAATGTCATTTGTGAAACTTTCTCACCAATCATTATTGCTGGTGCGTTTGTGTTGCCAGAAGTTATGACTGGCATGATTGAGCAATCGGCCACTCTAAGGCCTTGAACTCCATACACACGCAATCTCTCATCTACAACAGCCATCTTGTCATTGCCCATCTTGCAAGTGCCAGTAGGATGATAAATAGTAACGGAAGTTTGCCTTGCCCAATTTAAAGTAGCTTCATAATCATCAAACTTTACTTCAGAGCCAGGTTGGTATTCTTCGATTATATGAGATTTAAGGGGTTCAAATTGTGCTATTTTACGTGCAATTTGTATTCCTTTTACAATGGTTTTTTTGTCGATATCTTTATCTAAATAATTTGGATAAATTTTAGGATGATCTTGATAGTTTGCTGAGACAAGCTCAAGATGTCCAGTACTTTCAGGCCTCATTTGAAGAACAGACGCAGTGAATGCAGAAAATTTATGGGTACCTTCAACTGCATTATTTGCACTAAATGGTTGGATATGGAACTGAATATCTGGTGTTTCCAATTTATCATCAGTTTTTAAAAATGCAGTACCCAAGCTTGCAGCCATTGTCATAGGACCTGTTCTGCTAAGTGCATATTGCAAAGCAATCATACTTTGTTTGAAAAAATTGTTTGTTTCTATATTTATCGTTGATAAATCAGTTTTAAATATTGGACGGGCCTGAAGGTGATCTTGGAGATTTTTCCCAACACCAGGAAGGTTTTTTATAACATTAATACCATGTTTTTTTAATTCTTTTGTATCACCAACTCCAGATAACATTAGTATTTGAGGAGAGCCAATTGCTCCAGCAGATAGTATTATTTCTTTTCGAGCTTTTATGATCTTTGGCGAAGAGTTTTGAATAGTATTTACAGCAGATGCACGGCCATCTTTAAAAATAATTTTTTCTACTTGAGTGTTTGTAAATATATGAAGATTTTTTCTTTTCTTTGCTGGGTTAAGATAGGCAACAGCCGTTGAACAACGGCGACCTTTATCAGCAGTTAATTGAAAATAACCAACACCTTCTTGGTCTTCTGCGTTATAATCATAATTTCGTCTATAGCCACTTTTGACGGCTGCATCCACCCACTTATCAACCACTTCTCGGCTTAAACGAGTTGGCGATACAGATAGTGGTCCGGTATGACCTCTTAAATTACTTTTTGTATCACCTTTCCAGGTTTCGGCCTTTTTGAATAATGGGAGTACATCATCCCAACCCCAGCCGATATTTCCTAAATTCTGCCAGTTGTCGTAATCTTGAGATTGCCCTCTAACATAAAGCAGTCCATTAATTGAGCTACATCCACCTAATACTTTACCACGAGGCCATGGGATTGATCTGCCATTAAGTCCATCATCAGATTGAGTGCTGTAACACCAATCTGTTTTAGGGTTACCCATTGTTTTAAAATAGCCAACAGGAATGTGTATCCATGGATTATTATCTTTGCCCCCAGCTTCGAGTAGGGCAACAGAATACTTTCCGTTTTCAGACAAACGGTTAGCTGCAGCACATCCAGCGGATCCAGCTCCTACAATAATATAGTCAAATTCCAATAAAAACCTCTAAATATTAAAAAATGAGACTTTTAGTCTCGTTTTTGCTATATATGTATTTAAATGATAAATTTTGATTCGTGCAACAAGAGATTTTAAAAATGACAAAAGAATTAGTTGAAAGCCGTATCCCAAGTAATTTGAGAACGCTTTTGATATTAGAAGTTATTGGAAGATCAGATCGTGCAATGACTGCTACCGAAATTAATGATGAAATTGGATTGCCGAAGCAAACGGTTCATCGTCTTGTTTCAACATTAGAAAAAGAAGGTTTTTTAAATCGTGAGCCAGGAGGAAAAAGGTACCGCCCAAGTCGTCGATTAAGATTAATGGGCGCAGGGCTTTTACATGCATCGCGATTTCACATAACTCGTCATCAAGTTCTTCAGACTGTAGCATCAGCAGTGCAAGAGGCAGTGAATTATGTTGTCCCAGAAGAAACTGGGATGAATTATCTGGATAGAATAGATACAAACTGGGCTTTTAGAGTACAGCTTCCAGTTGGTACTAATGTTCCATTCCATTGTACAGCGAGTGGAAAATGTTTTGTTGCGAGTTTATCAAAATCTGCTCGTAAACGATTTGTTCTAGGACTAAATTTAGAAAAGTTAACTGATAAAACCTTTGTAAACCCAGATGCACTTATGGATGAATTAGATAAAATATCCAAACAAGGTTATTCCATAGATGATGAAGAATTCATGGATGGAATGCGAGCTATTGCTGTGCCTGTAACTGATAATAATGGACGATTTGTTGCAGCATTAGCATTCCATGGGCCCTCACAACGGTTATCTGTTGAGTACTTGGTAGAACAACGTGATGTACTTTTTAATGGTGCACAAACTATCAAACAAGGGGTATTATCTTAAGGGTTTAAAATAATTTTTGGTGCAGCAACTTCACCGAGTAGAATTTGCTCAAAAGCTGAATGGCCTTCAGAAAGTGGGCGGGTTTGATACCAGTCCAAAGAGCCAAAGCTTCCATCAAAAATAGCTTGGGCAGTCTCAACAAAATCTTGATTTGTGTAAGTGTAAGTGCCAATAAAGCGAATTTCCTGTAATGTAAGTCGGCGAATGTCTAAACCACCATCACTATCCCCCAAACCTATATGTAAAATTACACTGCCAGGTTTAGCTAATGCACAGGCATCAGATCTACTTGAGGAGAACCCAACTGCATCAATTACTATGTCATAGCATGATAAATCACCATGACCTTTGGTTGGATCATAAACATCAAACCATGTATTTGCTTGTAAGAATGCTCGCCTTTTTTCGTTGGGTTCAGCAATTTTTATTTTTTTTATTCCTTTGGCCATTAATGAAAGTGCAGAACCAAGTCCAATAGCTCCCCCGCCAATGACGAGTGTATTTGCAGATGAAATATCGCTGTCTAATGCCTCAAGACCAAGTCGCACTGCATGCCAGCATACTGCTAGTGGTTCAGTCAGAGCAGCATCATTAAATGATATATCATCTGGAACTTTGACTAAATTACGGCTGGGCATTGCAACTAATTCAGCGAAAGCTCCTTCTCTTGGTTGCATAGAGATAATTTGACGTTTTCCACATAGATTGGATCTATTTGATTTACACTCTTTGCATTTTTGGCAACTTACTAGAGGATTTATTGTAACTCTCTCACCTTTAAGTGGACCTTCTATAACATCTCCAGCTGCCTCATGCCCAAGGATTAATGGGGCTGGGCGACGATCATCATGTCCCAGATATGCATGCATATCTGACCCACATATGCCTACTGAACGAATAGAAATAAGATTTTCATCATCTTTTAATTTTGGATCTGGAACTTCACAAAAATCAAGTGATTTTTCCCCTGTGTATACTAATGCTTTCATTTTGCTGTAAAACCTCCATCTACATAAAGTGTTTGGCCAGTTATGTATGAACTCGCATCAGAGCATAAAAATTGAACAGGGCCTGTTAGGTCATCCATATTACCATTGCGACCAATACATGTTTGATCTGCATTTTTCTGAGCTAGAGCTTCATTTGAAAAAACAGATGCTGTTAATTCTGTGGGAAAAAAGCCAGGAGCAATAGCATTAACTGTTATACCATTTTTTGACCAAGCTTGAGCCATTGCTCGTGTCATTTGCATTATGCCACCTTTTGCAGTGCCATAAGAAATGCCATTTTCGAAAGCACGCTCTGATTGAAGTGATGCAAAATTTATAATGCGACCCCATTTTGCTTCTTTCATTGCTGGCATCATTTGTTGTGCTAGAAAAAATGGTGCATTTAAATTAATATCTAATGTTTTATTCCAAGTATGTTTTGTAACTTCATCTGCATGAATGCGAGGGTTCAAACCAGCAGCATTTATAAGTATGTCAACTTTACCAAAATGAGATGCTATTTTTTTTGATACACTTTCTAATGCATCTATATCCCCAAGGTCTGCTGCAACATATGCTACATTTCCATTTGTAGTTTCAGCCCATTTTGATAAAGCAATTTCTCTTCTAGCAACGGCTATTACATTTGCACCATTTTTGGCTAGATGACTGGCCATGGCCTGTCCAATTCCCGAGGATGCACCTGTAACAGCAATAGTTTTTCCATTAACTTCAAACATTTTTAGCCCTCAGGTGTTAAGTCAAAGTTTTCACCAGGAAAGTATTTTGCTAAGCGAATATCAGCGGTTCTAGCATGTCCTTCCATGCCTTCTAGGCGAGATATACGAGCGCAAGATTCAGCTACACGTTTGGCTCCTTCACGAGTTGACCTTTGATATGTAACAACTTTCATATATTTATGAACGGAAAGACCGCCGGTATAGCGTGCTGAACGAGAGGTTGGTAAGACATGGTTTGGCCCTGATGACTTATCTCCATATGCCACTGTTGTTTCTTCACCAAGAAACAATGATCCGTAACATGTTAGTCGATCTAACCACCAATCAAGATCAGAAGCTTGTACCGTAAGATGTTCAGGTGCGTAATCATCTGATGTTGCTGCCATTTCTTCTCTGTCAGAACATACGATTACTTCTGCATAATCACGCCATGCTGCATTTGCATTCTCACGATTTGTACCAGGTAAACTTTCGATGTAGCTCGGTACAAGTTGAATTACCTTTTCTGCAAGTTCATGGCTGTCAGTAACCAACCAAACTGGAGAATTGTAACCATGCTCTGCCTGACCAACTAAATCACATGCTACAATTTTTGCATCTGCATCTGCGTCTGCTAATATTAAACTATCTGTTGGGCCAGCTATCATATCTATTCCAACACGTCCAAATAATTGGCGTTTTGCTTCAGCAACGAATTGATTTCCAGGGCCAACAATGATGTCAGCTTCTGGTAAATCGAATAAACCATAAGTCATAGATGCAACGCCTTGGACGCCACCTAATGATAATATTTTATCAGCGCCAGATAAATCTGCGGCGTATATAATTGCTGGATTAATTCCTTTATTTCCATTTGGAGGTGAACATGCAGTTATATGACCCACTCCAGCTGCTTTTGCAGTTGTAACAGTCATCATTGCTGAAGCAATATGCGCATATCTACCACCTGGAACATAACAACCTGCTGCATTTACAGGAATTAATTTTTGGCCAGTTATTAATCCTGGATGAAGTTCCATTTCCATATTTGACATGGTGCCCTTTTGAGCAATTGCAAACCGCATAATATTATCATGTGCATAATGCATGTCATCACGTAATTTTTGAGGAATTTTTTCTTTTGCTTCATCAATTTCATCACGTGTTAAAATTGCATTACCTGAATATTTATCAAATTTTGCAGAAATTTCCAATGCAATTTTTTCACGCCCTTCTTCAATATCTGAAAGAATGCCGCGTACAATATCTTGTGTCGAACCTGCATCAGTTTTAGCAGTTTTTTCTGCTTTTTTTAAATATACACGTGCCATGGGCAATCCTTTTAAGTAATTTTTGGAGATATTGGCCTATAATTATAATCAGGCATAGTAGAATTTAAAAGTTTCGGATTTTCAAAACCTAATATTCCAAATCCTTATTTTTATATATTAAATAACTTTTTTATCATTTTTTATTTTCATAGTGGCAACTCCACTATGTCCTAATTCAACGGATGCGAATGGGCCGCCCTGACATACTGTGCCTTTATCATAAGGATTGAGCTTTGGTTCTTCTGAGAATATTTTAGATGCGAATTGTTCTGCATTATCTTTTGGTCTAAATCCAATATGTTTTGCTAATGTATTATCAACTGTCACGCGGTCATTGTCGGAAACTCCATAAACAATCGAGAAACCTGTAATTTGTGTTGTTATGGATTTTTCAACAAGCTGAATTAAGTCATCATAAGATAACCATGAACCAACAGCTCTTGGGTTCGAAACTTGAGCACATGATAGGATGCGCATGCATACAGATTCCATTCCCCGTTTATCCCAATATAATGATGCAAGATCTTCCGCAAAACATTTTGCTAAACCATAATATGTATCAGGCCGATGTGGGGCGTCAGTACCTATAAAGTCAGTTTTTTTATGCATTCCAACGGCATGAATTGAACTTGCATATACTACACGTTTTACTTCATTTTGATATGCAGCTTCCCATATATTATATGCTCCAACAATATTAGATTGTAAAATTTGATCAAATGGAGCTTCGTCACCAATGGCGCCAAAATGTACAACCATGTCTGCATCTTTTAAAAGTTTAATCATGTCTGGTAGATTTGATAAATCTGCACTTACATATGTTTCATTTGGATAAAGTGTTCCAATATTTTCAACGATATCTGATGAAACTAACTCATCTGCCAATTTTAATAAGGGCTCGCGAAGGTATGAGCCAAGTCTACCAGCTGCGCCAGTAAGTACAATTTTTTTCATCTTATATCCTTTAAATTACTGCTTTTTCTATAAATGGTTCATTGTTCTCTATTCGCGCATAGCCAAATGCAGAAAGGTCAAGGTTTCGATATTCACCATAAGTTATTATTTCTGACAAGCCACGACCCATTGCTGGAGATTGTTGGAAACCATGACCAGAAAATCCATTAACAAACAAGAAGTTTTCTATATATGTATGAGGTCCGACAATTGCGTTTTGGTCAAGAGTATTAAAAGCGTAATGTCCTGCCCAAGAATTAATTAATTTTATTGATTCAAATTGAGGAATTCGATTAGCTAATATAGGCCATACTTTTTCCTCCCAAATGTTATGATCTTGAGTAAAGTCATTGTACTCTACTGCATGGTCATCGTCTGGTGCGCAGCCGGCTAAATAGTATTTACCCTCAGATCTCATATGAACACCTGATGGGTCAATGGTTAGTGGTAAATCACGATCAAGTGGTGTTTCTGCGTCAAAAATAAATGTATATCTTTTTCGGGGTTCCACTGGCAACTTAATGCCTAACATTTGCGCTGTTAGTTTAGCCCTTGGGCCAGTAGCATTTACAACTTGCCCTGCGCTAATTATTTCACCTGATTTTAATGTTATATTATTGGCACAATTACCTTTTGAATTTTTTCCAATTTCCATTACTTCATTGGATATATACTCAACACCACTTTCCCGAGCAGATCTTTTCCACCAATCGAAAATTGTATTTCCATCAAAATATCCTTCATCAATAAGATTATGGTTTGCGGCAATTATGTCATCCAACATGTAAAATGGATAATTTCTCTTAATCTCTTTAGCCGTCATATGTTTTGTACCTGCACCACATTTTTTTTGCAGGATTTGTGCGTCTTTGAGTGTTTTTGCAAATATTTGATTATCAGCCAAATACATATAGCCATATTGATGAAAAGGTATGTCTGGAACGCGTTCATCACCGCCCATATACTGCCTGAAATTTTTTACAAAATCCGCTCCAAATTGAGAGATCTTGATATTGATTTCTGTGCTAAATTGTTGACGCATACAGCTATTAGTATGTGCGGTTGAGGTAAATTCATAAGTGGGGTCTTTTTCCACTACTAAGATTGACCCCCTAAAATCATTATTTTTTGATAAAAACCAAGCAACTGACGAACCTAACATAGCTCCACCAATAATTAAGACGTCATATGTTTTTCGAGTTGGATTTATTAATATTTCATTTAAAGCCATATCAAAAATAACCCCATTTATCGTTTATTTAGCCATTTGTTTATCAACTTGCTCTTCCTCATTAATCATAGCCTGCAATTGGCGTCTAAATCGGAGCTGTCCAGCATCAATCGGTAAATCTATATGTGGTGAAGTTTTATTTGCCATACCTTTTTGAACTTCATTTAGAACATTACGATCTTCTTCAAATGCTTTTTGTACATCTTCTGTCATTAATTGAGATAATTTTGGATCATTGGGATGTATGTTTCGAAGCTGGAACCAGTAATAGCGAGTTTCACTTTCTGTTACTGGTGTCATAAAATTATAACTATCCATGATGAAGACATCTTTATGTAGGGGGCCATCTGGCCCTCCAGTTCCTGCAGGTGTGAAAACTGCTTTTATGAGTGCATGTGATGGATATCTCACTTCATAGTGTTGTAAACGATCACAATTTCCTTTGAATTCTATTACCTTTTTATAAAAAGGGGCGGGCTCTACATCCAACATCCAACGGTGAACAATAATACCATCATCAGTTTTTTTCACTCTCAAAGGAGTATTTTTTGTTGCAGGTTGACCAAAACTACCTGCATGGACCCATGCAACATGAGTAGGGTCCAAAAGGTTGTCGCACATTAGTAAGTAGTTACAATCCAACGCCATAGCATCGCCTTGGTTTATGCCCCATGATGGATCATCATAATTTCCAATTTCAAAAATATCATGATGATCGGCAAGAGCAGTATTACCCATCCATATCCATATTAATCCATATTTTTCATGCAATGGATATGAATGTACTTTTGCATCAGATGGAATATGTCCTTGACCAGGGGCCCATACACATTTGCCAGCACAATCAAAAGTTAACCCATGATATCCGCATTCAACTGTGTCACCCTTAATTCTACCTTTTGATAGTGGCATTTTTCGGTGAGGGCATGCATCTTCTAATGCTATAAAATCACCAGATTGAGACTTAAAGATACATATTTTTTGGTTTAAAACAGTAATTTGTTGCAAATTATGGCTAATTTCATTTGCCCAAGCCGCAACATACCATGCGTTTTTTAAAAACATTAGAATTCCCTATATTTATAAAATAAGCTTAGCCTTTGATGCATTCCACAGTCTATAATAAATTTTAAACTTTTTTAACAACTACTCTAATTTTATTAAACCATTCTTAATCTATAGCATGGACACTTAATCGTGCTATCCGTAAGAATGTTAAAAGTAAATTTTAGGGTAATAATAAAAAATGATTGATCGCAGCGAAGAGCCTATTTGGGCCCCTAGTAAGCAAAAAATAGATTCGTCTAATATAAAGAATTTTTCTAAATATTTATCAAAATGTGATCTTGGTGATTACAATGATTATGATAAGTTATGGGATTGGTCAGTCAATAATATTGAAAGTTTTTGGAGTGCATTTTGGGACTATAGCAATGTTGTTGGTAATAAAGGTGATAAGGTCTTAACACCCTTTAATAATTTGATGGATGCAAAGTTTTTCCCTGACGGTAAAATAAATTATGCAGAAAATATCCTAAGATCTTCAAATGATGGCCCTGCAATAATATTTCATGATGAAGCTGGAACACGATCTGAGTGGTCTTGGGAAAAAGTGCGAAATGAAGTTTCTTTGTTACAGCAGTCTTTAGTTGAAACTGGTGTGCAAAGTGGGGATAGAGTGGCTGGGATAGTCCCTAACTCTCCCTATACAATTATTGCATTATTAGCTGTTTCTTCCATTGGTGCTGTTTGGAGTTCTTGCTCTCCAGACTTTGGACTGAATGCTGCTTTAGATCGCATTAGCCAAATAGGGCCAAAAGTTTTATTTTGTGCTGATGGTTATAGATATAATGGTAAAGAAATTTCAAATATGAAAGTTGCTGCTGATTTAACAGATGCAGTTCCTAGTATTGTTCAAACTATAATTTTTCCTTTAAATAATGTGTCTGCTGATATTTCTATTATTGGCTCAAAAGGCATTCATTGGAATGATTACATTGCACCGTTTTCCGTCCAAGAAGTTAAATATAATAGAATTAACTTTAATGATCCGTTATTCATAATGTTTTCATCTGGAACAACTGGGTTACCTAAATGTATTGTCCATTCTGCTGGTGGTACACTTCTTCAACACCTTAAAGAGCATCAATTACAATCTGATATAAAAGCAAATGACAGATTGATGTATTTTACTACATGTGGATGGATGATGTGGAATTGGATGGTATCTGGTTTAGCTTCTGGAGCTACTTTGGTTTTATTTGATGGGTCTCCAGTTTATCCGGATGGTAATAGATTAGCATATATTGTTGCTGATGAAAAAGTTACACATTTTGGAACATCTGCTAAATATTTAGATGCATGCGCTAAAAATAATATTATTCCAATTAACAAATATGATTTGGGCAGTTTAAGGACAATTTTCTCTACAGGATCTCCATTATCTGAGGCTGGATTTGATTATGTTTATAAAAACTGGAAGAAAGATGTATGTTTGTCGTCAATAGCTGGTGGTACAGATATTTTGGGATGCTTTGTCGGTGGAAGCCCAATAAGTCCAGTATATAGAGGTGAGTGCCAAAAGCGTCTTTTAGCTATGAATGTAAAAGTATTTGATGATGATGGTGATGAAGTGCAAGGCATTCAAGGTGAGCTGATATGTTCAAGTCCACATCCATCTATGCCAATTGGTTTCTGGAATGACGAAGGAAAGAAACGCTATAGATCAGCTTATTTTGAGAAGTTTGAAAATGTTTGGCATCAGGGGGATTATGTTGAGTTAACGCATAATAATGGTTTGCGGTTTTTTGGGCGTTCTGATGCTGTTTTAAATCCTGGGGGTGTACGGATTGGTACAGCCGAAATATATCGAATTGTAGAAGCTATGGAAGAAGTGCTTGAAGGAATTGTGATTGGACAAAATATTGATGATGATCAACGTGTCGTTTTATTCGTTAGAGTAATGGAAAATATTGTATTCGACGAAGCTCTTGTTAAGAAAATAAAATCACTCATCAGATCGAGAGCAACTCCTCGACATGTACCTGCAGTAATTTTAAAAGTCGAAGATATTCCAAGAACAAAGTCTGGCAAAATTGCAGAAATTGCTGTTCGGGACACTGTGCATGGCCATATGATAAAAAATATGGCTTCACTGGCAAACCCGGAAGCATTAGAATATTTTAAGAATATCAAAGAACTGGATGTTATTTCATGATATGTGGAAATGAATCTATTGTTATAGTGAGTGCTACCCGTACAGCGGTTGGTTTATTTTGTGGTGCACTTTCTGAAATTCCTAACCATGATCTTGGCGCAATATTAATAAAAGAAGTAGCTAAGACTTCTAACGTTGATTTGAATGAAATTGACGAAGTAATTTTGGTTCAAATGCATAGTGCTGGATAATGACAAAATTCTGCTCGGCAAGCGGCATTAAAGGCCGGTATTCCAAAGAAAAAACGGTCTTTTTGCTAAATCAATTATGTGGTTCAGGGCTTTGTACTGTTGCTCTTGGTGCTCAGCAATTAATCTTGGATGATGCAAATATTATTATTGCTGGAGGGCAAGAAAGTATGTCGCAATCGCATTGTAGTGCATTTTTAAGGTGGGGAAAATGGGCAGTATGCACATAGAAGATATGATGATTAAAGATGGTTTAAATATGCCTTTTTTGGATATCACATGGGCGAAACCGCTGAAAATATATATTTAAGAAATTTAAAATGCCCCGTAAAAAACAAGACGTATTTGCATTAAATTCACAGGTGAAATCTGCAAAAGCTCAATTTAATGGAAATTTTATAGATGAAATCACTCCAATAAATGTTCAATTTAAAAAAGAAAATAAAATATTTAAAAATGACTTATATTTTGGACTAATATAAGTTTAGAGGCAATAAAAAAGTTACCCTCAGCATTCGACGATTTGGGTTCTGTTACTACTGCAAATTCTTCTGGCTTAAATGATGGAGCTGTAGTTGTGCTATTTATGAGAGAGAAAGGTGCAATCAGGCGTGGGATCACCACTAGCAGAATTGCGCCTTGGGCTACAACAGGTGTTGATACAAAAGTAATAGTCACTGGGCTGATCACAACATCTAAGTAAGTTCTGAGTGAAGCTGGCTGGAATGTGAATGATCTCGATTTGATTGAGACAAATGAAGCCTTTGCTGCGCTAGCCATTTCAGTCAATCAGAAAATTGGATGGAACCCTGAAAAAGTTAATGTTAATGGTAAATCAATTGCAATTGGTCATCCAGTTGGCGCATCTGGTTTTCGCGTTCACGTAACCCTTTTTACATGAAATGAAAGGTATAAATTCAAAGAAAGATCCGGAAACATTGTGTATTCGTGATGGAATGGGAATAGTTCTCACTATTGATAGTTATTTCTAGACAATTTAGTTTTTTGAGATTTTAAATAACATATTGACTATCAAAAAGCGTGACTAATGCTGCAAGAATTAAAACCAACAGCATTATTGTTTTAAAATTTTTATTTGAATATTTAGTAAATAGGATTGTCCCTGTCCAAGCGCCCAATAATATTGCGGGGCTTGCTAGTACTGCATAGATTATAGTTTGATTGCTTATTAAACCAAATGTAAAAAAGCTAATAACAGATAGGCCAATAATAGCTGCTGAAAGCATAACAATATTTGCTCTTGTGATTAAGCTGTTGTCTCCTTTGGCAAGAATAGCAGTTGCAAACAGAGGTCCAGCCATTCCAGTCAATCCTTGGGTTAGCCCTGAAAGAGCTCCGATTATATAGTTTGCTTTGACTGAAGCTAAACTTTTTATTTTTGATTGTTTCGACAGTAAATATACAGAAAATAAAACAAATAAAGATATAATAACTTTCACTATATTTGGATCTATCAATATCAATAAGAAAGTGCCTAAAGGAACAAATATAAGAAAAGATATCAATATTGGAATAACAGTTTTCTTTTCAAAGTTTTTATATGCTGTAGGTATTAGGCCAATTGAAACTGGGATTTCTACCAAAATTTCAATCGCCACTGCCTGAACTGGACCAAAAAGAACTGCCAAAGCTGGGATGGTTAATAAAGCTGATCCAAATCCAGTGTATCCACGAATTATCCCAGAAACATATACAACGATTAACATTATGAAAAAACTAAAGGAAAAAAAATGTTGAATCATTAAAGTCTTTCAAATGAATTTTTCATGGAGAAATATTTATGTTAACAGTATTATTTCCTAAAAGATAATTATCATAGGCTTTTAAGTATGATTGCTCAATATGAGATATATAAAGTTCTGTATCAAATAAAGGTTCAGTGATTTTGTTTTTATTTAATTTATGTTTGATTTTTTTTAGCTTTTTGGGATTTAAAGCTAATTCTAGTATTAATTCCTCATACTCTAATTCTGTGTGAGTAATTAGTTCATCTAGGCCTACTGCAGAAAGAAGGCTTCCAGCCACTCTTGCTGCAAAACTTTTGCCCAATTTTGTTACTACTGGCAATCCTGCCCAAAGAGCTTCAGAAGCTGTTGTATGAGCATTAAAATTAAATGTATCTAAGAAAATATCTGCTAAAGCATATCTTGCAAGATGTTCCTCCATGGGTAATGAGTTAGCAAATATAATTCTTGATGGATCAATTCCTCTTATTTGAGCGGCCCTGCAAATGTTCTCTCTAACTAACTTATTTTTTATATTTAGCCATAGTACGCTATTATCAATTCTACCAACTATTAGCATCCAAATATCAAATTCTATTGATGAAATTTTGTAACTATTATTAAAACAACAAAAGACAATCCCGTCTTCGGGTAAGCCTTGCTCTTTTCTAGATATCGGTTTGTTTGATATTATACGTGTATTGTCAGTTGGCATATATGAGTGCGGCAAACGAATAATATTTTCACTGTAAAAATTTTCAAATTTATCTGGTATGAGTATTTTATCTGCAATTATATAATCTATATAATCAGCTCCCATAGTTCCAGGAAAGCCGAGATAATTAATTTGAATGCTGGCTGGTCTTAAGCATAAAACACCAGTTCTTCGATCCTTCGTATGACCATTTAGATCAATCAGGATATCAATATTATCTTTTTGAATTGTAGTAGCTATTTGCTCATCGGTTTCGTGGCCAATTTCTTTATATACATCAAAAGCTTTCTGTAACCTTATATTCATTTCATCAATCACTACTGGACCAATTGAATATCCGTAAACTTTAAATTGTTTTTTATTGTGGTTTTCAATGATTTTTGCAATCAGAAATGCCACCGGGTGAGTTTTGAAATCTGAAGACATATATCCTATACGAATATGATTTTTTTTGGCTTTTGGATGATTGTATTCTTGGAGTTTTCGCCGTGGAAATTTTTTCTCTGTATGTGCCACAGCTCGTAATTTGTGGCGTTCAGGAGAATCTTCTAATGTCATCACCGTAAATGGACCAACATCACCTTCATGAATTCCTAGTTTTGATATTTTGGCAGTGTCTTTTTCTATTTTTTCCCATTCGCAAATTAACCTTAACAGAAAGTTTCTATGTGCAATAACTTTCTCATTTGCAGGCTGTATTTCTAAGACTTTGTCATAAACTAGTATTGCTTCGGTATTTTTTCCAATATCTTTTAATGCATCCCCTAAATTAATGAATGCTTCCATATAATTTTTTTTAAATAAGATTGCTTTTTCAAAAGCATCTATGGCCTTTTTGTGATCGCCTTTATCTTTATATATATTACCCATATTATTGTATGCAAAGGCATGATTGGGTTGTATTAGTGTTGCCTTTTGATACGCATTTAATGCTCTATCAAAATCATTTAACTCTTTATATGCACTTCCCATATTGTTATGAGCATCAGCATAGTCAGATTTGATTTTTGTTGCATTTTTGTAGTTTTTTATGGCATATTTGGGTGACTTTAACTTATCATACATCACTGCAATATTAAAATATGCTATTGCTGAATTAGGATTTATTTTCAATATCTTTTCATAGCATTCAATAGCTTTATCAAACATGCCTAGTGCTGCATTTGATGCGCCTTGAATATTATGTAAATCATTTTCATTGGGATATATTTTTATTAATTCGTCTGCTTTTTTTATAACATTTTTAAATTCTTGGTTGTTATATTTTTGAAGTAGATCACTAAAACCTTTGCTTTTATTTGTATTGATGGGTTTATTTATGTGTAAAGACCTTAATTTTTTTAAAGCATGTAATGCTTTAATATTATTAGGAAATTTTTCTATTACATCTAAATAAAGATCTTTTGCCTTTGAGTATTGATTTAATTTTACGAATTTTTCAGCTTGGCGGATTTTTTTTTGCACTGGAGATGACATTCGAACTTTACCATAAATAATATAATATTTAGTCATATATAAAATTAAAATGGCATACAATCCACTTTCTATTATAATTGTTTACTTATTGTGATGGATTGTGTTTTTATCTTAATAATCTTTAGTCTTATTCAAAAAAAAGTGGGTAGAAATTATGTCTGATATGTCAGTACGACTTGGCGTTGATATTGGTGGTACTTTTACAGATATTGTGTTGGAGATTTCAGGAGTTTCCTATTCTACAAAAGTTTTGACTACATATTTAGCTCCTGAAGATGCAATTATTGATGGGATGATCCAGGTTTGTAGTAAGGCAGGAATAACTCCTTTCCATATTAATCAGATAATTCATGGAACAACTTTAGCAACGAATGCATTAATTGAACGTCGTGGTGCAAAAACAGCATTGATTACAACTGAAGGTTTTCGGGATGTTATAGAAATGCGAACTGAGTCTAGATTTGAGCAATATGATCTAAATTTGTGTTTACCTGAACCATTACTTCCTAGGCAAATGCGTTATACAGTTCCTGGGCGTATTGATGCAAATGGTAATGAATTGATGCCTTTATTGCGCCAAGATGTTGAAAAAGTTGTGGAAAAAATTAAAGCTGCTGGATATGAGAGTATTGCTATTGGGTTAATACATTCCTACGCAAATGATATTCATGAAAACTTAGTTCGTGATGTAGTAAGTGAATTAATACCTGATGTAATGATATCTATCTCATCTGAAGTTAGCCCCCAGATGAGAGAATATGAGCGTTTTAATACTGTTGTTGCAAATGCATACATAAAACCCTTAATGAAATCCTATCTAGATCGTTTAAAGGGAAAGTTGAAAGAAGTAGGAGCAGACTGTAATATTTTTTTAATGCATTCTGGTGGAGGAATTATTTCAATTGAAAGTGCTGCAAATTTTCCTGTTAGATTAGTAGAATCTGGGCCAGCAGGTGGTGCCGTGTTTGCTGCAAATATTGCAGAAAAATTTAACTTAAATAAAGTTTTATCTTTTGATATGGGTGGCACAACCGCTAAAATATGCCTTATAAAAGATTATACTCCAAAAACTTCAAGAGTATTTGAAGTTGCAAGAACATACCGGTTCAAAAAAGGCTCTGGAATGCCTATTTCGATACCTGTAATTGATATGGTTGAAATTGGTGCAGGTGGTGGCTCACTTGCATATGTTGATAGAATGAAACAGATACGGGTGGGCCCCGAAAGTGCGGGGTCTGAGCCTGGGCCTGCATGTTTCAATAATGGTGGTGATAAACCCGCAGTTACAGATGCTGATCTTATTTTAGGTAAATTAGATCCTGAAAACTTTGCTGGTGGATCAATTAAACTAAAAAAATCATTATCAGAAAATGTTTTACAAAACATACTAGGAAATTCTTTAGATATGGATGCTGTAACTTCAGCATTCGGATTAATTGAGGTTGTAGATGAAAACATGGCAAATGCTGCCCGTGTTCATTCAGTGGAAAATGGCGAAGACCTATCACAATTTACAATGATTGCTTTTGGTGGAGCCGCACCCCTTCATGCTGGTCGTTTATGTGAAAAGCTTGGGGTAAATAGACTAATTATTCCGCCTGGTGCTGGTGTAGGCTCTGCAATAGGTTTTTTGCGCGCGCCTTTCAGTTTTGAAGCAAATAGATCAGTCTATATGTCACTTGCAAATTTTGATAATGAAAGAATTAAAAATATTTTTTCAGAACTACAAGATGAAGCTTTAAAATTTGTAATAGATTGCGATCCAAGCAGTGAAATACTTTCAGATTTCAAAGTATATATGCGATATTCTGGTCAGGGTTGGGAAATCCCAATTGTCTTAACAGAGGCACAAGCAATGGAGCCTGATGCAGATACATTTAAATCAAGGTTTATTGAAGATTATATAAAGCTATTTGGACGAGCTGTAGCAGGTATGAATATAGAAATAACTGTGTGGTCTGTAAATGCGACTACACCTCATGAGAGGGTCAATTCCGTTTCAGAAAATACAATTTTATCTATGATATCTGCTGATAAACATCGTAAAATATTTGATATCAAAACTGAAGAATTTAAAAAAGTTGGTGTGGTGCTTAGAAACGATATGAAGGTTGGTGCAAGTGTTGAAGGTCCTGCTGTAATAACTGAAGATGAGACTACCATAATAGTGCCTTCAGACAGTATTGCAATTTGCCAAACTGACGGTTCAATTGATTTACGGTTACAAAGGTAAAATATGAAACATTCAAACGTTGCCTATCAAGTTATGTGGAACAGACTTATTTCTGTTGTAGAAGAGCAAGCGCAAGCACTGGTGAGAACAGCTTTTTCAACGTCTGTTAGAGAAGCTGGTGATTTATCTGCAGGAGTATATGACTTAGAAGGCCAAATGCTTGCTCAAGCAGTTACAGGTACTCCTGGCCATGTAAATGCAATGGCTGATGCTGTTGCACACTTTATAAGGAGAATTGGGCGACAAAATATTTTTGAGGGTGATGTGTATATTACAAACGACCCGTGGGAAGGTACAGGACATCTCCATGATATAACAATGGTGACACCATCATTCTATAAAAAAAAACTTGTAGGATTTTTTGCTTGTACTGCTCATATTGTTGATATTGGTGGTAGAGGTTTTGGTGCTGATGCAAATAGTATTTATGAAGAAGGTCTCTATTTACCTATTATGAAATTTGCCCAGCGTGGGGAAGTAGATCAAACTTTACTACACATTGTAAGGGGTAATGTCCGAGAACCAGATCAATTAATAGGCGACATATATGCACTTTCAACGTGTAATGAGATAGGACATCGTCGTTTAATAGACATGATGCAGGAATTTGATATTACTGATTTAAACAAAATTGCTGAATTTATTTTAGAAAGTTCTCGGAAAGCTACAATCGAAAGTATTGCTGCATTGCCTCAAAAATCTGCAGATGGAGAGCTTATTGTTGATGGTTTTGATCATCCTATAACTTTGAAAGTGAAAATCAGTATACATAAAGATCGAATTGTATCAGATTTCACTGGATCTTCAGGCCTTGATAAAAAAGGCATTAACTGCCCCCTTGTTTATACTAAAGCATATGCTTGTTATGCACTTAAAGTGGCCATTGCTCCAGAAATACCAAACAATGCTGCATCTCTTGCGCCTTTTGAAATAATTGCGCCAAAAAATACAATAGTTAACGCGGTGCATCCTGCACCGGTAGCTCTAAGGCATATTATTGGTCACTTTGTTCCTGATGCAGTTTTTAATGCATTTGATAAAATTGTTCCATCTGTAGTACCCGCAGAGGGAGCTGGATGTTTATGTAATTTCCAAGTTTCACTTCGCCTTGCAAATAATGATTTTGCAAAAAAAAATACAAGACGCTCAGAAGTTTTAACATTTAATTCGGGTGGGTCAGGTGCGCGTCCTAACTATGATGGATTAAATGCAACGGCATTTCCATCAGGAGTAATGACGATGCCTATTGAGGCTACGGAGCATGCGGGGCCTGTTATTATTTGGAGGAAAGAATTGCGACCTGATTCAGGAGGCAATGGGCAACAACGTGGAGGTCTTGGTCAATACATGGAAGTAGGTGCGCAAGAGGGATATGAATTTGATTTTCAGGCTATGTTTGATAGGGTGGATCATCCTGCAATTGGGCGCCGTGGCGGAGGTCCTGGAGCATCGACGTTAATTGCTAGAGATGATGGCAGTCCAATGAATGGAAAAGGAAAACAGTTCGTAGCACAAGGTAATAAAGTTGTAATGGCATTCCCTGGTGGTGCTGGATATGGAATGGCAAAAGACAGGTCAGTTGATCAAGTAAAAAGAGATCTTTTGCGAGGCTATATTACATTAGAGACTGCGATTAAGTATTATGATTTAAGTAATTCTGATATATTGGATGTGCAAAATGCAATAATAAATGGGGATGATTTTTAATTAAATTCATTTTTAGGGAAGGATTTTTTATGGAATTGGCAAAAAATAAATTTACTCATGCAGTTACTGCAGGTGAAAAACAGGTAGGGCTTTGGGTGACACTTGCTAGTTCTTTTGTGTCTGAAGTAACAGCGCATTCAGGATATGACTGGGCAGTTATTGATATGGAACATTCTCCTAATGACTACTTTACTGTTTTGGGCCAACTGCAAGCTTTTAATTCAAGTGAAACAACGGCTCTTGTTCGGCCAGAATGGAATGATCCAGTAATTATAAAGAGATTATTGGACTTGGGTGCTCCTGGCTTTGTTTTCCCAATGATTGAAACAGTTGAAGAAGCAAAAAAAGCTGTTTCTGCAACTCGGTATCCTCCTCGAGGTGTTAGAGGTGTGTCTGGTTCCTCACGTGCTACAAAATTTGGACGTATAAATGATTATATGACCAAAATTGAAGATGAAATTTCAGTAATACTTCAAATAGAATCTGCAGCTGCAATTAGTCGTGCGGTAGAAATAGGGTCAGTTGATGGTGTTACAGGAGTATTCTTTGGGCCTTCTGATATAGCTGCTGACCTGGGGCTTCTCGGCCAGCCTATGCACAAAGATGTTTGGGCTTTAATAAAGCCAGTTGCACAAAAGCTGATATCAAAAGGAATACCAGTTGGGACCTTAGTACTTGATAGCGATTTTGCTGCTGAGTTGTTAAATGAAGGTTTTACTTTTGTTGCCTCTGCAGTTGATAGTGACTTACTTGCTAAAGCATCTGACTTTGCATTAAATGGTGTTAAAGAAAAACTTTTATAATTTTTAGGAGGCAATTTTAAGTGACTTTCGAACATCCAGGCAATGGCTATCAGGAAAGTATTACAAATTTTGCAATTCTTTGGTGTTTAGTCTTTGGTTCACTTTATTTTGCTTACAAAGGAATTTGGCGACATTTTGTATTAAGCTTAGCTATTGGACTTTTTACATTTGGTGTCTCTTGGTTTATTTATCCATTTTTTGCAAAAAATATTATTGCTACTCAATACAGAAAAAATGGATGGTTAGAAATCTAATAAAAGTTTAAATTTTTGTTAAGATAAACCAAGCTGATGAAGTATATTGGGTATTTGTTTTTTCAATTTAAAAAACCCTTTTGAAGCATGTTGCCATGTATACATATCATAATTTTTATAATGTTCATAAATATAAATATCGTGCTCTGCGAGATTCTTTTTAACTTTTCTTAACTTGCTTTTAACCGCACCAACTGGAACTTTTGGTATAATAATATTCTTTGTACCTAATCTGTCAGATGCTTCTAAAATTGTGTCTGTCCATTTTGTTTTATCTATATTTTCTACACCCAGTTGTCCTAATCTCTGGCACGTATTTTGAACTGCAGTATTTGAAAAAAATCTCACTGAATTATTTGGTTCAATCCATCGAGGGTATTTCTTTTCAAGGTATAAAGGCAATATTTCCACTTCAAGGTCTTTGGTCTCAAGAGACGTTTCGGGACTACAATCTTCCTCAGTAACAAGTAAAACTGCATCTTTCTGAATAGATTTATCTAATTGAGGAAGTGTAACCAGAGGGTGATCAATATTCTCAGTTAATGGATTTATATCCTCTACTAATTGTCCTGATGGATTAAATTGACCATTCGTAAATTTTTCTATGTTCGATGCCCTTGCTGCATATGCTTTGCCTTTTGTGTGAAGGCCACTTACCCATCTCCAGCTAAGAGTGTTTGATGCAGCATCAGCATCTATCAAGTATAGCATAAAGAAATCAGCACCTAACTCCATTGGTAATTTGAGGGTGAACACCCATATTGATGCGAACCACATTCTTACGTGATTATGTAAATATCCTGTTGATTTTAATTGTTCACACCAAAAATCAAAGCACTCTATTCCTGTTTCACCATTTATGGCAGACATGTAATTTTCTTTTATAAACTTATTATTTTCTAATTTAGTATATTCTTTAATTAATTTTTCATTATGATGAGACCAGACTGTTGGGTGCTGTTCCAGCCAACCTTTAAAATATCCTCTCCAAAATACTTCCTGAATGAATTTCATAGCTGAATGTGGGCTGTGGTACTTAAGGATCTCTATTAAAACCTCTTCTTCAGTAATTAACCTGTGTTTGATCCATGGAGATAGTGCTGAAACAGAATTTTTTTTAGTAGAAGAAAAGTCAAAATTTCTCTCGTTTGAATAAGTTTCGCCAGCCAATGGTGCAAATTCTTTCAACCGTTTTAAACCTGCTTCACGTGTAGGAATAAATGCTTCATGAAATTTATCGTGATGTTTGACTAAAAATTCATTTGATACATTCATTTAAATAACGCCTCATTGATAATTTAGATATTTATTTATGAAATATATAGTTTTAAAATTTAAAAAATGAAGAAATTTGTTTAAATAAGATTTAATACTTTATTCTATCAAATAATTTTATGTAGTGTGTCACAATCATGCAATGACTGATCAGATTACGTAAATTTTTTTGGAGCTTATCAATGGAAAATATTTCGAATAATGATGCCACTATATATGTTCAAAATGACGTAGATTCTGATATTGTTGTCTGCGACGAGGGGTTGAGTTTCTGGGGAGGTGTTGATCCTGATACTGGTGTTATTATTGACACTCACCATCCCAATTGTGGGGAGGAACTTTCTGGCAAAGTTGTATTAATGCCAACATCACGAGGCTCTTGTAGTGGAAGTGGAGTATTATTGCAGCTTGCACAAAATGGAAACGCTCCAGCTGCGTTAATATTCAGGGAAACAGAAGATATATTAACTCTTGGGGCAATGATTGCTGAAAGGCTTTTTAACAAGAATATTGCCGTACTGCGTGTAGCATCAAAAATATATAATTTATTATCAGAAGAGAAATCTGCAAAAATTGATAATCTAAAATTATATTTTTCAAATACTTCAATTGATTTATTCCAACCTGCTTTGGGTAAAATACACTTAAGCAATTTAGATAAAAAAATGTTAGCAGGAGTTAATGGTGAAGCCACAAAGATTGCGATGGAAGTGTTATGTTTAATGGCGGCGGCTCAAAACGCAGATGAATTGATTGATGTGTCTAGAGGTCATATTGATGGTTGTATTTTAGCACATGATGCTAATCTCCACTTTGCAGAAAAAATGCTTGATATGGGGGCAAGTGTGATTATTCCAACTACAATTAATGCAATTTCAGTAGATAGAAAAAACTGGAAATCACAAGGTGTAGCTCCTGATCTAGGTGGAAAAGCAAGTAGACTTGCTGATGCATACGTAAAAATGGGTGCCTATCCTACATTTACATGTTCACCATATCTTTTGGTGGAGAAGCCAATAAAAGGAGAATTAATTGGCTGGTCTGAATCAAATGCTGTCATTTATGCAAATTCTGTAATTGGAGCACGTACGCAAAAACATCCAGATTATCTTGATTTATTTATAGCAATGACAGGCCGTGTCCCAAAAACTGGTGTTTATTTAACTGAAAATCGTAAGCCTGTTTGTGAAATTAATATTACATTACCAGATAAACTTGATGATGCTTTGTGGCCAATGATTGGATGGTTAGCAGGTTCCAAATCCCCAAATGGAATTCCAGTTTTAATTGGTCTTGAAGATATTTCATTAAATAATGATGATCTAAAGGCTTTATGTGCAGCATTTGGAACAACATCTGCAGCTCCAATGTTACATATTAAAGGTCATACTCCAGAAGGAGAATTGCCAAGTATCAAAAATGTAATTTCGACAAGTATAGTTCCCAATGATTTGTTAAATTTATGGAAAAATTTTAATACTGGAAACAACAAAATTGATTTAGTTGCAATTGGTAGTCCACATGCTTCTTCATCAGAATGTATAAAATTTTTGGAATTTTTATTGGAAAAAAATCAAGCAGTAATGGTCCCAACTATTTTAACTGTTGGACGTGCAACTCTTGAAGTACTTAGAGATGAGGGAAGTTTAAGGCAACTTTCCGAACTAGGCGTTCAAGTTGTACCTGATATTTGCTGGTGTTCCATAACTGAACCAGTTTTTCCTCCAGATACAAAATCATTAGTAACTAATTCTGGTAAATATGCTCATTATGGTGAGGGATTAACAGGTCGAAATATACGATTTGGTAGTTTGGGTGACTGTGCCATGGCAGCATTAAGCGGTTATGTTAACAATGAATTACCAAACTGGTTAATGTCAAAAACATATTTATGAGATTTTATAAGAAATACGTTAAGTATATGCCAAGATTATAAATCAAAGAAATTCAGGGTAATTTTTATGATAGTAAAAATATTAATAATTAAATAATTTTTAATATATCAATCTTTTTGGATGACATAGTTATCAAAATTGTGTCTGCTATTTTTTTAGATATTTATGGAGAATCTTATGTCATTTAATTCACTTGTTGTTCGCAAAGACGATGAAGGAAAAACCTCAGCAGCAGTTGAAGAGATGACTGTAGACCAGTTGCCTGAGGGTAATGTTACTGTTTCAGTTGAATACTCTACAGTAAATTACAAAGATGGGCTTTGTATAGGATCTGGTGGAGGTATGGTTCGAAACTACCCTCACATACCAGGAATTGATATGGCAGGTACAGTTGAGGTATCACAAGACCCGCGATACTCTGTAGGTGATCGTGTCGTATTGACAGGATGGAGATATGGAGAAGTTCATTGGGGAGGTTATTCTCAAAAGACACGAGTAAATGCAGATTGGCTTGTGGCTTTACCTGATGAGATATCAACAAAACAAGCGATGGCAGTTGGCACAGCTGGTATCACCGCAATGTTTTCTATAATGGCTTTAGAGGCGCATGGTTTGAGACCTGAAAATGGTCCTGTCCTTGTCACAGGAGCAGCGGGTGGTGTTGGCTCTATTGCAACCGCTATTTTGTCAAATATTGGTTATCAAGTTGCTGGAGTTACGGGTCGACCAGAAACCGCTGATTATCTAAAATCTTTGGGCGCATCTCAAATTGTAGCGCGTGAGGATATCAATGAAACAGTGAAGAGACCGCTTGAAAGTGCCACTTGGTCGGGCTGCATTGACGCCGTTGGTGGTGAAATGTTGGGAAGAGTATTAGGCCAAATGAAATATGGCGCGTCTGTTGCTGCAGTAGGAAATGCAGGAGGAGTTGCACTTCCTGCTAATGTACTACCCTTTTTATTGCGCGGAGTGAATTTACTAGGAATCGACAGTGTACATCGTCCGTATGAAAATCGTGTTGATGCTTGGTCGCGTATTGCAAATGATCTGCCATTTGAAAAACTTGAAAGTATGATTGTAAATGCAACACTTTCAGATTTGCCACAGTTAGGAAAAGATATTTTAAAGGGACAAGTTCAAGGTCGAGTTGTTATTGATGTAAATGCTTAAAATTGAACTATTTGTGTTAAATTAAAAGATTAAAAGTTGTAGTTTATAAAGTAAATTTAACTATTTTAGAAAATCGGGAAAAGCATGAAACTTGATATTGAATATATTCGCAAACAATTTCCAGCGTTTGAAAAGAAGGCACTAGATGGTCAAGCTTTTTTCGAAAATGCTGGAGGGTCTTATACATGTAAACCTGTCATTGATCGCTTATATCGCTATTATAACGAGCGCAAAGTTCAGCCTTATGCACCTTATGAAGCTTCAACCCTAGCTGGTGACGAAATGGATGAGGCGCGTGAAAGAATTTCCCAAATTTTAGGTGTTGATACTGATGAAGTAAGTTTTGGCCCATCTACCACTCAAAATACTTATGTATTAGCTCAAGCATTTGGCCAATATTTAAAAACTGGTGATGCAATAATTGTCACCAATCAAGATCATGAAGCAAATACAGGGCCTTGGCGGCGATTGGTTGATCGTGGCGTGGAGGTTCGAGAGTGGCAAATAGATAGTGAAACTGGAAATTTAAATATTCAAGATCTAATGGCAATATTAGATGATAATGTTAAACTTGTTTGCTTTCCGCATTGCTCAAATATTGTTGGTGAAATCAATGATGTGGAAAAGATTTGCAAGGTCATCAAAACAGCTGGAGCTTACAGCTGTGTCGATGG
>Ga0209199_1000336_pt1 | contig 69665 bp, 56 predicted proteins | sample COGITO_mtgs_1105_7_FD_184805 | JGI IMG/M metagenome (GOLD analysis project Ga0209199, IMG submission 184805) | Pelagic marine microbial communities from North Sea - COGITO_mtgs_110523 (SPAdes) (version 2) | ecosystem: Environmental > Aquatic > Marine > Epipelagic ... | reverse complement strand
TAAATGGTTTGGAGCGCTTCCAATAAAAAACTATGACGCTGCTTTACAAGGAGCTGGAACAAGATTTTCACCCGGAGACGAGCTTTCTACCGCTAGATCTTCTGTAGAACAAGTGTATGCACTTATTGAAAGTGATTTAATGTTTGCAGTTAGTAACTTAGAGTATAGTTCTCTTCAAGTTGGGCGAGTAACCAAAGGAGCTGCAGAAGCATTACTTGGAAAAGCGTATTTATACCAAGATAAATTTAGTGATGCTGCAACGGTATTGGACAATGTGATTAATAATGGACCTTACCAACTTGCCGCTAGTTATGCAACTATGTTTGAAAACGAAGGTGAAAATAATGTTGAGTCTGTATTTGAAGTACAGTATACAGATGCTGAAGGGGCTGGATTTGGTTGTCTTCAATGTAGTGAGGGAAATGTTGCCGTTGGATTTAACGGAATTAGAAATCACACAGGTCCAACCTATGATTCTGGATATAGCTTTAATGTACCAACTCAAGAAGCAGTTGATGTTTTTGAAGCTGGTGATTCAAGAAAAGAGGTGTCTATTCTTGATATCGAAGCTTGGGCAACAGAAACGGGTGCTACCTACGGAATAGGGTATGAGCATACAGGCTATTACAACAGAAAATACCTTGCACGCCAAGGGGATCAAAACATTGGCGATCAAAACTTAACAAACCCGAATAATTACAGATCAATTCGTTTTGCAGATGTATTGCTTATGGCTGCTGAAGCTAACAACAGAGGCGGTATTGATGACTCAAAAGCACAGGTATACCTAAACTTGGTACGTACACGTGCATTTGGCACTAACGCTAATAATATAACAGCTGCTGGGGCTGAACTAACCGACGCTATCTATCATGAAAGACGTGTAGAGTTAGTAGGTGAAGGACATCGCTTCTTTGACCTTGTAAGAACAGGTCAAGCATCTTCCGAAATTGAAGGCTTTCAAGTCGGTAAACACGAATTATTTCCAATTCCAATTCAAGAGATTCAATTCTCTAACGGAAACTGGAGTCAAAATCCAAACTATTAAAAAATATAATTATGAAAACACTAAAATATATACTTAGTCTTTGTGTTGTTATTCTAGCATTAACCACTTGCTCTGATGACGAAAAAGACTTAAATTTTATTTCAAATGTTGAGGCGCCTTCTGATTTAGCAATGCTTTTTCAAGTGACTCAAGACAATACAGGATTGGTAACAATTACCCCAACAGCACAAGGTGCAATTGGGTTTGATATTTATTTCGGAGATGATACTCCGGATCCTGAAAATTTCAATAATGGTCAAAACACTACTCATACATACGCAGAAGGTGTTTATACAGTAACCGCTATTGCTTATGGCGTTACAGGTCTAGAAACAACATTCTCACAAGAGTTGGTAGTTTCATTTCAAGCCCCTGCGAATGTAGATGTGGTTATTGAAAATGACCCAGCCATATCGCTACAGGTTAATATTAACGCAACTGCAGACTTTGCAGTGAGTTTTAAAGGATCCTCAGACGGCGCAATTGTTAGCCCTGTAACTGGAAATATTGAAGATACAGTAACTTTAAATTTCTCCGAAGCTGGACTTTATACCATCACGGTTGAAGTGATGAGTGCTGCTGTAGAAACAGTGATTTATACTGAAGAATTTGAAGTGACGGCTATTGAAGCCCCATTAACTTCTGCTCCAAACCCTCCAGCCAGGTCTGCAGATGATGTAATTTCCATATATAGTGGTGCATATACCAATATATTAGGAGTAGATTTCTTTCCAAACTGGAACCAGTCTACAACGTATAATGAATTTGATTTAGCTGGGGATACGATGCTTCAGTACACAGACATTAATTACCAAGGTATCGATTTTTCTGGAACTCCAGTAAATGCATCTGCTATGGAATTTATACATGTAGATATATGGACTGCCGATGCTAATGACGCTAAAATATCTCCAATTAGTACAGGTCCAAATGAGACTGCTTACGACTTAGATATTACGGCCCAAGAATGGACGTCTTTTGATATCCCACTTTCTTTTTTTACAGATCAAAATCCACTAGTTGATTTTTCTCAAATCATCCAGTTTAAATTAGAAGGCGCTCCAGCCGGAGGGGCTATTTTTGTTGATAATTTATATTTTTATAGAGAATCTACTGACGCCACACCATTTGACGATGGTTTGTTAACCAATGGTGATTTTGAGCTAGGAAGTGCATCTTGGCTTGTGGGAGTTGATCCTTCAAATGCTGCACCGGTTGTAACGGATACAGATGGGAACACATATTACTCTGTAAATGTGACCTCTGCGGGAGAACCTTACTCTGTAAATACAAGTCAACTTGTGGAGCTTATCAATGGAGAGACGTACACATTAATTTTTGACGCTTGGTCTGACGTTAATAGACCTATTTTAGCAGGTATAGGGTTAAGTGCAGCTCCTTGGTCTAATGTGGCTGAAGTTACAAATATTACAACCACAAGAACAACGTATAGCTATACGTTTGAAGCCATTGGTTTTGGTGCCTCACAAGCGAGAGTGCTCTTTGACTTGGGTGCAGCAACTGGGGTTGTTAATTTAGATAATGTAGCCCTATTTTTAGGGAATGGACCGTCTACAGGATTTGATGATGGACTTTTATCGAATGGTGATTTTCAGTTGGGAAGTGAATTTTGGTTAGTTGGTGTTGACGACAACACTCCAGCACCTGTAGCTACAGACGCTAATGGGAATACCTACTATTCTGTAAATGTTACTTCTGCTGGCGATGCATATTCAGTTAATTTGAGTCAAAAAGTAGAAATCATTCAAGATGCTACATATACCTTAACTTTTGATGCCGCGTCAGACGTAGACCGATCCTTTTTAGCGGGAATTGGCCTAAGTGCTGCACCGTGGTCAAATTTCACCGAAACAGTCAACGTTTCTACTTCTGTAACAAACTATTCATTCACATTTACAGCAACAGGCTTTGGTGCTCCAGATGCAAGAGTGTTATTTGACGTTGGAGCTGAAGTTGGAATGGTTTTTATTGATAATGTATCGTTAACAATTAATTAATTTTGGTAGATTCTAAGAGACCAGATAATTTTAAAATAAAAAATATGAAAACAATTAAATATTTTATCAGTTTATGTCTAACCTTAGCGCTTTTTACGGCCTGTGAGGAAGATACTTATGAATTTGGAGAAATTACAACCCCAACCAACTTAGCAGTTGCGGTTGATATTGTTGGCTTGGATGCTGACAACCCTAACGGAGACGGCAGTGGAGTTGTGAATTTCAATGCAACCGCTGACGGGGCTATTACTTATAAATACATATTTAATGGCGCAGAAGAAATGGTGGCTTCAGGAACTCTAGAAAAATCATTTTATACTGTTGGGGTAACTAATTATGATGTTACAGTGGTGGCATACGGAACAGCAGGAAGCCCTACTTCAACTACATTTTCTATCGAAGTTCTGGCAACATACACCCCCCCAGCTGATTTGATTTTAGCCCTAACAGGAGGTAGTTCAAAAACATGGAGAGTAAAGTCTGAAGTAGGGCAGCATTTTGGATTAGGCCCCGTAGGTGGTCTTATACCATGTGAGTGGTATGGAGCAGGTCCCGAGGATAAAGCTGGAACAGGAACCTATGATGACAGATGGACTTTTAATTCAGACGGTACAATCAATCACGTTACTAACGGAACGATCTTTGGTCGATCTGCTCAAGTATATGCTGATTTAGAAAATAATGGAACTGGAACCGAAGATGGTGATGACGTTTTAAATTATGAATACGCTAATTATACGGAAAACTGGAACATTATTGATCCAGGACAGATTTCTATAAGATTAACTAATAAAGCATTTTTTACGTACTACACAGGTGGTAATCACACCTATGAATTGTGGGACTATAATGAAAATGAGTTATTCATAAGAACTGTTGACGGAGCTGGAGAATTCACTTGGTGGATGATTTTAGTAGCGGAGTAGTTTTTGAAACAAAATTTCATCAAAAAAGAGGCAAATTTTTTGCCTCTTTTTTTTTATTAATTATAAATTTGTAATAATGAAAAAAATAACATTTATTATAAAACTATCCCTATTGGTTTTATTTACAGCCTACAGCTGTTCGTCCGACGACAGCGGGTCTACACCTACTGATAACAGTAGTGGAGGAACTCAAACAAATTTACCCTCTAATTTTGTCGTATCCGTTAACATACAAGGCCAAGATTCAGATAACCCAAACGGAGATGGTTCTGGAGTCTTTAGCCTGTTGGCCACAGCAGATAATGCAGTTAACTATGGTTTTAAAGTTGACACTTCAGATGAGGTTCAAAACTCAACTGGTAACTTTTCATATACCGTTAATTCTCAGGGAATAAATCAATTCCCAGTTACTATTTACGCGTATTCTAGTACAAACGAACGGATTAGTAAAATTGAAAATATTACAATCTTTGTAGAAGATGATGGTTCAGGAAATGGAGGTTCAGGAAATAACGACGTGTTAGTATGGTCAGACGAATTTAACGGCAGTGGGGCAATTAACACCAACAATTGGACTTATGAAATTGGCGGTGGTGGCTGGGGTAACCAAGAAGTTCAATCTTATACAAACAGTCTTAATAATGTGTATAAAGAGAACGGGATACTAAAAATAAAAGTCATTAAAGAATCTAATAACACGTATACTTCAGGCCGAATCATAACTAAAAATAAATTTGATTTTAAGTATGGTCGTGTAGACATTCGTGCAAAACTTCCTTCTTTAGCGGGTACTTGGCCTGCCTTGTGGATGTTAGGTGCTAACATAGATTCCGTTAGTTGGCCTAACTGCGGAGAAATAGATATTATGGAGCAGTTTGAAGATAAATCCTATGTACAGGCAACCTGCCATTGGGATAATAATAACAATAATGCGAATTACGGGCTGCCTATAGACTTAAGTACACCAACAGAATTTCATATTTATTCTCTACTGTGGACAGAAGGAAGTATCAGAGTGTTTTTGGATGATGCCGAGTATTTTGTAATGTCTACCAATAATGCAATGCCTTTTGATGCAAACTTTTTCTTTATATTTAATGTAGCAATGGGCGGGACCAATGGCGGTACGATAGACCCCAGTTTCACCACCGACGCTATGGAGGTGGATTATATAAGAGTATACCAATAACATGAAAAAATCCAATCTCACAGTTACTTTATTATGCGTCATATTTACTGCATTTTCTTGTATTAAATCGGATTCAGTACCCTCTATAAGTGCTTCTTTGACGTCTGTTCAAGGGATTGAGGAAAAAGTAAATGAGCTATTAGGTCGGATGACTTTAGAAGAAAAAGTTGGTCAGATGAATCAGTATGTTGGGTTCTGGGATCTTACGGGCCCGGCTCCAGATTCAGGAGATGCAGCCGAAAAGTATGAGCATCTTAGAAAAGGGTATGTTGGCTCAATGCTAAATGTAAGGGGGGTAGAGAACGTGAGAGGCGTTCAAAAAATTGCAGTTGAAGAATCGCGCTTGGGAATTCCTTTAATTATTGGTTTTGATGTGATTCATGGTTACGAAACGATCAGCCCAATTCCGTTAGCTGAGTCTGCAAGCTGGGATTTAGAGGCCATTAGAAAATCATCTGAAGTGGCAGCGGAAGAAGCTGCTGCTGCTGGAATTAACTGGACATTCGCTCCTATGGTTGACATCACTCGTGATGCAAGATGGGGTCGTGTGATGGAAGGTGCTGGTGAAGACCCTTATTTAGGATCTAAAATTGCTAAAGCACGCGTTCTTGGATTTCAAGGCACAGATTTATCAAATCATACCACTATTGCTGCATGCGCTAAGCACTTTGCTGGTTATGGGTTTTCTGAATCCGGACGGGAGTACAATACAGTCGATGTTGGAACGTCCACTTTAAATAACATGATATTTCCACCATTCCAAGCCACCGTTGATGCGGGGGTAAGAACCTTTATGAATGCCTTTAATGTGCTGAATGGAATTCCGGCTACAGGAAATAAATATCTACAAAGAGACGTATTAAAAGGCAAGTGGGCTTTTGACGGTTTTGTAGTTACCGATTGGGGCTCTATTGATGAGATGACATCTCATGGTCTTGCTAAAGATGGTAAAGAGGCTGCTAAAATTGCGGCTAATGCAGGGTCCGATATGGACATGGAATCACACTTATATGTGAAAGAATTAGCTGGCTTAGTTAGAGAAGGCAAAGTGAAGGAGTCTTTCATTGACGACGCTGTCAAGCGAATTTTAAAGGTGAAGTTCGAGTTAGGGCTTTTTGAAGATCCCTACAAGTACTGTGATGAGGTACGTGAAAAAGAAGTTATCGGGCAACAAGCGTTTCATGAGGCGGCTTTAGATCTAGCAAAAAAATCAATCGTACTTTTAAAAAACGAAAATCAATTATTACCCTTAAAAAAGCAAGGTCAAAAAATCGCTTTAATTGGTGCTTTAGCAGCAGATAAAAACAGCCCTCTGGGGAATTGGAGGATCGCAGCCAAAGACCACTCTGCTGTTTCTGTTTTAGAGGGCATGCAAGCCTATAAAGAAAATAAATTAACTTATGCCAAAGGAGCCGATGTTAGTGTTGGTTACACGGCGTTTACGGCTCAGGTTCAAATCAATACTACCGATAAAAGTGAATTCCCTCAAGCTATTGAGGCCGCCAAATCTGCTGATGTTGTTGTCATGGTATTGGGAGAAATTGGTTATCAAAGTGGTGAAGGTCGAAGTCGAACTAAATTAGGATTACCAGGCGTCCAACAAGAACTGCTAGAAGCAGTATATAAGGTTAACAAGAATATTGTGCTAGTTCTTAATAACGGAAGACCTCTAGTCTTAAATTGGCATCACGAGCACTTACCGGCAATTGTTGAGGCTTGGCAGTTAGGAACTCAAAGCGGAAATGCCATTGCACAGGTTCTTTATGGGGACTATAATCCAAGCGGAAAGCTCCCAATGAGTTTTCCAAGAGCTGTGGGCCAAGTCCCTATTTATTACAATTATAAAAACACAGGCCGTCCAACGGGTGCCCCTGGCGTGTTTTGGTCACATTACGAAGATGAGGAAAATTCTCCATTATACCCTTTTGGATATGGGCTGAGTTACACCTCATTTGAATATAATAACCTTCAAGCCACGGTTGTGTCTGCTAAGGAAGTACGGGTGTCAGTCACACTAAAAAATTCTGGAAAACAAACAGGTAAAGAAGTGGTGCAACTTTATATAAGAGATCATTTCGCAAGTGTGACGCGCCCAATTAGAGAACTTAAAGGATTTGAGCTTGTTAGCCTAGTACCAAACGAAAGTCAGGAAGTTTCATTTACACTTACGGAAAAAGAACTTGGCTTTTATGATAATGACGGAAATTTTATACTAGAGTCAGGCGATTTTTCAATTTTTGTTGGAGGGGATTCTAATGCCAACCTTCAAGCCAAAATTACATTATAAATGATTTCTAGAATTCTTGTGCTATTACTTACTTTTTCTTTTTTTGGAGCGATTGATTTATCAACTCCTATGCTGGTGTTTTCGGATGAATTCAATAAAGACACATTAGACTTAAATAGCTGGTCCTACGACCTTGGTGATGGCTGTCCAAGTCTCTGTGGTTGGGGTAATAATGAACGGCAGTTATACACAAAAAAAAATGTATCCACCGTAAATAATCAACTTATAATTTCTGCAACCAAGCAAGGTGATGCCTACCATTCTGGTAGGATTACATCTAAAGACAAGTTTGAATTTACATATGGAACGATTGAAGTCAAAGCACAGCTTCCAAAAGGAAAGGGTTTGTGGCCAGCGATATGGATGTTAGGACACGATATAGACACCAACACTTGGCCAGCTTGTGGTGAAATCGATATTATGGAGTATGTAGGAAAATCCCCCGGAGAAATTCACACAACACTACATACCCCCGAAAGTTATGGTCAGTCATTCAATACCAAAATCACGAACCTAGACGCTATTGAAGAGGGATTTCATGTTTATAAGACCAAATGGGATGCAAATCAAATTATGTTCTACATCGACGACCTTTTGGTTTACACCTTTTCTCCAGAAATTAAAAATGATAAAACATGGCCCTTTAATAAGCCGTTTTATATCATTCTAAATTTAGCGATTGGCGGTAATTTTGGAGGATCAGAAGTCGATGACGCTATTTTTCCTCAAGATTTTGTGATTGATTACGTAAGAGTGTATCAATAATATTACTTAGTAAAGCGTTGTTATTTCCGCCATTACAAGTTCTGTAGCTCCCTTGTTTTTGGTAATATAGTCTTTGTTTGTTTGGCCTAATTCCTTTCTTTTTTCTGGATTTTTTACCAGTCTATCTAGTGTTTTTTGAAGGCTCAGATGACTGTCAATACTAGCTAGTCCGCCCTTAGTTAGCATGGCTTTAGCTTCAGGAAATTTCTGATAGTTTTTCCCAATCACAATAGGAACCCCAAATGTAGCGGCTTCTAGCGTATTATGCAGCCCCGTTGAGCCCATTCCACCCCCAATGTAAGCAATGTCTGCGTAGCTATATATTTTGGTTAGCAAACCAACGGTATCTATAATAAATACAGACTTATTTTCTAGCGTTTCATTTTTGTAATTTGAGTAAAGTACTGTTGGCTTTTGAAGTTTTTTGAGCATCAAATTGATTTGATTTGAATCTATATTATGCGGGGCGATTACAAACTTAGTGCGGTCATTGCTAGCATTAATATAGCTTATGAGGAAAGCATCGTCTTCCGGCCAGGTACTTCCCGCTACAACACAAGTCTTCGCGCCTTTAAACTTTGCAATAAAACCCAGACTATTGTCTGTTTTTAATTGGTTTCCAACCCGGTCAAATCGAGTGTCCCCTGAAACACTACAGCGAGTGTATCCTATTGAATTCAGTAATTCTTTAGATTCAATATCTTGCGTAAAAATATGGTCAAACGTAAAAAGTAATTTTTTAAACCAGCTGCCATAGCCTTTAAAGTAAGGCTGTGAGGGTCTAAATAAAGCTGAGATTAATACCGTGGTTATAGGGCGTCGTCTTAACTCCTGCAAATAATTTGGCCAGAGGTCATATTTCACGAATACCACCAATTTAGGATTTGTAATGTTTAAAAATGAGTTGACAGTCTTTTTCTTATCCAAAGGCAGGTAAACAACAAGGTCTGTAATGGGATTTATTTTTCGAACCTCGTAGCCTGAAGGGGAGAAAAAGCTGAGGACAAACTTGTGATCTTGGTAGTGTGTTTTAAGCGCCTCAAAAACCGGCAGTCCTTGCTCATATTCTCCTAAAGAAGCACAATGTAGCCAAATAACCTTATCACGAGGACTAAGGTTTTGTTTTAATAATGTTAAGCTTTCTTTTCGTCCCTTTTGACCTAATCGCAGCTTTTTATGAAGACCCCCCAAAAGGAAAACTAAAAAAGATACGAGTTCAATTATGATGTTGTAAAAAAGGCTCAATAGGTTTTATTTTGTAGCAAAAATACATTCTTTATATTAATTTTGTGACTAAGCATTGGTAATTTTGTATTTTTGTTGATGGTAATAGTGATTACTTCAAATTGATATTTAAAGAAATGAAAAAAATTCAAATGGTTGATCTTAAAGGTCAATATGCATCTATAAAAGAAGTGGTTAATTCCTCTATTCAGCAGGTTATTGATACCGCATCATTCATTAATGGACCTAAAGTTAAGGCATTTCAAGCTAATTTGGAGACCTACTTAGGCGTAAAGCACGTCATCCCTTGTGCAAACGGAACGGATGCGCTGCAAATCGCTATGATGGGGTTGGGGTTAAAGCCAGGCGATGAAGTTATTACTGCAGATTTCACTTTTGCAGCGACTGTTGAGGTCATTGCTCTGTTGGGACTTACACCTGTTTTGGTTGATGTTGACCCCGAAAAATTTAATATAGATATTGAAGCGATTAAAAAGGCGATCACTCCAAAAACAAAGGCGATTGTGCCAGTACATTTATTTGGACAATGTGCAAATATGGATGCTATTATGGAACTTGCAGCCGCTCATAATTTATTTGTTATTGAAGATAATGCGCAAGCGATAGGCGCTAACTATACGTCCCAAGATGGCACAAAGTCCAAAGCTGGAACTATTGGTCATGTAGCATCGACCTCTTTTTTTCCTTCCAAAAACTTAGGCTGCTATGGAGATGGCGGCGCTATTTTCACTAATGACGATGACTTAGCACATACCATAAGAGGAATTGTAAACCATGGGATGTATAAGCGATATCACCACGATGTAGTTGGAGTGAATTCAAGGTTAGATTCCATACAAGCCGCAGTTTTAGATGCGAAGCTTCCCAAGCTTGATGCCTACAATAAAGCACGTCAATCAGCAGCTCGAAAATATAACGCCGCGTTTAAAAATCACGCCAATATTGTCACTCCAAAAGCGGGGAATGGTTGTGAGACGGTATGTGATAATTGCGACTGCCATGTGTTTCATCAATACACATTAAAGATTCAGGACGCGGACAGAGATGCCTTAGTGGCACATTTACAAGCAAAGGACATTCCATGCGGCGTTTACTATCCCATCCCATTACACAAACAAAAAGCATATGTAGATGATCGTTATAATGATGCAGATTTTAAGGTGACAAATACCTTAATTAACGAAGTAGTCTCGTTACCAATGCACACGGAATTAGAGGACGATCAGATAGATTTTATTACGTCTGCAGTCATCGGCTTTCTAAATAAATAGAGTTTAGTTAAGCGGATTTTGTGTTTTTTGAGGGTCTATTCATGAATGACGACATCAATAATAAAACCATTCCCGTGGTTACCGATAGGTCGGCACTATTAAATACCCCCGTTTTGAAGACGCCTCCAAAATCCATGAAAAGAAAATCAGTTACAGACCCGTACATAAAACGGTCATAAACGTTAGCGATTCCTCCACCAGCAATACAACTAAATCCTATAATTGATTTCTTGTCAAGCGTATTATTTGTGATGACATAATACAATACAACCCCTAAAACAATTACAGGAATAATAAGCAGAAATATAAGTTTAACAGTTGGGCTTGAATCACTCCCCATGCTTAAGAAAGCGCCGGAGTTCTCAACATTCATTAACTGTAGTTGCTTTCCAATAAGCTCTGTTCTCGATCCAGGAACTATTTTTTCACGGACTTGAACCTTAGAGAACTGGTCCAAACTAATATTGAAAATAACAAGGATAAGGATTAATAAGGTTCTTCTATTCATTGATTTTAATTTTCAATTGTTGCTGCTTTTGTGTCCATTTCTCTATTTATTTTTCTCACCAGTCCTTGAAGAACATTCCCTGGCCCAACTTCAATAAATTCGGTGCCACCATCCGCAATCATTTGCTGAACTGATTGCGTCCATTTTACAGGCGCCGTTAGTTGAGAAATTAAATTCATTTTAATTTCTGATTCGTTTAAAATAGGCAATGCCGTCACGTTTTGGTATATAGGACAACTAGGGGTGTGAAATGCTGTATTTTCTATAGCAGCTGCTAGCTGTTCCTTTGCAGGGGCCATTAATGGAGAATGGAACGCGCCACCTACTGGAAGTACAAGCGCCCTACGCGCTCCTTTTTCTTTCAGTTCATCACAGGCCTTACGAATAGCATCAACAGCTCCCGAAATCACTAATTGACCAGGGCAGTTATAGTTGGCAGCGACGACGATTCCCTCAATAGATTCACATGTTTGCTCAACAATTTCATTTTCTAGTCCCAACACTGCTGCCATAGTTCCCTCTGTCGAATCACAGGCTTTTTGCATGGCTTGTGCCCGTTGAGAAACGAGCTTAAGGCCATCTTCAAATCGGAGTGTGCCATTGGCGACTAAGGCTGAAAACTCTCCAAGAGAATGTCCTGCAACCATCGCTGCTTGAAAACGCTCTCCTAAACTCTTTGCTAAAATTACTGAATGCAAAAATATAGCTGGCTGCGTGACCTTAGTCTCCCTTAAATCTTCAACACTTCCCTCAAACATTATTTTTGTAATGTTAAATCCTAAAATGTCATTGGCTTCTTCAAATAAAGATTTTGCAAGTGCTGAGCCTTCATAAAGAGGGAGGCCCATTCCCGAAAACTGAGCGCCTTGCCCGGGAAATATATATGCTTTCATGTGTGTTCGTTTTAGTGGTGTATAAATAGCGTTCGTTAGCGTCTTTTGTAAGTTATAAATGAAAAAGGATACTTGTGTAGGTCATCTTTTTCGTTGTAAACGCAATTAATTTCCTCCCATATTTTTACGTCAATTTCAGGAAAAAATGTATCTCCCTCAAAGTTGTGATGTACCTTTGTGAGTTCAATAAGATCAACAAAACCCAAGCCTTGTTTATAGATTTCTCCACCGCCGATGACGTAGGGACACGGGTCTTCTTTTGAAGCTTCAATAGCTGCTTCTAATGAATTCACAACCTTAACACCCTCAGGAACTTTGTAATTTAGTTGTCTTGTAATTACAATATGGGTTCTGTTTGGCAAGGGTTTGGGAAAGCTTTCAAAGGTTTTTCGCCCCATGATGATGCAGTGTCCTGAAGTCAGCGCCTTAAAACGTTTCAGGTCATTTCTTAAGCGCCAAATTAAATCATTGTCTTTGCCGATCACATTGTTTTCTGAAACAGCGACAATTAGAGTTAATTTAGATGATTGGTTTGTTGTTTTCAATAGAGTGGGTATTAAACAAAGGCAAAAGTAAGTGTTTCTGTTGTATTAGACGGCAACAGCTCCCTTGATGTGCGGATGCGGATCGTAGCCCTCTAAGGTGAAGTCTTCAAATGTGAAGTCAAACAGGTTTTTTATATTGGGGTTAAGTGTCATTTTTGGAAGCGGACGAAGGTCCCTGGAAAGCTGTGTTTCTACTTGTTGTATATGGTTGCTGTAAATATGTGCATCTCCAAAGGTGTGTATAAACTCGCCAGCTTCATAGCCACAAACTTGAGCGACCATCATAGTAAATAAAGCATAAGAAGCAATGTTAAACGGCACTCCTAAAAAGATGTCTGCACTTCGCTGGTAAAGCTGACAAGATAATTTTCCATCATTGACATAAAACTGAAAAAAGGCATGGCAAGGGGGTAATGCAGCTTTGTTGTTGGCGACATTTTCACTAAACGACTTTGAGGTGTCTGGAAGTACCGACGGATTCCATGCAGAAACCAACATCCGTCGGCTATTAGGGTTTGTTTTTAAGGTTTCGATAACTTCTGTGATTTGATCAATCTCATCACTATTCCAATTACGCCACTGATGCCCATAAACGGGGCCTAAGTCTCCATTTTCATCCGCCCAAGCGTTCCATATTTTCACTCCATTTTCAGTTAGGTAGTCAATATTTGTATCGCCTTTTAAAAACCAAAGTAGCTCATAAATAATAGATTTAAGGTGAAGTTTTTTGGTGGTTACCATTGGAAACCCTTCACTTAAGTCAAATCGCATTTGATATCCAAACACACTTTTAGTCCCTGTACCGGTACGGTCTCCTTTTTCATTTCCATTTTCTAACACATGTGACACTAGGTCTAAATACTGCTTCATTATAAAGTTGTTTTATAGATGTTAAAAATAAAAAAAGCTTCAATATTAAAGAAATTGAAGCTTGTAATAATTTCAAAAGTTATTAACTATTTACCCGATAATTGCTCCTGCAATAGTCGCAGATAAAAGCGATGCTATTGTTCCTCCAATAAGGGCTTTAATGCCAAATTCAGAAAGTGTTTTTCGCTGTCCTGGAGCCAAAGATCCAATTCCACCTATCTGAATCCCTATAGAAGCAAAATTAGCAAAGCCACAGAGCATATAAGTCGCCATTATTATCGATTTTTCGTATTTCAAGTGCAGTAAGTTTAGTGGGTTTTTTAGTTCTGCCAACTGTATGTATCCAACAAATTCACTCGCTGCTAACTTAATTCCTAGCAGTTGCCCCATTAGCGCAACGTCTTCTTTGGCGATGCCTATGAGCCACATTAGCGGCGCAAAAGCATATCCTAAAATAAACTCAAGGGAAAACGTTTTGTAAGATGTGTTTGAGGCGACCCAGTCATTTAGGGTGGTCCAATCTCCAACCCATCCTAGGATGCCGTTAATCATGGCGATGAACGCTAGAAACACCAAAAGCATAGCGCCAATATTTAGTGCTAATTTCAGCCCTTCGGTCGTTCCGTTTGCAATGGATTCCAATATATTAGACCCAATCTTTTCTTGTGAGATGCTGATTTCATTGTCAATAGTTTCTGTTTGCGGGTAGAGCATTTTTGAAATTACAATAGCTCCAGGCGCTGCCATTACAGAGGCTGTTAGTAAATGTTTTGCATAAAACAGTCGCAATACTTCGTCGTCTCCACCAAGAAAGCCTATGTAAGCCGCTAAAACGCCTCCAGCAACGGTGGCCATTCCTCCAATCATGACTAATAATATTTCTGAACGGTTCATTTTTTCTAAATAGGCTTTAATCATCAAAGGTGATTCCGTCTGCCCTAAGAATATATTTCCCGCAACACTTAGACTTTCTGCTCCAGAAACTTGTAAAAGTTTACTTAATAACCATGCCAACCCTTTAACAACGCGTTGTATGATGCCTAGGTAAAACAATACAGAAGTAAGTGCGGAAAAGAAAATAACGGTTGGCAATATAGAAATAGCAAAGGTTACTAGAGGCGCTTCAATCTCTCCGGTTGAAAAGGAAGCGAATAAAAATTTTGTACCCTCTAGAGTGAAGTCCAGAACGGCAATAAACAAACTTCCTACCCATTCAAAAAAGCTTTGTATAAATGAGACTTTAAGGACGCCAATCGCTAAAATGATTTGTGCTCCAAGTCCAAAGATTACAGTTCTCCAATTAATTGCTTTTCTGTTAGCACTCAATAAATATGAAATTAAGACCAATACAAACATCCCCAAAAGCCCTCGCAAAAAACTGTTTAAAGTAAATCCCTGACTTTCTATAATTTCGGAGCTAACCTCTTGAGCCACCAGTGATTGAATATTTGAAAACAAGACAAGTAGAATAAGAATTGATTTTTTCATATTATTATGGATTATCTTTTTGAGATTTCATCTCTTATTTTAGCAGCCGTTTCATAGTCTTCATTTGCGACGGCCTTTGTTAGTAATTCGTCTAATTGGTCAATGGATTTATTTTGGTAACCTTCTTTTTTTTCATCTTTTGCTTCTGTTTCAAATTCTAAATCTTCAAACAGTAAACTCGCTTCCAATGACGAATCGTTGTCTCCCTCTTCAGGGTCATTTTTTAAAATAATCCCTGCTTTTTCTAAAATATTTTTGTAAGTAAATATAGGTGCTGAAAAACGCAACGCTAATGCAATTGCGTCGCTGGTTCTCGCATCAATAACTTCTTCAATTTTGTCGCGCTCGCAAATGAGAGATGCATAAAACACACCATCAACAAGCTTGTGAATAACAACTTGTTTTACAACAATATCAAAACGATCGGAAAAGTTTTTAAATAAATCGTGTGTTAAGGGTCTTGGAGGTTCGATCTCTTTTTCAAGCGCAATAGCAATGGATTGAGCTTCGAAAGCACCAATAACAATTGGTAATTTCCGTTTCCCATCAACCTCACTCAAAATTAAAGCGTAAGCACCGCTTTGAGTTTGACTGTATGAAATACCTTTTATGTTGAGACGAACTAAACTCATAAGTTATATCACAAAGAACAGTTTAAATTAGTAAAGTACCAAACCCTTGACAAATAAGTTTTTGATAAAGACCATAATAAAACAAGGTTCCGAATGGTGTTATAAGATTTAGAATTTAGGCGTTTTGAGCTTTGAAAACTTTTAATTTCTCAATCAATTTAGGAACGACTTCAAAGGCGTCTCCTACGATACCATAATCGGCAGCTTTGAAAAACGGTGCCTCTGCATCTGTATTGATGACCACTTTTATTTTAGAGGCATTAATCCCTGCTAAATGCTGAATAGCTCCAGAAATTCCAATCGCTATATATAAATTAGTAGCCACAGGCTTTCCTGTTTGACCAACGTGCTCGCTGTGTGGTCTCCAACCCAAATCTGAAACAGGTTTTGAGCACGCCGTTGCAGCTCCAAGAACATCCGCTAGTTCTTCTATCATTCCCCAATTTTCAGGGCCTTTTAATCCACGTCCTGCTGATACAACGACTTCAGCATCTGCAATAGTCACTTTGTCATTTGCTTTATCTATTGAAGTTACGCTTGTTGATGATGTTGTTAAATCAGGGGTGAAGGCTTCTATTTGTGCAGCAGCATTTTTTTCTACCAAGCCAAATGAATTGTTAGACACCCCTACTATTTTAATTGGGGTAGATATTTCAGTATTACAAAATGCTTTATTCGTAAATGCAGTTCGTTTTACGGTAAATGGATTTAGACTTGACGGGGTAGCGACTACATTTGGCACATACCCTGCGCTAAGACCTACAGCTAGGAGCGGAGCTATGTATTTGCTATCTGCACTTGCGCTTACTATAACTACGGTTGTATTTTCTTTCTCTGCAGCTTGCTTTATGGCATCTGCATAAATTAGGGCATTAAAGTCGTTAATAGACTCTATATTTAGGACTTTATCAACTCCATATTCACCCAATTTTGAGGCGTCATTTACTTTGAATGTGACAGCGGTTAAAGTGGTGCCCATGGCTTCTGCTACGGCTTTCCCATAAGAGGCTGCTTCTAAAGCAGCTTTTTTAAAATTTCCTTGATCGGACTCTGTATATACTAGAACGGACATATTTATTTTTTAAATTAATTAAATAACTTTTGCTTCGTTGTGAAGAAGATTGATTAACTCCTCAATGTTGTTAGCATCTACTAATTTAACAGCGCCTCGGGGTGCTGGTTTTTCAAAAGATACTGATTTAGTTGCTGAATTATTGGATTCAGGTTCAACGACCGTAAGTGGTTTTTTTCGTGCCATCATAATCCCTCTCATGTTAGGAATTCTTAAGTCACTTTCTTCAACTAGGCCTTTTTGTCCACCAATTACTAGCGGTAAAACGGAAGAGAGCGTTTCCTTTCCACCGTCAATTTCACGTACAGCTGTCGCAGTCGTTCCTTCAATTTCTAGACTAATACAATTGGTTACGAAATTAGCATTTAGCATTGCTGCTAACATCCCTGGCACCATTCCACCATTGTAGTCAATGGATTCACGACCTGCAATAATCAGATCATAATTTGCTTTTTTAGCAACGTCAGCCAAATGTGTAGCCACTGAATGGCCGTCGGGTGTACTTGCATTGACTCGAATTGCTGCATCTGCTCCAATTGCAAGAGCTTTTCTTAGTGTGGGCTCTGTTTCGGGACCTCCAACGCTAATAACATCGATGGTAGCATTTTGTTTTTCTTTAAACCACATGGCGCGAGTTAATCCAAACTCATCATTTGGATTGATAACAAATTGAACGCCGTTAGAGTCAAACTTGGAGTCTCCCTCAGTGAAGTTAATTTTAGAAGTCGTGTCAGGGACATGACTAATACAGACCAATATTTTCATTTTCTCAGTTTTTGTTCTAATTAGATTTGAATTCAAAAGTAATTAAAAAACTTTATACTTCCTATGCATGCATAGGAAATTTTAGTGAAATGTTTTAATTATAATTGAGTATTATTCTTATTTTTGTACCTCATAAAATTCAACGAATGAAAACAATTCAATTTAGAGAGGCAATTTGCGAAGCGATGAGTGAAGAAATGCGTCGTGATGAGAGCATTTATTTAATGGGAGAAGAAGTCGCCGAATATAACGGAGCTTACAAAGCTTCCAAAGGAATGTTGGATGAGTTTGGTGATAAAAGAGTAATTGATACCCCTATTGCCGAGCTGGGTTTTTCAGGGATTGCTGTTGGATCGACTATGACAGGGAACCGTCCTATTGTTGAGTATATGACATTCAATTTCTCATTAGTAGGGATTGATCAAATTATAAATAACGCTGCCAAAATAAGACAAATGTCTGGAGGTCAGTTTAAGTGTCCAATTGTGTTTAGAGGGCCTACTGGATCCGCTGGTCAATTAGGGGCTACACACTCTCAGGCTTTTGAAAACTGGTTTGCAAATTGTCCGGGTCTTAAAGTAGTTATTCCTTCAAATCCGTATGATGCTAAAGGCCTATTGAAAGCGGCTATTAGAGACGATGATCCAGTAATTTTCATGGAAAGTGAGCAGATGTATGGCGATAAAGGAGAGGTTCCTGAAGGTGAATATGTTTTACCAATTGGGGTTGCAGACATCAAAAGAGAAGGCTCCGATGTCACGGTTGTGTCCTTTGGAAAAATAATTAAAGAAGCTTATGTTGCTGCAGATGCCTTAGAAAAGGAAGGAATCTCTTGTGAGATTATCGATTTAAGAACCGTACGTCCTTTGGACATTAATACAATCTTAGAGTCGGTTAAGAAAACAAATCGTTTGGTAATCCTTGAAGAGGCTTGGCCATTTGGTAATGTATCAACAGAAATAACGTATCAAGTTCAAGAAAAAGCTTTTGATTTCCTTGACGCTCCAATTATAAAAATAAACACAGCTGATACGCCTGCGCCTTATTCTCCAGTTCTTCTAAAAGAGTGGTTGCCTAACAGTAATGACGTTGTTAAGGCCGTTAAGAAAGTACTGTATAAATAATTTATTTTTACATGAAACATCTTCATTGGACTAATTATTGATGGAGAATGAAACTATGAGAAATTCTTTATTTTATTTAGTTTTTATTTTTTCAATACACATTTCTGCACAGACTTATGTTAGCGGGACTGTTTACGATGAAGAAAAACAAACGGTTCCTTTTGCCAACATTCTATTTAAGAATTCATCAGAGGGCGTTATTTCTGACATAGATGGGCGTTTTGTTATACAGTCTGAAAACAATTACTCATTGATAACTGTGTCATATGTGGGGTTTGAAACGTCAGAAATTGAACTTCAAAAGAACAAAACTTTAAATCTTGATATTGTTTTAAAAACCGGTTTCGAACTAGAAGAGGTCTTAATTGTTAATCGTCCCAAAAAACGACTCAAAAAGAAAGAAAACCCAGCGTTTAAAATTCTAAAAGGTATTTGGTCGCATAAAAAAAGAAACGGACTAAGCCTTGTGGATGCCTATGCTTACAAAAAGTATGCATCCACAGAAGTGGGGCTTAACAATATAGATCAGAAGTTTTTGAAAAGGCTTTTGAAAAAAGATTACGACTCCATAATTTCAATTATACAACAAGACAAGCGAAATAAACGATTTTATATTCCGATCTACTTAAGTGAGGTTATAAAAAATATATATGGAGATAATCGTGTGTCTAAAACACTTGATATAACTGAAGCAGAAAAAGAGATTGGTATCCAACAGGATGGGTTTGTTTTTGACCGTATTAGCAATGTATTTAAAGAGGTCAATATATATGACAATAATATAGAACTGTTAAATAAAACATTTGTGAGCCCCCTCTCTACTGAAGGCTTTGGCTCTTATGATTATGTCTTACAAGATAGTATCGTTTCTAGTTCTAACTCTAAGACCAAATACAGGATCTATTTTTTTCCAAAAAGAGATGGAGATTTGGTGTTTGAAGGTAGTTTTATTGTAACTGACAGTGTCTTTGCAGTCAATTCAATAAGTATGCGGGTTAATCCTAAGATTAATTTAAATCTTGTCCGCAATCTATACTTTGAAAAGTCTTTTTTAATTGAAAATGACAGTGTCTTTCTGCCAGAAAAAAATGTCTACGAGGCCGACTTCACTCTATTGACTAAAAATGAAAAAGAAAAAGGGCTTTATGTAAAGCGTACGGAAACCTTTGAGAATTACGATTTTGAATTGACTAGACCTACTGAATTTTATGACAAAAAAATTGTTAAGTTTAAGCAAAATCAATTTGAAAAAGACAGTGACTATTGGCAAGAAAACATTCCCAACTCTATTGATAATAGTGATACGGAGTCGGTAGTTTACAACCTTAATGGCAATAAAAAAATAAAAAACATAACAGGTCTTTTGAGAACGCTTTCAAGTGGCTACTTAAGGTTATCTAACTCCATTGAGTTTGGGTCTGTTTGGAGTGCTCTCGCGATTAATGATGTTGAAGGGTTTAAGGTTTCTGCAGGCTTTCGAACATTTAAAAACTTAAATGACAGATTTAGACTTAAGGGGAAATTAGCTTACGGATTCAAAGATGAACAATTCAAGTATTTGCTGGATGCTAAGTACTTACTAAATTACACTCCTAGAGTTACTGTGGGACTTGGTTACTTAAATGACACAGAGCAGCTTGGGAGTCGTATTCTTACCAGTCTTGGAAATACACAAAGTGGATTTGGAACCACCTCATTGTTTAGTAGGGGGGATAACTATTTCTTGTCACGTGTCAAAAAGATATCTGCCAATGTAAATATTGAGGTTAAGAAAAACTTTTTGTTAGGGCTCAACTACTCAAACAGTCACATAGAGTCTGCAGCCCCGGAAATTTTCTCGATTGACTACTTTAACAATAGTCAACAAGTAGTAAAATCTGAACTGGTAGATAATAACGCTGAACTGTATTTATTATATACCCCAAATAGAAATTTATTCGGCTATGGCGTTGAAAGGAAATTTGGATCTAATATTTATCCTTCCTTTTTATTGAGTTATCAAAAAGGACTAGACGTCGGAGCTGGAGATACCAATTATTCAAAACTCCTTTTTTCATATAACCAGCCACTAAAACTCGGAAAGTTTGGGATTTTAGACACTACTTTTGAAGCAGGAAAAATATTTGGTGATGCGCAATTATCAGTTCTTAGCCCAGTTCCTGCGAACCAAACATTTTCACTAGTTGCCAATACATTTTCACTCTTAAATTATTACGACTTTGTTGTAGATCAATTTATTGTAGGACATTTTGAACATCACTTCAATGGTTTTATTTTAAATAGACTTCCACTGATAAACAAGTTGAAATTGCGAAGCTTGCTGACATTTAGGGGAGTTGCTGGAAATGTATCCGATTCTAATTTAGAGATCAATCGATCATCAATAGCTTATAATGCACCAACAGAACTTTATTATGAATATGGATTTGGTATAGAAAACATCGGTTTTGGTAACCTAAGAATTTTTCGTGTTGATTGTATATGGAGATCGGAATTTACGAATCCCAATAATTATGCACCAAACTTTGGGGTGAGAGTTGGAATGTCTCCAGGTTTCTAGTAATTATATATTAAAATACACTTCTGTAAAGCTTCTTATTTATACGTCAAATAACGCTGTGTCGTAATTATCTCAAATTAGGTTTTTTAGTTTCTTATCATTTTACTACATTTACGCCCGTTAAAATAAACAAAATTATACTATGGAATCAATGATGATTTGGATGCCAGTTGCAATGGCAATATTAGGGTTAGCGTACATGCTAATCAAAAAATCTTGGGTAATGAAACAAGATGCAGGTGATGGAAAAATGAAAGAAATTTCAGACCATATCTACGAAGGTGCTTTGGCATTTCTAAATGCGGAATATAGATTACTTACCTATTTTGTGATTGGAGCTAGTCTTGTTTTAGCTGGCATTGCGTTTTATATGCAAACAACTTACTTAATAGTAGCTGCATTCGTCATTGGAGCTATATTTTCTGCATTTGCAGGGAATATGGGTATGAAAATAGCAACCAAAACAAATGTTAGAACGACACAAGCTGCCAAAACAAGTTTACCAAATGCATTAAAAGTTTCTTTTGGTGGTGGTACGGTCATGGGCTTAGGAGTTGCTGGTTTAGCTGTTTTAGGTTTAACATTGTTTTTTATTATATTTTATCACTTTTTCATGGGAGGTGAATGGACAAATACAGATCAAATGACTGTTGTTTTAGAAGCCTTAGCTGGTTTTTCTTTAGGAGCTGAGTCTATTGCTTTGTTTGCAAGAGTTGGTGGTGGAATTTATACAAAAGCAGCCGATGTAGGTGCTGATTTAGCAGGAAAGGTTCAAGCGGACATCCCTGAAGATGATCCTAGAAACCCAGCTACGATTGCTGATAATGTTGGAGATAATGTAGGCGATGTTGCAGGAATGGGAGCCGATTTATTTGGGTCCTATGTAGCAACTGTTTTAGCCGCTATGGTTTTAGGGAATTATGTAATTAAAGATATGGGAGGTTCTATCGATGATGTTTTTGGCGGAATTGGACCTATCCTATTACCAATGTCTATTGCTGGCGTTGGAATTATCATTTCACTTATAGGAACTTTATTAGTTAAAATATCATCGAATGATGCAAAAGAAGCTGATGTACAAAAAGCGTTAAATATAGGAAATTGGGCATCAATTGCTATGGTTGCTGCAGCCTGTTTTGGGTTAGTGACTTGGATGTTACCAGAAACAATGCAAATGAATTTCTTCGGAGAAGGTCTACAAGATATTTCTTCAATGAGAGTCTTTTATGCCTGTTTAGTTGGACTTGTTGTAGGTGCTGGAATATCCGCTTTTACAGAGTATTATACAGGATTAGGTTCTAAGCCAATCTTAAAAATTGTACAGCAATCAAGTACAGGAGCAGGGACAAATATTATTGCTGGTTTAGCGACCGGTATGATCTCTACGTTTTCTTCTGTATTATTATTTGCAGCTGCCATATGGGCATCCTATGCTTTAGCTGGATTTTACGGCGTTGCTTTAGCAGCCTCTGCAATGATGGCTACAACAGCGATGCAATTAGCAATCGATGCGTTTGGGCCAATCGCTGATAATGCCGGTGGTATAGCCGAAATGAGCGAACAAGATCCTATTGTTAGAGAAAGAACAGATATTTTAGATGCTGTTGGTAATACAACTGCTGCAACTGGAAAAGGGTTTGCAATTGCATCTGCTGCATTAACGTCCTTAGCATTATTTGCTGCCTATGTAACATTTACAGGGATTGATGGAATTAATATTTTCAAAGCGCCTGTTTTAGCGATGTTATTTGTGGGTGGAATGGTGCCTGTAGTATTCTCTGCATTGGCAATGAACGCTGTCGGTAAAGCAGCTATGGAAATGGTGAATGAAGTGGTAAGACAGTTCAAAGAAATTCCAGGAATTATGGAAGGAACTGGTAAACCAGAATATGACAAATGTGTAGACATCTCAACAAAGGCTTCCCTTAAAGAAATGATGTTGCCAGGACTTTTAACTATTGGGTTTCCTATCCTTGTTGTTTTAGTTGGTAAATTAGTATATCAAGATAACAATATGTTAGTCGCAGAAATGCTTGGAGGCTATATGGCCGGTGTGACTGTGTCGGGTGTGCTTTGGGCTATTTTCCAAAACAATGCTGGTGGTGCATGGGACAATGCTAAAAAATCTTTTGAAGCTGGTGTTGAAATTAATGGGGTAATGACTTACAAAGGATCAGAAGCGCACAAAGCAGCCGTTACTGGTGATACCGTTGGAGATCCTTTCAAAGATACTTCAGGTCCTTCTATGAACATTCTTATAAAACTGACGTGTTTAATTGGATTGGTAATCGCACCAATCTTAGGGGGTCACTCAAGTGGTCATTCAAGTGAAGACACACAAAAACTTAGCTATAGTCTAGGAGTCAATGTGGCTACCGGGGTCAAAGCTCAAGGCGTAGAGTCTATAGATTCTGATGCCATTGCAAAATCCTTTAAAGACGTATTTGAGGGAAATAACTTAGAAGTCACCGAAGCAGAAAGCTTACAATTTTTACAAACTTATTTCAAAGAATTACAAGGAAAAAAACAACTTGCTGATGCAGAAAAAGCAAAATCTTTAGCAGAAGAAGGAGTTGATTTTTTAGCAGAAAATGCAAAAAAAGAAGGGGTTACTACGACAGAAAGTGGACTTCAGTACGAAGTGCTTACTAAAGGTGAAGGTGCTTCTCCAACTACTGATGATAGTGTAACTGTACACTATACAGGAACTTTAATCGACGGTACTATTTTTGATAGTTCAGTAGAGCGTGGAGAGCCAGCTACATTTGGTGTTTCTCAGGTTATACCAGGATGGACGGAAGCGTTGCAGCTCATGTCAGTAGGAGATAAATTCCGTTTGGTTATACCATCTGAATTAGCTTATGGCCCAAGAGGTTCAGGTCCTATGATCGGCCCTAATTCAACGCTAGTATTTGAAGTAGAACTTCTCAACATAAATTAATCCTTAACGATTAATTATAAAAAAACCCTCTATAGCTATATAGAGGGTTTTTTTATTGATTTTATTGGAGGCTAAAATAAACCGTTTATTTCAGCATCGATTTTGTTAATGATAAAACCAAGGTCTTCTTCTTTTTCTACAAAGTCCAAATCATCGACATCAATAATTAGCAGTCGTCCTTTGGCATAGCCATGAATCCAAGCCTCATAGCGCTCGTTTAAGCGACTCAGGTAGTCAATGCTTATAGAATTCTCATAGTCACGACCCCGTTTATGGATCTGGGACACAAGATTAGGGATTGAGCTTCTCAAATAGATAATTAAATCTGGTGATTGTACGAGTGATTCCATTAATCCAAAAAGGGATGAATAGTTTTTAAAATCACGATTTGTCATCAAGCCCATTGCGTGTAGGTTAGGCGCAAATATATTTGCGTCTTCGTAGATGGTTCGGTCTTGAATAATATTTTTTCCGCTTTCACGAATTTTCAAAACCTGACGGAATCTACTATTTAAAAAATAGACCTGAAGGTTAAAACTCCAGCGCTCCATTTGGTTGTAAAAATCGTCTAAATAAGGGTTGTCAACAACATCTTCTAGTTGAGCTTCCCATTTGTAATGTTTCGCTAGTAATTGGGTTAGGGTTGTTTTTCCTGCTCCAATATTTCCTGCAATGGCAACATGCATAATATCAATTGTTTAATAGTTGGTAGTGATGAAGAAATTCTTCGTCATAAATATACAAGGTTTGGTTGGTTACAAAAAACTGTTTTACTAAAATTTTAGATAAGTCTAAAGTCCAAAAAACAGCCATCTCTTTTGGCTTATAACAAACGGCATTTCCTTTCTTTAAAAACAGCCCTCCATTCCATAGCTTTAAGTCCGTAAACCCTTTGTTTGGAAGTTTTGTAATCAAACTCCCCATGTAGTTATAACATTGCAATTCATCTTTTAGAAGCACCCAGCAATAGTTATAATCGCTATCTAGGGCAAGAATTTCACTTTTAAGCGGCACTGTTTTGACTCGAGATGTAGAGGAGTTATAGTCAAATAATTCTAACTGAAGTGTATTGGAGTCAAAGAGCCAAAAGGTCGTGTCATTTCCATAAGAAATATGAGATACTGTCCGTAACGGATGTATTAAATTAAAATCAATAGTAGCTAGCTCAGCGAGACGATTGTCTAAAAGTGTCACAGAATTAAAATCCTTAAACAACAAAGCTAGTTTTAAAGCATTGAATGTCGTAACAGCGTTAATCTCTCCTTTATTTAAATCGCTATAGCTTTGTGATCCTTGATCGTTTTCTTTAAAAAGTGCCTTAGACTTTAAGTAATATAAAGATTCAAATTGATCCACCCCTGCAAAACGATCCCATTCAAACGGAGTCGATTCAATTAGTTTAGCGGTTAAAGGAGTTTGACAAAAAAGCCAACAACTGAACAGTAACAGGAAATAGGTGGGTTGTTTCATCTCGACTTTAAAAATACAATTTTTTGTTTAGACTTGTAACAATTTAATAATTTCAGAGTCTAAACTTATAACGAATTTATCCAATTTGTTTAACTCGTATTCTCTGAATCTTAACACCATTAATTATGAACACAATTATTAGAACTGTATTTTTATTTGGATTCTCAACTTTATTTGCTCAAGACTTCCAAGGGATAGCCACCTATAAAACCAAAGATAAGATAGACATTGAACTTGATAGTACTCAAGTGAGGGGCATGCAAGATGAAATTATGGCCATGCTTCAAAAGCAGTTTGAGAAAACATACGTTTTGACTTTTGATCAGGAACAATCCGTTTATAAAGAAGATGAATCGCTTGCTCCACCTTCTTTAGGAAGTGAAATGGTTTTTATTTCGTCTGGAGGTTCCGACGTACTCTACAAAAATATTAAAGATGAGCGTTATACTAAAGAAAGTGACCTTTTGGGGAAGATTTTCTTGATTAAAGACGCCCTTGAAAAAATTGACTGGAAGCTTCATGCCGACACTAAAAATATTGGCAAATACGCCTGTTTTAAGGCAACGACAGAGGGATTAACTAAGAACCCATTGTCACAAGAGCCAACTGAAGAAAGTAGAACAATTACAGCTTGGTATACCCCTCAAATCCCTGTTAGCAATGGCCCTGGTGCATTTCAAGGACTTCCAGGGCTTATTTTAGAACTAAGTTACGACTCAAAAGTAATTTTATGTAGTAAAATTATTTTGAACCCAAAAAGCCAAATAACAATACAGCCTCCTACAAAAGGGAAATCAGTATCACAATCTGAGTATGATAAAATCGTAGAAAAAAAGATGAAGGAAATGAGTGTCCAATCTAATGGGAAAGGAAATGGCGTCTCTATTGAGATTGAGTATATGGACTAATTTAGATAAATTTTAACGAATTCCGTTTAAACTATGCGTAATTTCGTTTGTCAAATTGAATAGATATTAAATTAACATTAATACGTATGAATTTTTTAAACAAAGCCTATCAAATAGGATTTTTGGTTTTGCTGATTTCTTCAGCAACCTATGCTCAAACCTTTCAGGGTAAAGCTTATTATTTTTCTAAAACATCTGTTGATATGGATGGCTGGGGGGGGCGTAAAATGAGTGAAGACCAAAAGAAGCAAATGGCAGACCGTATGCGTGGCATGTTTGAAAAAACATACATCCTCACTTTTGATAGAGAATCATCTACTTATAAGGAGGACGAGGCTCTTGAAGCCCCAGGTGGCGGGGGTCGCGGTTTTGGCAAGTGGGGGAATAGTTTCTCTGCTGGAATGCAATACAAAAACATCAAATCGCAACTGTTTCTACAAGATCAGGAGTTTTTTGGAAAACAATTTTTAATCTCAGATTCCTTGCCTCAACTTAAATGGCAGTTAGGAACTGAAACCAAGCAAATAGGTCAATACCTTTGTATGAAAGCGACAGCAATCAAGCAAGTAGATGAATTTGATTGGCGAAGTATGCGAAGAAAGTCGCCTCCAAAAGATTCAAAAGTTGAAAAGGATTCTACCAAAACAACAACCATTTCTGAAGACATCGAAATACCAAAAGAAATTGAAATAACCGCTTGGTACACGCCTCAAATTCCAGTGAGCCAGGGCCCAGGAGACTTCTGGGGATTACCTGGATTAATCTTAGAGGTGAACACAGATAAAACAACCATTTTATGTTCTAAAATCGTAATGAACCCCCAAGAAAAAGAGGTTATTGAGGCCCCTGAAAAAGGAGAAGTTGTATCACGTAAAGAGTATAATGCAACTGTTAAGAAAAAGATGGAAGAGATGCGCTCTATGTATGGCGGACGTCGAAACCAGCGAAGAAAATAACACAAATTAAAGTAAGAAGAGTTTTATGAAGTATATTATCACAATCATATTCCTGACGCTGAGTATAGCGGGATTTTCTCAAGTTAAGCTTGAAGGCGTTATTAAAGACAGTTTAGGTAGCCCATTAGAGTTAGCAAATGTTATCGCGATTAACAAAGCGACCAAGACGTTAGATTCGTATGCGATTACCAATGATCAAGGCCTTTTTCGTTTGGATTTAAAAAAGAATACAACCTATAGTATTCAGGCGAGTTATATAGGCATGAAGTCTTTAGATCAGGTCCTGGATACGAAAGAAGAAAATATCACTCAAGATTTTGTTCTGACCCAGGATAATTCTTTAGACGAAGTAGAACTGACTTATGAAATGCCAGTAACTATTAGCGGAGATACTTTAGTCTATAACGCGGACTCCTTTAATACAGGTACGGAAAGAAAACTAGAAGATGTTCTTAAAAACCTTCCAGGGGTTGAAATTAATGATGACGGTCAAGTAGAAGTGGAAGGTAAAGTAGTGACTAAGTTAATGGTTGAAGGTAAAGACTTCTTTGATGGAGACACTAAGTTAGCGACAAAAAACATCCCTTCAAATGCAGTAGATAAGGTACAGGTTTTAAAGAACTACTCAGAAGTGGGTCAATTAGGAGGCGTTACCAATAACCAAGATAATATAGCCATTAACATTAAGTTAAAGGACGGTAAGAAAAACTTCTGGTTTGGAAATATTACTGTGGGAGCTGGTGATTCTGAGGCGAACGACCTTTATTTAGCCCAACCCAAATTGTTTTATTACAGCCCTGAATACAGCGTTAATTTTATAGGAGATTTAAATAACATTGGAGAGATTGCATTCAGTCGGCGAGATTTTTTCAACTTTTCAGGAGGTTTTAGATCGCCAAGCCAAAATAGCGGAACTACACTAAGTTTAGGGAATAATGACATTGGCTCACTATTACTTCAAAACAACCGAGCTAAAGACATTAACACAAAATTTGCCGCTGCTAATTTTAGCTGGTCTCCAAAAAAGACTTTAGATTTTGGGGGATTTGCGATTTTTTCAAATAGTAAAAATGAATTGCAAGAAAATAGAAGTACTCAATATTCGGATACGGACTTAGGGATTCCTAACGAAGACACTGAAAGTAATACTTTTCAAAATAATGACTTAGGGATGGTTAAGTTTACAACAAAATTTCAACCTAACGCTAGCAATCAACTTGAATATGAAGCGCTAGCAAATCTCTCTAAAAGCTCGCAAGATCAGCGTTTCAATTCTTCAGTAAATGGCGCGATTAATCAGCTTGAAGAAGCGACTCCATTTAGTTTTAATCAAAGCCTGAATTATTACTACACCCTCAATGAAACGAATATTTTTGCATTTGAGGCTCAACATTTAATAAAGGATGAAGATCCGTTCTATAATGCTATTTTAGAAGACAAAGCTAATTATAGTGGCACCGCTAATGATCTTGGTTTAAATGGGTCACAAATCGATTATAACCTCGGTCAGCAGAAGCGAGTGCAGTCTAATCAAGTGGATGCGAAGATTGATTATTGGAACATTCTAGACAAGAAAAGTAATATTAATTTAACTCTAGGGACTATAGTAAGTCATCAACAATTTGATTCCAATATCTTTCAAAATTTGGATAATCAGACAGTCTTTAATCCAACTCCTAGTATTGTTAATGGGTTGGCGACTAATGATATTGCCTATAATTTCTCAGATGTTTATTTGGGATTACACTACCGATTAAAATATGGCAAATTCACTTTTACTCCCGGAGTTTCTGCGCATGCGTACTCAATTTCAAATTCTCAGTTTAGTGCAAAAACTACAGATAACTTTTATAGATTTCTTCCAGATTTTAATATGAGATTAGATCTTAAAAAGAGCGAAACGTTAAATTTAACGTATCGTATGCAAACCCAGTTTACAGATGTTTCTCAGTTTGCAAGTGGCCTAGTGCTCAATAATTACAACTCGTTATTTTCGGGGTCACCAGATTTGCAAAGTGCCCTTTCTCACAACATAAACGTATCGTATTACAGTTTTAATATGTTTAATTATACCAACGTTTTTGCCAATATTAATTACAATAAAAGTATTGATAATCTCAGAACAGTATCTGTTTTTAATCCAGGAAGCGTAATCCGAGTATCCACCCCTTTTAACTCCAGTTTTGCAGATGAAAGCCTTACAGTAAATGGGCGCTACCAGCGTACTTTTGGAAAATTAAGAGGGTCTGTCAGAGCTAATTTAAATTACTCTAAGTTTAACCAATTTATTCAAGACAGACGATCTGTAAACGAGAGTTTTTCACAGACCTATAGAGGTCAATTACGCACCAATTTTAGGACGGCACCTAATGTAGATCTTAGCTATCGTTATACAATCCAAGATAATAACCTGGGAGCAAATAGTACTAAGTTTTTTACCAAAAGCCCTTCTATCGAGGTAGATGCTTTAATTTTAAAATCCTTTACATTCAGAACAGATTATTCTTATAATGATTTTAGTGACGAACAAAGCACAATTAATACCTACGAATTTTGGAATGCTTCTTTGTCTTACAGAAAAGATGAAGATTCTAAATTTGAGTATGAAATCAAAGCGACCAACCTTTTAGATACCCGTTCTCAAAATCAAAGTAGTGCTTCAAATTTATCGGTAAGCGCAACAGAATACTTCATTCAGCCTCGTTACATAACCTTCCGTGTTCGTTATGAACTTTAATATAAAAACAAAAAACCCGCTCTGCAACGGGTTTTTTCGACTAACTAACTAAAGTATGAATGTCATACAAATTCTCTTTGTGTAAAAATACAATTTATTTTCAATTATTTAAGCCCATAATTAGCCCAGAAAATTATTTTTATTGTATTTTAGTAAAATGGATTATATTATTTCAAAGTTAAAAACAGAAATCTATCAAAAACTTGGTTTTCATATTCAAAGACAGTCGGACGTTAAGTATTTGCATGAACAAGTTTCAATAAGCGTGCTGCACCCTTTAGGGTTTAATACACTGAGACGTTTTTTTGGTTTTTTGCCAGCCTCCGAGCCTCAGTTTAAAACGCTTGACACATTATCAGAATTTTTAGGTTACCAATCTTTCTCAGAATTTTCAGAATTTGTAAACAAGGACGAAAACTGGGATAGATGGACTTTTATTGCTGATTTTGAAAACACGAACTATATAAGTTCTGAAATGCTGTCGCGATTGATAGAACTAAAGTCTCATCCTGACTATATTTATTATCTGAGTGTTTTAATTAAGTCTTTTATTAGAAGAGAGCGTATAGATTTACTCAAAATCATCTTCCTTCAACGTGCTGACTCTTTATTGTTTAAAAAGAGAGACCTTAATTCTATAGAAGTTTTAGAGGTTTTAAAAATTGCTTATTCTGTAGGGGGGGTCCTAAGAACTCTTTCTAAGTCTCAATATGAAAAGCTAGTTCCTCTACTTGAGGATAAGTATGTTTTTAAAACTAATATTCTAGATTTTTACATCGACTACTCGAATTTTAATGGATATTATGGGTTCTTTGTCAAAAATCGAATTTTATTAGATCAAAAACCTGAGCATCAAATATTTGTTAATTTAATTTCCCAGTACCATTTATTTCTTTCTGGAAAGTCAACATATCAGGCTTACGATCCCGACATATCTAAATTAAAACTATACCCCGCATTAGTTGGTCGTCTTATGGGATATGAGCTTATAATTACCCATTTCAAAAGAAATCAACCCATAGTTAATTTAGTAAATCAAATTATAGAGGTAGCGAAAAATGAACATGTCTCTGTCTTCTTTATCGAGATTTTTCCAGCGCTTATCTTCATAAAAGCTCTTGAAGAAGTTGAATACTTGTTTTTAAATTTTTCAAATGAATTATTTGAGACAGGAAATTGGCGCTATTATGCGACTCAAAACACGTATTTAATCTCCTTAGCCTTTGTGGAAATTAAGAATAAAAATTTTAAAAGGGCAGCGTATAACCTAGGTCTTGTTACTTTAAATAGTTCGAAAACAAACTCCTATTATGCGTATCTAAAGCTGTTTTTCTTGATTTCTAGTTATCAGTTAGAAAAGCATATTACAGATGATAGTGCTGTTCTAAAAGAAATTGAAGTCGAATATTTGTGTCTAGTCAAGTTGACGGGTTTTAAGCGTTTTAATTTGACGTTATTAAAAAAATATTTTTAAGTTAGTATGCAATATTTAATCTTTTCATCTCTTTTATTTTCGCTCAGTAATATCTTATGGAAATGGATAGTTGCCGACTATTTACCTTTACAGGTTATTGTCAAACGCTCAATAATTACTAGTTTTATTGGAGGAGTCGTCTTAATTTTTAATTATGATGATCTCTCGTTTTATAATACGATAAGTCAAGCAATCTTTGTTAATACAACATGTATCATCGGGGCTTTGGGTCTAGTGTTTATGGTGTACGGAATTAAGAAAAGCTCTCTGAATACATTTATACACTACAGTTTAATTGGTGCAACGGTTACGGCTAGCTATTTATATTTTATAGAAAATATTATTCCTAAAAATTATGTAGTAGGAATTCTTTGTATCTTTTTAGGGTTTTTTATTTTCCTCAAAAATCAACGTTACAATACACACAAAATTAGTTTATCTACTCATCGTCATTTGTTTGCAATGTCCATGTGTTTCTCAGCTACAGGGATTATGCAGTGGTATAATTTAAAAACCTATGATTTGATTTTTCTTGCTGTTCATCAAGAGATTACGGTTTTAATTATAGCAGGTGTTTTGTTGTGCTTTTTAAAACAATCTCCCATCTCATTTTTTAAGCTAGATTATATACCAATAATGGCCTTGTTAGTGTTTTCTGCAGTAATCACAGGCATGTATGGCCTTAAAACTACAAACCCCTTTATTGCTAGTATTATTAGTCTTACAAGTTCAATATTTACCATGATACTTGCAGTTATTTTACTGAAAGAACGTTTTAAGTGGTACTACATTATATCCATGTTTATGGTCATTTTTGGGGCATGGCTTTTGAGTTAATGAAGTTTTATATTTTAAAAGCAATTTTTATAGCTCCAACATAATCCAATTTCTCCCATGTAAATAATTCTACATCTATAGTTTTACTATCTCCATTAGGCTGGTGAAAAACTTTTGTAATAGATTTGTTTTCACGACCCATATGTCCATAGGCAGCTGTTTCGCTGTATATAGGATTTCTTAGTTTCAATCTTTTTTCAATGGCTGCAGGTTTCAAGTCAAATAATTTTGAAATTTCGTCTGCAATCTCTCCGTCGGTCAAATTAAATGGACAAGTCCCATAAGTGTCAATAAACACGCCCATTGGCTCCGCTACTCCAATAGCATAACTAACTTGAACTAAAACCTCGGTACAGAGTCCAGATGCTACCATGTTTTTAGCGATATGACGTGTGGCATAGGCAGCACTTCTGTCCACTTTACTGGGATCTTTTCCTGAAAAAGCACCCCCCCCGTGGGCTCCTTTACCGCCATAGGTATCTACAATGATTTTTCGACCCGTTAAGCCAGTATCGCCATGTGGTCCTCCAATGACAAACTTTCCAGTTGGATTGATGTGATAGGTGATTTTATCATTGAATAATTCTTGAATACGTATGGGTAATTTTGCAATAACTCTTGGGATTAATTTTGTCTTTAAATCCTCCCGAATTATTTTTAACATAGCGTTTTCTTCGTCAAAGTCGTCATGTTGTGTAGAGATCACAATAGCTTCGATTCGTTTAGGCGTATTGTCATCGTCATATTCAATAGTAACTTGACTTTTTGAATCGGGTCTTAGATATGGAATATCCGTTCCTTCTCGTCGCATTACAGCCAGTTCTATTAGTATTCGATGTGAAAGATCTAATGCCAGAGGCATGTAGTTTTCAGTTTCATTAGTAGCATAGCCAAACATCATTCCTTGGTCTCCTGCACCTTGCTCTTCATCGCCTCTATCTACCCCTCTATTAATGTCTTCGGATTGTTCATGAATTGCCGAAAGCACTCCGCATGAGTTGCCATCAAACATATAGTCTCCTTTAGTATAGCCTATTTTATTGATAGTGTCTCGTGCAATTTTTTGCACATCTAAATAGGTTTTTGATTTAACCTCTCCTGCAAGAATTACCTGCCCTGTGGTCACGAGGGTTTCGCAAGCTACTTTTGATTCCGGGTCAAATGCTAAAAAATGATCTATAAGAGCATCACTAATTTGGTCTGCAACCTTGTCTGGATGGCCTTCTGAAACGCTTTCGGAGGTGAATAAATAACTCATAAATAATATTTTATGAGAACAAAATAATAAAATCGCAGTGCTATAGAGTAGTATTATACTGCTTTAGCTTTTTTTAATGAGGTTGCAATCAGATCAAATTTATCCTCTAAGTTTATAATGCAAATTTACAGAATATACAATTAATAAAAAAACTTTATGTTTAATGGTTTTAATGAGAAGTAATTTATTTCGTTTACATTTACGATCAAATCTGACTATAATGCAGCGTTTACTTGTTTGGTGTTTTGCTGTTTCCTTTTTTTTAGGGTCTTCACAAGAAATGTTAAGTAGCACCTTTTTAGATGTTAACTATTTTAAAGGAACGATCCCTCTTCACAACAATGACATACTTCACCTCATTAAGGGACATCCAGAAGGTATTATAATAGGGTGGAACCATCGTACCAATGGAAGAAATGATTGGGAACAACGCTGTAATTACCCAGATTACGGAGCTTCTTTTATGTATCAAGATTTAAAAAACGAGGTGCTTGGGAACACGTTTGGATTTTATGGACATTTTAATTTTTACTTCTTCAAACGTCGACTGATGTTGCGGATCGGGCAAGGTATTGTGTTTGCCTCAAACCCGTATGACAAAACATCTAACCCAAAAAATATTGCATTTGGATCAAAACTATTGGGCAGCCCCTATTTGATGCTTAACTACAAAAAACCAAACCTACTAGGTCCAATTGGAATTCAATCAGGCTTGGTGTTTTTTCATGCTTCTAATGGAAATTTTAGAGCCCCCAACACTAGTGTGAATACCATTGCTTTTAATATGGGAATAAATTATGATTTAGGTACAAAAAAAATAATCTATGAGACCCCTAAAGAAATGCCTGTCATTTCCAAAGCCTTAAAATATAACATTGTATTGCGAACTGGGGTCAACCAATCCGATGTGGTTGGAAGCAAGCAATATCCTTTTTATACAGTTTCCGCTTATGTTGATAAGCGTTTTAATTTTTCCAGTGCAATTCAATTTGGAGTTGATGCATTTTTTTCATTCGCTTTAAAAGAAGAAATCAAGTATCGAAGTGTTGCTTTTCCCGAAACACCCTCAGATCCAAATGCGGATCATAGGCGAGTTGGCGGGTTTTTGGGCTATGAACTATTTGTAAATAAATGGTCGATGGTAGCACAAACAGGCTATTATTTATATTATCCCTATGATTTTGAAGGACGTATTTATAATAGACTTGGTTTAAAATATTATTTTAGCAAACAATGGTTTGGAGCTTTTACGGTTAAATCCCATTTAGCGAAAGCAGAAGCACTTGAATTTGGAATTGGAATCCGACTATAATATGAAGCAATTATTATATACAGTACTGATATTGATATTTTTTTCCTGCGACAAGGAAGACGCGTGGGGGTGTATTCAAGCCGCAGGTGCGCCAGAAACACAGGTTTTTAATGTGGATGCTTTTGATAAAATCTTAGTTAACAGAGATATTGAATTAGTAGTTAAGCAAGGCCAAGACTACAAAGTAGAAATTCAAACCGGGCACAACCTACTAAATAATATAGAAATTGATGTTATTGATAGTCAACTTCAGCTGTCCGACACTAATTCCTGTAATTACGTGAGAGATTTTGGACTTACTAAAATGATTGTGACGACCCCTTCTTTGAAGGAAATTAGAAGCAGTACACAATATTCAACGTCCTCAGATGGCGTTTTAACCTTTGAAAACCTACAGCTCATTTCTGAAAACTATAATTCAGCGTATTTAAATTCAGGTGATTTTAATATGGAAATCAATTCACAGAGCCTTAAAGTCGTTGCTAATGGTTTGTCAGTATTTACAATTTCTGGATTAACAGAAACGCTCTCTGTTGGCTTTTATGCTGGTCTGTGCGAATTTGAAGGAGCCAATTTAACAGCGCAGAATGTGACTGTATTTCAAAGAAGTAGTCATGATATCACTGTTAATCCACAACAATCCCTAACAGTCGATATTAGAAGTGTAGGAGATGTTATAAGTATCCATAGACCACCAATCGTGGAGCTAGAGCAATACTATTCGGGTCAGTTGTTGTTTTTGGATTGATAGAGATTGTCTCTAAGCAACACATTTAGAGCTTGTTCTCTATATAATCTTATAACTGTATTCTGTATTAAATGAAAAAATAATAGCATTTAATTAACTCACGCCTTGTTTTATTAAATTATCTGCAATTTTAGCAATAGAACAAGAAAAAAAAGAAATTAAATTTTAAGTTATATAAAAAATAGATACTTTAGCTTAATAGTTAATTACTCATGATAAACGTAAATTATATTTTTTATAGCTTTTATTATTTCTTTTTTAGAAAAGAAATCGAGGCATTGTGTATATAATTTATCAATATAAATTTTAAATATAAGTCTCGATGTAAACATCGGGATTTTTTTTTATGAAAAAAAGTGTAGCCATACAAGGAATTGAAGGGTCTTTCCATTACATCGTCTCTCAAACGTATTTTGAGGAGTCTGTTGAAGTACGGCCTTATCTTTCATTTGGAGAAGTAGTTGATAGCCTAGTTTCCAAAGATACTGACGTGGCTGTTATGGCATTAGAAAACTCTATTGCCGGTTCAATTATACCAAACTACGCTTATATTGACGATCAAAATTTATACATTACAGGAGAGTATTTCTTAGAGATACAACATAACTTGATGGCTCTTAGAGGTCAAGAAATTAGTGACATCAAAGAAGTGTTCTCACACCCAATGGCTTTGTTACAGTGTAAGTCGTTTTTTAAACAGTACCCACACATTAAATTAATTGAAGACACGGATACTGCTGAGGTTGCTAAACGAATTTCTAATGGGCAAGTTAGGGGTGTTGCCGCAATAGCCAGTGTAGAAGCTGCCACTATATTTGATTTAGATATTTTAGCACAAAGTATACAAACGATTAGGCAGAATGAAACACGTTTTGTGATTGTTGAAAGAGCCCCCAGCAAAACAAACGCCAAATCCATAAATAAAGCGTCTGTAAAATTCCTTTTAGACCATAAGCGTGGAAGTCTAGCTGCTATGCTTAACGTAATGAGTGATTGTAATTTAAATTTAACTAAAATTCAATCACTTCCTAAAATTGATACACCCTGGAAATATGCCTTCTTTGTCGATATTACCTTTGAAACGTACGCAGATTATGAAAAAGGAAAAGCGATCATGGAAATTATGGCCGAAGAATTTAAAATATTAGGAGAATATAAAAACGCGAAAAAACAATGATAACGGCCAATCGCTTACACACAGTTGAAGAATACTACTTTTCTAAAAAATTAAGAGAGGTAAATGCCCTTAAGGCGGCTGGAGCTCCTATTATTAATTTAGGGATAGGCAGTCCAGACTTAGCCCCACCAAAAGCTGTGATTACTGCAATTACAGATAGTTTGTCTGATGTCTCTGCCCACAAGTATCAAAGTTATCAAGGGTTGCCTGCACTTCGTTTGGCAATGGCAAATTTTTATAAATCACATTACAATATACTGCTTGATCCAGAAAATCAAGTACTCCCATTGATTGGAAGCAAAGAAGGGATCATGCATATTTCAATGGCATATCTTAACCAGGGAGATGCGGTCTTGATTCCAAATCCAGGCTACCCTACATATACATCTGTTACTAAATTAGTAGGAGCTACCCCTGTTTTTTACGACCTAAAGGCGGCCTCTAATTGGCAACCAGATTTAGGAGCCTTAAAGTCTATGGATGTGTCTAAGGTCAAATTAATGTGGGTCAACTACCCACATATGCCTACAGGAACTTTGGGAGATAAAGAGGTCTTAAAAGGCCTTGTTGATTTTGCGAAAAAGAATGATATCCTGCTTATCAATGACAACCCCTATAGCTTCATACTAAATGACCAGCCCACCAGTATTTTTAATATTGAAGGTGCCGAGCAGGTTTGTTTGGAATTGAACTCTTTAAGTAAAACATTTAATATGGCTGGGTGGCGCGTTGGAATGTTAACAGGCGCTAAAGAACATTTAGAAAATGTCATTAAAGTTAAAAGTAATATGGATTCCGGCATGTTTTATGGCATTCAAAAAGGGGCCATTGAGGCTCTAAATAGCTCAAAAAATTGGTTTAGCGACTTGAACCTTATTTACTCTGAACGTCGGAAACTAGTATGGGAATTGGCAACGTCTTTAAATTGCACCTTTGAAACAAATACTTCAGGGATGTTTGTATGGGCTAAGCTACCTACAGGACTTAAGTCCGAAGCGTTCATTGATAAAATACTACAGGAGCACCATATTTTTATTGCTCCCGGAACCATATTTGGAAGTAATGGAGAGGGCTACATTCGTTTCTCATTATGTGCACCAAAAGAGACGATTAAACGGGCAATAAATCGCGTATTATGAAACACATAAGTATCATAGGCGTTGGTTTAATTGGCGGAAGTTTTGCATTGGATTTAAAGCGCCTTATTCCTGGAGTTTCTATTTGTGGAATAGACCATAATGAGAAGCACTTAACAGAAGCATTAGAACTTGGAATTATAGACAAAATAGCCGATTTAGAAAGCGTTCGTTCTGCCGACTTAGTCGTATTGGCTCTGCCCGTAAATGCTGCAATCAATGTATTGTTACAAGTTTTAGAGTTAATTTCCGATCAGACCATTGTGATTGACATGGGCTCGACCAAGCAAGCGATATGTAAGGCAGTCGCCATTCACCCCAAACGCGCTAATTTTTTGGCGACACACCCTATTGCTGGTACTGAGTTTTCAGGTCCTTCCGCTGCATTAACAGGATTATTTAAAAACAAAACGAATATCATTTGTGAATTAGAGAAAACATCAACGGCTCTTTCTACACAAGTTATGGCGCTTTTTGAAACAATGGAGATGCATATTAGACACATGACAGCAGTTGATCATGATAAACACATTGCGTATGTATCACATCTATCACATATTAGTTCCTTTATGTTAGGGAAGACGGTGATTGATAAAGAAAAGAATGAATCAGATATTTTTGATATGGCAGGGAGTGGATTTGAATCTACGGTGCGATTGGCTAAAAGTTCACCCGCCATGTGGACACCGATTTTTGAACAAAACAAAGAGAATGTTATAGAAACACTCACAGAATACATTCAAAATTTGAATCAATTTAAATCCTATATGGAGAATGATGATTTTGAAGCCGTATACACCGAAATGAAAAACACAAATCATATAAAACAAATACTAAAAGGAATTGCTTAAAAATTAAAAAATGGAAAATAAAAAAGAACTCAGAAACTGGTTGAATGCATTAAATCTAGATCACCCTTTAGTAATTGCGGGCCCTTGTAGTGCAGAGACAGAAGAACAGGTGTTAAAGATAGCTCATGAGCTAAAAGACACAGATGTTAACTATTACCGTGCCGGAATTTGGAAACCGCGTACACGTCCAGGGAATTTTGAAGGCGTAGGAGCATTAGGCCTAAAATGGCTTCAAAAAGTAAAAGCCGAGACCGGTTTAAAAACAGCGACTGAAGTTGCCAATAGAGCACACGTAGAATTAGCGCTGGAGCATGATATCGATTTACTTTGGATAGGAGCACGCTCAACGGTGAGCCCCTTTATTGTGCAAGAAATTGCCGATGCTTTAAAAGGTACCGATAAAATTGTTTTAGTTAAAAACCCTGTAAATCCTGATTTAGCATTGTGGTTAGGAGCAGTTGAGCGATTGGCAACGGCAGACATCAAAAACTTAGGAGTCATTCATAGAGGGTTTTCATCTTATGAGAAAACTAAATACAGAAACACCCCAGAATGGCAAATGGCAATAGAACTTCAAACAAAGTTTCCAGACCTTCCATTGATCAATGACCCATCTCACATTACAGGAAATCGTGATATGATTTTTGACGTTTCACAAACGGCTTTAGATTTAAATTTTGATGGCCTTATGATTGAAACTCATTTTGACCCAGATAATGCGTGGAGTGATGCCGCACAACAGGTAACGCCAGCGTCATTGATTCAGATAATGAAAGATCTAAAAATCAGAAAAGAATCAACGCCAGAAGCAGACTATAACGACCAACTACAAAATTTGCGTGCTCAAATTGACGTGATGGATAATCAGTTACTGGAGACTTTAGGAAAGCGAATGAAAGTAGCTGAAGGGATAGGAGCTCTTAAAAAACAAAAGAATGTTGCTGTTTTACAAAGCAAGCGATGGAACGAAATTTTAGGTAAAATGGTCCTTGAAGGGGAGCAGTACAATTTAAGTGAAGAGTTTATACTCAAACTATTTAAAGCTGTACACCAAGAATCAATAAATCATCAAGAGAAAATCTTGAATAAATAAAAAAAGGCTCGCATTGCGAGCCTTTTTTTATTTACTTAATAGTTCGCTTAAATATGTAGCGTGTTATGAAAATTCCTTGTTTGTCAGTTTTATCACCTTTACTTTCTACGGCACTGTTTACAAAAGTAAGCTCCCAGCCCTCTTCTGTCATTGTGTTTATTTTTGATGTAATGAGGGCATCATTTGCCGCAATATTTTGAAAACGAATTCCCGTAATATTATAAAAGTTTAACAACTTTGTTTCATCGTAGCCTTTCACACGAATATCGCCTCTATCTGATTTGTTTCTGCTATTATCATCAGCAGTTTGAGTTGTAGTGTAATCTTTGTAATCTTTTTTTTCATTAGCACTGATGATTCTTGACCTGCCCAAGCCACTTGGCACAATAGACTCAACACTTGTGACAACTTTGTATTCAACCTGTGCTACAGCGACGTCATTGATAAATAACATTAAAAATAATATTAAAGTTAATAGTTTTTTCATAATATTTCATATCTGTTTAGTTTCAAAGATATAAAATAAAATAGAAAATAAATTTGTTTCTTTGTCAAGATCTTTAAAACTAAGAATGACAGGAATTGTATATAAATCTACCGGAAGTTGGTACTCTATTAAGGCACAAGACGGAACGTTTTATGACTGCCGTATAAAAGGAAAGTTCCGAATTCAGGGCATCAAAAGCACCAACCCTTTAGCAGTTGGAGATGTGGTAGATTTTGACCTAGAGACTAGTAACAATACCGCAACGGGGGTCATTACAACCATTCATCCGCAGAAAAACTACATCGTTAGAAAATCGGTTAACCTCTCCAAGCAAACGCATATTATTGCAAGTAATATTGATCAAGTTTTTTTATTAGTGACCATTGATAACCCGCCGACCTTTACAAGTTTCATTGATCGTTTTTTAGCGACTACCGAGGCGTACTCCATTAAAGCAGTATTGCTTTTTAATAAAGTAGACGTCAACGACGATGCCACCAAAAACATTGTAAAGGACCTAACCACTCTTTATCAGGGCATAGGCTATGAATGTTTAAGTATCTCTGCTAAAACAGGCGAAAACATTGAAGCTGTGAAAAAGCTCATGACTGGAAAGTCAAGTATGTTTGCTGGGCATTCGGGTGTTGGAAAATCCACTTTAGTTAATAGTATTGAGCCGGGTTTAAATATTAAGACTAAAGAGATTTCAGATCAGCATAAGCAAGGTCAGCACACCACTACTTTTGCCGAAATGTTTGACCTTAGCTTTGAGGCTCAAATTATAGATACGCCTGGCATCAAAGGCTTTGGCGTTGTAGATATGGAACCCGCCGAGGTGGATAATTATTTTCCAGAGCTGTTTGCATTAAAGCAGTCGTGCAAGTTCAATAATTGTTTGCATTTACATGAGCCACAATGCGCGGTGAAATCAGCCTTAGAAAACAATCAAGTCGCAGCATCCCGTTATAAAAGTTACACACAAATTTTAGAGGGTGATGATGAGCATTATCGAACCGATAATTATGAGCCAAAATGAGAGCCGTAATTCAACGTGTTTCACAAGCAAGCGTTTCTGTGGAAGGCGTCAAAATTGCTGAGATGCAGTTTGGATTAGTAGTGCTTTTGGGAATTACAGATACGGATACTAGTGATGATATCTGTTGGTTAAGTAACAAACTTTCAAATCTCCGTATTTTCAATGATGCCAAGGGTGTGATGAATCGCTCGCTTAAAGACAGTGTCGGGGCCGCTTTAGTAGTGAGCCAGTTTACATTGTATGCACAAACCAAAAAAGGAAACCGGCCAAGTTATGTCAAAGCTGCAAAACCAGAAATTGCTAAGCGACTTTACGAGCAATTTATAAAGCAATTTGAAACGGATTTAGAGCAAAAAGTACAGACTGGATTCTTTGGCGCTGACATGAAAGTAGCACTCATAAATGATGGGCCTGTGACCATTATTTTCGACACTAAAGAGCGGAGATAATTAGTTATTTTTCATGAACGATTAGAGGATAAATTAATTTGATTTAATTTGAATATTAACTAATTTAGTCCTTCTATAATTCTAACCATATGGACCTACAAAACGCACAAAAAATAGTTGATAATTGGATCAAAGACCACGGAGTTCGTTATTTTAATGAACTCACAAATATGGCACAGCTCACGGAAGAAGTCGGAGAAGTAGCCCGTATTATTTCTCGACGCTACGGTGAGCAAAGTGAAAAGGAAAGTGACAAAAACAAAGACCTGGGTGAAGAATTGGCGGATGTTTTATTCGTTGTTCTTTGTTTAGCCAATCAAACGGGTGTAAATTTGCAAGAGGCTTTTGATAAAAAGCTAGACTTAAAAACTAAGCGGGATCATAACCGTCACCACAGCAACAAAAAACTAAAATAGATTTTGCATCTTTTCCTTCAAAATTCAACCATAAACCCACGTACCGATATTACGATTACGGGGTCCAAAAGTGAGTCCAATCGTCTCTTATTACTAAAGGCACTTTTTGAAAATTTAGAAATTCAAAATGTCTCTAACTCAGATGACAGCCAGTATATGCTTAAGGCACTAAGCACAGAATCTACTACTGTAGACATCCACCATGCGGGGACGGCAATGCGTTTCTTGACCGCTTATTTTGCGACTTTAGAAGGCAGCACAATACTATTGACGGGGTCTCAGCGAATGCAAGAACGCCCCATCAAAATACTAGTCGATGCACTCAAAGACTTAGGGGCAGATATAGAGTATGAGAACCAAGACGGCTACCCTCCTTTACGTATAACAGGTAAAAAGTTATTAACAGATGAGGTTCGAATCAAGGCAAATGTAAGTAGCCAGTACATTTCCGCATTAGTACTCATGGCTACAAAGCTTGAAAACGGATTAAAACTACATCTTGACGGTAAAATCACTTCAGTTCCCTACATCAACATGACCCTGTCATTACTAGAACAAATTGGAGTTGAGACGTCTTTTGAAGGTCAAACTATTCATGTAAAACCTTATTTAGAAACCGATTCAAAAACGCTCACGGTAGAATCTGACTGGTCGTCCGCTTCTTACTTTTACAGTATTGTTGCCTTAAGTCCCCTAGGCACTCAAGTTTGTTTGAGCACTTATAAAAAAGACAGCTTGCAAGGCGATGCAGTTTTGAAAGATATCTATAAACAAATGGGAGTCGAAACTACTTTTGATGGCTCTAAAATCATTTTAAAAAAAATAAACAACACGTTGCCAGGATCGATTGATATTGACTTAGCCAATGCTCCAGATATTGCACAAACAATTGTAGTAACTTGTTTAGGACTTCAAGTTCAATGCCGCCTTACGGGTTTACACACACTTAAAATCAAAGAAACAGATCGTTTAGAGGCACTGAAAAGTGAGATCTATAAGTTTGGTACGGATCTAAAAATTACCAACGAAAGCTTATCTCTTTTAAATCCAAAGCCATTGGAGTCTGCTGCCATTGTAGAAACCTATAACGACCACCGCATGGCTATGGCGTTTGCGCCTTTAGCACTTTTAACCTCTTTTTCTATAAAAGAAGCTGAGGTCGTTTCTAAATCCTTCCCTGATTTTTGGAAGAATTTATTAGAATTAGGTCTCAATATCTCTGAATCTTAAAAATAAAGGTTCAAATACTTGACAACCCCTATTTTGAGGTTGTATATTCGCTACTTGAAAATATAAAAACCAAGCATGAAATTATCGCATTTTAACTTTGAATTACCAGACGAATTATTAGCAGAATACCCTTCTGAACACAGAGATGAGTCACGTCTTATGGTCTTGAATCGTGAAAAACAAACGATTGAGCATAAACAGTTTAAGGACTTAATTGATTACTTCAATGAAGATGATGTAATGATTCTTAACGACACGAAAGTGTTTCCAGCGCGCTTGTTTGGTAATAAAGAAAAAACAGGGGCACGTATTGAGGTGTTTCTTCTTAGAGAATTGAATGCGGAACAACGTTTATGGGACGTGTTAGTAGACCCTGCTCGTAAAATTAGAATAGGCAATAAACTCTATTTTGGTGACGATGAAATGTTGGTTGCTGAGGTGATTGATAATACCACGTCAAGAGGACGTACACTGCGTTTTTTATATGATGGGTCTTATGAAGAATTCAGAAAAAAACTAACCCAACTTGGTCAAACGCCGTTGCCAAAATACATCAATCGTGAGGTTGAGCCGGAAGATGAGGAGCGTTACCAAACAATTTACGCTAAAAAAGAAGGGGCTGTTGCAGCGCCAACAGCTGGACTGCATTTCTCAAAACACTTACTAAAACGCCTAGAGATAAAAGGAATTAACTTTGCTGAAATTACACTACATGTTGGCTTAGGAACCTTTAATCCAGTAGAAGTTGAAGATTTGTCTAAACATAAAATGGATAGTGAAGAAATCATTATTCCAAGACAAACAGCAGATACAATTAATACAGCACTTAAAGAAAAACGTAGAATTTGTGCCGTTGGAACAACCGCCATGCGTGCAATTGAGAGCTCTGTATCTTCTAAAGGAAATCTAAATGATTATTCAGGATGGACAAATAAATTTATTTTCCCCCCTTATGAGTTCTCAATAGCAAACTGTATGATTACTAACTTTCATACCCCAAAATCAACACTTTTAATGATGACTGCCGCCTTTGGTGGACATGATTTTGTGAAAAAGGCTTACGAAGAAGCCGTTAAGGAAAAATACAAATTTTACAGTTATGGTGATGCTATGCTGATCATCTAAAACAAATTTAAAAGCCTCTATGTTGAGGCTTTTTTTTAATGTCAACTAGTTTTAATTCAGATGAATACCACCAAAAAAGACATTCGTGCCTTATCAAAAGAGGAGTTAAGAGCGTTCTTTACTTCTAATGGGGACCAAGCTTTTAGGGGCACTCAAGTTTATGAGTGGCTCTGGCAAAAAGGGGCCCATCATTTTGATGACATGACAAATTTGTCAAAAGAAACCCGACAGATGATGGATGCTAATTTTAGCATTAATCACATCAAAGTGGATTCAATGCAACGAAGCACAGATGGGACTATAAAAAATGGAATCCGTCTTCATGATGGAATGATTGTCGAATCGGTTTTGATCCCAACAGCCAAGCGATCCACCGCCTGTGTGTCTTCTCAAGTTGGATGTAGTCTAGATTGTAAGTTTTGTGCGACCTCGCGTTTAAAACGTATGCGTAATCTTAACCCTGATGAAATTTACGATCAAGTAGTAGCCATTGATAAACAAAGTAAACTATACTACAACCGTCCTTTATCAAATATTGTTTTTATGGGAATGGGAGAGCCCTTAATGAATTACAATAACGTGCTTAAGGCAATTGACAAGATTACTTCTAAAGAGGGTTTAGGGATGTCGCCAAAGCGTATTGTTGTATCCACGTCTGGGGTTCCAAAGATGATTAAAAAAATGGCTGATGACGCGGTTAAATTTAATTTAGCGGTGTCTTTACATTCAGCGATTGATAGCGTTCGCACTTCCATAATGCCTTTCAATGAAACATTTCCTTTGAAAGATTTACGAGAGGCTCTCCAGCACTGGTATGCTGCAACGAGTCGCATTATTACGTATGAGTATGTGGTTTGGGAAGGGATCAACGATACTAAAAAAGATATTGAAGCGTTGATTGACTTTTGTAAATTTGCCCCAAGCAAAGTAAATCTTATTGAGTATAACCCTATTGATGATGGGGTATTTCAACAAGCCAGCAATGCTGCCATCGATTTATATGTTTCTATGCTGGAAGCGAAAAATATTACCGTTACAGTTCGTAGATCTCGTGGTAAAGATATTGATGCTGCTTGCGGTCAATTAGCCAATAAGGATCAAGTGTGAAAAACGTTTATAAGCTTAACTTAGTGTAAATTTAAGGAGCCGGGTTGGGTATGCTAGCGTGAATTGCATTAATTCGAATTAGTGTTTCTTCTGAAAGCTGGGTATTTACACTATCTATATTTTCTTTCAACTGCTCTAAATTAGTGGCCCCAATAATATTACTAGTCACAAAGGGTCTCTGGTTGACAAATGCCAACGCTAAAGTGGTTAGGCTGATCCCTAAATCTTTGGCTAACTCAAGGTACTGCTTAGTCGCTTCGGTTGATTGTTTGCTGCTATAGCGTGCAAATCGCGGAAACAATTTTAGACGTGCATTGTCTGCAGCGGTCCCTTCAATATACTTTCCTGAAAGGACTCCAAATGCTAAGGGTGAATAGGCCAAAAGTCCAATGTTCTCACGCATAGATACCTCTGCCATATCGCCTTCAAAAACCCTGTTTAACATTGAATACGCATTTTGTGTCGTGCTGATTGGGGCAAAATTATGATTTCGAACTTCTTCAGCAAAGCGCATGGTTCCCCATGCTTTTTCATTAGAAATTCCAACGGCTCGAATTTTGCCGGCCTCAACAAAGGTCTGTAAGCTGTGCAATACCTCATTGAAATTATCTATCCACGGATCGTTCGGACTTGGTTTAAAATCTCGAACTCCAAACGTATTGGTTTGACGCTCGGGCCAATGTAATTGATACAAATCAATATAATCTGTTTGTAAGCGTTTGAGTTCTAAATCTAGAGCCTCTTTTATAGAGTCTGGAGAAAATCCAGTCGTTCTGATGTGTGCGGTATAATCACCAGGTCCCGCAATTTTGCTGGCAATAACGACTTTATCTCTTGTGTTGTTTTTGAGCCAACTACCAATATACTCACTTGTTAGTCCTTGTGTTTCTGCAGTTGCCGGAACTGGATATAGCTCTGCAGTATCTATAAAGTTAACTCCTTGGTCCAAGGCAAAATCCATTTGTTCATGGCCTTCAGCTTCAGTATTTTGATTTCCCCAGGTCATGGTGCCTAAGCAAATTTCACTAACTTTAATATCAGTACTTGGTAGTGTGGTGTATTTCATTAATCGTTATTTAAAAGCTTAGATATTTCATCTAATTTTGGTGTAAGTACCACTTCAATTCGTCTGTTTTTTGCTTTTCCTTCTTTTGTGTCGTTAGAGGCAATAGGCGCATATTCGCCACGTCCAGCCGCTGTTAAACTTTCGGGGTTTATACGTGCGTTTTCACTTAATATTTGAACAATTGATGTAGCACGTTTGGTAGATAAATCCCAGTTGTTTTCTATTGGTCCACCACTTGAAAAAGGGTCATTATCTGTATGTCCTTCAATAAGTACTGCAATTTCTGGGTTGTCTGCTAATACAGAGCCTAGCTGTTCTATAGCGATACGTCCCTCGGATCCAATGGCCCAACTACCAGATTTAAAAAGTAATTTATTTTCCATGGACACATACACCTTTCCATTCCGCTGTTCAACAGTTAATCCCTTGCCTTCAAAAGCAGTTAATGCACTTGAAATGGCATTTTTCAAATCACGCATAGCTTGGTCTTTAGAAGCAATCAGTGCCTCTAACTCTGCAATTCGTTGAGACCGTTCTTGCATGTCAGCCTCTAGCTTTAAAAGCCGGTCATTTTCCGCAGCCAAGGCGAGTTCTTTTGCTTCTAACTGTGCTAGAAGCTCTCTGTTTTTCTGAACGTTATCAGCGATTTCCTTGGAACTGTTTTGTTCCAATGCGGAGTAGGATTCATCTAAGGCGTTGTATTTTTTCTGAAGTGCTGTCAGTTCTTGTTGCAGTGCATTTCGATCTGACAGTAAAGAATCATACTCTTTTTGTAACTGATCCAGTTGATTTTGTAAGTTATTTCTCTCGCTTATAACGGCTTCGTTTTGTGTACTTAAAGAATCATAATCGTTTTTTAGAGAGGTGTATTTATCGTCTAATTCTTTATAGATCTTTGAAGATACGCAAGAACTAGATACGGAAATAATGAATGATAAAATTAGAATTTTTTTAAGCATTGTATGTAATTTTTAATATTAATTTATTTTAATTCAACTAAAACCGGACAGTGGTCACTATGGACCGCTTCCGATAAAATAACGGCTCTTTTTAACTTTTCTTGTAAAGGTTGTGAAACTAATGTGTAATCCAACCGCCACCCTTTGTTATTTGCTCTAGAGTTTGCGCGATAACTCCACCAGCTATAGTTGTGAGGCTCTGAATTAAATTCACGAAATGCATCTACAAATCCATTCTCTAAAAACTGACTCATCCAAGCCCTTTCTTCAGGTAAAAATCCAGATATATTCTTGTTCCTCATAGGGTCATGAATATCAATGGCTTCGTGACAGATGTTGTAATCTCCACAAATAATAAGGTTTGGGACTTCTTTTTTTAGGATGTTTATATAGTCTTGAAATAAATCCATGTATTCAAGTTTGTGTTCTAGCCTTGCTAAGTTGGTTCCAGAAGGTAAGTACAGACTCATCACTGAGACTCCATCAAAATCTGCACGAATATTACGCCCTTCAAAATCCATCGATTCAATTCCAGTTCCAAAGACAACGTTAGTCGGTTCTGTTTTTGATAAAATAGCAACGCCGCTATAGCCTTTTTTTTGAGCACTGAACCAATAGTTGTAGTGGTATCCCGCATTTTTAAAAACACTTAAATCCAGTTGATCTTTCTGTGCTTTTATTTCTTGTAAACAAATCACGTCTGGATTGGCACTTTTCAGCCAATCAATAAACCCTTTTTTGAGCGCAGCCCTAATGCCGTTAACGTTATAAGAAATAATTTTCATCTATTGCGTCATTAATTTTAGCTAAAATAATTAATAGAGTACTTTTACCCTAAATATTTAGTCTTGTTTTAACGAAAAATATCAACAAAATATTTTTGTTTTTTTTCAGTTTAAGAGTCATAATGAAGTACTTTTTTATCTTTTTATTTCTTTTGTCATTCAGTTTGAGCTCATCTCAACAGTCTTCTTCACTGTACAAGCTTAAAACAGTGGTCGTTTCTGACACCATTCAGCTTGACTCCGTAAGTATTAATCCTTCCTCATTTTTTGTGACAAATTTAAAAAATGAGCGTATTCCGGCTTCATTATATTCTGTAGATTTTCAGAAATCTACTTTGACCTTCATACAAAACACCGCTCAGGATTCTATTCGAGTTCATTATTTAAGTTATCCCAGCTTTATTACAAAAACGTATCAAGAAATTGATGAAGCCGTCATTGTCAATAGAACAGGCAGCCTGCAGAAGCTTTACAGATTATCAGAGCCAAGTGAAACGCCCGCTATTTCTCCTTTTGATGGGTTAATGTCATCGGGAAGTATTTCTAGAGGCGTCACTATAGGAAACAACCAAAACTCGGTTCTTAACAGTGAACTTGACCTTCAGATTAGTGGAAAGTTAAACGATAAAGTAACCTTACGAGCGTCTATTCAAGATTCAAACATCCCATTGCAGGAAAGTGGGTATTCGCAACGTTTGGATGAGTTCGATCAGGTTTTTGTAGAAGTTTTTAGTGATAAATGGAGAATCAGAGCAGGTGATATTGATCTCAAAAACAAGAATTCTTACTATGCAGCATTTTCCAAGCGTGTACAAGGGTTGTCGTTATCTGCGAATTTTAAAAATGATAATTCTGAATACACCGCCTTTGCAGCCGGCGCCTTAGTTCGCGGTCAATTCACAACCAGTCAATTTGTTGCCCAAGAAGGCAATCAAGGGCCGTATAAGCTGGTAGGCCCCAACAATGAACTCTATATTTTGGTGGTTTCGGGAAGCGAGACTGTTTACGTTAATGGGGTTCCATTGCGCCGTGGTGCGACCGAGGATTACAGTATTGATTATAATGCAGGAGAAATTATTTTTAATGCGACTTACCCTATAACATCAGAAATGCGAATCACGGTTGATTACCAGTCGAGTGCTCGTAATTACTCGCGTTTTATTGGGTATGCAGGAAGTCAGTACAAAACTGAAAAATGGACCATTGGAGGCTCTGTTTACAACGAAAGTGATTTAAAAAACCAACCACTGCAGCAATCGCTTAGCTCAGATCAAGTATCAATTTTATCTGCAGCCGGTGATGACCAAACACTAATGACAGCGCCTTCGGCAAGTTTAGAGACTTATAATGAAAATAGAATTTTATATAAAAAAATATTGCTGAATGGCCTGGAAGTTTTTGAGTTTTCAAATAATCCCGAAGATGAACTTTACCTTGTTAACTTCACATCTGTAGGAGTTGAACAAGGCAATTATATGATTTCCAGTTCAAATGCAATATCTAATATTTATGAATATATAGCTCCCATAAATGGTGTAAAACAAGGAGGCTATGAACCAATTGTTCGGCTTGTTGCGCCTGTCAAGTTACAGTTAGCGGTGGTCAATGGTTCTTTTGTTCCTAATCAAAATACCTCCGTTAATTTTGAGTTTGCTGCCAGTAAAAATGATTTGAATTTATATTCATCATTAGAAGATCAAGATAATACTGGGGTTGCGACTCAATTGTCGATTGCGCATCAATTACTAAAGCCTTCTCAAATATGGAAGCTAAATTTGACTACAGACATTGATTATATCCATGAAAACTTTAGGAATCTTGAAGGCTTATATAATCCGGAATTTAATAGAGATTGGAATATTGAACAAACAACGAGCAACCAACTTATATCGAATCTTGGAGATCAAGTTTTTATTAAAACGGCGGCTCAACTAGCACATCCAGAAATCGGTCAATTTAACTATCGGTTTCAGAAGTTAAATTATAACGAAAACTATGAAGGCCAGCGGCATTTGGTTTTAGCAAAGCTAAAAATTGATCGGTTTCAGTTATTTTCAAACTCTAGTTTACTAGAAACAAATGCCCTAGTCTCTAAATCTCTTTTTTATAGATCAAATACCCACCTAAAATATAGTTATGACAAAGGGTGGGCAGGCGTTAAGTTCTCAACTGAGCACAACGAAAAAAAAGAACTGATATCAAATGTTTTAGACCCTGTGAGTCAAAAGTTTAAATCCTACGAAGTCTTTAAAGGGATAGGTGACTCCACAAAAGTGTTTGCAAAAATAGGATATATTCGTCGTGTTAATGACAGTTTAAAAGACAATCGTCTTACAAAGGTAAACGCTTCTAACACCTATTATTTGGACTCCAAATGGATTCAAACTAAAAGCACCCAACTTAGTTTATATGCCAATTACCGTGAATTTACAACAGAAAATAGCACGTCCCCATCACAAAAATCTATCAACTCCAGGCTTCAGTACAGTCAAAAGATAGCAAATAATCTGATTCATTGGAACACCCTTTTCGAAGCCAATGCAGGACGGTTGCCCCAGCAAGACTTTACTTACGTTGAAGTCGAGCCTGGACAAGGGAGCTTTGTATGGTTTGATTATAACGAAAATGGAATTCAGGAGTTAGAAGAATTTGAAATCGCGCAATTTCAAGATCAAGCTATCTATATACGCGTCTTGTTGCCTAATCAAGTTTATATTAGAACGCATCAAAATAAGTTGAGCCAATCGCTTACATTTAACCCCATTCAGTGGGCCAATTCTACCCAGTCTAAGAAGAAGTTTTGGTCTCACTTTTACAATCAAACCTCTTTTTTAATTGACAGAAAAGACAAAAACACCAACCAATCAATTCGCTTAAATCCATTTCATTCAAAAGTTGAAGATCAATTAGGTCTCCAGTCTAATTTTAGAAATCAATTATTCTTAAATAGAGGCAAACAGTGCTATACGGTTTCCTACAGTTATTTGGATTCAAAGGCTAGAAACGTACTTTCGTTTGGATATATTGAACTTGAATCGGCTAGTCACCAGTTAAATATTACACATAAAATCAAAAATCAATGGCTGCTTAATTTGCAAAGTAACCTTGATAAAATAAGCAGTGAAAGTGAGAGTTTTTCTTCAAAAAACTATCAACTATCCCAATCTCTTTTAAGTCCAAAAATCTCCTATTTGTTAGATGATAACAAACGATTCGATGTGTTTTATCAGCATCAGAAAAAGGATAATTCTATTGGTGATTTTGAACAATTAATACAAGAAAAATACGGATTTTCATTTGCGTTAACACAAAATCAGAAAGCGGCCATTACAGGAGAGTTTAATTATTTTTCCAATAAATTTTCTGGAAATCCAAACACAGCTGTCGCTTATCAAATGATGGAAGGTTTACAGCCTGGAACTAACTTCACGTGGTCTTTGGTTGCCCAGAAAAAAATCACCAAATATCTAGATTTGAATTTAAATTATTTCGGAAGAAAGAGTGAAACTAGTCGCACGATTCACACAGGAACGATTCAGATAAAAGCCTATTTTTAAATTATTTTTTTATTTGAGACACGGCTTTAATAACGCAACGAGAAGTGAGATCTAAATTGAGTTTCTATCCCGTTACTATTTAGGTAGCTTGCCACAAACCAATAGTCGCTTCCTGGTAATAGCTGTCCATTAAGTGTTCCGTCCCAATCATTTTGATTAGGTTTAAAATCTAATAGTAATTTACCAAAACGATCGAAAATTCGAATCTTAGCTAAGGGGTTATCTTTTAGACATTTGATATTCCATCGGTCGTTAAATGAATCTCCATTTGGTGTAAAGAATTTTGGATATTCCATTATCATAATCGTTGACTCAGGCATAGTACTGCACCCAAAAAGGTCTCTGACAGCAACGGTGTGTTCATCACAACCAGTTACGTATTCAAAAATAGCTTCTTGCTGCCAAGGCCCTCCATCTAATTGATATTCGTAGCTGCCACTGCCGCCTGTAGCTAGTACTGAAATAACTTGATTAGAGTCAAAATCTTCGGATAGGTTAGTGGCGCTAACGGTTAGTGTGCTTATTGGATCTACAATAATTGTCATTGCAGTCGTGCCTGCACATTGACCTGGGTCCGAAGAAAAGGTATAGGTTGTGGTTTGTAAATTGTTCGAGGATGGAAACCATGTTCCAGTAATTCCATTAGTGGATATTTGTGGTAAAGGAGTGATGGTGCTTCCAATACAAATAGGACCTACTTGTGTAAATTCTGGTACTGTTTGGGTTAGAACTGTAATGGTCATTGTAACTGGAAGTACACATGATAATCCAGCATTAGGGGTAAACGTATATTCCGTAGTGGTAGTGTTATCGATAGCAGGCGACCAAGTTCCGGTAATACTATTGTTTGAAGTGGTTGATAAATTTAATAATGTATCACCAACACATATAGTATCTACTTGTGTAAAAGTAGGGGTGATTACAGGAATGACAGTAATGGCCATTGAGGCTTCGCTCGCACATTGTCCTGGGTCTGGACTGAAGGTGTATAATGTAGAGGTGGTGTTATCGATAGCAGGCGACCAAGTTCCCGTAATACCTTCGATAGAAGTTAATGGTAACGCGAATGCATCTCCTTCACATATGGGATCTAATTGATCAAAAGTAGAGGTGCTATTAGGGAGCACTGTGATTATTGTATTTGTTGTGTTTGCACACTGATCGAAGTTTGGTGTAAATAGATAGGTCGTAGTCTGCGTATTATCTAATGCTGGGGACCAAGTTCCTGTCACCCCATTTATAGACGTGCTTGGTAAGGCATTCAAGCTATCACCGTTACATATAGAACCAATAAGATCAAAAAGGGGATCAGCTTTTTGATTAATCGTAATTGTTAGGTTTGAGGGAATAGCACATTGATCAGGACCTGGAGTAAACGTATAGTTTGTGGTTAGAGTATTGTCCAGCGCTGGTGTCCAAGTCCCTGTAATTCCTTCATTGGAAGTTGTAGGTAAATCATTGAGTGTTTCACCCTCACAAACCGGGTCTATCGCAGTAAATCCCGGCGTAATTACAGGCTCTACAACGACTGTCATAGTTGCTTCATCAGCACACTGTCCAGCATCTGTAGTGAACGTATATTCTGTGGTTAACGCATTGTTAATAGCAGGTGACCAATTTCCAGTAATACCTTCGATAGAAGTTAATGGCAACGCGAATGCATCTCCTTCACATATGGGATCTAATTGATTAAAACTCGTAGAAATACTTGGGAGGACATTAACTGTTAGCGTTGTTATAGCATAACAATTACTGGTTGCGTTTTCAAGTCGAACAAACAACAGTTCCGAGTAGGGACTAGTATTGATAAATGAGGTGCTTACTGGATTTGAGCCGTCTAAGGCATTAGTGGGACTCAAGTGAAATGAAATAGTAACATCAGTTTGTCCATTTAGAATTTCACTTTCTTTAGTACTTAAATCAAACAAAGCCAATCCATCGTTACTTAAAGTTCCATCAGTATCAATATCACAAAGGTCATAAGGCGTAGTTACGGTTGGTAGTGGAGCTAGATTAACGGTAGCACTAACCGAGGTTCGTGTTCCGTTTGAACAGCCGTTGTTAGAAGGGTACACCCAAAAGATAGTGTCCTCAGTTAATACCGGGTTAAAAGAAGTTCCAGTTCCTAAAAGAGTTCCTCCGGTTTGACTATCCCACCATTCAATGTCATCTGTATTGGAAGTCGCTTGCAAGTTTGCGGCTTCATTACTACAGCTTACAGATGGACTAGTTGATAAGATTTGTGGAGGGTTAAATATTGTGTTTGCAGAAATATTTAAGACGGGGTCGCCAGGCATTCCTCCATATTCTACTACAAACCCTGTTGCTTCGTATGGGCCTTGCCCTGAAGTTGAATTAGGTAAATCATTCCAAGACCCTGGTGGTCCTATACTTGGATCTGTAATATGGGCAAAGTCTTCGTTATTAGAGTTATTAGGCTCATTGTTGTTCCAGTTTTCGAACATTCCTGCAGGAGCTGACCCACCGAGCCCTCCATTCCAGAATGTGGTGCCAGCCTCTGGGCCAGTAACCCATTTCCATACGCCTTCTGATTCTGCATCACTTCCTCCAATCCAGCCAGTTCCCAACGATAATTCTCCAGCAATTTGTGATTCAGCAGCATCAGTAATTGTTACCAAATAGCCTTGCATACCATAATAATTCATCAAATCAGCAGTCGCTCTGGCTGCAGTCCATGTTATCGCTTGAGAAGGAATAAATTCATAATAATGACCATTAGGCAAATAATTTGCTTCGCCTATTGTTAATGAGAACGTTTTTGCGGATACATTTATATTACTGCTAATAAAAACAACATCATAAACTGCAGCAACAATATCCAGATAACTAATTGAGCTTCCACCAGATGGGGACAGTATTAATTTTGCTTCAGACGGATTCCAATTAGCTATAATATTTGGATGAGTTCCTGTAAGAATTAGTTGGTCTTCTCCTACCACATATCCAGTAGAAATTTGAATATAAAAACCAGAAGTGTTGGTGCTATCAGGGTCAGTAATGTCAAATGATGAAACAATATTTTGTTGACTCTGTGGGCAATATATTTGATTACCAGTAGCAGTTACTGTTGGGGCCACTGATTGACTAAAAGACGCAAAACTATTCAGTAACAGTATTACGCTTAATATTCGTCTTATATTAGTTTTCAAATTGGTTTAGTTTTTAAATTGGTTTAGTTTTCAAATTGGTTTAGTTTTCAAATTGGTTTAGTTTATCTGTTTTAGCCAGTGTTTCATGGCGACTTCATTTTCTATGATTGTTTTTAAGGTTACTATTTTGACGCGTTCCTGTTTCATGGTGTCTCTGTGTCTTATGGTGACGCATTCATCTTCAAGAGTGTCATGGTCCACAGTAATACAAAAAGGTGTTCCCAAGGCGTCTTGGCGGCGGTAGCGTCTTCCAACAGCATCTTTTTCGTCATACACCACATTGAAATCCCACTTTAGGTCATTTAAAATAGCTTTCGCAACTTCAGGAAGACCATCCTTTTTCACTAAAGGTAATATGGCAGCTTTTGTTGGCGCTAGGACCGCAGGTAATTTTAAAACCGTTCTCGTCGTGTCATTCTCTAAAGTTTCTTCGGTTAAGGCGTTTGAAAAAACAGCTAAAAACATACGATCCAATCCGATAGAGGTTTCTAGAACGTATGGCGTATAATTTTTATTTTCTTCATGATCAAAATATTGAAGTTTTTTACCAGAATGGGTTTGGTGCTGATTCAAATCAAAGTCTGTTCTGGAGTGGATGCCTTCCAGTTCTTTAAAGCCAAATGGAAACTTAAATTCTATATCCGCTGCTGCATCTGCATAATGAGCAAGCTTATCATGGTCATGAAAACGGTAGTTTTCAGCGCCCATTCCCAATGATAAATGCCATTTCATTCGCGCTTCTTTCCAATGCTCATACCATTTTGCTTGAGTGCCAGGTTTGATAAAAAACTGCAATTCCATCTGTTCAAATTCACGCATCCTAAAAATAAACTGACGCGCTACAATTTCATTTCTAAAGGCTTTTCCAGTCTGTGCAATCCCAAAAGGGATTTTCATACGGCCTGTTTTTTGGACATTCAAAAAGTTCACAAAAATTCCTTGTGCTGTTTCAGGACGTAAATATAAATCCATAGCAGTTTCTGCATTTGCTCCCAATTTGGTGCCAAACATCAGGTTGAATTGCTTTACATCGGTCCAGTTTTTACTTCCCGTTAAAGGGTCTGATATTTCAAGCTCTAGAATAAGCGCTTTTACATCTGCTAAGTCTTCGTTTTCTAACGATTGCCCCATTCGTGATAAAATAGCCTTAATCTTATCTTGATAGGCTACGACGCGTCCATTGGTGCTAATGAATTCACTTTTGTCAAAACTGTCGCCAAAGCGTTTTTCTGCTTTTTTTATTTCTTTTTCAATCTTTCCTTCAATCTTAGCACAATAGTCTTCAATTAAAACATCCGCTCTGTAGCGTTTTTTTGAATCTTTATTATCAATTAAAGGGTCATTAAAGGCATCGACATGACCAGAAGCTTTCCAAGTGGTTGGGTGCATAAAAATGGCAGCATCTAACCCCACGATATTATCGTTCATTTGAACCATGGCTTTCCACCAGTATTCACGAATGTTTTTCTTTAACTCGACTCCGTTTTGTGCATAGTCGTATACAGCGCTTAAGCCATCATAAATTTCACTGCTTTGAAATACAAATCCGTATTCTTTAGCATGGGATATTACCTTTTTAAAAGTATCTGGTTGGTTTGTCATAATACAAAAATAAAAAACCTTGTGAATTATGAGTTAAACTTGCTTATAAATGTGAAATTTAATTTTAGTTTTATGAATCCCTTAATCCGTTTTATATGTTCTTTCCCTTGATTAATCTTTTTTTTCCAAAAACATGCCATGCCTGTAGTCTAATTTTAGCGGACCATGAAACCCAAATTTGTGTTATATGCCGGCATGAGTTGCCGTTAACTAACTACCATTATGATGATCCTGAAGCTATTAAGAAGATTTTTTACGGCCGGATTCAACTAGAAGCTGCAACTGCCTTGTTTTATTTTTATAAGGGCGGTAAGATTCAACAACTATTACATCAATTAAAGTATAAAGGCCAACAAAAGCTTGGTGTTTTTTTTGGTAAATGGTTAGGAGCTGAATTAATCGAATCTAAGTTTTTTAACGACATAGACATTGTCATTCCGGTCCCTCTACATCCCCACAAGCTGAAAAAACGAGGATATAATCAAGTGGCGTCTTTTGCCCAATATTTAGCACTAAGTTTGAATGCCAAATACGAGGATTCAGTCTTAGTGAAGTCTGTTTACACACAAACGCAGGTATTTCAGTCACGGGAAGAGCGTTTCCAATCGGTCTCGAATAGTTTTACTGCTATCAATCTTGAGAAAATTAACCATTTGCATGTACTGCTTGTCGACGACGTTATTACTACCGGCGCCACTATAGAAGCCTGTGTTTTAGCTTTAAATAAGGCCGAAAATATGCGTTTAAGTTTAGCAACTATAGCAATTACGCATTCCATTTTTCGTTAGTACTAAAATATATTGTTACTTTGCATAAAATGGAGTTTTAATGGGTAAGAAGATAGCTAACTTAGGGTTTTTGGTTGTAGTCAGTATGATTTTATTACACTGCGCCAATAGGGGCACCACTACGGGGGGAGACAAAGACGAAACTCCTCCAGTTATTGTGAAGTCCACCCCAGAAAATTTCTCTATAAATTTTCATGCCCAAGAAATTGAAATTGAATTCGATGAATATGTGAAGCTGAAAAATCTTCAAAAGCAGCTCATTATATCACCTCCAATGAAAATTGAGCCAGAAATTACACCTGTTGGAACCGCAAGTAAAGTGATTACTATTAAAATATTTGATACCCTCCAACCCAACACCACTTATGCGTTTAACTTTGGAGAAAGTATAGCCGATAATAACGAGGGTAATTTGTTTCCATATTATAAGTACGTGTTTTCTACTGGAAATTATATTGACTCACTTTCAGTTACCGGAATCGTCACGGATGCTTTAAGCAAAGAGGTAGACGAGCGCGTTGCTGTTATGTTGTACGAAGTAGACTCCTCTTTTTACGATTCTATTGTGTATAAACAAAAGCCTAAATATGTAGCGGTCACCGATAGTAGCTCAGGGTTTAGTCTTGAAAACATAAAAAAGGGATCCTATTTATTATCTGCTCTTAAGGAAGAGAACCCCAATTATACATACCAACAAAAAACAGACAAATTCGCCTACAGAAAGCAATTTATTACAGTCCCTTCCGACACGGCTTACGTATTAAAACTGTTTAAAGAGTCTATTGATTATAGTTATAAGCGCGCAAGACAGGCCTCTCAAAACAAAATCGCTTTTGGATACGAGGGAGATGGAGAATCGATGCTTATTAAGATACTTTCTGACGTGCCTGATGATTTTTCATCAGTGATTACTAAAGAAATAGAAAAAGATACTTTGAACTATTGGTATCGCCCTAAATTAGAAGTTGATTCTTTAATTTTTGAAGTTATTCGTGGGCAATCTATTGATACAGCTGTTGTGAGAATTAAAGATTTTAAATCGGATTCTTTGGTGTTTAAGCCCCTTTCTTCTAATTTAAAGCTACAAGACTCCTATATAATAAGTGCCTCGACCCCTTTAGAATATGTCGATGAATCAAAAGTGCGGGTGATGAACAAAGATTCTGTTTTTGTTAAGGCAACGATGGTCTTGGATCCGACGACAAATAGCGTAGTGTTAGAGTTTGATAAAACCGAAAAAAACAGTTATGAAATTCAGTTATTACCAACTGCTTTAACCGATTTTTATGGCGTAGCAAACGACACTTTAAATTACAGAGCTTCTACCAAGCTTCAGTCTGACTATGGAGATGTAAGGATTAGTATCAGTAATGGTGTTTATCCTCTGATTGTTCAAATAATAAATGATAAAGGATTGGTTATTGAATCCGCTGTAGCACTGAATGCTTCGCCAGTTGACTTCCAAAGTGTGACTCCGGGCGTTTATTTCTTAAGAGCTGTTTTTGATACCAATAAAAACGGGAGTTATGATAGTGGAAGTTATTTAAGTAAAATACAGCCAGAGCGCGTTAGTTACGCTTCAACACCTATTGAAGTACGTGCGGGTTGGGATACCATAGAAGAGTTTGTGTTAGCAGACTAAGACTTTACACTCGCTTTAATTAATTCCCGATTCATTCGCGCAATAGTTTCTAATGAAATTCCTTTAGGACATTCAACTTCGCAAGCGCCTGTATTGGTACAGTTTCCAAAGCCTTCTAAATCCATTTGAGCTACCATGTTTTGTACACGGTCTGTAGCTTCAATTTGACCTTGTGGTAATAATGCATATTGCGATACTTTAGCGCCTACAAAAAGCATTGCAGAGGAGTTTTTACAGCTGGCAACGCAAGCACCACATCCAATACAAGTAGCGGCATCCATGGCCTCATCTGCATCGTGTTTTGAGATGGGAATAGAATTTCCATCTTGTGTGTTTCCAGAGGTATTTACAGATATAAAACCTCCAGCATGCTGGATTCTATCAAAAGCAGATCGGTCGACTACTAAATCTTTAATAACAGGAAATGCATCTGCTCTAAAAGGCTCAATAAAAATAGTATCACCATCTTTAAACTTACGCATGTGTAGTTGGCAGGTTGTTACTCGACGGTCAGGTCCATGAGCTTCTCCATTAATGTATAGTGAGCATGATCCACAGATGCCTTCTCTACAATCATGATCAAAAGCGACAGGAGTATCCCCATTGGTTATGAGTTGTCTGTTAAGGATGTCTAACATTTCAAGAAATGACATGTCTGGAGAGATATCTTGAATTGGATATTCTACAATTTTTCCTTTAGCCTTGGCGTTTTCTTGTCGCCATATTTGTAATGTTAAATTCATAGCAGTGCTTATTTGTAGGATCGTTCTTTAACTTCAATGTTTTCGTAAACTAATTCTTCTTTATGCAATTCAGCATCTTTAGGAGCGCCTTTGTATTCCCATGCCGATACAAATTGAAACTCTTTTCTTCGCTGGGCTTCCCCTTCCGCTGTTTGGTATTCTTCTCTAAAGTGACCGCCAGCAGATTCTTCACGTACCAATGCGTCTTTTGCAAACAGCTCTCCCAATTCAAGGAAGTCAGCCACACGGCCTGCCTTTGCAAGTTCTTCATTAAATTCATTGGCCGCTCCAGGCACTCGAACGTCTTTATAAAATTCATCACGAAGCGCAGAGATTTCTTCTATTGCTTCTTTTAATTCTGTTTCGTTACGAGCCATACCACATTTATTCCACATAATTTTACCAAGACGTTTGTGGAAATAATCCACAGGCTTGGTTCCCTTATTATTGATAAAGTGATCAATTTCTGACTTTACTTTCGCCTCTGCTTCTTCAAACTCTACGGAGTCCGTGGAAATAGGTCCAGTTCTAATATCTTTAGACAGGTAATTTCCAATAGTATATGGTAATACAAAATAGCCATCGGCTAAACCTTGCATCAAGGCAGAAGCCCCTAAACGGTTTGCTCCGTGCTCAGAGAAGTTAGCTTCTCCAATGGCATACAAACCAGGAATCGTTGTTTGTAAGTTATAGTCAACCCAAATGCCTCCCATAGTATAGTGAACCGCTGGATAAATCATCATAGGAGTTTCATATGGGTTTTCATCCACAATTTTCTCATACATCTGGAATAAGTTGCCGTATTTACTTTTAACAATTTCTTTTCCTAGGGTTTGAATGAGCGCTTCATCCTCTTCGTTCAGTCCTTTGACATGCGCTTTTTCTTTTCCGTATCTAATAATGGCAGCTGCAAAGTCTAAAAAGACCGCTTCGCCTGTTTTATTCACGCCAAAACCAGCATCACATCGTTCCTTAGCGGCTCTTGAAGCAACATCTCTAGGAACTAAGTTTCCGAAAGCAGGATACCGTCTTTCTAAGAAATAATCACGTTTATCTTCTGCAAGATCCGTTGGCTTTAATTCTCTATTTTGTATTGCTTTGGCATCTTCTAAGTTTTTAGGCACCCATATACGGCCGTCATTCCTTAAGGATTCTGACATCAGGGTTAGCTTCGATTGATGATCACCTGAAACAGGAATACATGTAGGGTGAATTTGTGTATAACAAGGATTTGCAAAGTAAGCACCACGTTTGTGGGCTTTCCAAGCAGCAGTGACGTTACTTCCCATTGCATTAGTCGATAAGTAAAATACATTTCCATAGCCACCAGAACCTAAAACAACAGCGTGTGCTGAGTGACGTTCGATTTCGCCAGTAACTAAGTTACGTGCTATAATTCCACGCGCTTTTCCATCCACAACAACCACATCAAGCATTTCGTGACGGTTGTACATTTTAATTTTCCCACGACCAATTTGTCGGTTCATAGCAGAGTAAGCACCTAACAAGAGTTGCTGGCCCGTTTGTCCTTTGGCGTAAAAAGTTCTTGAAACCAAAACCCCACCAAATGAACGGTTGTCCAATAGACCCCCATAATCTCTAGCAAAAGGAACGCCTTGCGCCACACATTGGTCAATGATATTGGTGGATACTTCGGCCAAACGATGCACATTAGCCTCTCTTGAACGGTAGTCGCCTCCTTTAACCGTGTCGTAAAACAATCGGTAGGTAGAGTCTCCATCTCCTTGGTAATTTTTAGCGGCATTGATGCCTCCTTGTGCTGCAATTGAGTGCGCACGTCGCGGAGAATCCTGGAAACAAAACGCTTTTACGTTATAGCCAAGCTCTGCAAGTGTAGCTGCTGCGGAGCCTCCAGCCAAACCAGTTCCCACAACAATGACGTCTAACAGACGTTTGTTGGCAGGGTTTACAAGGTCAATAGTATTTTTGTGATTAGTCCATTTATCTGCTAATGGACCTTTTGGTATTTTTGAATCTAAAGCCATAATCCTATGTTTTAGTGTGAATTATTAAAAAAGTGGAAAAGGGCAATTACGATAAAACCTAATGGAATTAGGATCGCATATGCTTTACCAAATCCTTTTAATGATTTGGTGTATTTGTTGTTCGCTCCAACAGATTGGAATGCGGAGTTGAATCCGTGTAGTAGGTGCAAGGCTAAAAACACAAAACCAACACAATACAAAGCCACGCGCCAAAGCGGTACAAATTTATGCTGAAGTTCTTCAAAATAGCGGTAGCCAGATCCATCCTCTAAAAGACCAGAAGAATCTCCAACCACATATTTTATGTTTAATTCAGGAATCCAGAAGTCGATAAAATGAATCACTAGAAATACTAGAATAAATCCTCCGCTATAAATCATGTTTCTACTCATCCAAGTAGAGTTGGCGTTTCCGTTGTTTTTAGCATAGCTCACTGAACGAGACGATTTGTTCTTAAGTTCCAAAACAAACCCCATTCCAAAGTGAAAAATAACACCAAAAATAAGTACGGGTTGCAATACAAACTGCACCAACGGATTTGTTCCCATGAAATGAGACACTTCGTTGAATGTGTCTGGGTTTAAAACAGATAGAATGTTGATTGCAAAATGTTGTAAAATGAAAAACATGAGGAAAAATGCAGAGAGCGCCATGGCTATCTTTCTTCCAATTGATGACTTTAAAATTCCACTCATTATTATTATTTTTTTTAACTACACAAAGGTACTTCACGACAAGGTTTTAGACAATAACAATAAGGATAATTTTATTATTTAGAATTATTTTAAATAAGCGGAATAACTCAAAGAAATTTAATTGTTTTTATCCTTTAATGTGTTCTAAAATTTTTAAATTTGAAATAAACAAGATTCATTATGAAATACCTTCCGATTAGTCCTGAATTATTTAAAAAAAACCGATTAAAGCTGTCACAACAGATGGTGTCAAATTCTATTGCTATATTTAATTCAAATGACGTGTTTTCTACTGGTGCGGATAGTACGCTTCCATTTGAACAACACAGAAACATTTTTTACTTAAGTGGAGTAGATCAGGAGGAGAGTATTTTGCTTATTTTTCCAGAGGCTAAGGATGAATCACAGCGTGAAATATTATTTGTAAAAGAGACCAACGATCATATTGCTATTTGGGAAGGCGCCAAGCTTAGTAAGTCACAAGCAATTGCCTCGTCCGGAATCAAGACGGTGTATTGGTTAGAAGAATTTGAGTCTATTTTCTCAAAATTAATGGAAGATTCTACTCGTTTTTACTACAATAATAATGAGCATTACCGTCAAGCAGTAGAGATGGAGACACGCGAAGATCGTTTTCTGAAAATGATAAAATCTTCGTACTCAGCTCACGAATTGCTCCCTGTTTTTCCAATTATGGAAGCCCTTCGAGGGGTCAAAGAGCCGGAAGAAATAGCGCTCATTAAAACGGCTTGTGATATCACTGAAAAAGGCTTTAGAAGAATTTTAGAATTTGTCAAGCCTGGTATTATGGAGTATGAAATTGAAGCAGAATACATGCATGAGTTTCTGAAAAATCGTTCGAAAGGATTTGCTTATACACCCATTATAGGCTCTGGGTATAATGCCTGTGTTTTACATTATATAGAAAACAATCAAACATGTATTGATGGTGATCTGCTGCTTATGGATGTAGCTGCTGAGTATGCAAATTACTCAAGCGACATGACGCGAACAATCCCGGTTAATGGACGGTTTACGGCACGCCAAAAAGCGATATATCAAGCAGTGTTAAACGTCAAAAATCAAGCAACTAAATTACTTGTTCCAGGAACTATGTGGGATGCCTACCACGTTGAGGTTGGGAAACTGATGACTTCTGAACTTTTAGGGTTGGGTTTGATTGATAAAGCAGACGTGCAAAACGAAGATCCAAAGTGGCCTGCGTATAAAAAGTATTTCATGCACGGGACCTCTCACCACATGGGTTTAGACACCCATGATTTTGGTGCTCTAAAATCGCCTATGCAAGCCAATATGGTTTTTACTGTTGAACCAGGGATTTATATACCTAAAGAAAATATGGGCATTAGACTTGAAGACGATGTAGTAATTCAATCTAAAGGGAGTCCTTTAAATTTAATGAAAAATATTCCTATTGAAATTGATGAAATAGAAGCATTAATGAATTCTAATTAAGAGACTTTTAAACCCTAATTAGTTGTTGAGGCTGCTGTAATGGTTTGCATATTTTCTATAGAATAAACAGAGCTAACCGCATTTACGGTTTTGGTAATACTTGCAGGGTTTACTTTAGCAACATCGTATTCAACTGATGCGTGTTCATTTTTGAAATCTACAATAGCAGATTTCATGCCATCCATTTTTGCTAGTTTTTTCTCTATGGTTTTAGCACAGCCCATTTCACAAGTCATCCCTTTAATGTTAAACTCCGCTTTTGAATAGATGGCATTAGGGTCTAGTTTCTGGTTGGTTTTTTCGGAAGCTATTTTAATGGTTTTAATCTCTGCTTTCCTATCAGTCTTACAAGAAGAAAATGTAATTAAAATAAATGTGATGCTTAGAATGTTCTTTAAATACTTCATGAGACTATTTTTTTTGAATTAAACAAATGTAAAGATATTTCGTTGTTTATCTAATTTATTGTCCAATTTTGTAACCGATAATTATTCAGAATGAATACAGAACAAAAAAAATGGTTTTTTCTTTTTATACTTGCGATTACTTGGGGCAGTTCTTTTATTTTAATCAAAAAAGGACTTCAGGGTCTTTCGCCTTTGCAGTTAGGGAGTTTGCGAACGGTTATATCCGCGTTATTTATTTTTACAATAGGGTTTAAGTCTCTTAAAACGATTCAGAGCCATCAATGGAAGTGGATTGTAATTACAGGCTTTTTAGGCACCTTTTCCCCGTCCTTTTTATTTGCATTTGCTGAAACTGAAGTTGACAGCGGGGTCGTTTCTATTTTAAATTCGTTAGTGCCCTTAAATACGATTTTGATAGGCCTAGCGGTTTTTAAGATTACTTCCACTAAAACTCAAGTTTTTGGAGTAATACTCGGGTTTATAGGCGCCTCAATGCTTATTTTTAACAGTATGGAGCTTCATCCAGATCAAAATTACCTTTATGCGGGCTTTGTGGTTTTAGCAACTGTTATGTATGCCAGTAGTGTAAATATCATAAAGCGTTATCTTCAAGATGTAAAGCCCATTGCGATAGCAACAGGGAACTTTGTGGCGATAGTAATACCAGCTGTTTTAGCCTTAAGTTTTTCTAACTTTTTTACAACTCAAACTTTTGAGAACGCCGCGATTTACAGGTTAATTGGCTGTGTCGCTATTCTATCATTATTTGGAACAGTGATGGCTAAAATCATATTTAACACACTGATTCAAATTTCCAGTCCTGTATTTGCATCATCGGTCACCTACTTAATGCCTGTTGTGGCTCTTTTATGGGGTCTGTTAGATGGCGAGGTTTTTGGTTTAAACCAAGGGCTTGCGTCTTTACTTATTGTGTCAGGCATTTACTTAGCTAACAAAAAAGCATAAAAAAAGCCTAAGATTTACTTAGGCCTTTTTAATAGTATGAGAGATTTTGTTAATTAAAATCGTCTGTAGAGACGCCTTCATTAATCGTAATCTCAGTTGCAGACAGTCCGATTACTTGTGGACCTGCTGTGATTTTCTGTCCGAATGGAAATAAGACACCATTTACTTCTCTATAGTCGGATAGATCCTGAACTGAAGTCACCTTTTGACCTTGTGCTTCTTCTGTTTTTTCAGTTCTTACCAAAAGTCCAGTAGTAGCATCATAGTAACGGAAAGAATCCTCTTTCACCTTTATTTTATAAACATCCACCCCTTCAATAGCTATTAAGCTAACCAAGTTAATTGTGCTGGCGTCTAGATATGTTTCTGGGAATAAACCTTTTTCTTCCGCCTTTTCAGAGAGCTCAGTTTCTGACATCGGATTTTTCATTCCTTGCTGTTCTGCATAGCCTTCAGATCCGTTAAACTTTTGCTTCATAACGGTTCCCATACCTGCGATAGACATCTCCATAGATGACATGTTTGGTGACATCGTTTTCATTACCGCTGTTGGTTTAAAGGGCATTCCTTCAATAGTAACATTAGCTGATGTCATTACAGAAGTGACTGCATTTACAGCCTCTAGCCCACCAATAGCTTTGATGTATCCTTCAATAACTGTTGCTGCTGTTACCCCAGAAGGGATTGGTTTTGAAAACACTGGTTTTTCAACACTATTCGCATCTTTATCAAAGAATTTTATTGGTAATTTCTTCCCGTTCCATTCAATTTTCTCTAAGTTTTCGACAACGTCCGAACCCTTGCCAACAAGAACAATACGAACATTTTCGTCGCTAAAGTACTTGATGGCTACTCGTTGCACGTCTTCTATTGTTACAGCATCTATGTTTGCGATGTAATTTTTGTAAAAATCTTCAGGAAGTTTATTTGTTTTGATTGACAAAGCACGTCTTGCAGCTACTGTTTTGTCTTCAGACTGAAGAATAAAATTTCCTAAAAATTTAGCCTTAGCATTCACTAATAAATCAATGTCTACAGGTTCAGCCTTGATGCGTTTTATTTCCTTTAATATTTCAACAACAGCACTGTCAGTTACAGTATTACGAACTTTTGTTGTAACTCCAAATGAGGAATTATACCAGCGAGCAGTCCCTAAACTTGACCTAACTCCATACGTATAGCCATTCTTTTCTCTCAAGTTCATATTTAGGTAAGACCCAAATGCGCCACCAAGAATATAGTTTGCAACAAGACTCGCGTGGTAATCTTTATCTGTCATTTTTAAAGAAGAAACACCCATAACTGCAAGTTCTGTTTGAACGGCATTTGGAACATCAACAAAATTGATTTCTGTTGTTGATACGTCCTCAAAAGCGGGGTATTCAGGAATAGCAACAGCGCCTGATTCCCAATTGTTCATGTATTTTTTTAATAGCGTCTTTACTTCTTTGACGGTAATATCACCAGTAAACAGCATATAACCATTTGAAGGTTTGAAACGTTCGTTGTAAAATTGTTTTACATCTTCAAGAGTAACATTATTAACCGTTTCTTCAGTTACAATTTCACCTGCTGCATGGTTTTTTCCGTAAAAAACGGCGCCTTTAACATTGCCAGCAATGGCTGCTGCACTGTTTTCACCAGACTTGATTCCTTCAATAAGCTGTTCTTTTTCAAAGTCTAATTCTTCCTGAGTAAACTTAGTTTGAAAAGCTGCTTCAGCAAAGAGTGAAAACACATTTTCCTGATACTTTGCCAAGCAATATCCAAATCCTCCGTTTGGAGTAACGCTTACGGATGCTCCTAGAAAATCGACTTTTTCAGCAAACTCATCTTTAGTGCTTTGTTGTGTTTCTTTCCCTAACAAAGCGCCAGTTAATGATTGTACGCCCGCTTTGTCTCCTTCAAATGCTGGAGGGTTGTTAAGATTAAGACTCCAGCTAACAACTGGGAACTTTGTGTCTGTAGCTACCAAAATGGTTAGCCCATTTTTTAATTTAAATTCCTTGGCTTCTCTCAAGTTAACTTCAGGAGTAGGACCCGATGATGGAATTTTTGTTCGATCAATTTGCGCTGTTGCAGATAATCCAATTAAGACTGCAATCAATGTATGTATAATGTGTTTTTTCATAACTATTGTAAATGTTTATTGTTTTGAATCCTCTTTTGCAGGGTCAGTACCTGATAAATATTTAATCTCAACACGTTGATTAGGATTTAAGTAGGTGCTTGCAACACGCTTTATGTCTTCTTTAGTGATTGTTCTGTAAATATCTAATTGTTTGTTGATTCTATTTGCATTTCCTTGTAACAGATAGTAGGTAGCTAATGAAGAAGCAATTCCTTCAACACTTGAGTTGGCTTGAACAAAAGAAGTTTCAAACTGGTTTTGAAGTTTTTGGTATTCTTTGTCAGAAATCAGATCTGTTTGTAGCTTCTTAATCTCTTCGTCCATTGTCGCTTTTAACATATCCCAGTCAGGCTCTCCTTTAATGAGTGCTCCCATAGTGTAGGTGCCGTAGTCTTGGTTTGCCTGGTTAAAGGCCAATACTTGCACAGCTACTTTGTCTTTGTCAACCATGCGTTTGTACATTCTTGAACTGTTACCTCCAGTTAAGATTGAAGAAATATAGTCTAAAGTGTAAGCGTCTTTTTCTATCGACTTTGGAGTAATATATGAGAAAATATAAGCTGGAATTTGAATGTTAGTATCATATTCTGTAGCATATCGTGTTTCTTCTATTGCTGGCTCTGTGATTTCTAATTTTACATTTGATTTTGCATTATTCTCTATTGTACCAAAATAATCCATTATTAAGGCTTTAGTTTCAGCAATGTCAATATCACCTGCCACTACAAGGACTGCGTTGTTAGGGTTGTAATACTGTTGATTGAAACTAATAAATTCATCAAGTTGAGCAGCATCCAAATCATCCATAGATCCAATTACTGAACGTCCATATGGATGCACTTTAAAGAGATGATTGTCTACGCCTGTTCTATAAATAATTTTACCATATGGAGCATTGTCAATACGTTGACGTTTTTCTTCTTTTACGACTTCATTTTGTGTGTCAACACCTATTTTTTCTATTTTAGGGTGAAGCATTCGTTCACTTTCCATCCATAATCCTATTTCTAATTTATTTGATGGAAAAGTCTCGTAATAGTAAGTACGGTCTTGTGTTGTGTTGGCATTGTTGCTCCCGCCATTAGCAGAAACGATATCAAACCATTTTCCTCTTTCGATGTTTTCAGTACCTTCGAAAAGAAGGTGTTCAAAAAAGTGAGCAAATCCGGTTCTACCTTCAATTTCGTCTTTGGCACCAATTTGGTACATAACACCAACTGTAACAACAGGTGCTGCATTTTCTTTGTGTAAGACAACGTGTAGACCGTTGCTTAAATCGTACTCTTCAAATTTAACTTCTTGTGCGGAGATTGTTGAGGTTACTCCAAGCAAAGCAGCTAATAAACATAAGCATTTTTTCATGAGTTAATTTTTAATTTATAATTTATAAGTTAGACGTATAATCTGTGAATTTGTTACAGAATTTTTTCAAAAAAAATATTTATTGTTAAACCCTTTGTTTGATATTAAAAAAAAACCTAAACTTTATTAATTTAGGTTTTTAATTATGTGTTGGTTCTTCAGGTTTAGAAAACTTTAAATTCAGTTCTTCTGTTTTCTTTGTGCTTTAAGTTAGAACACTTTTTTGAATCATCACAACCATTTAATAATTTACTTTCTCCGTAACCAACTGCAATTAAACGTTCGGAGTTAGCTCCTTTATTTATTAAATAATCAACGACGACTTTTGCTCTACGCTCAGATAATTTTAAATTTGA
>Ga0209199_1000332_pt1 | contig 70406 bp, 78 predicted proteins | sample COGITO_mtgs_1105_7_FD_184805 | JGI IMG/M metagenome (GOLD analysis project Ga0209199, IMG submission 184805) | Pelagic marine microbial communities from North Sea - COGITO_mtgs_110523 (SPAdes) (version 2) | ecosystem: Environmental > Aquatic > Marine > Epipelagic ... | reverse complement strand
CGGTTGCAGCAATAGTGGCGTCTCCAGAGAGGGCTACTGATTCAAAGTCTGTTCCGTCAGCGAGTAAGAAGTTTCCAGCTGTTGCGGTAGCGGTGTTGACGTCAGAAAGATTGGTCAATGATCCAGCCGTAGCACTGGTCCATTCTGGTGCTGTTGCTCCTGCGTTTACAGACAACATCTGTCCTGCTGTTCCTACTCCAAGTTGGATCCAGTCTGTTCCATCATAGTAAAGTGTTGATCCTGTTGCTTCACTGGCTATTGAGATATCAGTACCATCAACAGCATCGTCTGCGATCGTTAATGCTCCAGTATTAGCCAGTGTCGCGTCTCCAGAGAGTGCTACACCAGTGGCTAGGTTTGATCCATTACCCACGAGTAAGTTTGTACTGGTAAGGGTGGTAGAAAGTTTTTCGGTATCTAATTCATTTATGGCAGTTTGTGCGGTTATGGCTGCAATATTTCCGGCTGGTGTATTGGTGATTTCCCCGGCGTTATAATCGCCAGAAGTCGCAGTAACAACGCCTGCTCGTCCAAAAACACTCTGCACATCTCCTCCTGTTAAGCTTGTTTTGTCAATCCATGCAACTGCTCCTGTAGCATCTGTAACCAATACTTTGTCATTTCCACCTGATGAAATTTTTACAGGGGTTACTGAAGCATCTGCAAGTTCTCCTGTTCCACTTTGAGGCAAATACAATATTTTTTGGGTATCTAGAAAAACATAGCCTTGATTTTGACTGTGGATGTCTATCTCAACGTTTAAATATTTCAGAATCCCATTCCATTCTAGCGCATCAAACGTTGAAAACGAGGGGGTACCAGAACCAACAATTAAAGAGACCATCCCGTTTTCGTCAGTAGTAGTCGTTTGTTCTTCAATATAAAGGTCTAGAGACGCTTCATTGGTGATCGAAAAACGAAAAGACACCTCTTCAAGTCCTATGGGCACCTGATTGTTTTGAACATCAGATCCTGGTATTCTAATTTCTTCTGAATTGAGAATTAATGCATGATAATTTATTCCTGCCGTCTGGGAAAACAACATCCCTTTGCCTAAAAAAATAAATATTGAAACGGTTAGTATTTGTTTAAAAATCTGCATAATATCTTGGTTTTGTTTTTTTTTTTAAAGTTTGTTAAATTTAAAACGAAATCCTATCAAAATAAAAGTTGCATTTAATTGATATGATTGATCCGCACCAATAGCATCTTTAATACTGTTTTTTGAATCATAGCTTAGGTATAGTGATTTTGAATTACTTAAAACAAGTTCAAATGCTGCCCCATAATGGTAATTAGACTGTAATTTTCTGAAGCTTTTTCCTGCTGTTAAATCCTCATAAACATCTTTATACTGATTGGATCCGAAAATCAAATAATCGAAAGAATTATGAACGTGAAGCTGTAACTTAAACCGTTTATGATTTACTACCGAAAAATAGGGCCCTGTTTTAAAGGAAACATAGCTGAGGTTATATTGTGTTGGAATCAAATTACTTCCACTGAAAAAACTGGTGTTTATTTGATATTTATTATAATTGACACCAAAATCCCATTTCAAGCGTTTATTCTTTGAGACATCAAGAATTACCCCTAAACCAAGACCTAATTCTACGGGTTTCGAAAACGTATTTTCAAGGGTATTCACACCTTCATCATTTTTGAACTCTTCAAATGAAGCAGTTGAAAGAGACGTTTCGACATATATATCCTGTGCATACCCAACAGTAATACCAAATAAAAACAAACTGTATTTAATAATCTTCAAGTTCATATAATAATTTTAATTGATTCCTTTAATTAATTTTTTTAGAAAATCCTGACTTCCGATCGAAACTCTTATGACATAACTCGCTGCATTTTGTAATCGATCGGTTGCAATTGAAATAAGGCTAGACGCTTGAAATTCTTGTTTTAAAACCAAACGACCTCTGATATCAAACAATTCTACGTGTATTGGATACACAGATACTTTAGAAAACTTAATGTTTACAAAATCGGTAAATGTATTTGGATAAATAGAGACATCAATAGTTGCTGCAAATTCGGAATCCGTATTATCAACTTTAAACACTTTTACATGATTTAAATACCCCTGTTGCACAGCACTTAATGAGGTGTTTGATAATCCTACAACGCCTCTTTGACCGATACTTTGTTGTATTTTGGTTGTTTTAATTGTCCCTGCTACATCTGTATAGTCATACGTAACATTGCTTGAACCAGCTTGAGTTAATACCGATTTTATCAATTTAGGAGACTCATTTACTAAGTTCTGAGTTAATACTGTATCAACTGAAAATAGCACTAAGAGCACAATAAGATAACACCTATGAAATTTCATTTATAAAATCGTTAGTAGGGTATAACAAATATAAACCCGTTGTACATTTTAAATTATGCTAATTTTAATATTATTGATATTTTTCTTAAAACTTCCAATATTCTTTCGTAATTTGCATTTAAGTTGTTCATCATTAATGTTTTATAGCTAAAAAAAGTTACTAATTTTCAGTAAGATGGACAACTTTATTCTTTAAATCAGCAGTCAAATTTAAATCAATATTTATCAACCCTACTTTTATGTTAAATAATCGGTCTATATTAAGTATAACTGATATATTGTGGTAATAATAGGTAATTAAATACGCAACAATACATTATTTTACTAATTGAATGGAATTAACATAGCGAATGTTATTGATGAAGAATTGGATACTATTTCCAATATAGAAATGATCAATGATGCGGTATTTCTAGATTTTGACACTGATGGAGATAAAGACCTCATTGTAGTTGGAGCCTGGATGTCGATCCCTTTTTATAAAAATGGAGACCACAAATTTTGTCTAAAAAAAAGGGAAGGGATTAGCGGATCGGAATGGTTGGTACTTTCCATTTTGTTACGCTCAACAAAAATGAACGTTTACACCTCCTAAAAATAAAAAAAATAGGAATGGTACGGGACCCATTTTGAAAATTATGTGCTAGGACAAACAATATTTATACGGTTTTTTTTACGCGCAAACTCCAATGAAATTTAAATCTACAGACCACCACTCCCTCAGTGTTTTTTCCTTCTGAAATTAAAACAACGACCTGTCCTTCTCCTGTTTTTATTGACCTTTGAATTGCTTCTCTAATTTCATTTCCTCCAGTACAAGAAAAAAGAATTTTTCCGGTCGCTTTTTTGAAAAACTGTGCTTCTTGATGGGTTACCAACATCGAAAATTTTTGTTGTGAAGCAGCGATTGCTTTCATAACCAAAATCCCTGTTGGCAATTCTGCTGCCATTCCTTGGGCAGCCCAAAACATACTTTTAAACGGGTTTTGATTTATCCAGCGATGTCTAATCACAACGACCACGGCTTGGTCGGTAATAGAACGAACTCTTACCCCACCTATATACGCTAAAGGGAGTTGTAAAAGATTGAACCTATTCAATTTTCTTGGTGTAAATTTCATTTATTTAGAGATTATTAATTTTAACAACACAAATTAAAGTCCACAAGATAGTTAAAAAAAAATGTAACAATTTCACCGTTAAAATACGGGTTCATAATTTTCAGACCATAACGGTTTTGGTACAAAAGACGCATCCTCCATAACAATATAGCCAGCAAAAGACAATAGCAAGTTTTTTCATAGTTTAAAAATAATGTGACGCCTTGAAATAGCAGTACAACTAACACTATTTCAGGACGGGACATACTCTTTTTGTTTATATTTTTTTGTGATGCAACACTTTTTTTAAACACTTTACTACCTCTATCAAATGTTAAATACAGTACTATGCACTACATAGTACCTTTTAAAATATATATATTTGTATAAAAAAGTAGCATCCCAACTAAAATCATGAAACAGCAAAAGGAAAACCCCAATAAATGAGGATCGAAAATACAAAAGCGCAAATGCGAAGAGGCATTCTAGAGTATTGCATTTTATCCATCTTAAAAAAAGGGGATGCCTATACTTCTGAAATCCTTAAAACACTAAAAAGTGCAGAAATGATTGTGGTTGAAGGGACCATATATCCGTTACTAACACGCTTAAAAAATGCAGGTTTATTAACCTACCGATGGAAAGAATCAACTTCGGGTCCCCCAAGGAAATATTACGTTTTAACAGAAAACGGAGACCTGTTTATCAAAGAGTTAGATGTGACATGGAGTAATTTAACAAATGCAGTAAACCTGATAACTAGCACAAAATCAACCACAAATGAATAAAACTATCAACATAAATTTAGGCGGATTTTTCTTTCATATTGATGAAATTGCGTATCAGAAGTTAAAACGATATCTCTCATCAATTTCAAAATCATTAAGTGATGATCCACAGGGAAAAAACGAAATCATGGCTGACATAGAAGCACGTATTAGCGAGCTGCTCTCTGAAAAGGTCACAGACATTAGACAGGTTGTCAATGAGAATGACATTGACAACATCATCGTAATTATGGGGCAACCAGAAGATTATGCTGAAACCGAAGAGACCTATACTGATGCTAATCATGCTCAAAAGAAAAATCATCGCATCGGGAAAAAATTATTTAGAGATGGAGATGATAAATTCTTAGGAGGGGTTGCATCCGGTATTGCACATTATTTTAATATCGATACTATTTGGATTCGCCTCGGATTATTGGCCTTATTTTTTGGCGGTGGTTTTGGCGTTATTTTATACATCATCCTATGGGTTTTACTACCAGAAGCAAAAACAACTGCTGAAAAGTTACAAATGGAAGGCGCACCAGTAAACATTGATAATATTGAGAAAAAAATCCGTAAAGAATTTGACACTGTTTCTGAAAAAATAAAAGAGGGTGCTACTGAATTTTCACAAAAAATACATAAAACATTCTCAGGAAAGACAATAAAAAATAACGGGTTGCAAGATTTCATCAACACTTTGAGCAAGATTGTGCTTGTCTTCTTTAAAGTAATTGGTAAATTTATTGGTGTCATATTAGTCTTTGTTGCTGCTGCAGTTATTTTATCACTACTCATCAGTGGGTTTTCTCTAGGAAGTTTAGAATGGTTCAATGTGGATGGTGACTTCTTGCACTACCCCCCATTTTTCTATGCTGCAATTTTACCAAAATGGGTCTTAACTTTGGCATTGTTTTTATTGATTGGCATTCCTTTTTTAATCCTTTTTGTTTTGGGATTGCGAATTTTATCTAGCAGCATAAAACAATTTACGAAAGCAACTTCTTTAACCTTTATCGGCATTTGGATCGTCGCGCTGTTAACCCTAATTTTTACAGGATTAGATTTTGGTGCGTCTCATGTGAATTATGGACAAGCTGTAGAGAAGACTTCTTTCAGCTTTATTCAAAAAGACAGCATCACTTTAAAAATGATCAATGATGACGAAATCTATTACACACCTGATTTAAAAAGAGGTACTGACAAGCACGAAGTAACTGTGGATGGAAAAACAAAAATATATGCTAACAATATCAAAGTCGCTGTTAAAAAAAGTCTCTCTAAGGAAGGTTATCTGATGCTACAAAAAGTATCTCGTGGTAAAAACACCAACAATGCAAATAAAAATGCTGAAAAGATTGAGTATCAATTTGAAGTAATAGAAAAAACGATTGTGCTAAATGCTTATTATTTATCGGATTTTAAAAACTTTTGGAAACAGGAAGAAGTAATTATAACCTTTTATATTCCAGAGGGTACCACTGTCTATTTTGATCCTACCGTAAAAAATTTCCTATATCATGTAGACAATGAAGCAGCTATTTATGATAAAGACATGGCAAATCATCATTTTAAAATGACAAATAAAACATTAAAATGTACCGATTGCATTTAAGAATTAAAACAATACAAACTCTTGAACACATTTCAACCTTGAAAATCAACAATTTAGAAAATAATTTTAAAAGACTTTTACAATCCAAAAAAAAACGTATGAAAAATTCAATATCAAAAATTAGTACACTCCTCTTTATCGCAGCCCTTTTCAGTTCTTGTAATGTAGATCTATTCAATAAAGTAAAAGGAGACCGTAACGTAATTACTCAAGTAAGAAAAATACCTAATGCCTTTTCTGAAATTAAGGTGCGTACAGGTCTTGATTTATATATTGAACAAGGCCCAAAAAACAAAGTGACTGTAGAAGCAGATAAAAACTTACACGACATTATCATTACAGAAGTAGAAGATGGGATTTTAAAAATATATTCTGAAAAAAACATCTGGAGAGCAAAGGCGAAAAAAGTATATGTGACTATTAAAGATTTGACCCTTTTAAAAGCAACAAGTGGAAGTAATGTCTCTGGAAAAGGAACTATAAGAAGTAATGAAATAGCGATAGCTGCCTCAAGTGGAGCAAATATAAGAGTTGCGGTAGCTGCAAAAAGTGTGGTAACCAAATCCAGTAGCGGAGCACAGATTCGTATGGAAGGAACAACAGAGGAGCATATTTCAAGTGCTTCAAGTGGAAGTTCAATTGATGCTTACCAATTAATTAGCAAAAGCGCGATTGTAAAAGTATCCAGTGGAGCCGCTGTGGATCTTTATGCTTCTGAAAAAATAGACGCAAAAGCAACAAGTGGAGGAAGTATCCATTTTAAAGGCACCCCTCAATCTGTTGTCAAAAAAGAAGCTTCTGGCGGAAATGTCTCAGAAAAGTAAAATTAATTTTATAAGAACGTTCCCATTTAGACCTGTTTTATTCTAAAACAACACCCCCTCGAAATTTCGAGGGGGTGTTGTTAACTTGATACTATTTCTGAAATTAAGAAGTCCAAAATTCTCTTTTCTTATTCAATTCTTCTTCCTCTTTTGTATATGCCTCTGCTTCTTTAGGAGAAAGCACTTTTAAGAAAGAAGGGTGTTGCTCAATCGCAAATTCGATTTTAGTCACAATGTCTGCAATCTCTTCATGCTCATAATCTATTTCTAAAGGTTCTTTTATGACCATTGATTGTAAGACATTCCGTTTTTTTATATTCAGCCCTTTTTTATCAAAAGAACGTCTAAAGCCATCAATTACAATAGGTACAACAATGGGTTTGAAAGTTTTAATAATATGAGCAGTACCTCTTCTAATCGGTTTAAATGGTGTGGTTGTACCTTGTGGGAAAGTAATTACCCAACCATCAATTATCGCTTTTCCGATGTTAGAAATGTCAGAATTTTTGACCTGTCTTTTTACATCTTTCCCTTCACTTCGCCAAGTTCTTTCGATAGAAACAGATCCCATATAGGCAAATATTTTTGGCAATAAACCAGCTCGCATCGTTTCGCCGGCAGCAACATAATAAATGTTTAATTTGGGATTCCAGATATAACCAAGATTTTTAATGGTATCGTCTCTTCCAGATAAAGAAGCATTGAACACGTGAAACATGGCAGCAACATCCGCAAAATAAGTTTGGTGATTTGAAACAAACAAAACACCTGATGCGGGTAATTTTCTTAAAATCTCAGACCCCTCTATATGTAAGCTGTTAAATTTCCGATATCTGCTGTGAGAAACAAGTCCAAAAATTCGTATTAGCCACTTCTTTAATAATAAAATATGTCCAAATGGATTCCTTTTTAATAAAGGCATTCTAGTTCATTTTAGTTGATTCAGAACAAACTTACAAAACAAATAAGAAAGATGCTATCTTAAGAGTTCTTTAATTTCAGAAAGCATCATCGCGGTTGCTCCCCAAACAATATAACCTCTTAATTTAAAGCAAGGTACTTCAACATCTTTCCTCAAAGAAGTATTCATAGTAACAGCAGTTATATTTGCATCATTCAACAAATCACTTGCTAAAACTTCAATTGTTTCGGCTACTTCATAATTTAAATTAAAAGCTGGCTTTTGACCAACAAAGCCTATAAATGGCGTAACTAAAAAATTACTTGGCGGAATATAAACATCTGTCAATTTTCTAATGATATGAATCGATGTTTCAAGTATACCTACTTCTTCAAAAGTCTCTCTTAATGCTGTTTCTTGAAGATTGCCGTCTGCTTTCTCTGTTTTTCCACCAGGAAAACTTATTTGTGCAGAATGCACCCCCTTATAGTGGGCTCTTTGTGTTAATAGCAAACAAGTTTCGCCTTGCTTATTAGGGTAAAATAAAGCCAACACAGCTGCTTTTCTAGGAGTACTCGCTGCCCTCTTATCTGCGTCATATTTTAGGCGCATTTTTGGGGCTAATTTAAATTGAGCATTTACACCACCCAATTCAAGAACCTTTAACTGGGCTACTTTATTTTTGAAATTATTAAAATTCACCTCGATTATTTACTTTTAACAAATTTAAAAATTTTGCATCTAAATACAACCAATTCAACTCAAAATCCGATACAGCGCATTTCAAAATCCACATAGAAGTGTATTGGAAAAATTCAAAACATAGGGGTTTTGAATTTATTTAAAAAAAAGAAAATTATTTATTGATGGGTGTTTAAAAATAACCGCTTTCTTTATTCTTCATTTTTGAATAAAAAACCGAATCCGAGTCTACTTAAAAACTTTTTTTCAAAAGCCCAGAAAAATTTAAACTGTCCAAAGAACCAGCCAAAGATTGGAAGCGTAACTTGATAAATTGGGAAAATTAACAAAATTCTTAAAGTCCAAAATAACCAAGGGTTTGTCGTTTCTGGCGACAACCCAAAAAAGATGGTAACAGGTTTTACTACCCAAGAAGCAAAAGAACCATTAATAGCAAAAACGATGAATATCGCTATGATAGCCCAATTGTTCTGTATTCCCCAACGTTGTTTTAATTTTTCCATACACTTCGCTACTTTACAACTTTATTTGATTTTTTAAACATCAACCATAACCCAATTAAAACAAGAGGAACACTTAACACCTGACCTGTGTTTAAAGAATTGAAAACCCAATCTTCTCTACCATCCACTTGCGCTTCTTTTAAAAATTCTATAAAAAAACGTAACGACCATAGCACAACCATAAAGAGTCCAAAAAGATATCCTGTTTGGTGCTTCTTATTTGTTTTCCAATACAAACGCCACAGCGCCACAAATAAGGCTAAATAACTAAAAGCTTCATATAATTGAGTGGGGTGCCTTGCGACGGTTTCTCCTGCAGCCTTAAAAATAACGCCAAAACTAGTACCTGTTTCTTTTCCATAAATTTCTGAATTGAAAAAGTTTCCAAATCGAATAAAAAACCCAGCTAAAGCAACCATAATTGCCAATCTGTCTAAAATAAATAGCCAAGGTTTTTGTAGGTGTCTCTTTGCATAAAAGTACATTGCTAAAGGAATTCCGATTGCTGCTCCATGACTTGCAAAACCTGTGAAACCGGTAAACTTCCAGGTACCATTTACTTGTTTTAAGGGTAAAAATATTTCTAATAAATGGTTTTGATAATAAGACCAACTATAAAAAAAAACATCTCCCAAACGCATTCCTATTAACATAGAAATAAAAACATACATGAAGATTACATCCAATTTCTCAACAGGAATTTTGTCTTCTACATAAATTTTCTTCATCAAATGTAATCCTAACAGAAATGCGGTTACGAACATTAAACTATACCAACGAATAATGAAAAATCCTAAATCTATTCCTATTGAAGGATTCCACTCTATTGCTAAAAAACTCATATTATTTATTTAAAAATTTAAAGGTAATTCGTTTCATCTTCTAATGCTTCAATTTTTTTAGTTAATTTATTACTTCTTTTTTTCTGGTACAGGATCATACCCACTACCTCCCCAGGGATGACAACTAAAAATTCTTTTTAATGCCATCCAACCACCAGAAAACAAGCCATGCTTTTGTAACGCCTCAATTGTATAATGTGAACACGTTGGGCTATGTCGACAGCTTGCTGGGGTAAATGGTGAAACTGCCATTTGATAAAAACGAACTAGCAGTATGAATGGATATGAAAAAAATTTATTCAAAAGTAAAATTATTTAAAAAAACCTCGATGTGATACCGAAAAGAAATCAGAATTATTTGCATTGACATGCTCCTAATTTAGGATTTCAGATTGTTAGTTCATTAGAAATGTAGTGCCTTCTTTCCCATCTTTTAACTGAATTCCTAATGCAATTAATTCATCTCTAATTTGATCTGACAAAGCCCAATCTTTATTTTCTCTCGCTTCTTTTCTTAATTTAATTAGCAACTCCACTACGCCATTTATTTTACTAGAATTGTCTTGCAAATTTTCATTCATCAATCCTAAAACATCAAAAACAAATTCATTTATAATGACTTTAAATGTTTCTAAATCAGCTGAAGTCAAACTCGCCTTTTGCTCTTTTATTAGGTTGATTACTTTTACCCCTTCAAATAAATGGGCTATTAAAATGGGCGTATTAAAATCATCGTTCATTGCTGAATAACAGGCGGATTTCCATTTCTGAATATCAAAAGTAGATGTTTTTCCTGGTGCAATCTTGTCTAAGAAATTTACAGCTTCCATTAATTTAGCATGTCCTTTTTCTGAAGCTTCTAATGCATCCCCAGAAAAATCTAAAATACTTCTATAATTGGCCTGCATGTTAAAAAAACGAACGACACTCGCTGAAAATGGTTTTGGTAACAATTTATTTTCTCCAGATAAAATTTCATTTGGTAAAATGAAATTGCCTGTAGACTTTGCCATTTTCTGGCTGTTTAATAACAGCATATTTGTATGCATCCAATAATTTACGGGCGTTACGCCACTACAAGTTTTCGATTGTGCAATTTCACATTCGTGATGTGGAAATTTCAAATCCATACCACCCCCATGAATGTCAAAGCTTTCTCCTAAATACTTTGTGCTCATTACGGAACACTCCAGATGCCAACCCGGAAAACCATCGCTCCAAGGAGAAGGCCAGCGCATGATATGGCGTTTATCTGCTTTTTTCCAAAGCGCAAAATCTTGTGGATTTTTCTTATCTGATTGGCCGTCTAAGGCTCTTGTATTGTGAATTAAATCTGCTACTTTTCTACCCGAAAGGATTCCGTAATTTTCTTTTTTATTGTATTCTAAAACATCAAAATATACAGAACCATTTACTTCATACCCAAGACCTTTACCCATGATTTCTTTAATCATTTCTATCTGTTCTACAATATGACCCGTTGCTGTAGGTTCTATACTTGGTGGTAAAAAATTGTAGTTTTTTAAAACATCATGAAAGTCTACCGTATACCGCTGCACAACTTCCATCGGTTCAATTTTCTCTAAACGTGCCTTTTGTGCTATTCGATCTTCACCGTCATCTGCATCGTTTTCTAAATGACCCGCATCTGTAATATTTCGTACATAACGAACCTTATAACCTAAATGTAACAAATAGCGATATACAACATCAAAAAACATAAAAGTTCTTACGTTTCCTAAATGCGCATTGCTATAAACTGTGGGTCCACAAACATACATCCCTACATATCCGTCTGTTATGGTTGTGAAATCCTCTTTTGTTTTGGTTAAAGAGTTGTATACTTTAAGTTGATTTTCTTTATAGCGTTCCATTAAAAAATTGACTATTTACAGGCGATAAATATAGGTACTTTAAAAAGAATGGCGAAATAGAATTTGTTAGAAGTTTGGTCAGTCTAAAAGTTGTTTTATTTTAGTTTAGTTGCGATTACTTTATTTAAATACCGTTACTGTTTAAATTTACAGAATCTCTTTAAAATGTAAAAGAAAACATCAGCACTTCATAAAAAAAAAGAGTTTCTCTTCTAGAGGTAACCAATAGATTGCGTATAGAAAAACAATCCCGTTGCATGCTGCTAAAAAAATATTAAAACTCTCATTTAGTGGTTTTAGAACATTTAGACTAGTAAGGCATTGATTTTCTAAAAACACAAACTGAATATTGCTACAAAATTTTTAACTATTTTTGTGTCAATTAAAATGATATATTTACACTTGAATTTAAGTATTTATAAAATGAAAAAAATAAGCTTCGCCCTTTTTACACTTCTCGTAATTTCTTCTTGCACAAAAGAACATGCTAAAGAATATCTTTCGCTGTCTGGAAAACTAACAAACAATACAGACTCAATAATCACCATTTCTGGTATTAGTGGTCTTGTTAAAACAATTTCTTTAAAAGAAGATGGTTCTTTTAAAGACACTTTAAAAGTTTCTAAATCTGGAATTTATACTTTTCAAACAAATAGCGGAAAAAGAGCTCCTATATATTTAAAAAACGGTTTTGATATTGCTATTGATGGAGATGCAGAAAAATTTATGACAAGTTTTAAGTTCTCTGGAAACGGAGCTTCAAACTCTCAATTTATTATGACTCAATTAGAGAAAAGTAAGGACATGGGAAATCCTGCAGACATTCTTGCTTTAGAGGAAGACGCTTTTAATACAAAAATAAATTTATTGAAAAAAGAATATGATAGTATCTTATATTCTTACACTGATTTAGATAGTTTATTAATAGACATGGCTTCTAAACAAAACCAACAAATGTTTGATTATTTTCAAAACAACTATGCTTCCAACAAAAAAATGGGAAAAGGCAATCCATCTCCTAAATTTGAAAATTATATCGCTTTTAAAGGTGGGAAGAAATCCTTGGACTCTTTCAAAGGAAAATACGTATATATTGATGTTTGGGCAACTTGGTGTAGACCTTGCATTAGAGAAATCCCTTTTTTACAAAGTTTGGAAAAAGAATATCATACTAAAAACATCGAATTTGTTAGTATCTCTACAGATGAAGCTAGGAGAAGTGGTGGTTCTTGGGAAGCTGCAGAGAAAAAATGGAGAAATTTTGTGAAAGAGAAACAGATGAGTGGAGTTCAATTATGGTCTGGAGAAGATTTTAATTTTCAACAAGCCTATCAAATAAATGCCATACCAAGATTTATTTTAATTGATCCTGATGGAAACATCGTCTCTGCAAATGCACCAAGACCCTCCGATCCGAGATTAAAAACCTTATTCAATTCTTTAAAAATTTAGTGCGATTAAAAGCAAAAAAAAAGCGAAATTAAAATTTCGCTTTTTTTTGTGTGTACTTTTTTATCTTTTATTTAAATCTATAAAATCTCTATGATTTTCTCCTGTATAAATTTGACGTGGACGGCCAATTGGTTCTTTTTTAAAGCGCATTTCTTTCCATTGAGCAATCCAACCGGGTAATCTACCTAAAGCAAACATTACGGTAAACATTTCTACAGGAATCCCCATCGCTCTGTAGATTATACCTGAGTAGAAATCTACATTAGGATATAATTTTCTATCTACAAAATAAGGATCATTTAAAGCTTCTTGTTCTAATCCTCTAGCAATCTCTAAAATAGGATCTTCAACACCTAAATCTTTCAAAACTTCATCTGCCGCTTTTTTAATGATTTTAGCTCTTGGATCAAAGTTTTTATAAACTCTATGTCCAAATCCCATTAAACGAAAAGGATCGTTTTTATCCTTGGCTTTAGCCATATACTTTTTCGTATCCCCTCCGTCTTCTTTAATTGCTTCTAACATTTCTAAAACGGCTTGATTTGCACCCCCGTGTAAAGGGCCCCAAAGTGCAGAAATTCCTGCGGAAAGGGAAGCAAATAAACCCGCATGAGAAGAACCAACAATTCGAACGGTTGAAGTAGAACAATTTTGTTCGTGATCAGCATGTAAAATAAGCAATTTATCTAAGGCGTTTTTAATGATTGGATTTATTTCAAAATCTTCATTAGGTTGCTCAAACATCATTTTTAAAATGTTTTCTACATACCCTAGGTTTTTTGACCCATAATTTAAAGGTAAACCTTGTTTTTTTCGCATTGTCCAAGCTACTAAAACAGGGAATTTCCCCATAATTTTAACAACTGAATTATACATGTCTTCTTCTGAATTTACGTTTACAGAAGTTGGATTAAATGCGGTTAATGCACTTGTTAAAGAAGACAAAACACCCATTGGATGTGCTGTCTTTGGAAAAGCATCAACAATTTTCTTTACATCATCATCCACTAAAGATTTTGATTTGATATCTGTATGAAACTTTTCCAACTGTTCTTCTGTTGGTAAGTCTCCAAATATTAAAGCATATGCGACTTCTAAAAAACCTCCTTTATCAGCTAACTCTTCAATTGAATACCCTCTGTATCGTAAAACTCCTTTTTCTCCATCTAAAAAAGTAATCGCACTTTCACAAGAGCCTGTATTTTTAAAACCAGGGTCAATTGTTATCACTCCATTTGTTGCACCTCTTAATGTTTTAATATTAATAGCAACTTCATTTTCTGTTCCTTTTACAAGAGGAAACTCGTAAGAATTATCTCCAATTTGTAATTTAGCTGTATTTGACATTTTGCTTTTTTTTTTAAAAATTCAATAATAGGACGAAGATACCATATTTCAGGGAGTTTTTAAAGATTGTTCTTATAGATTTTTGATATTTTATAATAATCTTAACTTATGCTTCTATTCAACAAAAAAAGCCTCATAATTTCTTATGAGGCTTCCTTTTTATAAAAAAGAGTTTGCTTATAATTTAAAAGCTTTTTCTTTTGGGAAATAAGCCGTTGCGCCTAATTCTTCTTCAATACGTAATAATTGATTGTATTTTGCCATTCTATCAGAACGAGAAGCAGAACCTGTTTTAATTTGACCACAGTTCAATGCAACTGCTAAATCTGCAATTGTATTGTCTTCTGTTTCCCCAGATCTGTGAGACATCACTGAAGTATAACCCGCATTTTTAGCCATATTTACCGCAGCAATCGTTTCTGTTAAAGTACCTATTTGATTTACTTTAATTAAAATTGAATTTGCAATTCCATTTTCAATTCCTCTTGACAAGCGTTCTACATTTGTTACAAATAAATCATCACCTACTAATTGAACTTTATCTCCAATTTTTTCAGTTAAATATTTCCAACCTTCCCAATCATTTTCATCCATTCCATCTTCAATAGAGATAATAGGATACTTTGCTGCCAATTCCGCTAAATAATCTGCTTGTTCTTGACTAGAACGTATTTTACCCGTTTCTCCTTCAAACTTTGTGTAATCATACTTTCCATTCACATAAAATTCTGCAGCAGCACAATCTAAAGCAACCATAATTTCATCTCCAAAAGAATACCCTGCATTTTTAACTGCCAAAGCAATCGTTTCTAAAGCATCTTCCGTTCCCCCTGCTAAATTGGGTGCGAAACCACCTTCATCACCTACAGCTGTTGATAAATTTCTATCGTGTAAAACTTTCTTTAAATTATGAAAAATCTCAGAACCCATCTTCATCGCTTCAGAAAAAGTTTCAGCCTTCACAGGCATCACCATAAATTCTTGAAATGCGATAGGTGCATCAGAATGTGATCCCCCATTGATGATATTCATCATTGGTAAGGGTAATGTATTTGCAGAAACACCACCAACATATCTATATAAAGGCATTCCTAACTCATTTGCAGCAGCTTTGGCAGCAGCCAAAGAAACTCCTAAAATTGCGTTTGCTCCTAATTTTGATTTATTTGGAGTACCATCTAAATCAATCATTAATTGATCGATCGCGTTTTGCTCAAAAACAGACGTACCTAATAATTCCTCTGCTATAATGTTGTTTACGTTGCTTACCGCTTTTAAAACACCTTTACCCATGTAGTCTTTGCCTCCATCTCTTAACTCTACAGCTTCATGTTCTCCTGTTGAAGCTCCTGAAGGAACTGCTGCTCTACCTAAAACCCCATTTTCCGTAGTTACATCTACTTCTACTGTTGGGTTCCCTCTTGAATCAAAAATCTGACGTGCGTGAACGCTAATTATAATACTCATTTTATTGTAATTTAATTAATTAATGTCTTTATTTTAAATGGCTAATTTACGAATACCAGCCCTTTCTTTGTTGATTATAAGAAGTTACTTACGAAAACGTTTTCTAGATAATCAAGCGAACAAATACTAGTTTGTTACAGATTTTGCTGCTTTTATGTTTGCTATAAATTGATCAAACAAATATTCAGAATCATGTGGTCCAGGACTTGCTTCTGGATGGTATTGTACAGAAAAAGTATTCTTATCTTTTAAACGAATTCCTGCTACGGTATGGTCGTTTAAATGAACATGTGTAATTTCTATATTTTCGTTTGCCTCAGCATCTTCTCTATTAATTGCAAAACCATGATTTTGAGAAGTAATTTCTCCTTTGCTAGTCAATAGATTTTTTACCGGATGATTAATTCCTCTATGCCCATTGTGCATCTTGTATGTAGCAACCCCTTGTGATAAAGCAATTACTTGATGCCCTAAACAAATACCAAATAAAGGCAAATCTCTCTTGACAATTTCTTTTGCAACTGCTTGTGCTTCAACCAACGGTTCTGGATCTCCAGGCCCATTAGAAATAAAGTATCCATCAGGATTAAAAGCGGCTAAATCTTCAAAAGCAGCATTGTAAGGAAACACTTTAATATAAGCGCCTCTTTTAGATAAATTTCTTAAAATATTCTTTTTGATACCAATGTCTAAAGCAGAAATTTTAATCTCGGCATTTTCATCGCCTACAAAATAAGGGGCTTTCGTAGATACTTTAGAAGCTAATTCTAAACCTTCCATACTGGGTACTTCTGCTAATTGCTTCTTTAATGTGTCAATATGCTCAACATCTGTAGAAATAATTGCATTCATTGCTCCATTATCTCTAATATAAGCTACTAATGCTCTGGTATCTACATCAGAAATTGCGACTAAATTATGTTTTGTAAACCAATCTTTTAAATTTCCGTCAGAATCTACTCTTGAGTGTGTAAAACTAAAATTTCTACAAATTAAACCTGAAATTTTTATACCATCAGACTCCACTTCTTCATCATTCACTCCATAATTACCAATATGTGCATTTGTTGCAACCATTAACTGACCAAAATAAGAGGGGTCTGTAAATATTTCTTGGTAGCCTGTCATACCTGTATTGAAGCAAATTTCTCCAGTAGATGTCCCTTCTATTCCTACAGATTTTCCATAAAAAATTGTGCCATCTGCTAATAAAACTAATGCTTTTTTACGTGTTTGATATTTCATTTATTCGTCGTTATGTTTGTATTCTATTTGAAAGTGTAAAAATATAAAAAAAGGGATAAACGTAAACGTTTATCCCTTTTATATAATTAAAAAATTTACATTTTTTTATTCTTCAGATTTAACGTCTGTTGTCGTTTCTTCTACTTGTGGAGCATCGGCTTTTTTGCTTCTTCCTCTACGGGTAGTTTTCTTCGCTTTTTTACCATTAGGATTATAGATTTCGTTGTAATCAACTAATTCTACCATAGCCATAGGAGCATTATCCCCTTGACGATTTCCTAACTTGATGATACGTAAATATCCTCCTGGTCTGTCTGCTACTTTTACAGAAACTTCTTTGAATAGTTCTGTAACTGCAAATTTATCACGTAAATAAGAAAAAACAACACGTCTATTGTGGGTTGTATCCGTTTTAGACTTTGTAATTAATGGCTCAGCAAACACTCTTAATGCTTTTGCTTTTGCTACTGTTGTGTTGATACGCTTGTGCTCTATTAAAGAGCAAGTCATATTCGCTAACATCGCTTTTCTGTGCGAAGTTGTTCTTCCTAAATGATTGTGTTTTTTTCCGTGTCTCATGACGTTTGTCTTATGATTTCATCTTGCATCAACTCATTATGAGGAGCAAACTATGAAAAGGTTAATCTCTATCTAATTTGTATTTTGTTAAATCCATTCCAAAACTTAATCCTTTAACAATAACTAATTCTTCTAGTTCTGTTAATGATTTTTTACCAAAGTTTCTGAACTTCATTAAATCACTTTTATTAAAAGAAACTAAATCTCCTAAGGTATCTACTTCTGCAGCCTTCAAACAATTTAAAGCTCTTACAGATAAATCCATATCGATTAATCTCGTTTTTAATAATTGACGCATGTGTAATGATTCTTCATCATACGTTTCTGTTTGTGCTATTTCATCTGCCTCTAAAGTGATACGCTCATCAGAGAATAACATAAAGTGGTGGATTAATATTTTTGCAGCTTCAGTTAATGCATCTTTTGGGTTAATAGACCCATCAGTATCAATATCGAAAACTAATTTTTCGTAATCTGTTTTCTGCTCTACACGGAAATTTTCGATTGCATACTTTACATTCTTAATTGGTGTGTAGATAGAATCAGTAAAAATAGTTCCTATTGGTGCAGAAACTTTCTTATTTTCTTCTGCCGGTACAAATCCTCTTCCTTTTTCTATGGTAATTTCTGCGTTTAATTTTACAGATTTATCCATATTACAGATAACTAATTCTGGATTCAATACTTGAAAACCAGAAATGAATTTTTGTAAATCTCCAGCAGTAAACTGCTCTTGACCCGATACTAAAACAGAAACAGTTTCTCTATCAGTTTCATCTATTTGTTTCTTAAAACGAACTTGTTTTAAGTTTAATATAATTTCTGTAACATCTTCAACAATACCAGGAACAGTAGAAAATTCGTGTTCTATACCCTCTACTCTTAATGATGTAATTGCAAATCCCTCTAAAGAAGATAAAAGTACTCTTCTTAATGCGTTACCAACGGTTAAACCGAAACCTGGCTCTAAAGGTCTGAATTCAAATCTACCAGAAAAATCTGTAGATTCAATCATGATTACTTTATCGGGCTTTTGAAAATTTAAAATTGCCATTTTTTTCTTCGTTTTAATTGTTATTTAGTTGCGCGATTTATCAGTGTGAAGAAATACTTACAAATCCTTTGGCTAAATTTCAATATGATTAGTTTATTACTTAGAATATAATTCTACGATTAATTGTTCTTTAATGTTTTCTGGAATTTGTAATCTTGCTGGTACTTTTACAAAAGTTCCAGTTTTAGTATCTGTATTCCATGTTAACCATTCAAAAACATTGCTGTTAGAAGCTAATGCATCATCAATAGCTACTAATGATTTAGATTTTTCTCTAACTGCAACAACATCTCCTTCTGTTAATCTGTAAGATGGAATGTTAACAATTTCTCCATTAACTGTAATGTGTCTGTGAGAAACTAATTGACGAGCTCCACTTCTAGATTTAGAAACACCCATTCTGTAAACAACGTTATCTAAACGAGATTCACATAATTGTAATAAGATTTCTCCTGTAATTCCTTGAGAAGAGGATGCATCTTTAAATAAGTTTCTAAATTGACGCTCTAAAATACCATAGGTATATTTCGCTTTTTGCTTCTCCATTAATTGAGTAGCGTATTCAGATTTCTTTCCTCTTCTTCTTGCATTTCCGTGCTGTCCTGGAGGAAAATTTCTTTTTTCGAAGTTTTTATCTTCTCCAAAGATTGCTTCGCCAAATTTACGAGCAATTTTAGTTTTTGGTCCTGTATATCTTGCCATTTCTTTTGTGTTATAGATAGGGATTATGAATTAAGGCTTTCTCCTTCGATAATCTTTGATCCTATCTTGTTAAAAATATAATTATTCTTCTGATAAGAGGTGTCGAAATTAATTCAACATCAACTGAAACTAGTTCTGTTTAAACTCTTCTTCTTTTTGGTGGACGACATCCGTTGTGAGGAATTGGTGTAACATCAATAATTTCTGTTACTTCAATTCCTGCATTGTGAAGGGATCTGATTGCAGATTCTCTACCATTACCTGGTCCTTTCACATACACTTTTACTTTACGTAAACCTGCTTCTTTTGCAACATTTGCACAATCTTCTGCGGCTAATTGAGCTGCGTATGGAGTATTCTTTTTAGAACCTCTAAAACCCATTTTTCCTGCAGATGACCAAGAAATAACGTCACCTTTTTTGTTTGTTAAAGAGATAATGATGTTATTGAAAGATGCAGTTACGTGCGCTTCTCCAGTAGCTTCAATGATTACTTTACGTTTTTTTGAACTTGCTTTTGCCATAATTTTTCAGTTTTAGTAATTTAGTTTTCTAATTTGATAGTAAAAACTATGCTTAGATCTTTATTACTTTATCTAACTTATTTTTTCTTGTTAGCTACAGTTTTTCTCTTACCTTTTCTTGTACGAGAGTTATTCTTCGTTCTTTGTCCTCTTAATGGAAGACCTAGTCTATGACGAATTCCTCTTTGACAACCGATATCCATCAATCGCTTGATGTTTAACTGTACTTCAGAACGTAATTCTCCTTCTATTGTGAAAGATCCTACTTGTTCTCTAATTGCTGCGATTTGATCATCTGTCCAGTCTTGAACTTTAATGCTCTCATCTACTTTTGCTGTTGCTAGAACTTTTTGAGCTCTGCTGCTTCCTATACCAAAGATGTAAGTTAATGCAATAACTCCTCTTTTATTCTTTGGAATATCAATACCTGCTATTCTTGCCATTACCCTTGTCTTTGTTTAAATCTAGGATTTTGTTTATTAATCACATATAATCTACCTTTCCTGCGTACTATTTTGCAGTCGGCACTTCTTTTTTTAACTGATGCTCTAACTTTCATCGTTTTGTTTGTTTATAAAGTTTGAAGGTTTAAAAGCTGTAAAGTTTCAATCAACTTTAAAGACTTTAGCACTTTTTTACTTTCGCACTTGTTTAATTAATATCTATACGTAATTCTTGCCTTTGTTAAATCGTATGGGCTCATTTCTAATTTGACCTTATCTCCTGGTAATAATTTAATATAATGCATGCGCATTTTACCTGAAATGTGAGCCGTTACAATATGACCGTTTTCTAATTCTACACGAAACATAGCATTGGATAATGCTTCTGTAATCGTTCCGTCTTGTTGAATTGCTGATTGCTTAGCCATATTATTTATTAGATTTTCTATTGCTGTTTCCTGCTTTCATCAAACCATCATAATGACGATTCAATAAATAGGAATTAATTTGTTGCAACGTATCAATTGCAACTCCAACCATAATTATTAATGAGGTTCCACCATAAAACATCGCCCAACTTTGTTGTACTCCAAACTGAACTACAATTGCTGGTAAAATAGATAATGCTGCTAAGAATAACGATCCTGGGAACGTAATTCTAGATAGTACAGCATCTAATCTATCTGCGGTATCTTTCCCTGGTCTAATACCAGGTATAAAACCACCACTTCTTTTTAAATCATCTGCCATTTTATTCGTAGGAATTGTAATCGCAGTATAAAAATAACTAAAAATGATAATTAAAAAAGCAAAAATTAAATTGTACCCTAAGCCATTAATGTTTTGTAAGCTTGCCATAAATGGAAACTTTTGCGCCAAAGCGACTGGTAAAAACATAATTGCTTGTGCAAAAATAATTGGCATCACACCTGCTGCATTCAATTTCAAAGGAATATAATCTCTTGATCCTGCAACGTTTTGTGTGTTTCCTGCAACGGTTCTTCTAGCATATTGTACTGCGATCTTACGAACTGCAGTAACTAATAATACCGTTAATAAAATTACAACAAACCAAACAATGATTTCAATCAATACCATCATAATCCCTCCAGCTCCAGCGTTTGTTGTTTTGGCAACAAACTCTTGCAAAAATGCTGCAGGAAAATTAGCAATAATACCAACTGTAATTAATAAGGAAATACCATTACCAACTCCTTTGTCTGTAATACGCTCACCTAACCACATCGCAAAAATTGTTCCTGCAGTTAAGATAATGATTGATGATACCCAGAAAATTGGCCCCGTTACTAAAAACGCTTCTGGTCCTAAACCAAATTGAGTTTTAATAGCCGTAATATACGTTGGTGCTTGTACTAACGTAATACCAATGGTTAACCATCTTGTTATTTGTGTAATTTTCTTACGTCCACTTTCTCCGTCCTTTTGTAATTTTTGTAAATACGGAACCGCAATTCCCATTAACTGAACCACAATAGATGCAGAAATATAGGGCATAATACCAAGTGCCATTACTGACGCTCTAGCAAATGCTCCACCTGTAAATGCATTCAATAATCCTAAAAGACCACTTGAAGTACTATCTTTTAATGCTGACAATTGCAATGGGTCTATTCCGGGTAATGGAACAGCCGCCATAAAACGATATACAGCAATTAAGCCAATAGTTAGAAGAATTTTGTTCTTTAATTCTTCAATGCTAAAAATGTCTTTTAATCTATTAATAAAATTCATCATTTACGGATTATTATAAAGTAATAGCTTCTCCTCCAGTAGCTTCTATAGCCGCTTTTGCAGTTGCTGTAAATTTATGTGCAGAAATAGTTAATTTAGCTTTCAATTCTCCACGACCTAGTATTTTTACTAAATCATTTTTATCTACTAACCTGTTCGAAATTAAAATTTCTAAATTAACAGTATCTTTTATTTGACCACTATCTACTAGAGATTGTAATGTATCTAAATTGATTCCTTGGTGCTCAATACGATTAATATTTGTGAAACCAAATTTTGGTACACGTCTTTGAAGTGGCATTTGCCCTCCTTCAAAACCAATCTTTTTAGAATACCCTGAACGAGATTTCTGTCCATTGTGTCCTCTTGTTGCGGTACCACCTTTTCCAGATCCTTCACCCCTTGCAATTCTTTTTCCTTTTTTAATGGAACCTTCTGCTGGTGTTAAATTATGTAAACTCATTTTTCTATATGTCTTATTTAATTTCTTCGAAAGAAACTAAGTGTTTAACTGTATTTATCATACCAACTATAGATGGAGTTGCCTCATGCTCTACAGTTTGATTCATTTTACGTAAACCTAATGCTTCTAAAGTTCTCTTTTGATTCTGAAGACGCCCGATTTGACTTTTTACTTGTGTAACTTTTATTTTTGCCATCGTTCTTAAGTTTATCCGTTAAATACTTTCTCTAAAGAAATACCTCTTTGCTTCGCTATTGATAGTGCACTACGTAATTGTAGTAAAGCATCAAAAGTTGCTTTCACTGCATTGTGAGGATTAGAAGATCCTTGAGATTTTGATAATACATCATGAACTCCTACCGCCTCTAATACGTGCCTTACAGCACCACCAGCAATAACCCCTGTACCAGGAGAAGCAGGCTTGATGAATATTTTTGCTCCACCAAACTTTCCTTTTTGTTCGTGAGGTAATGTACCGTCTAAAATAGGAATTCTTACTAAATTTTTCTTAGCGTCTTCAATTGCTTTTGCAATTGCAGAGGCAACATCTTTAGATTTTCCTAGTCCATGACCAACAACACCATTACCATCTCCAACAACTACGATTGCAGAGAAACCAAATGCTCTACCACCCTTTGTTACTTTGGTAACACGTTGTACACCTACTAATCTATCTACGAGCTCTAACCCACTAGGCTTCACTCTTTCTACGTTTTTATATCCTTGCATAATTTCTTAAAATTTTAAACCAGCTTCTCTTGCGGCGTCCGCTAATACTTTAACTCTACCGTGATATAAATATCCGTTTCTATCAAAAGCAACTGACGTTACACCTGCTTTGGTCGCTTTTTCAGCAATTGATTTACCAACTGCTGTTGCTGCCTCTGACTTGGTGCCTGCTTTTATCTCTTTATTTCTAGATGAAACGGAAGCTATTGTAACTCCGTTTACATCGTCTACCAATTGAGCGTAAATCTCTTTGTTACTTCTAAAAACCGATAACCTTGGTTTTGTAGCAGTACCAGAAATGATTTTTCTAATTCTACGCTTAATTCTGACTCTTCTTTGTAGCTTTGATAATGCCATATTTTAGTTATTAGTGGTTAGTTTTTAGTTCTTCGTTTTGGGTTGTCAGATTGAACGTTCAACTTTATAAACTTTTAAACTTTACTAACTCTTATAATTATGCAGATTTACCTGCTTTTCTTCTTAATATTTCACCAACAAACTTAACTCCTTTTCCTTTGTAAGGCTCTGGAGCTCTGAAAGAACGAATCTTAGCAGCTATTTGACCAACCAATTGTTTGTCAAAAGAAGATAATTTAATGATTGGGTTTTTCCCTTTTTCAGATATTGTTTCAACTTTTACTTCTGGAGCAATTTCTAAAACAATATTATGAGAGAAACCTAAAGCTAAATCTAATTTTTGTCCTTGATTTGAGGCTCTATAACCTACACCAACCAATTCTAAATCTTTTGTCCAACCTTTACTTACACCTTCAATCATGTTGTTGATTAAAGCTCTCATCAAACCATGTTGTGCTTTATGGTCTTTACTTTCCGATGCTCTATCTAAGGTGATAATACCATCTTCAATTTTTACAGTAATACCCTTAGAGATTTTTTGAGATAACTCTCCTAATTTCCCTTTTACGGTTACTACGTTGTCGTTTATGTTTACATCTACACCTTGTGAAATGCTAACGGGATTTTTTCCTATTCTACTCATTTCTTATGGATTAATAAACATAACATAAAACTTCTCCTCCAACATTTTCTAGACGTGCTTTTTTGTTTGTCATTACACCTTTCGATGTAGAAACAATAGCAATTCCAAGACCGTTTAATACTCTTGGCATCTCTGTAGAGCCAACGTATTTACGTAAACCTGGTGTACTAATTCGTTGAATTTTTCTAATTACTGACTCTTTTGTGTCGCGGTCATATTTTAAAGCGATCTTAATTGTTCCCTGAACTTTATCGTCATTGAACTGATAGCTTAAAATAAATCCTTGATCAAACAAAATCTTAGTCATTTCCTTCTTCAAGTTTGAAGCTGGAATTTCCACTACTCTGTGTCCTGCTGCGATTGCATTCCTTACTCTAGTAAGAAAATCCGCGATTGGATCTGTATACATATTTATTAAAATTGCGATTACGGTTTTCAAATACCTCTATTTATGCTACAGATTTCTCTGTGATAAATGAACCTATAATCAGTTAAAATTCTTTTACTCAAAAAAAATAGAGCGTGCAAAGGTACACATTCTATTTTATTTTTTTAAGCTTTATTTTGGTTTTCTACCAACTTGCTTTTTTAACACCAGGTATTAAACCTTGATTTGCCATTTCACGAAACGTAACACGGGACAAACCAAACTGACGCATATACCCTTTAGGTCTTCCTGTAAGTTTACATCTGTTGTGCATTCTTACTGGAGAAGCGTTCTTTGGTAATTTTTGCAAGCCTTCATAGTCTCCAGCTTCTTTTAAAGCTTTTCTCTTTTCTGCATATTTTGCAACTACTGCCGCTCTCTTACGTTCGCGGGCTTTCATTGATTCTTTAGCCATCTCTTAGTTCTTTTTAAATGGTAAACCTAATTCTCCTAATAGTGACTTCGCTTCCTTATCTGTAGGTGCAGATGTTACAAATGTAATATCCATACCATTGATTTTCTTCACTTGATCAATATTTATTTCTGGGTAGATGATTTGTTCAGTAATTCCTAAATTGTAATTACCTCTCCCATCAAATCCATTAGCTTTTATACCGTTAAAGTCTCTTACACGAGGTAAAGAAGCTGTAACTAATCTATCTAAGAACTCATACATTTTATCTCCACGTAAAGTAACTTTAACACCAATTGGCATTCCTTTACGTAATTTAAATGCTGCGATATCTTTTTTAGACATTGTAGAAATAGCTTTTTGACCTGTAATTTTAGTCAACTCTTCTAGAGCATAATCTATTAATTTCTTATCTGCAATTGCAGCACCAACTCCTTTAGAAACAACTATTTTCTCTAATTTTGGTACTTGCATTACATTCTTATAACTGAATTCTTCAGTCAGAGTTTTTACAACTCTTTCTTTGTATTCTGCTTTTAATCTTGGTACGTAACTCATGATTATTATTATTTTTTAGTTTTTTTAGAGACTCTTGTTTTCGTATCTCCATCAACTTTATAACCTACTCTTACAGCAACACCATCTTCTACTAACATTACGTTAGAGATATGAATAGAAGCTTCTTTCTTTACAATACCTCCTTGAGGGTTTTGAGCACTTGGCTTCGTGTGTTTAGACACTAAGTTGGCACCTTCAACTAATACTCTATCGGAATCTTTAAGGATTTGTAATACTTTACCTTCAGAATTTTTACTAGTACCTGTAATTACCTTTACGGTATCTCCTGTTTTTATTTTGAACTTTTTCATCTTTTATGAATGATTTAAAGCACTTCAGGTGCTAATGATACTATTTTCATGAATTGTTTATCACGAAGCTCACGGGCAACAGGTCCAAATACACGAGTTCCTCTCATTTCCTCTGTAGGATTTAAAAGTACACAAGCGTTGTCATCAAATCTGATGTAGGATCCGTCCTTACGTCTTACTTCTTTTTTCGTTCTTACAACAACTGCTCTAGATACTTGACCTTTTTTTACAGTTCCGTTAGGAGTTGCAGATTTAACAGATACAACAATCTTGTCTCCAATACTTGCATATCTCTTTCTTGTTCCCCCTAAAACTCTAATTACTAAAACTTCTTTGGCTCCAGTATTATCTGCTACTTTTAATCTTGATTCTGTCTGTAACATATTATTTAGCTCTTTCTAGGATTTCTACTAATCTCCAACGCTTAGATTTACTCATAGGTCTTGTTTCCATGATCCTAACAGTGTCTCCTTCGTTGCAATCATTCTGTTCGTCGTGTGCAACATATTTCTTCGTCTTCAATACGAACTTTCCATACATTGGGTGCTTTACTCTCTTTGTTTCAGCAACAACAATAGATTTCTCCATTTTACTACTAGAAACAACACCAATTCTCTCTTTTCTAAGATTTCTTTTTTCCATCTTTAAAACTGACTATAGAATTATTGTAATTCTCTTTTTGTTAATTCTGTTGCAATTCTTGCTACAGTTCTTCTTAAGCTTCTCAATTGCAATGGATTCTCCAATGGAGTGATTGCGTGAGCCATCTTAAGATTGGTATAATTTTTTTGCAACGCGCCTAGCTTCTCATTAAGATCGGCTAAGGACAATTCTTTTACTTCTGATTGTTTCATTTTATTTAGAATTATGCGTTCGTATCAAAATCTCTTGCGATGACAAACTTCGTTTTTACTGGAAGTTTCTGTGCTGCTAAACGCAAAGCTTCTTTTGCTACTTTGACGGGTACACCACCAATTTCAAACAAAATTCTACCTGGTTTAATAACAGCAACAAAATGATCTGGTGCTCCTTTTCCCTTACCCATACGAACCTCTAAAGGCTTCTTAGTGATCGGCTTGTCTGGAAACACTTTGATCCATAACTGACCTTCTCTCTTCATATGACGAGTGGCCGCAATACGAGCTGCTTCTATTTGACGAGAAGTTAGTAAGTTCTGATCTAAGGACTTGATACCAAACATTCCATTGGAAAGTTGATTACCTCTACCAGAAATACCTGTCATATTTCCTTTCGCCTTCTGTACCTTACGGTATTTTACTCTTTTTGGCTGTAACATTTTCTATTCGTTTATTCGTTTGTTCGTTTAATTGTTTATCAGTCTAATTGTTTATCAACAAATGAAAACCAATAACCAACAACTATATAACCTATTTTCTTTTACGAGGTTGTGGACGTTTAGATCTGTCATTACCACCTTTATTACCGCCTTGCTTTTTAGACAAGCCAACTAATGGAGACAATTCTCTTTTACCATATACCTCACCCTTCATGATCCACACTTTAATACCAAGTCTTCCGTATTGTGTATGTGCTTCTACAAGTGCATAATCAATATCAGCTCTAAAAGTTGAAAGTGGAATTCTTCCTTCTTTATAGTGTTCTGAACGTGCCATTTCTGCACCGTTTAAACGTCCTGAAATCTGAATTTTAATTCCTTCAGCGTTCATACGCATTGTCGCTTGAATCGCCATTTTAGTGGCTCTTTTGTAAGAGATTCTATTTTCAATTTGACGTGCAACACTAACTGCAACTAATTTTGCATCTAATTCTGGACGTTTGATCTCAAAAATATTAATTTGAACTTCTTTCCCTGTAATTTTTTTAAGCTCTTCTTTTAACTTGTCTACCTCTGTTCCACCTTTCCCGATAATAATACCCGGACGAGCAGTAGTGATAGTAACGGTTACAAGTTTCAATGTACGCTCTATAATTACTCTAGAAACACTTGCTTTAAATAAACGAGCATTTACATACTCTCTAATTTTAAAATCTTCAGCTATTTTATCTCCGTAGTCATTACCACCGTACCAGTTAGACTCCCAACCTCTGATGATTCCTAAACGATTCCCTATTGGATTTGTTTTTTGTCCCATTTCTACTTTGATTGATTACTTAAATTTTTACTACCTAACTCTAAAGTAACGTGATTAGAACGCTTACGAATTCTATGAGCACGCCCTTGTGGAGCTGGTCTTAATCTTTTTAACATCCCTGCGCTATCTACACAAATTGTTTTCACAAACAGTCCAGCTTCTTCTATAGACGCATCATCATTTTTAGCTTGCCAGTTTGCAATTGCAGACAATAACAATTTCTCTAAATTGATGGATGCTTCTTTAGGGCTAAACTTTAAGATTTGTAAAGCTTTTTCAACTTCAACTCCTCTTACTTGGTTTGCTACTAAACGCATTTTTCTTGGTGATGTAGGACAGTTAGTCAGCTTCGCGAAAGCACGTTGCTTTCTATCTGCTTTTAACTGATCTGCCATGTTTTTTTTACGAACTCCCATATCCTACTTATTTTTTTCCTTTGTTTTTTGCACCAGCATGTCCTCTAAAAGAACGAGTTGGTGAAAATTCGCCTAACTTATGCCCTACCATGTTTTCTGTAACGTATACTGGTACAAACTGACGTCCGTTATGAACAGCAATCGTTTGCCCTACAAAATCTGGAGTAATCATACTTGCTCTAGACCAAGTTTTGATTACCGTTTTGCTACCAGCATCTGCATTAGCCAACACTTTTTTCTCTAATTTATAGTGAACGTAAGGTCCTTTTTTTAATGATCTTGCCATAATTTATTTCTTTCTACGTTCGATAATATACTTATTACTCGCTTTGGTCTTAGATCTCGTCTTAAATCCTTTTGCAGGAATACCATTTCTAGATCTTGGATGACCTCCAGAAGCACGTCCTTCACCACCACCCATTGGGTGATCTACAGGATTCATTCTTACTGCGTTTACTCTTGGTCTTCTACCCAACCATCTTCTTCTACCTGCCTTACCAGACACTAGTAATTGATGATCTGAATTCGATACAACACCAATCGTTGCCATACATGTTAACAAGATTAATCTTGTTTCACCAGAAGGTAACTTAACCGTTGCATACTTACCATCTCTTGCCATTAATTGTGCAAAAGAACCAGCAGAACGAGCCATAACAGCTCCTTGACCTGGACGTAATTCGATACAAGAAATTGTAGTTCCTAAAGGAATTTCACTTAATGGCATTGCATTTCCAATTTCTGGAGCAATAGCATTTCCTGATACAATTGTTTGACCTACTGTTAAACCGTTTTGTGCAATTACATAACGTTTTTCTCCATCAGCATAACTAAGTAATGCAATAAATGCAGTACGATTTGGATCGTACTCAATAGTTTTTACTGTTGCGGGAATACCACTTTTCTCTCTTTTAAAATCGATAATACGGTACCTTTGTTTGTGACCTCCTCCGATATTACGAGTTGTCATTCTTCCCTGACTGTTTCGACCTCCTGATCGTTTTTTCGGAGCAAGTAAACTTTTCTCCGGCTTATCAGTTGTTATGGTGTCGAACCCATTTACAACTCTAAAACGCTGACCTGGTGTTATTGGTTTTAATTTTCTAACTGACATTTTTGTCTTTCTTAAAGATTGTTATAAAAATCAATGCTTTCTCCTGCTGCTAATTGAACGACAGCCTTCTTGTATCCACTCTTGATACCTGTTACTAAACCTTTTTTAGTAAACTTAGTGTTTCTTTGAATTGGATAGTTTAAAGTCTTAACGCTTAAAATAGAAACTCCATAAGTTGCTTCAACAGCTCCTTTAATTTCTATCTTGTTAGCTTTCTTATCTACAACAAACGTATAGCGATTAAATACCTCACTATGGTTTGTAGCTTTTTCCGTGATAATAGGTTTTATTAAAATACTCATTCTGAATCCCTATTTACTTAAGTTTGTATTAATTCCATCTAAAGAGCTCTCAGTAATTACCACCTTATTCGCGTTTAAAACACCATAAGTATTAATTTCTGAAGCCTTCACTACTTTAGCCTTTTTCAAGTTTCGTGATGATAAATACACATTTGCATTTTCATTACTCAACACAAACAATGCTTTTTTAGTATCCAATTCTAATGCTTTTAATACATCAATAAAGTTCTTTGTCTTTGGTGTATCAAAATTAAAATCTTCTATCACTACTAAATTCTTATCTTTTGCTTGAATACTTAAAGCTGACTTACGAGCCAAACGCTTTAAGTTCTTATTCAATTTAAAAGAATAATCTCTTGGTCTTGGACCGAACATACGACCTCCACCTCTAAAAACACCGGACTTGATAGATCCTGCTCTTGCAGTACCCGTTCCTTTTTGTTTTTTTATCTTTCTTGTAGATCCTGTAATTTCTGCTCTCTCTTTAGCTTTATGCGTTCCTTGTCTTTGATTCGCCAAGTATTGCTTAACATCTAAATAAACTGCGTGATCGTTAGGTTCTATACCAAATACATCGCTAGAAAGTTCAACTTTTCTACCTGTATCTTTTCCTGTAATATCTAAAACTGCTACTTTCATTATTTCTGAATAGTTACGTAAGCATTTTTGTGTCCAGGAACTGCTCCTTTTACAACAAGTAAGTTCTTTTCAGCAACTACTTTTAATACTCTTAGATTCTGTACTTTAATTGTGTCTCCACCCATTCTTCCTCCCATGCGCATTCCTTTGAATACTCTTGCAGGGTAAGAAGCAGCACCAATTGATCCTGGAGCTCTTAATCGATTATGCTGACCGTGAGTAGCTTGACCTACACCAGCAAATCCATGACGTTTTACAACCCCTTGGAAACCTTTTCCTTTTGAGACACCAGATACATCTACAAATTCACCTTCTTCAAAGTGATCCACAGAAATAGCATCTCCTAATTTATACACTTCTTCAAATCCTTGAAATTCAATGACTTTTCTCTTAGCAGTGGTGCCAGCTTTTTTAAAGTGACCATCTAACGCTTGGTTAGAACTCTTTGCTTTTTTGTCATCGAAACCAAGTTGCAACGCACTATAGCCGTCAACCTCTTCGGTTCTGACCTGAGTGACAATGCAAGGACCTGCTTCAATAACGGTACAAGGAATGTTCTTCCCGTTTTCGTCGAATAAGCTGGTCATTCCAATCTTTCTTCCTATTAACCCAGACATTTGTTAAAATTTTAGACGATAGATAGTTACCCAGCGCGTCTATTAATAATTATTTGTTTGAAACTATTGTTTCGGTTACATCCTTTAAATTTCTTCCAAAAAAAACAGCGCAAAACAAATTCAACGCTGATTCTGTTTTTTCCGTTTTTCCTTCGCGAAACGCTCTGGACATGTACTTTAGAACAAATTATCTTGTATAACCTGTTTTTTATGAGGTGCAAATGTAGGGTTTTTTATTTAATTAAAATGAAAAATAAAACAATAAATTTAAGAAAAGAAACAAACCGAATTCTAATCACGAATGAACAGGTCTTCAAGCCTTATATTTATTATCATCCTAAACTTGTTTCAGGGCAAACGAGCTCAGTGTTAAGTTTTTGGTTATTGACTTTTAATTGTTAGTTTAAAAGTTGAAAAGTAGGCTTTCCAAACAATTTATAACACAACTTTTATCGTTCCATAGAAACCCAGAAGCCAGATGATTTTTACTTGGTGAAATATTTGTTAATCTTGTGTACGTCTATTTTAAAAGTTTGAAGATTTTGGTTGTACTCATTTCATACAATTACTTGCAGGAAATTTTAAACGACTTAATGCATAAATAAAAAACGGAAAACCCTTTTCAGAATTTTCCGTTTATATTATTTTAAAGAACTAAAGTTAATTATACCTTAATTTCAACTTCAACTCCGCTTGGCAACTCTAATTTCATCAAAGCATCAATAGTTTTCGAAGAAGAACTATAGATGTCTAATAATCTTTTATAAGCAGCTAATTGAAATTGCTCTCTCGATTTTTTGTTTACGTGTGGAGAACGCAATACTGTAAAAATCTTTTTGTGTGTTGGTAATGGTATCGGTCCATTTACTACAGCTCCAGTACTTTTTACTGTTTTTACGATCTTCTCAGCAGATTTATCTACTAAATTGTAATCGTAAGACTTTAATTTTATTCTAATTTTTTGACTCATCTTATATTTATTTAGTAAATTATCCTTTAGATTTTGCGATTACATCTTCCGATATGTTGGAAGGAGTTTCTGCATAGTGTGAGAATTCCATTGTAGAAGTTGCTCTACCAGAAGACATAGTTCTTAAAGCGGTTACATATCCAAACATTTCAGATAAAGGTACTACTGCTTTTACAACTTTAGATCCGGCACGATCACTCATGTCGTTTACTTGTCCTCTTCTTCTATTTAAATCACCTACAATATCACCCATGTTTGCCTCAGGAGTTAATACTTCTAATTTCATCAATGGCTCCATGATTTTCGCTTTTGCAGATTTTGCAGAAGCTTTATACCCCATTTTTGCCGCTAACTCAAAAGACAATGCATCAGAATCCACTGCGTGGAATGATCCGTCCTTTAAAGTAACTTTCATTGAATCCATTTCGTATCCTGCTAAAGGACCATTACGCATTGCTTCTTTAAATCCTTTTTCTACAGAGGGTACAAATTCTCTAGGAACATTCCCTCCTTTAATTACAGATTTAAATTGTAATCCTGTTTCACCTTCATCCGCTGGACCTATTGTAAATACAATATCAGCAAACTTACCACGACCACCAGATTGTTTCTTATAAACCTCTCTGTGTTCTGCTTCAGCTGTAATTGCTTCTTTATATTCTACTTGTGGTTGTCCTTGGTTTACTTCAACATTAAACTCACGTCTTAAACGATCTACAATTACGTCTAAGTGCAATTCACCCATTCCAGAAATAATCGTCTGACCTGAAGCTTCATCTGAACGTACTGTAAAAGTAGGATCTTCTTCTGCAAGTTTCCCTAAACCAATACCTAATTTATCTACATCTGCTTTTGTCTTAGGCTCTACAGCAATTCCAATTACTGGATCTGGAAAATCCATAGATTCTAATACAAGTGGATACTTTTCAGCTGTTAAAGTATCTCCTGTTTTGATCGATTTAAATCCAACAGCAGCTCCAATATCTCCAGCTTCTATATAATCAATTGCATTTTGCTTGTTAGCATGCATTTGATAGATACGTGAAATACGTTCTTTCTTACCAGAACGATTATTCAACACATAAGAACCTGCATCTAAACGACCAGAATAAGCTCTAAAAAATGCCAAACGCCCTACAAAAGGATCGGTTGCAATTTTAAATGCCAAAGCAGCAAAAGGTTCCTTTACATCTGGTTTACGTAATTCTTCTTTTTCTGTATCTGGGTTTATACCCACAATTCCTTCTTTATCCATTGGAGAAGGCAAATAACGACAAACAGCATCTAAAAGAAACTGAACTCCTTTATTCTTAAATGCAGAACCACAAATCATTGGAATAATAGACATATCCATTACAGCAGCCCTCAGTGCAGCGTGCACCTCATCTTCTGTGATAGAGTCTTCATCTTCCATATACTTTTCTAGCAAATCCTCGTCATAAGCAGCTACTTCTTCAATCAATTTGCCACGGAGTATTTTTGCTTCTTCTTTCAATTCTTCAGGAATATCAACAATATCAAACGTTGAACCCATTCCTTCTTCATGCCATACAATCGCTCTGTTTTTAACTAGATCTACGATTCCTTTGAAGTTTTCTTCATCACCGATATTCAAAACAATAGGCACTGCATTAGAACCTAACATTTCTTTAACCTGGTTACAAACCATCATAAAATCTGATCCCTGACGGTCCATTTTATTGACAAAACCAATTCTTGGCACTTTGTAATTATCAGCAAGTCTCCAGTTTGTTTCAGATTGTGGCTCAACACCATCAACTGCACTAAACAAGAAAACCAACCCATCCAATACACGTAATGAACGGTTTACTTCAACCGTAAAATCTACGTGACCTGGAGTATCAATAATATTAAAGTGATATCCTTTAGCGTCTGGAGTTTTCTCTCCATTTTCTGTAGGAAAATCCCATGTACAAGTTGTGGCAGCAGAAGTAATTGTAATCCCTCTTTCTTGCTCTTGTTCCATCCAGTCCATGGTAGCTGCACCATCATGTACTTCTCCAATCTTGTGAGAAACACCTGTATAATACAATACACGTTCTGTTGTTGTGGTTTTTCCAGCATCAATATGTGCTGCAATTCCAATATTTCTAGTATATATTAAATCTCTAGCCATTTCTATTAAAATCTAAAGTGAGAAAAAGCCTTGTTTGCTTCAGCCATTTTGTGAGTATCTGTACGTTTTTTAACAGCAGCTCCTTCTTCTTTAGCCGCGGCTAAAATTTCAGCAGCTAAACGCTGTGCCATTGTTTTCTCGTTTCTTTTACGAGTGTACAAAATCATCCATTTGATAGCCATAGATACTTTACGATCTGGTCTAATTTGCATTGGAATCTGGAAGGTTGCACCACCAACACGACGAGATCTTACTTCTACGTGAGGCATTACGTTAGACAAACCGTCTTTCCAAATTTCTAAAGCCGACTTTTCTTCGTCTTCTCCTTTTCTTTCTTCTACTAGCTCTAAAGCGTCATAAAACACTTTAAATGCTACAGACTTTTTACCACTCCACATTAAGTTGTTAACGAAACGCGTTACTAGCTGGTCGTTAAACTTTGGATCTGGTAATAAGATTCTTTTTTTTGCTGCTCTTTTTCTCATGTCTTTACATTAAAAAAGTTAATTAAATGAGTTACGAGTTATTCGCTGTCAGTTGTTCGTTTGATGGTTCTTGGTTTTAGAAAAATTTTCTAATGCCACGAACGGTTAACTTTTAAACTTTCAACTTGATAACTTGATAACTTCTTACTTCTTTGGGCGTTTTGCACCATACTTCGACCTACGCTGAGTTCTTCCCTCAACACCTGCCGTGTCTAATGCACCACGTACTACGTGATATTTAACACCTGGTAAATCTTTTACCCTTCCACCTCTAACTAATACTATCGAGTGCTCCTGTAAGTTATGTCCTTCACCTGGAATGTATGCGTTTATCTCATTACCATTTGTCAATCTAACTCTGGCAACTTTACGCATTGCTGAATTAGGTTTCTTTGGTGTTGTAGTATAAACACGTGTACAAACTCCACGTCTTTGAGGACAAGACGACAAAGCAGCCGATTTACTCTTCTTAGTTATTTTGGTTCTTCCTTTACGAACTAATTGTTGAATAGTTGGCATACTAAATTATTACTGTTTTACGTTTATAATTAAACATTGTCTCTTTTTTAAGAGTCCGCAAATGTACAATTAAATTCTAATTATTCAAATATCAGCAAGTTATTTTTTATTAATGATTTTATTTATGCTAATTTTTGTGATTTTATTTTACATTTGAACCTAATCCTTTATCCATTTTGAAGCAAAAAAAAAGCACGTATACAATCCTCTTTTTTATCTTATTTTCTTTGCAAGGAATGCTTGCACAAGATATCTCCTTACGACTTTCCGCTACTGACAAAACAGAACGTGCTATCCTAGAAAAAGTGGACTATCTCTCCGAACACAAAGACACAATTTCTTTACATTTAGAATTGGATCGGGTTGCTGATTACTTAAAAAATAGGGGGTATTTTACAAATACACTTCTTAGAATTGAAAAAGAAAATAAAAAACAAGTCGCTTTTTTCTCCTTAAATAACAAAATAGAACAGGTTGTTATTAAAGTAAATTTAACCACTGAAATTTATTTCGAAAAAACAGCCATTGAAAATGGTGTTGTCATCCTTCCTATTAATAAACTAGCAGCCACGCTCTCTAGAATCTCAAATAAGTTAGACAAAGAAGGAAAATCTTTTTCTAAGGTGCAATTAAAAAATATCTTCATAAAAAATAAAACGGTTTTTGCTGATTTGAAAATTACGCCCTCTAAAAAAAGAATTATTCATAAAGTCATTTTAAAAGGGTACGAAAAATTCCCAAGTTCTTATGTGAAGAATTATTTCAACATCCGACCTACCACCGTTTTTAATCAGCAAAAGATTAAAGAAATAGCTGCATCGGCTAAAAATTTACAATTCATTACAGAAATAAAACCTCCAGAAGTTTTATTCACAAAAGACTCCACCTTATTATACCTGTATTTAAGGAAAAAACACCACAATAGTTTTAATGGAATTGTGAGTTTTGCTTCCAAAGAAAATGGGGACGTTTTCTTTAATGGTAATATTGACATTCGCTTGCACAATATTTTAGATACCGGTGAGAAGTTTGAATTATTTTGGAATCGCATCGGTGAAGAAAAACAAGAATTCAAAGTAACTTCGGAAGTCCCTTATATATTCAACTCAAAATTGAGTCCCAACATCTCTTTTTCAATCTACAAACAAGACTCCACTTTTTTAAACACAAAATTTGATTCGAAGTTATTTTATCATTTCAATTCTAAAATTAAATTTGCAGCAACCTATACTTCTGAGTCCTCAGAAAACCTAGCAGAAATTATCAATAATAATATTGAAACCTATCGCAATTATTTTTTAGGAATTCAATTTCAATACCGTAAACCTAAAAATGATTTTTTTTTTAATGATCAATTTTTCTTAACAATAAACCCTACCCTTGGAAAAAGAAAAACCAATACGCGCTCCTTACCTCAATTCAAAATTGAAACCTCCGCTTCTTATCTTTGGGATTTAAATGAACGAAGCAGCATTTACGTTAAAAATAAAACAGGTTATCTAAACTCTGACTCCTTTATTGACAATGAACTTTTTAGAATTGGTGGCGCAAACAGTATCAGGGGATATAATGAACAAAGCATCTACACCAATTCCTATACTTACTTCAACCTAGAATATCGATACCTAACTTCTGAGAAATCATATTTGTACACCATTAGTGATATTGGTCAGGCGGAAGTAAACGCTGAAAATAAAAACATTTTAGGACTTGGTCTGGGTTATTTATTTCACACACAAAAAAACCAAATTAACATTGGACTTATTGCAGGAAAAAACAACAAGAAAATTTTAATAAGAAATACGCAGCTTCTTATTCATTGGGTAAGTTACTTCTAAATATAGGAGTTAAATAAATAATTAATGAAAGTGAAATATTCCAGAATGAAAAGATATCAGATATTACCCCAAGTTCTATTGCTGTTCTGCCTTCATTCATTTATACAATGAATGCTTACCTAGATACCATTAATTATGTTACAGGCTGAAATATAACTACAATAGTGATTCATTTAATACTATTCTAGCTGCAACTACAACTTCATCAGGAGTCCTTCATTTTCACTAATAAAATAGTAACCAAATAAAAATTTAAACATCTCAATGATAATTTCATTGAGATGTTTTTTGTTTACATTTGCCCCATGACAACAGAAACAAAAGAAACAACAAATATTTTTGGTATTAGAGCCATTATAGAAGCTATAGAAAGTGGTTCTACCATTAATAAAGTATACTTACAAAAAGGACTCAGAGGAGAATTGTTTTATGAACTGAATAAGTTGATTAAAACGAATAACCTTACCACAAGTATGGTTCCTGTTGAAAAATTAGACAGATTATCTAAAAACAGTAATCACCAAGGAGCGGTTGCTCAGATATCTCCTGTAGAATTTCATGATTTAGAAACACTTATTGAAAAGACGCTATCAGCTGATAAAATGCCTTTGTTTTTACTTTTAGATCAAGTATCTGATGTCCGTAATTTTGGTGCAATTATTAGAACTGCAGAATGCACAGGCGTTAATGGAATCATTATTCAAAAAAATGGATCTGCTCCTGTAAATGCTGAAACCATTAAAACATCTGCTGGTGCTGCTTTTAAAATCCCTATTTGTAAAGTAGATCACATAAAAGATGCACTGTATATATTACAAGCATCTGAAATTAAAACAGTGGCTGCTACAGAAAAAACAGAAACGGATGTTTATGACGTTGATTTGAATCAACCCATGGCAATCGTTATGGGCTCTGAACACAGAGGCGTAAATCCTTCCATATTAAAAATGGTAGATTACAAAGCAAAATTACCTTTGTTAGGTGAAATTGCATCGCTAAATGTGTCTGTTGCTTGTGGTGCTTTCTTATATGAAACTGTGAGACAGAGAATTCACTAAGCAACACTAAATTTCTAGTTCTTCATCATGTTCATTCTCCACTATTTTTGGTGGAGAAAAATTTCCTTTTTCATCAAATAAAGCATCAAATGCTGTTTTTGTAAATTCATGTGCTTCTTGTACAATTCCTTTATTTCTATAGACATTTGCAAAAATGAACCCTACGAGAAACCCAGATAAGTGCCCTTCCCAAGAAACGCCTTCTTTGATAGGCAACACGTACCAGATCATACTTCCGTACAAAAAAATGATAATTAAAGAAAGCGCCACGAGTCGGTAGTGTTTTTTAATAATTCCACTAAAAAAAACAAAACTAAATAATAAATATACAATACCACTTGCGCCAATATGATAGGAGTCTCTTGCAAATCCCCAAGTTAAAAATCCTGTGAGAAACCCTCCAAGAAACAGCACCTTGAAGGCGACTTCTTTATAAAAATAAAAAAGACTACTTAACAGCACAAACAAAGGAATCGAATTATTGAAAAGATGGCTTGTATTACTATGTATAAAATGCGTTAAAAAAACACCTCTAAAACCTACAAATGTTCTCGGAAAAACGCCGTACTTATTAAAGTTGAAGTTGAAATTAATTTCAACCCAATACAGGCCCCAAATTGCAACGACATATGCTATTGGAACTACAAAAAATGCTTTCGATATTTTTAATTTACTTTCATCTTTCATCAGCGATAAAAGTAACAAAAATAGCACCAATTACAATTTTTGCAATTTTTGACAAAAATGTTTGTTATTTTTACTGTATGAATGAACCTTTGGCAGAAAGAATTAGACCCAAAACACTTGATGATTATATTAGTCAGCAACATCTGGTTGGTAAAAATGGTGTTTTAACTAATTTGATAAAAAAAGGAATCATCCCTTCTTTAATTTTATGGGGACCTCCCGGTATTGGTAAAACTACGCTGGCTCATATTATAGCCCAAGAATCAAACAGACCTTTTTATACACTAAGTGCCATTAGCTCTGGCGTAAAAGAGGTACGAGAAGTTATTGAAAAAGCAAAAAAAAGTGGCGGATTATTTACGGCAAAAAACCCAATCCTATTCATTGATGAAATTCACCGATTTAGTAAATCTCAACAAGACTCCTTATTAGCTGCGGTAGAAAAAGGCTGGGTAACCTTAATTGGTGCCACGACAGAAAACCCAAGTTTTGAGGTAATTCCTGCCCTACTCTCTCGTTGTCAGGTTTATATTTTAAACTCTTTTGATAAAAATGATTTGGTAGCACTGTTGCATAGAGCAATGGAAAATGACGTGCTTTTAGCAACCAAAAAAATTATACTGAAAGAAACCGCTGCTTTGTTGCAAGTTGCTGGTGGAGATGCAAGAAAACTTTTAAATATTTTTGAATTACTTGTAGCTACCGAAGAAGAAATTGAAATTACCAATGCCTTAGTTTTGGAAAAAATTCAAAAAAACACGGTTCGGTATGACAAAACGGGTGAGCAACATTATGATATTATTTCTGCTTTTATAAAATCGATAAGGGGGAGTGATCCTAATGGTGCTGTATACTGGTTGGCAAGAATGGTAGAAGGCGGCGAAGATGTAAAATTTATTGCACGAAGACTATTAATTGCTGCTTCTGAGGATATTGGAAATGCGAATCCTACTGCTTTGATATTGGCCAACAATACTTTTCAAGCAGCGAGTGCAATTGGGTTTCCAGAAGCTCGAATCATCCTCAGTCAATGTGCCATCTACCTCGCCAATTCACCAAAAAGCAATGCTTCTTATTTGGCGATTAATCGTGCACAAGATTTAGTAAAAAAAACGGGAGACTTGTCCATACCACTACATTTAAGAAATGCACCTACAAAATTGATGAAAGATTTAGAATATGGTAAAGACTACAAATATGCTCATAATTATGATAACAATTTTGTAGATCAGGCGTTTTTGCCAGATGAAATTTCCGGAACAAAACTGTATGAACCTGGAAATAATACTAGAGAAAATAATTTTAGAGAAATCTTAAAAAACAGATGGAAAAACAGATATGATTACTAAAACTTAACCCTGTATTGTTTTACTACTAATTGCTCATTTTCATAATATTCCACAACCCAGATATTTTCATCCTGATACATAATTCCATTTTTATCTTTGATGATAAAAACATCTTTACGCTTCGTTGCGAATACATCAAAAATAATAGCTGAAGTTGTATTTACCAATTGAAATCCATTTGCTATTTCTTGCGCATACAATGTTTCAACTTGAACTGAAGAAATTACTGCTTTAGAGACAACTTCTTTTTGAACAGGGGTAGCTTCTTTCATCGCTGGCGCAATAGGAAGCGTCACAATTTCACTTAAGGACGTGACAACTTCAGTATTTGTGTTTTCTTTTTTAGGAGTGAATTCATACGCTAAATCGTCCATAGAACTATAGGCGTTCCTGATCGCTTCATGATATGATTTTTTGAAATCTTTCTCTTTACTTTTACCCATTGCAGAAGTATACAAAATAGTGCCATGACAATCTTTTAATTCAATTCTATTTTTTACCGTAAACAAATTAGAGTCATCTATAAGTGTCGCTGTTAAAGCGAGACACTTATTAAAAAATAACTCTTCAGGAATATTTTTATCAGTACTTAAAAAAACAACAAACCCTTTTTTTGCCAATAAAAACTTTGTCAAAGAACTTGTTTGATACTGATCTGATTTCTTTAAAAATTCAAATTTTTCTGGAACAAGTATGTATTTATAATTATTGATTTTTTCTTGTTGGCTGCATAATGAAAATGTTATTAAGAAAATAAACGTTGATGATACTTTTTTTATGAAGTGCCAAAGCGTGTGATCTAAATCGAAAAATACGTGTTTTATATTCATTTGCTAAAAATAGAAAATATTAGGTAACAGACCCTTTTACTTATTATATTTGTTGCAATATTTTAATTTTAATTTTTGAATAAAAAACTTCATATTCTCTTTCTTTGTGGTTGGTACCCTTCTAGGGTATTACCAAACAATGGAGATTTTATTCAACGACACGCAGAAGCTGTTACTTTAAAACATACTGTTTCTGTTTTACATATTGTTTCTGATAAGAATATTTTAAAGACAGAAATTAGTATTAAAAATATTAATGAAATACAAACTTATATTGGTTATGTTAAACACTCAAATAACCCTATTTTAAAATTTATCAGATTTTATTTAGTTTATAAAGAGTTTATAAAAAAAATTAATGCCTTTGATGTTATACATTTAAACATTTTGTTTCCCCTAGGAATAATTGCTTTACACCAAAAATGGTTTCTTAAAATTCCTTTTATAATTTCTGAACATTGGTCTGGATATTTAGCTTCAAAGGCTAAAAAAATCTCTTTTTTACAAAAATTAATTTCTAAGTTGATCGTGAAAAAGGCTTCATTTGTTTGTCCTGTAAGTAAAAATTTAGCAGAATCTATGCAATCTTTAGGCTTAAAAGGAAATTACAATCCTGTGCCGAATGTTGTTGACACTAATCTTTTTCAACCCATAAAAAAAATAGAAAAGCATTTTACAATAATTCATATTTCAAATATGGCTCCTTTAAAAAATGTTCCTAAAATGTTAGAAGTTGCAAAAAAATTAGAAAATGATATTGGTAATTTTACATGGAAATTTATTGGCAATAAAAAAGACGCATTTTCTTCTCTTATAAAAGAGCTCAAATTTAAAACTGCAAATATTAAATTTATAGATCATTTACCTCAAAAAGAATTAGTAAAAGAACTTCAAAGTGCAAGTATTTTAGTCTTATTTAGTGACTATGAAAGTTTACCATGTGTTATTCTTGAAGCTTTTTCTTGCGGAATTCCTGTTATTTCTTCTAATGTTGGTGGTATAAAAGAGTATTTCCCTAGTAACTTTGGTTTCTTAATAGAAAAAGGAAATTCTAAAGAATTATCTAAAAAAATAAAAATGGCTTGTTTTCAAGAAATGGCTACCAAATCTGAAATGCATTTTTACGCTACTAATCATTTTAGTAAAGAAAAAATTGCTTCTAATTTTACTAACCTATATTACAAAGTGTTAAAAAAAGAATCTTGAATTTATTAAAAACATACATTAACAATTTTATTGATAGAGCTGGAAACAAAATTTTTATAGCCACAATTTTTGCTAGATTATTTTCTTTTTTAGCTTCTTGGATTGCTTTAAAACTAATTCCTAATAAAGAATTAGGAATTGTATTATTTGCCTATAATATTATTGCTTTTTTAATGCCCGTAAGTGGTTTAGGCTTGCATCAAAGTTTAATTAGGTTTGGAGCTTTACTAAAAACAAACGAAGAAAAAAACAGCCTATTTTTGTACGTTTTAAAAAAAGGAACATTGGCTACTTTAGTTATAATTTTACTAATAATTTGCACCACATTTTGGATTCCTTTTCAATTTAAAAACACAAACTATTATATTGCTTTTCTTGCAATAATTATGTTACCAAAGTTTATTTTTGAAGTATTTAAAGTACAATTTCGGCTAAAACATAACAATAAAGAATTTGCAAATGCAGAAATTATTTTCAATACAATTTTAGTTTTTTTGGTATTAATATTAAGTTACTTTTATAAAGAAAAAGGTTATGCTTTAGCATTATTACTAACCCCAACATTTACTTTACTATTTTTTATTAAAAAATTAAATATTAGCCTCTCTAATTCCATAAAACTAAATATTACAGATATTTATTTTTGGAAATATGGTTTTTTTGCAAGTTTGTCTAATGTGTTAACTCAACTACTTTTTATTATAGATATTTTGTTAATTGGCTATATGTTAAATGACCCAGAGATGGTTACAACTTATAAATATATTTCGCTAATACCAATTAGTTTATTATTCTTGCCTAGAGTTTTTATAAATACTGATTTTGTTGCTTTTACAGAGAATGTTTTTAACCGAAAATACATTATAAATTATATAAAAAGTTACATATTGCTTTTTAGTTTGATTAGTATTTTAATCTGTTTTTTCTTTGGAATTTTCTCTAAAAATGTTCTAAAAATATTCAGCATTAATTTTACACAATACAATGATTCTTTTTTGATATTAATTTTTGGCATTTGCGGAATCTTAATCTTTAGAGGTCTTTTTGGAAACCTACTTTCTTCTATTGGAAAAGCTCATATTAATTTTTACATTACTAGTATTGCTTTAATAATAAATGTGTTTAGTAATTATTATCTTATCCCAGAATATGGTATAATAGGTGCAGCAATAACTTCTGCATTTTTAATGTGGTTTACAGGGATTTTTTCTACACTTTGGTTTTTTTATTTATACCGAAAAGTTTAAAAATCAAGTAAAAACAACATCTCCATCTCCAGTTTGAAATACAATTTCTTGTTCTGTTTTAATAAACTTTTTTAATTCTTTTGTCATAAAATATTTTTGAATAAATTCTTTTTTAGTGATAAATGAAAGTCGGTTATTTAATTCAACTTCTATTTTTTTGTTATAAACAACAATTGTCTTCACTTTTTCTTTATTACATTTATTAATGATAAAATTTGTTATTTCTTCGCTGTTTTCTTCATCAAAAAAGGCATAAGGAATTTTCATATGTCCGTCTCTTACAGTTAATAAAAAATAGCCTATCAAGCAATTTTTAGTATTATAAATTGTGTAAGCATTAGAATTAAATTCCTTAGCGTAAGAAGAAAAATGATAGGATTTAGCATCTTCTTTATTTTTTTTTCCTGACAAAATCCAAGGGTGTTTTTGAATCCAATTAAATTCCTTTTTACTTCTTTGAAACAAATTTTTGTTTGTAAAATTATTTGCAAGTTCTAGGAGTGTATCATTCCAGGGTTCATTTGTTTTTAGATAAAAACTATTTTCTTTAAGAGAGTACTTAAAAATAGATCTTAAATCTGTGAATAAGTTGAGAAAACGATCTAAAAAAATCCATAATATTTTTGTCTTCTTAAAGATTTTTTTCTTTTTTGGTAAAATATCGGCTAAACAAAAACGTGTATAATATTTTACTCCTTCTACACGATGCAAAAGACTAAACTGCTCCGTTTTATCGTATAGTAATTTAGAAGCTTCCGCATAATTTGTGTACATTAATTTGCCTTTCCAATCTTTTAAAACTTCTCTAAAAATCAGTGTAGAAAATCCTTTTCTACGGTGTTTTAAAGCGACCCAATTTCCGCTTAACCAACCAAAAGATATTGGTTTATCATCTATAAAAAAAATGTCAGACAAAATGGTTCTGTATGCAACTAATTCATTTTCTAAAAATGCCATATACAAAACAATATCATTCTTATTTGCTCTTGGGTTTTCTAAATAAGAGCTTGCTCTAATTATAGAAATTGGCTTGATTTTTAAGTCTTTAAAAAAATCCGAACTAACAAATTCTTCTAATTCATAAAGTCTTATTTTTTTTATTGAAATCATAAATCTCTTGGCATTATATTTTTCTGAAGAGGGTTTTTTAAAAAATATTTAAGATACTCTTTCAGTAAATAATTTTCTGCTTTTTCATTTCCAATTTCAAAAGACAATCGTTGAAAGTTTGTTTCAAAATCATCTTTCTTTATTCCTGATGTTCCAAAACTGACGTCTATCACTTTTTCTTTAGAAAGTTTTTCGAAAAAAGCTTTTGAAACACCAAAATCTGTAAATGGAAAAGCAAATAAATTAGAATTTAAATTAAACTTTTCAACCAACCTCTCTATAGATTCTTTTGTCTGGTTTACTTGTTCTTCAAAAGAAATATCTGAATATAATGGGTGACTTTTAGAATGCGCACCAATAGTAAAACCCATATCTATTAACTCTTCTATTTGTGCAGATGATAGGTATGGTTTTTCAGTTTCTAAAAACTCATCAAAACTATAATTAACTGCATTTGCTAAATCATCTAAAATTTCTTTATTATTGAAATTAATGGCAAATAATTTTTCTTTAATTGCTTTGTTTTCTTCAAAAAAATCATAAAATATTGTTTTTACTTTTTGAGATGATGTTTTGTAAAACTGGTATAATAAACTGGCCTTATATCTATAAAAAAGAGCTTTATTATCTACAAAATCTGAATTAATAAAAATAGTTGCTGGAATATTATTCTCCCGTAACATAGAAGCTGCAACTTTATAAAAATTAGACAAACCATCATCAAAGGTTACATGAAAATAATTTTTATTTACACTTACTTTAGATTCGGAAATTTCTATAAATTCTTGCATAGAAATAGGTTTGTAGTATTTTTTAAAAACAGCTAAATCTTCCTTAAAATCTATAATTTTTCTTGGAGTATATAAATGCTTTGTAAATGTGTTTTTTTTATCAGAAATTTTATGATAAAAAGGCAAAAGAATACGCTCATTAGAATTTGATATTAGTTTTCTCATTAAGCTATCTAAAAAATAATTCATCAGCTTTTTAAATGTAAAAAATTAAACAAATTATTATTTTTTATTTGATGATATATTTCTTTTTTTGCCCCAAAGCTTCTAAAAAAACTAGCTATACCAACATTCATAGATCCTTCAAAATCTAATACATATTGTTTATTAGAATATTTTTCTAACACATAAGAAATTAAAAAAGTAGCAGCATTTAAGTTTTTCCCTTCTTCATTCATAGCTGAAAATAAATATGTTATTCTTTTATTATCATTCAGAAAAAATGCTCCTCCAAAAAACTCTTCATTCTTATTAAAAACACCTAACACAAATCCTTTCTCTTTGTCTTTTGCTGTAGAAAACAATTTAATCAATTTTAAATAGGCTAAATTATCTAAAGTTTTCTTTTCCTTTTTTGCAATTTCTAGTAATACATTAAAATTGACATCTTTGATGGTTAATGAATTTTTATGTACTTTTTTTAAACTTCTTTTTCTATTTTTATTAAATTTCTGGTAGTTTTCTTCAAAACTATTTTCGATATTTAAAATATAGTTTATTCTTAATTTAGTTTTAATAGTTGCTATTTTATTTCCTGAATTAAAGTTAAAAGTAATTTTTTTAAACTTTTTTGCAATAGTATCAATAAATCTTAAAATTAATTTTTCTGAAGTTTTTTCTATTGAAAAAACCCCCAACTGCTGACAAAAAAAAGGTTGCGCAGCATATTTGATAAAATATTTTTGTTTCCAAGGAATTGGCATAACAGCCTCATAATCCCCTAAAATCAATACATCCCAATTATCGGCAACAATATCTAAATACCAAGAAAATGCGTATACCCTACTTTGTAACGAATTTTCTATACAAGCATCATATTTAACAACATCTAAATCTTTTCTTTTTATATAATGAATCATGTTAAGAAATCGCTATTTTAACCATCGAATCGTACAATCTTTTCCAGCCTTTCCATCGTAAATAATCACTTAAACTTTCATTATGGAACAAGGTAATAAAGGTTCCGTTTACGGCCTTTACTTCATTCTTTAAGTCTCTTATTCTTCCTAGAGATTGCCTTGGAGTTAACTTCATATAATCATTCAAAGTAGTGTCCATTAAAGCAAAAGGAAATATTTTAAGTGGCGTTTGCATTTCGAAATCTAAATCATAAAAATAAAAAGGCGTACAGGTACTTGCTCTAAAACCTACATTACTTGCATAGCCCATAGAGTAATCTTCTGCTACTTCTAAGTCTATTAAGTTTTGATATGTTTCTGGCAAGCTAAAACGCAAATAATGTTGTCTGGACCTTTGAATTGGCATGTTGATAATACCCTCTAATCGTTCTTTTTCCTTTTTTAATAAAGAAGCATTATTCATTGTAAAATAAGAGGGGTGAAGACCTACGCTAGCATAATCTACCATCGCTTTAATTAACAGTTTAAATTTATTTTTTGACGCAGAAACATTGGTGTCAAAAGTGGTATAGTCCCCAATTAAAAAGAAGAAAATAGTATTAACATCTTGTTCCTTTTTAATTTTAAGTATGGTGTCAAAAGTATCAAAGGGGTCTTTTTTTATATTAAATGTTGCTGCAAATCGACTCCAAACCCTTAGGAGTCTTATGTGCAATAAATCATTAAAAAAACCTCCAACACCTCTCACCAAGCTTTTATATTTATAGGCATATGCATTGTCAATATCTACTGTCGAAATAAAGGTGTATTTACGTTGTTGAAACTCATACTCTGGAAACTTTTCTTTTAAAACTGCGAGGAGTTTATATGCCCAAATATCTACGACTGGTTTTTCTAAAAAATGATATTTAAAAGCCAAACTTTGTGCTGCGGTATAACGTCCATGTTTGTCTTTTACATGAGGCAAATACTCTTCGTACCTGGAAATCAGATAAAAACTTGCTGCAAAAATATCATACGGAATCGAAGACTTAGGACCTGTTTTAAAGAAACATGGAATTTCCTCCCATTTTTGGATCACAATTTCCATATCATTCACCCCTTGTTCAAACAACAAATTATTGCTTTTTACAAAAAATTCATTTCCTAAAGGTGTTTTTGTATAGGTGATTTTGGGTCCATTGTGTGCCACAAATTCTTCAATTTTAGAGGTGAAATCTACAGGAATCAATAAGGTTCTTGTAAAAATATGCTTAAAAATATAACGAACTCTAGGGGTGATTTTATGTGTGTAAATTAATATCATTTTTTATTAGTTACAAAGCTGCTAAGGTATATCAATTTTATAATTTAATGTCTTTCTCTTTTTTTTTGGTCGCATGCTGAGTGTTTTTATTTAGAAGTGTTTAGCTCTCTTTTAAAATTCAAAGCAAGCTTATAAACTATAAATTTGCATACGATCATAGCATGATTGCTTAAAGTAAATTTTCGTCTGCAAAGCTAAAATACGCTTTTTTAGTTATTATTAAATGATCTAAGAGTTTAATATCTAAAGTGGTTCCTGCTTCATTAATTTTTTGGGTGAGCTGTTGGTCTGCATCACTTGGTTGTAACTTCCCGGAAGGATGATTATGACAGACAATAATTGCCACAGCAGCGAGTTCTAATGCTCTTTTAAACAACAATCTAACATCGACAACTGTTGCCGTTAAGCCTCCTTTGCTTATTTGGTTTTTAGCAACTACTTTGTTTGAATTATTTAAAAACAACACCCAAAACTCTTCATGTTCTAAATCACCGATAATGGGTTGTAATAAATTAAAAACTGCCACACTACTTGTGATCTTTGGTTTTTCCATAGCCGTTTCAAGCTGTCTCCTCTTTCCTAATTCTAAGGCGGTAATAATTGAAATTGCTTTTGCTTCGCCAATACCTTTAAAGGTGGTTAATCTTTCTACGGAGAGTTTTGCCAATTCATTAATGTTCCCATTAACCGATTGCAGCATTCTTTTAGAAAGCGCAACGGCACTTTCTTGTCGATTTCCAGACCTTATTAAGATAGCAATTAACTCAGCATCAGACAAAGTGCTTTTTCCTTTTGCTACTAATTTTTCTCTAGGTCTGTCATCTATTGCCCAAGATTTTATCGTTAGTTTTTCCATCCATTTTTTTTATAAAAATACAATATTCCTAAAAAGAGATTGAAAAATGCGTTTTTTTTTATTTTTCCACCATAAGTCTTTATATATTTGTCTTCTATTTCTATATTTTAAAATATGAAAATTATCATAGCTGGTGCTGGAGACGTTGGTTTTCACTTAGCTAAACTACTTTCTTACGAATCTCAAGATACGTACATCATAGATTTTGATGGTGAAAAACTAGACTACCTGAACAATCATCTAGATGTTATTACCAAAAAAGGGGATGCTACTTCTATAAAACTACTAAAAGAAATTGGAATCGATTCTGCAGATTTATTAATTGCAGTAACTGATAGTCAAAATACAAATTTTACAATTTCTGTTATTGGTAAATCTTTAGGAGCTAAAAAAACAATTGCACGAATTGATAATTCAGAATTTTTGAATGAATGTGAAGTCGATTTCCGAAAGTTTGGATTAGATTTCATGATTTCTCCACAAGAACTGGCTGCAAACGAAATTAAAATGTTGCTAGACCAATCCTCTTTTAACGATACTATTGCTTTTGAAAGTGGTGTATTTAATGTAATGGGAACTCCATTAACATACAATTCTCCAATTGTGGATTTAACCGTTAAAGAGGCAAAACAACAATTTCCTGATGTAGATTTCATTACAATTGCGATTAAAAGACAGGGCGTTGCTCAAACCATTATTCCAAGAGGAGATACCACTTATCAGCTAAATGACCAAGTATACTTTTGCGTACCTAATTATAGCATCAAAGACCTCTACCCTATTATTGGTAAGAAGCAATACAATATTAAAAACGTAATGATTCTTGGAGGTAGTAGTATTGGCGAAAAAACGGCACGTAATCTTTGTAAGGAAAATTTTAAGGTGAAATTAATAGAAAAAGACAGAGAGAAAGCTGCCTTATTAGCAGAGCAACTCAATGATACCTTAGTTATAAATGGTGATGGTAGAGATTTAGAACTTCTTGAAGAAGAAAACATCAGAGAAACGGATGCTTTTATTGCTGTTACAGGGAATTCTGAAACCAACATTATGTCTTGTTTAGTCGCAAAATCTAAAGGCGTAAAAAAGACAATAGCCCTTGTGGAAAATATGGATTATATCGACATTTCTCAAACAATCGGCATTCAGTCTTTAATAAATAAAAAACTAATTGCTGCCAGTAATATTTTTAGACATATTAGAAAAGGAGAAATTTTAGCACTCGCAAATTTACACAATATAGACGCTGAAGTTTTCGAATTTAAGGTACAAGAAGGTACTAAAATAACAGAACATCCTATTAAGGATTTACATTTTCCAAGAGAAGCTGTTTTTGGGGGTGTTATTAGAGATGAAAAAGCGATAATGGCAACTGGAGATCTACAAATTCAAACTGATGACAAAGTGATTGTGTTCTGTCTACCAGAGGCTATAAACACTGTAGAAAGTTTATTCAAATAACAGCATGGGCGCTTTAAATACCAAAATCATATTTCGTTTTTTAGGAATTACTGCAATATTAAACGGATGCTTTATGTTTATTGCATATCCGTTTAGTGTTTATCATGATGAAAATGCCAAGTGGGGCATTCTAGGTGCTGGAATCGTAACCGTAATTATTGGAATGCTACTTTATTTTTTAAACAAACCGAAAAGTACAAGTATTCAAAAAAAAGAAGGGTATTTAATTGTTACTTTAGGTTGGTTAACACTATCTATTACAGGCATGTTGCCCTATCTTTTTTCTGGAGCAATCCCCAATATTACCAATGCTTTTTTTGAAACTATTTCAGGATACTCCACCACAGGCTCCTCTATTTTAACAAACATAGAGTCCATGCCAAAAGGAATTTTATTTTGGCGAAGTGCAACGCATTGGATCGGTGGAATGGGAATTATCGTTCTTACAATTGCCATTCTTCCTCTTCTAGGTATTGGAGGAATGCAACTTTTTATGGCGGAAGCTCCTGGACCTTCTGCGGATAAATTACACCCGCGAATTACAGATACTGCAAAACGCCTATATTTAATTTATGTTACGCTAACATTCCTACAATTTTTATTATTAAAAGTAGCGGGCATGACATGGTTTGATGCTATCAATCATGCAATGGCAACAATGAGTACAGGTGGTTTTTCAACAAAAAACAACAGTGTCTCTTTCTACAATAATTTACCTCTTGTCCAATATATTATTATCTTTTTTATGTTGGTTGCTGGAACCAATTTTGTGTTGACTTATTTTGCCTTAAAAGGAAAAATTCAGAAAGTATTTCAGAGCGAAGAGTTTAAGTATTACTTTTTTGGTATCCTCGGAGTTGCTTCTCTAATTACCGTAATTATTTATTTTTTCCAAGACCCTAACCTACAAACTACTATTGCACATCCTATGGTTTTCGGTAAGGCTGAAAGTGCTATTAGACATGCCCTTTTCATGGTCACTTCCGTCGTGACTACAACAGGTTTTGTTAGCTCAGATTTCACAATGTGGAACTTTTTTGCGACGGGTATCTTCTTTGCCTTATTCTTTAGCGGTGGTTCTGCAGGATCTACCAGTGGGGGTATAAAAATAGTAAGGCATATCGTAATGCTTAAAAATAGTTTTTTAGAGTTTAAAAAAGCATTGCATCCAAACGGAATTATACCGGTAAGATATGATGGTAGAGCAGTCAATCAATCCATTGTATTTAATATCATTTCTTTCTTTATTATTTACATGCTCATTTTTGTAATGTCTTCTGTTGCACTAACATTATTTGGTTTGGATTTTCTTTCCGCACTTGGTGCTGCAGCATCATCTTTAGGTAATATTGGACCCGCAATTGGGTCGGTTAGTCCAGTAGATAATTTTGCCCATTTAACAGACGCTGCAAAATGGTTTTGTTCTTTTTTAATGCTCATTGGACGTTTAGAATTGTTTACAGTTTTAATTTTATTTACTCCTTTCTTTTGGCGTAAAAATTAATTTGCTCTTATATACAAGTATATTCTACTGACTATTAGTGATTTGTGTTTTTTTTTGTACCTTTTTAGAAAAAACATGAAAAAGCATAACGTATTACAAATCCTAACACTTTATATTTTAGTGTTAGCACAAACTAATTTTTATAGTCAAAGTATTGTTATAAATGAAATTGTAACGGATCCGCAACAAGATTGGAGTTCAACTTCATTTGCATCTCCACCTGGTGGTTCTGGTGGGTCAAATGATGAATGGATTGAACTATACATTAAAACTGCAGGAATAGATCTTACAGGATGGACAATTGAATTAAATGACACATCTCCTTTGACAGGAGATCTTACTGAAAACGGAGCATTTGCTATTTCTAATTACATTACATCTGGAACAGGAAGTTTTACGAACACAGCAGTAGGAGATTATCTTGTTTTAGGAAATGTAGCTGGAAGCGGTGCTATGAATAATAAAATTACAATAAATTTAAAAAATGCTAGTGGAACTCTAGTAGACAGTGTAACATTTGGAGGAGGAACAAGTGAAGCTCCTAACGGTAATGCAACTAGTATTGAAGATGAAGCTATTTTTAGAATCCCAAATGGCACAGATACTGATACCGATAATGTTGATTTTAGCAGCGGTAAATCAAGTATTGGAAGTGAGAATACTTCAGAACAAGTATTATCTATTGAAAGTATTGTTTTAAATAATGTCCGTATTTTTAAAACAAGTTCATTGACTTTGAAGATGAATGGATTACCACAAGGTAAAACCTCAATAGCTCTTTATAATATAATGGGAAAAGAAATCGTAACAACTACATTTATATTTAATGAAAATAAAAAAGAAGTTCCGCTACCAAATTTAACTCCTGGAATTTACTTTACAAAAATACGAACAGCAAAAGGCACTATTAAGAAGAAGATTATTCTGTAAAAGTAACGAAGCATTGAATCGGTTAATAACTGAACTATAACTATTTAAGTTGAGTAATCTTCTATTTTGTATGCCTAAAAAAGGAGCTACTTCTATTCTTTTAAAAAAAAAGAATTTCACATACAAAACAGCAGAAAAAAAACCAGTATTTAAGAAACCAACTTCTTAACCGATTCAAAATCTAATCCTCCATAATTTCCAGAGCTCATTAAGACAACTGCTGTTTTCTCTAAGTTTAAACTGAATAAAAATTCTTTAAATTCTTCTGGGTTTGTATAAATAATCAAATCTTCTCGTTCAAAAGCAGCTGCAATTTGTTGCGCCGTAACTTCTTCTAACTGTTTAATTTTTACAGCATGAGGAGAGTAAAAAACAACGGCTTTATCTGCAGCATCAAGAGCTCCCTTGTACTCTGCTAAAAATTCTGCATTCAAACTAGAATACGTGTGCAATTCTAAACAAGCAACTACTGTTCTTTCTGAATATTGTTCTTTTACTGCTTTTGTCGTTGCCTCCACTTTACTTGGAGAATGTGCAAAATCCTTAAAAAATACTGTAGAATTATTTTCTGCAACCTTTTCTAAACGCTTACTTGCACCACTAAAACTGGCAATTGCCTCATAAAAGTCATCTTCATCAACCCCCATGTGTTGGCAAATCCACTTCGCCCCTGCTAAATTTTGAAGATTGTGTTTTCCGAAAATTTCTAAAGGCAAATCTCCTGCTGACGTTTCTAAAAAAGTAGTTCCGTTTTCTATAAAATGTTTTGGGGTTGTATATGGGTATTTTTTAATATGATTTTCTGATGATTCTACAACTTGTTTTACAATTTCATCTTCTTCATTATACACCATACTTCCTCCGTTAACCATGGAATCTGTAAAAATTCTAAACTGGTCGATATAATTCTCAAATGTTGGAAAAACATTGATATGATCCCAAGCAATACCACTCAATAACGCGATATTTGGTTTGTACAAATGAAATTTAGGACGCATATCTATTGGCGAACTTAAATATTCATCACCCTCTAAAACAATAAAATCGTTTTCTTTGGTTAGATGCACCATGGTTTCAAAACCTTCTAATTGTGCACCAACCATATAATCTACTTCTTTTTCATGGTACTTTAAAACATGTAAAATCATAGAAGTAATTGTTGTTTTCCCATGGGAACCCCCAATTACAACCCGTGTTTTATTTTCAGATTGTTCATATAAAAACTCAGGATATGAATATATTTTCAATCCTAATTCTTGGGCTTTTAATAACTCAGCATTGTCTTTTTTAGCATGCATCCCTAAAATAATTCCATCCAAATCTGGTACTATTTTTTCAGGAAACCACCCAAACGCTAAAGGCAACAATCCCTGTTTTTCTAAACGAGATTTAGAAGGGTTGTGAATTGTATCGTCACTACCAGAAATTTGGTATCCTTTTTGAGATAAAGCAATCGCTAGGTTGTGCATTGCACTTCCTCCAATAGCAATAAAATGAATTTTCATTGAACATAATTTTGAAGAACAAAAATACAAAAGCTTTGTAAAATATAAAGTATCTTTATAAGTAAACTAACATTAAAAAAAGTTTTACCAGTTCAAACGGCTCGTTAACTAATAGTCGTTTTTTTTATTGACAGATTTAAACGTATTTTGGAAACAATAAACATGATGATTATGAGGAGATTTACAACAACATTGCTACTATTGCTTTTTTTTTCGACAATTGCCAACGCACAAAAATCTTTTGAGAGCCTTTGGTTAAAAGTGGAGCAGTTTGAAGTAGATCAATTGCCAAAATCAGCAAGAAATAGTGTAGAAGAAATTTACACAAAAGCAGCAAAAGAAAACAATTCCTCTCAATTGGTGAAATCACTTTTTTATAAAAGTAAATTTTCTTTGACTCTAGAAGAGGATGCCCAATTAAAGGTGATAGAAGAGTTTAAAAAGCACATTACTAAAAGTAAATTTCCAATAAAAAATGTGTTGGAAAATGTATTAGGAAATTTATATTGGCAATATTTTACGCAAAATAGATATAAGTTCTACAACCGAACAAAAACTGAAAACAAAGTTGACTCAAAAGATTTTAGGACTTGGGATTTAAATACGCTGTTTGAAGAAATTCATATGCATTTTAATGCGTCCTTAGAAAATGAAGAAAAACTACAAAAAGTAGGTATTCGTGATTTTGCTGACATCTTGCTCATTCAAAAAGAGTCTAAAAAATACAGCCCTACTTTATATGATTTCTTAGCAAATAACGCGTTGGTATTTTATAAATCTTCGGAAACTTCAATAACAAAACCAGCAGATCAATTTAAGGTTGATAATCCAATATTTTTAAGTGATGTAAAAACATTTTCTAAACTAGAATTGACTTCAAAAGATAGCTTTTCGCTGCAATTCAACGCGATAAAAATTTATCAAAAACTCATTCAATTTCATTTAAAAGAAGCCCATTTAGACGCACTTGCAACTATTGACATTCATCGGTTACATTTTGTAAAACAACATGCCATTTTTCAGCATAAGAAGCAAACTTTTATAACCACTTTAAAAGCATCCAAAGAAAATTTCAAGAAAAAGGAAGTGAGTGGTTTGTATGCTTTTGAAATTGCGAAGGTTTACAGAGATGACGCCAATTCTTATAAAGTGAATAAAGAAGAGAAAAACAGATTTAAAAACGCAGAAGCAATCACTATTTGCGATCAGGTGATTCATGATTTCCCAAACAGTTTTGCCGCAAGAAATTGCAGGGCTTTAAAAAATCAAATATTCGCAAAATCACTGTCTATTACTTCAGAAAAACACATTCCAATCAACTCCAATTCAAGAGTATTAATTAACTATAAAAATATTGAAAAATTAGTTTTCACAGCCTACAAAATAACAAATAAACAATGGTCTCAGTTCAACAATCTATACCAATTAGATGCAAAAATTAAATTGATCGACTCTTTAGAAAAAGTTAAAGATTGGAATTTTAAATTGCGGGATGAAAACGATCTCCTAGCGCATAGCACAGAAGTAATTGTCCCAAAATTTGATCGTGGAAATTATTTAATTGTAGCCTCTGAAACTCAAAATTTGAAAGAGGACACCATTTACGGTACAACTGTCATTCAAGTAACAAATTTAACTTTAATTGAGCAGGCTTTTGAAGGGAAGTACACGTATCAAATAGTCAATCGAAACACTGGAAAAGCTGTTGAAAATGCTGAAATTCATTTGAAAAATAAAAAAAGAAAAAGAAGTGCTTTTATCGATAAAAAATTAACGACCGATGCAAACGGGTTTGCTTCTTTTCAAAGCTTGGAATATTATAGTAATGTAGAAATAAAGGTAAAAACAAATAATGATATTGCCTCTTTTAGTAATTATTATTTGAATAAAAAATATAAAGAAAATACGCGCAAAGAGAAGGTTTCCATAAAACCATTTATTTTTACTGATAGAAGTATATACAGACCCGGACAAACGGTCTATTTTAAAGCAATTGTAATTAAAAAACAAGGAGATAAATCTGAAATATTTCAAAATGAATATGTGAAAGTTACGCTCTTAGATGTCAATAGACAAGAAATAAAAACACGTGATTTAAAATTGAATGAATTTGGCTCTATTGCGGGAACATTTATTTTACCAAATAATGGTTTGACGGGTCAGTTTTCTCTTAAAATTAGTCAGAGTTCTAAAACGAACCCTAATTTTTACATAAATAATAACAACGCTTATATTTCTGTTGAAGAGTACAAACGTCCAAAATTCAAAACCGAATTTAAATCCGTAACAGAGAGCTTTAAACTCAATGATTCTATAAAAATTAATGGTTTTGCAAAAGCTTTTTCTGGCGCAAATATTACAGATGCAAAAGTAGTATATAGCGTCCACAGAAAAGTGCAATACCCAAGTTGGTGTTATTGGCGAAGACCAAATCCTTCTTCTAAAGCTCAAGAAATCACAAATGGAGAAAGTAGTACAAATGAAAAAGGAGAATTTAAAATTATCTTTAAAGCAATACCCGACGAAAGTGTTTCGAAAGAAAATCTACCCGTTTTTATATACGAGGTTACAGTAGATGTTATAGATATCAATGGTGAAACTAGAAGCGCAACAACTATTGTAAAAGTGGGGTATCATAGTTTGTTAGCAACAATTTTGTTAGATAATAAAATTGATAAAAATCAAAAAGAAACTATTTTAAAAGTAGATACCAAAAACTTAAACAAAGAATTCATTGCTGCCAAAGGCAGCATTAAAATATACAAATTACAAGCACCTAAAAATCCACTACGAAAAAGACCATGGAATGTTCCGGATTATCAAGATATTTCTGAAAACACATTTAGAACTTTATTCCCAAATGATCCTTATTCAGAAAATGAAACTGATGAAAAAAACTGGAAAAAAGGTGAAATGGTTTTTTCAAGTAATTTTGACACAGAAACTTCAAAAGAAATTCAACTTAAAAATATTAAAAATTGGATTTCAGGAAAATATATTGTCTTGCTGGAAAGCAAAGATAAATTTGGTCAAGAAGTAAAAGATGAACAAAGGTTCTCTCTTTTTTCATCAAAAGAAAAACAGGTTATAGACAACACCCTTTTTGTAATTCATACGGACAAACAAACTTATCAAGTAGGAGATGTTGTCGCAATCACAGTGGGATCTGCTTCAAAAGATATTACAGTTGTTGTTCAGGTTGAAAAGAATTATAAAATAATAGCAACTCGTTTGATCCCCTTAAACAACACTACCAAAACAATAGAAATTCCTATAAATAAAAATGATGTTGGTGGTTTTGCTGTAAAGTATCATTTTGTGAATTACAATTACTTTAAAAGTGGAAACTTACTAATTAACGTTCAAGAAAAACTAGAAACGATCCATATTGAAACCAATATTTTTAGAGATAAATTGCAACCGGGGCAGGATGAAACTTGGAGCTTCTCTATTAAAAATGATAAAAACAACCAGGTTACTGCAGAAGTTTTGGCTTCGATGTATGATGCCTCTTTAGATGAATTCAAACCTCACAATTGGCAGTTTCAACCGATTACTCCAAAAGCGAAATACTATTCGTATGCTGTTAGTAATGCTAATCAAAGTATGGGGATTTCTAATTTTAATATTAGAAATGCCCAAAGAAGGTATTTTGGCTTTGCTTCTATTTCATATGACAATTACAACTGGTTTGGATTTCACCTACAAAATAATAATTGGTACAACCGACAATATTTAAGAAACATAAAAAGAAAACTCAATTCTATCAGAAAAGAATTTGATGGAACTATTACGGGTTTTGTTTCAGATGAAAATGGAACCCCTTTACCGGGAGTAAATGTTCAAATAAAAGGAACCTCTTTTAGAACAACTACAAATTTTGATGGTAATTATTCCATCAGAATAAAAAAAGGAGACATCTTAACTGTTAATTATTTAGGTTTTATTTCCAAAGAATTTTTAGTTGGTAGTCAAACTAATATTGAAGTAATATTAAAAGAAAGTTCAGAACCTTTAGAAGAAGTTGTTGTGGTTGGTTATGAAGCTTCAAGACAAAGAAAAGATATGACTGGTGCTCCTAATGAAGCAAATGCAGAAGTTATGCTAGACAATTCTTCAAAGTTAGGTGAAGCGGAAGTGGCTTTTATCAAAGTTGCAGAAAATCCAAGAAAAGAAAAGCAAGAAAAAATCGCTCTTGATGAAATTAAAGCCCGTGAAAATTTTAAAGAAACTGCCTTCTTTTATCCACAATTAAGAACAGATAAAAACGGACAACTCCGTTTCTCTTTTAACATACCAGAGGCATTAACTCGTTGGAAATTACAATTATTAGCGCATACTTCAGACCTGAAAGCAACTACAAAAACCTTGCAAACAGTTACGCAAAAAGAGTTAATGGTAGTGCCAAATGCACCTCGTTTTTTACGCGAAGGAGATCACATCACTTTGAGTGCAAAAATCACCAACTTAACAAACAATGAGCTTTCTGGAGTTTCAAAATTAATATTGACGAACGCAATTACAGGAGAAGAGATTACACAAGAATTATTTAGCAATATTGGTGCGCGTCCTTTGAAAGGAATGCCACAAAGTGACCAAGTAAAATTCACCGTTGGCAAAGATGGAAACACAAGCGTTTCTTGGAATTTATCTATTCCAGAAACGGTAGAAGCCATTCAATATAAAATCGTAGCAAAGGCGGGTGCTTTTTCAGATGGAGAACAAAATGTATTGCCTGTTTTATCAAACAGAATGCTGGTTACAGAAACAATACCCATGTGGGTTCGTTCTAATCAAACCAAAACCTTTACGTTAGCGAAGTTAAAAACCAATACTTCATCCACTTTAATAAATCATAAATTAACCTTAGAGATGACGTCAAACCCTGCTTGGTATGCCCTTCAATCTTTGCCGTATTTAATGGAATATCCTTATGAATGTGCAGAGCAAACCTTCTCTAGGTATTATGCAAATACGTTGGCGAGTTTTGTTTCGAATTCAAACCCTAAAATTCAAACAGTTTTTAATGCCTGGGCAAAGTCCGATGCACTCATCTCTAATTTAGAAAAAAACCAAGAATTAAAATCTTTGATAATTCAAGAAACTCCTTGGTTAAGAGATGCACAATCGGAAACGGAACAAAAAAAGAGAATTGCCTTATTGTTCGATTTTAACAAAATGAAAAACGAACAAGAAAGAGCCATGAATAAACTAAAAGATATTCAAATGAATTCTGGTGGTTTTCCTTGGTTTAAAGGAAGTAGATATGAGAGCCGATTTATTACCCAACATATTACAACAGGTTTTGGTCATTTGAAAAAATTAGGTGTCACGGATTTTGACAAATCAACTCAAAAAATGATAGAGAAATCTGTAAGGTATCTCGATGGAGAATTGCTAGAACAATTTGAGAGATTGTTAGAAAACGCAGCGAAAATCAAACAAAGAGCAAACACAAGAAAGAAAGGAGAAACCGAATACACAGCCTACCTAGCGAAAAATAATTTAGACTATTTTGCAATTCAGTATTTATACATGCGCAGTTTTTATAATGATATTTCTTTGAATGATATTTCTTTGAATGATAACTTACAAAAAGCAGTAGCATATTACAGCAAACAAACCCAAACTTATTGGAATGCGTATAATTTATATGCCAAAGGGCAAATTGCATTAGCGCTGTTTAGGAATGACAAAAAAACAATTGCTAACAAGATTTTAAAGTCATTAAAAGAGAATTCAATTACCACGAAGGAATTAGGAATGTATTGGAAATCAAATACTGCTGGTTATTACTATTATCAGGCTCCTGTAGAAACACAAGCTCTTTTAATTGAAGCTTTTTCTGAAATTGAAAGGGATGTTGAAACCATTGATAATTTAAAGGTTTGGCTCTTAAAAAACAAGCAAACTAACCGATGGAAAACGACCAAAGCAACTACAGAAGCTGTGTATGCATTACTATTAAATGGAAGCGACTGGATTTCAGTTACCGAAATGATAGACGTAAAAGTAGGGAATAAAAAAATTGATCCATCCACCTTAGAAGACGTCAAAGTAGAAGCAGGTACAGGTTATTTTAAAACTTCATGGAATGGTGATGAAATTAAAAAAGAAATGGGAGATATTACCCTTACCAAAAAAGGAAAAGGCATCGCTTGGGGAGGTTTATATTGGCAATATTTTGAGGATTTAGACAAAATTACATCCGCAGAAACACCACTAAAATTGAATAAAAAGTTATTCTTAAAAGTAAATTCTGATAGTGGAAAAAAACTGCAAAGAATTACGGATACAACCCAATTAAAAGTTGGAGATTTAATTACTGTAAGAATTGAGTTACGTTCAGACAGAAACTTAGAATTCATTCATATGAAAGATATGAGAGCCTCTGGTGTTGAGCCAATAAATGTTTTATCAAAATACAAATGGCAAGATAATTTAGGCTATTATGAAAGTACGAAAGATGCTGCAACCAATTTCTTTTTTGACAGGTTACCAAAAGGGATTTATATTTTTGAGTATGATGTAAGAGTGAATAACGCTGGTGATTTCAGTAACGGCATTACAACGATACAGAGTATGTATGCTCCAGAATTTAGCAGTCATTCTGAAGGAGTAAGAATTAAAATTGAAAATTAATCTAGAAATTTGTTAGACAATCCATCTTTCTTCCGAACGTGTTTCAAAATCTAAAAAGACAAGGTTCAAAAACGCTTAATTTTTTCGTAGTTTTGTCAAAAATTTCACAAAATGATTTTATCTGAAATCCCAAATATAAAACACACAGAGGCAAACAACTTTTTCTTACTTGCAGGCCCTTGTGCCATTGAAGGTGAAGAAATGGCATTAAGAATTGCTGAAAAAGCAATTACCATCACCGATAAATTAGAAATTCCTTACATTTTTAAAGGAAGTTTTAAAAAAGCAAACAGGAGTAGAATTGATAGTTTTACAGGAATTGGTGATGAAAAGGCATTGAAAATTTTACGCAAAGTTTCTGAAACTTTTAATGTACCCACTGTAACAGACATTCATGAAGTTTCTGACGCAATAAAAGCGGCTGAATATGTAGATGTGTTGCAGATTCCTGCTTTTTTAGTGCGCCAAACGGACTTAGTGGTCGCTGCAGCAAAAACAGGGAAAGTAGTCAACTTAAAAAAAGGGCAATTTATGAGTCCTGCTGCCATGAAACACGCAGTACAGAAAGTAAAAGATGCGGGATCACACAAAGCTTGGATTACAGATAGAGGAACGATGTTTGGATATCAGGACATGATTGTCGATTTTAGAGGAATTCCTGAAATGCGCGAATTTGCTCCCACAGTACTCGATGTTACCCATTCATTACAACAACCAAATCAAACGATAGGAGTTACAGGAGGAAGACCCGAAATGATAGAAACTATTGCTAGGGCTGGAATTGTAAATAATGTAGATGGGTTGTTTATTGAAACTCATTTTGATCCTGCGAATGCAAAATCGGATGGTGCAAATATGTTACATTTAGATAAATTAGAAGGTTTACTTTCTAATTTGGTTGCTATTAGAAAAACTGTAAATACTTTATAATAATATCATAAAATACTTATAATCAATAACTTTAACTACGTAAGTGTTTTAGACCTGTTAGGTTTTAAAAATTTGACAGGTCTTGGTAATAATAAATTATAGGCGCAATTTTTGTTTTGTAAAAGTTGTTTTCCTTTTTAATATGATGAAACAACTTTTGTTTTTTTTATTTCTGATTCACTTTTCCACCCAAAGTCAAGATTTTACAAAAGTTGATGCTATTGTAAAAAACTACCCAAGATTTTCTAAAGTTGAAAATTTAGCTTTACAAATTGAAAAAGATTTTACTTCTGATAAAGAAAAAGCAAGAGCAGCGTTTTTTTGGTTGGCAAAAAATATTCGATATAACTTAAGAGAATATTATAATCCAAAACAAAGAAGTTACAACTTTAGATATTCTTCTAAAGAAGAAAGAAAACAAAAATTACAAGCTTTTAAAGACAAATTAGTTGCTGAAACTTTTTTAAATAAAACTGGAGTTTGCGAAGAATATGCCCAATCTTTTAAAAAAATTTGCGACTTATTAGGTTTAGAGTCTGAGGTGATAAAAGGCTCTGTTAGAAATAATCCTGATGAAATAGGGAAATATGAAAACGATACAAACCATGCTTGGAATGCAGTAAAACTAAATAATAAATGGATTATTTTAGATGCAACTTGGGCTGCAGGTTATGAATATAATGGACGTTGGATACGTAGTTTTAACAACTATTTTTATAACATTCCTACAGAAAAAATATTTAAAACGCATTTTCCTGAAGATAGCATTTGGATATTACGCTTTGGTAGAATTACTAAAAGAGAATTTTACAATCAGCCAATATATGGTAATAGCTTATTAAGTTCTAACGCAAGTTTAATTTCACCCAAAGACGGAATTATTAACGTAAATTCTTCTAAAGAAATTAAGTTAAAATTTAAAAATCTAGACATTAAATCTATTATTTCATACACATTTAAAGGAATGAGGTATTCTCAAAAACCCATAATTACAAGAGAAAACACTATTTCTACTTTAACAATTAAAAATGCACAAAAAAATTCTGAACTGATTTTGTACATCAACCGAAAAGCTGCGCTTCAGTTTAAAACAGAATAATATTTTAATTAAAAACAGAAGCTAAAGAACTTAAAAATTTCCTTTAAAGATTCTTCACTCGTTCCTCGCTCTGAATAACAAATAACTATTTCCTCTTATAAAACCCTTTATCCCTTAATTGATGCGCTTCGCTTAAAACAGCAATTAAAATTTCTTCATTAATATCTTCTAAGGTAAAATATCGTAAAGATTTTACTACTTTTCTACCATCAGAAATTAAATGCTCATTGTATTTTGTTAAATGTGCAGATACCCAAAAACCAACATCTACAAATCCTTTTTTCTTTGACGGATTTAAATAACAAAAAGGTTTGTTATCTATAGAATAAAAAGGAAGTCTCCATTTAAATTGTAATTTTGCTTCTATAAAACTGCTTTCTATTAAAATTTGTAAATGCAATAAAATAGATTTAAACGGTTCTGGCTGATTTAAAATAAACTCTTCTGCTGGTTTCATTAGTTTCTATATATTTGTACTCATCTGCTAAAGTTAAATAAATTATGAATACACAAGAAAAAAATTCTAATCATTTTGTATTAAAAGGACTTGTAAGTATTCTTATTGGCAGTTTTATTTTTGGTGTCGCTTATCTTATAAAAACGATTTTAAAAGAATTCTTAACTGATGACAGTCCTTTAGGAATGTTATCTACCGAAATTATAGAAATATTCATTATTTTTCTTATTTTTTGTGGCGTACTATTTTCCTCCTTGGCGCTATTTTTCAGTGGTAAAAGAAGTGCTAAAAAAAAGCAATACCCTCTTTGGAATCAGAAAACGAAGACTGCTTTTCGAAAATATATACTTTTCATCATCGTAGCGTTTGGTAGCTTAATGCTTTTATTCAACTTAGGTTTCGTGGAGTACCTCACGCCTACTTTTCTAATTATTTACGCATTTTTGTTGTTTACTTTTAAGAATAAAGCGCGTAAAAATCTGCTAATCTTAGCGGGTTTAAATGTGTTTTTAGCACTTATTTGCTTCTTAATACCTAGCTATTGGTTCGCTTCCTTTTCTATTCTCGGAATTGCGCATATTACGTATGGTGTTGTTGAAAAAAACTAAAATCGCTTCCTAATTTCTCTTATAATATATTCAAGTCCATTTAATTGAAGTTCATAGACCAACTCCATTTGTTTTCCTAACTTTCCGTTAGGAAAACCTTTATTTCTATACCAAACAATATAATGTTCTGGTAGGTCGATAAGGAATCTGCCTTTGTATTTACCAAAAGGCATTTTCATTCTAGCTAAGTCAATTAAAATTTGTTGGTCATTTAGCATGGTTAAATCGTATCTTTTGGGATGTAACGTTGAAAACAGATTGCTTGATTAATTATTCATTTTATATCTATGTATTTCCATCAATATAATCTTGTAAATATAAAAAACGTTCGGTAAGTCTTCCATCCGCTGTCATCTTAGCTCGCTGTAAAATTCCATCTTTATCATTATTAAAAAAAGCAGGAATTACATTTTCTAAAAATAATTTCCCGAAACCTTCACTCGCATCTTTTGGTAATTCGCAGGGTAAATTATCTACTGCCATTACAACAATAGCGTCCTTATCTTTATAACCCACTTCTTTTTCAGTGGCTGCATCATATCCATAAAAGGGTGATGAAATTGTAGATGCTCTTATTGTAGACGCTATAGGACCCGCTATGTCACAAGAAATATCTGCAACAAATTGTATTTTAAATTTATCTGATTTAGCCTCTTCTTTAGTATATAAATAAGGAGCTCCATTTCCGTAAAAATGACCCGCAATAAAGAAATCTGTGACCGCTGCAAAACGCATGAAATTAGAAGTATAATTTTCTGGGTGCTTATAAAAATCAAAATTATCAAATACTTGTCCGTCGATACGTTTGTTGTAATCTAAAACATCTGCCAAACAATATACAGGTTCTTCAAATAAATTATTTAGATATGCATCAACAGCAACCTGTTTTATATTCATGATATCTAAAGTTTCTTTAACACCAGAGGCAACTTTCCCATTTCCAGTTAAAAGAATTTTTAAATTAGGTAAATGAAGCTGTTGCAGTAATCCTATCAATTCATTTTGACTGTCTAAGGTTTCTAATTTTGGTAAATTAAAGGTTTGTTTTTTCAACCCAATGGCTCTAAAACCATTATAAGCACCTGTAATTCCTGCATAATGTCCAAAACCAATTAAACGGATTCCATTTTCTTTGATAATCGTTTCATGGTCATATAATTCTATGTTTTTTTGAAGAATCGCCTGAAGCAATTTGCGATTATAAGATTGTTTTTTAATCGTATGACTGAAAAAAAAATATTTCTTGTTACTGATTAAAGCAGTAATTGGCACTTCTTTTACGCCTAATAAAACATCACAATCTGACACATTTTCGACAACTTCAATTCCCACTTCTTTATAGGCAGCGTCAGAAAAAACTCTAATTCCTGACGACTCTACCTTGATAGACGCTTCTGAGAATTTATGCTTGAGCTCTTTTAGTTTTTCTGGTGAAAAAACAACTCTCCTGTCTGGTGGGGTTTTACGCTCTTTTATAATGCCAAACTTCATGTTTTATTGAATTTTATAAGAGACGGAAACTCGGTGCTCTTAAAAGGTATAATATTGGGTCGAAGATATTCGATTTTATAATGATAAGCAACTGTATTTTTTTATACTTTTGTAGAAGGATTTTTTCTCTTAAAAGAAAATAGTTTTTTGACATTTTGGGGACGACTGGTTTTGACAGCAAGGACAGTAAATTGGTAAGCATACCGAGTTATGAAATAACACTCGTAAAACCTAATTTCAACTTTTTAAACGGCGAAGATAACTACGCTTTAGCTGCATAATCCGAATTACAGTAGGATTGGCCTCGGCACACTAGGTGTGCAAGCTTTATGTCCACGAACAGCCTTGATTTACGGCGTTTCACTTTTGGATATCGTAAAAGTAAATATAGAAAACCTGGTACTTTGACAGGTTTTTGAAACTAAAGAAGTTAAGCTAAAAGTGGATTGTTCTTAATCAGCTTTTGGTCGAAAATCAAGAAAGAACTATGTATGTAGAAAGCTTTTTGGCTGCTTGTTTGGACCCGAGTTCGATTCTCGGCGTCTCCACGATTAAGCGCAGTGCGACTGCGACTTGAAATTCAAAAAACCTACCAAGCTTGCTTGTGTAGGTTTTTTTAGTTTAAAGCGCCTGGTCTGAAAGAACAGTGCACTGCATTTACAGGACGGGACTCAAGAGAAAAACCGTAGGTTAATCTCGGCGTCTCCACCACACGGGACAAACTCATATTTTTCGAGATTTGTCCCTTTTTATTTTCACCTAACCACTTGTCTATATGTAAGATACACCTCAACACATCATTAATTCTTGTAGTTCGACATTTTTTTCCGTCAAATTCTATTTTTTCTGGAAAAATCGAACTTATCAACTTCTTTTTATGCGTAATTGCACTGTTGGTATAGGTTTGTCTGAAATTTTCTAAATGCTGAAACGCATCTTCAATAAGACCCTTATATTCCGAATCTGAAGTATTGAGCCCATTCAAATTAGAAGTGATTTGATCTCGTTGCTTGGTATATCGATTTAATGTTTGCCCATAGACTTTTGGGGTAATGGTTCCATCCACACCAAAAGAAGTAAAATTAGAAAGAGCATTAGAGTTAAAAAACAAGGAACTTCAAAAGTTAAAAGCTCAACGGGACACTACTGATGAATATGCAAAAACGTTCTAACAAAGCCATTCACGACCGTGATGAATCTAATTATGCCTAAAAACAGGCATTAGTCTCTCAAATAGCTGAGTAATATAAGATACTGTATCTCACTAGTGAAAGTAAAGCGTCTTCTCTCTCTCAAGTGAAGATGTCAAATATATTTGTTTCAACATATGAGCAAGGAGTTAAACGTATCGAGACTAGATCCTTTGACGATGTCATAATTAATCAATTTCATAATATTTTTACGTCAAACAATTACAAAGAAATTTCACTCTCATTGGTCACTTTGATTGAGAAAAAACAACTCAAACAGATTTTTGAAATTTTCAATATTATTAATTGTGTAGAACAATTAATAATCGCATCTTTGTCATTATCCCCTATCAATCAATAAAACAGATACCTTTGAATCACCTATTTTTTGGCGGGATTTTGATTGCTGCAAACTTATTTGCTGTATCAACATCTGCACAAACCCTGACCTTAAGTTCCGAAAACGCCGTAACCATTCTGCCCAACAGCAGTATGACTGTTGATGGATTAGAATTTAGTCCATCATACGCTTTTGCGATTACAGGACCAAATACGATCTCCAAATCGGACATTCCTGTAGTCGTTAATGACAACAGCAGTATCAACAGAGTGTACGTGGCTTCAACAGCTTTGAGCGGCTTTACTGGTACAATTACTTTTGCCTATGCTGACGACGAACTCAATGATATTCCTGAAGCCGATTTGGTATTAGAAACCGAAACTGCTGATGGCATTTGGACGAATCATCCTGCAACTGTGGACAAAACGAATAATACTTTAAGCTATGCTTTTGCGGATGCTTTAGAATTTACACGCATCACAGCCAGCTCGGCTGATGCGAGTCTTACGATTGTAGAAATCGCTACAAATGATTTTGTGAAAGTCTATCCAAATCCGACGACTGACAAACTGATCATTGTCTCAAAAAACCTTCAGAAATCTATTTTGTACAATGTATCTGGACAAAAGGTATTAGAATCTGACCGCAACGAATTGAATGTGTCTGAACTCTCAACAGGAGTTTATGTACTACATACAACCAATAACCAAAACCAATTATCAACTTTTAAAATTATTAAGAAATGAAAAAAATAATTACATTTTGTGCTCTAATTTTTAGCATGGGCTTAACGGCTCAAGTAGGAATTAACACGCCCGTAATAGATGCTTCGGCAGCTTTGGAAATTACTTCTACAGAAGGCGGTATTTTGATTCCACGAATGACAGAATCCGAACGTGATGAAATTATAGCTGCAGCAGACGGTCTATTGATTTACCAAACCGATGCGACTGCTGGTTTTTACTATTACAATGGAAGTGGCTGGGCAACAGTTGGCGCTAGGTTGGTCAGTTATGACGAGTTCGTTGGAGAAACAGACGAAACTTGTCCAGGTGGTTTGTTGCTAAACAAACTAGGTTATGATTTGGATAAGAGTGAGTCGTTGGAAGGGTCAGAGATAGTGACCACCATTAAAGTCTGTAATGCGTTACCAACAATAGGAGCAGATGCCATTACTGTTATCGACGATTGTTACGCCAATTCAATTATTCCTATCACTTTATCCGACGTCGATGGAACAGTAGTTTCAGTCAGCGTAAGTGTCAAGGCTTCTGCATCAAGTTTTACGCCTACAATCGACCTTAATGGGAATCTGACAATACCAGCAGGACCGCATGTAGCAGGCGCAATTCTCACCATTACAGCTACCGACAATTATGGCGCAGAATCCGTAAAAGATATTACGGTTCGTTTTGCTGGTACAGGATGTCTCGACATGAGTACATTTTATGGTGTGCAACCAGATACGTGTATAAGTATTGAAGTTGATGATCTAGCTGGAGATGACCGTGGTGGTGTCACACTCACTGCAGACTATGCATATTACAATGGTGATGATGGGTTGGTTCGTACAGATCAAAACCTTGGTAACCTTACACTGGTCAGTAATTATGATATAGATACTTTGATTGGAGATCCCCTAACAGGAACTTTGTATACATTATGGTCAAGTACATTTACGTACACAAACCTCCAAGAGATTACCAATGATGCTCTAGAAGACAACAGCGACACTGTTGTCACTTGGGATCAGCTCGCAATTATCGATGAAACTACATTTGCCGTTCTGTCTACAGTCCCGCTTCAATCTCCAGTGTATGTTCCCAATAACAATAATACATATGAGTTCGATTTTGGAGCAGGAGCGGAGGTAAATGCCCGAACGCAAGATATCATGGTTGGGATGAGAAATGGTTACATTCTGATTGCAAATAAAATATACGAAAACATCACCAATGATAAAGCGATTGAAATGCGTCTTGTAGATGCAGAGAGTGGTTTGAACATCAGTTCAACCACAGTCAATAATCTCTCTAGCACAACTGATGATGACCTAGCCTTTGATAATTTAGAATGGAGCGAGCAAGAAGTTGATATCCAACACTATTTATTGCTCGAGCGTGGTGGAGAACATTTCATCACCTATAGACAAAACAATTCAAACGAAATGATTGAAGTGAACGTATCTACTGGTGCATATACTACAGTCTCTACAACGTTCGGAGTGAATGCAGACTTGAAGAACCTTGCTCTTGATGCTTCTGGATTATATGCTTATTTTCATACAGAAGATGGCTTCATGCAAGAACATGAGGAGAGTATGGACAAATGTAGGGTTCTCTTTTCAGAGAATGATGGTTCAGTAGATGATGCTGGAAATGATTATTAATCCATAGTAGTTGTTCCTTTTGATATAATGGTCACGACAATGTCGTGGCCATTTTTTTTTCTTTTTTTCGACTGGATATAGTAGCAGTGGTATTTATTTTTTGCGTTGTTTTAAAATACAATATGAATCGATCTTTTTAAAGATGTGAAATAAAATGAATTTAGTGTCTTTATTTGTACGATTTACTAATTTTCTTCTTCGATTATAAACACTTCGTTCTAATTTTTCTAAAATTATATTTGTGAGTTTTCTAAATAAATCATTTTTGATTTAGGTCTTTGATAGGTTAAAAGTTGTTCTTTTAATATTTTTATTAGAATTCCCAATATTCTTTTGTAAATTGCAACCTGTTTGCTTACATAAGCAAACTCCCCCTATACAAAACGTTGAGTATTTTTTTAGGTTAATCATAACGCCCAAGAGGTCAATACTTTTATATTTATTTTCATGAAAATTAAAACACTAGTTATTTTAATGTTTTTTTTGATAAGTAATATTAAAATAGCAGCTCAAACAAATGATTTTCAACCAACCGTAACAGTAAATAGCCAAGTCATATGCGCTAACGAAACTGCAACATTGGTAGCAATCCCCTTTCCTTTAAAGAAAAATAACAAAAAACAGCACTTTAAAAGCTAGAAAAAAACAATATCAAAACTTTAAACTAAATGATCAAAAATTTCTTTTAAGTTTTGGGTGAAAAAGTTCAATTTGACTAAAAAAATACTGAAAATTCTTCCTTTTTTATGAAAATATTATTAAGTAAAAATAACTTATATTGGGCTTGTATGGTGTTGCTTTTTACAATGCATCCAAAAGCTAAAGAACTTTTCTATTCAGCATTCGAAAAAACAGCTACACCCCATTTTAAAGCTGTAGCGCCTTTAAGTGTTTTAACAAAAAAAAATGGAGTTACGGAAACTTCGTATTCAGCATTAGATCCTACTTTTTCCTCAAGCAAGCTTAAACCAGCGGTTGGATTATTTTCAACAATGAAGGTAAAAGTAAATTCAAATTTACCGTCACAAACAGCTAGTTTATGAAGAAAGTTTTATTCTTACTCATTCTTTTTTCTAACGCTGTAATTGGTCAGTCCTTTACTTTAATTTCTAAGAGTCCAACGGCAGTTTCCAATAGCGTGGCTTTAAATTCAGACATAACTTTAAATTTCAGTGCTTCAACTGAAAGTTCTACTATTATTGCTGATAACATTATAATAACAGGGAAAAATACAGGTATTATAGCGGGAAG
>Ga0209199_1000331_pt1 | contig 70456 bp, 94 predicted proteins | sample COGITO_mtgs_1105_7_FD_184805 | JGI IMG/M metagenome (GOLD analysis project Ga0209199, IMG submission 184805) | Pelagic marine microbial communities from North Sea - COGITO_mtgs_110523 (SPAdes) (version 2) | ecosystem: Environmental > Aquatic > Marine > Epipelagic ... | reverse complement strand
CCCTGAACCTAACGGCTTGGCAGGAACTGTCATACTTTCAAAAATATAACCGTTGGGTGTGCCGTCATAGACCATTGTAGTAGCGTTACTAGCAACCGCGCCATTACCTTTTGTATACCCAACAACGGTTAAATCCTCTGAGTTAATAGTCATCAGATTCTCTACCCGCCTAGCACCCTGAAACCTTGGTTCGGAACTCTTGACAGGTCTGATTATACCTTCGAAGTCTGTGAAGGTAGCCGTGGTCGCTCTTGTGAATGTGGGAGCATCGCCTATCTCTGCTTCGAGAGTGGTTTGTCCTGCCCATTTGAACAGTGTGCTAAGGAGATTCACCGGGAAACTCCCCCCGCCTGTGCCTGCGTTCTCCAAAGTTGCTATTAGTGGCCTGATTAAGGCGTTTATTAATGATCTGATCATGTTGTTTACTCCCTTGAATTGAATTTAGTCAGCAAGGGCAACAGTGATACCTATGCTTGCAGCAGTACTTCCTGCTACCGTTACGCCGAATACCATGTCTCTTCCGACTGCTACGTGCTTCTGGAAACCAGCAATAGCTGCGCCATCAGTGAGAAGTTCTACAGTGGCAGGATCAGCGGAATCGGAATGGGCAGAAAGGGTTACCGTTCCACCACCGAGATTAGCAGCGAGGGCAACGATGATTACTACGGAGTCAGATCCGCCAGTTTTGATAAGAGGGTGGAAACCGTTTGTGGTTATAGTTGTATAGCTTGACATTAGTGTGTTCCTTGAATTAGGTTGGGTTAGGTTCGGTTGTCTTCAGCTTCCATAACTTCGAGCCACATTTTACAAGTGTCACTTCTTTGACAATCGTCTAGCGTGAATTCGACTACGGGTACTGGGAGATCATACCGTTCGACTTGCTGAAGCAACCACGAAAGGCCTGAGACCATCGGGATATCTTTCTGCTTCAGATCGCCATTTATTAGTAATTTAGAGTTAGTGCCGATGCGAGTAATGAGCATCTTTGCTTGTGGGATTGAGAGGTTCTGGCACTCATCAGCGAGGATCCAAGCGTCATCAAATGTACGCCCTCTCATCATCTGGAGTGGAACGATCTCGATCGATTTACCTAGGTCACACTTAAGTTTGTTTTCACCAACCCTTTGCTTGATAACGTCAAGGACAGGGAGAGCCCACGGTACTGTCTTTTCATTTACATCACCGGGGAGATGACCCATGTCTTCTCCGACTGGCACCATTGGCCTCGTGATGATTATTCTACGGCTAGCACGTTGAGCATACCAATCTGCTGCCATACCTGCTGAGATGAAGGTTTTACCTGTTCCTGCGGAGCCCGTAGAGATAACTTGATCGTTAAAGTTAATCGCGTCGATGAGGTCCTGCTGGTTGCGGGTTTGAGGAAGGATAGGTTGTACTTTGTGTTCTGTCTGGTAAACCTTAGTTTCCTTCTTAAATTTCTTCTCTTTCTTCATTCTCTGCTTGCCCATTTGTAATACCTTTTCGTGTTGACTTAGTGAGTGGTTAAGGGTGTGTACTACCATCGTCCGCGTGTCCATCCTCCAGCTCTGACACCCATGTAGAAGGTCTGAGCACGGAATCGACTTACGCCCGAGGCTATTAATAGTTCTTTGAACATCTTGTCGCACTCTTTCCGAGTTGACCACTTGATGCTATATAGGTAATCGTGGATTACGGAGGCATACCGAGAGCGTCCTGTTCTCGAATAAATGCTTCGTATCCCTCGTGGTAGACTTGCAAGATCCGTAACAAACCCGACTGGAACTTCCATTAACACCTCATCGTCTTTTAGGACGATAAGAGGTTCAAAGAGGATCCAAGCGTCAGGCTTGTCTTGAGGAGCTTCAACTACCAATCTTGTGAAGTGGTAGAAGGACATTTAGCCCTCCTTGGCAGCTTCTGGCGTAGCACAATCTCTTGTACGTCCGTATGAGAACGAACCGAAGAATGGTACTATCGCTTCATATTTGACATCGCCACATTCGAGAGCCATAGTTTCAAGAGTGCCACGTGAGGCAGCACAAGAAGCTAAGAGACCAAGCGCGAGGGTCAGTGTTATTAGTCTTAAGTAGTACATTTTTGTTTTCCTTGAGTTATAAGTATTTGTTACACAGCGCAACGATCTCATCTTTGGAGAGATCTCGTATGTTAGCAGGTATCCTATCTTCGAGAGCTTTCTTACGATTGGCCTCTCTGATACCTTTCACTGCGTCATAGTTGTGGGAGACCTTCATATCAAGAGCGACTATTTGAGTCCATATTCTTTGGTGCATGTCTTCTTCTTCGCGGTTCCACCACCAATAGGTAGCTTGTGCGCACACAAGTCCGAAAGACAGGAGCCATCCACCGATAGCCACTAAGAAGTTAATATCCATGTCTAATACGTCCTTTAGGGTTAAATGTAAGTGCGGCAACTTTCACCCGTGAAGCAATAGACTGGCACCTAGCTAGTAGGAACTTATCAAATGGGTTGTAGAATTTGTCGCGACTGAGGAAACCGATAGTAGTAGTCACAGAGACATCGTGGAGGACATCTTCGTCGATAACATGAAACCAAGAGCTGAAAGCGATGTCAGCTGCTTCGTATCTGGTTTTAAGTAGGCTTTCTGGTTCATCTTTGGTAACAATGACATAGTGGCCTTTCATACATACTGCCTCGATTATATCTTTGTATCTTTGGTCAAGCTCAACTCTTTCTACCTTCAAGGACAGATAACTGTCATAAGGCGGGGTTGAGTGGACAGAGGCACCCCAAACAAGACTGGTACCTCCGGGCATAGTAAATGCTTTTGAAATCACTACAGCATCTATCGCTGAGTTATTTATAAGATGATTTACACTTGCTTCTAATTCTTCCCACTCTTGTAAGAAATCTGACAAGGTGGAGTGGTCTATTGTAGTAGGGGCTTGGAGAGCAGAAATCAGTTCTTCCTTCTTCTCTAGATGTTTCTTACCGAATAGGGTAGCTGCAACGGCACCCACTAATCCCAATATTGCACTTATGATTGTTGCTATATCTGCACCATCAAAGTTAAACATAAGGTTATCCTTTTTAAGGAAGGGGGGGATTGTGGTTTAGAGAAACACTTGTGGGGATCTCTAAGTCATTATAGCATCTAGGCTTTATTGGGTTATGGTATAGGGTATAGGGGATAAGAACGATCAACTTCATATATGACATTGAGGGTGGTGGTAGTTATAAGACCCCCTAAGGTCATCAATGGCATATATGTGCATTAATAACACTAATAGCATTAATAACAAGAAGTTTTTCTATAGTGTGATCAATTTTAGTGCCATACGTACCAAGGGGTGATCAATACGTTCTATAGTGTGATCAAACTCCTGTGCGCGAACAAAACCTAAAAACTCCCCTCAGTCGCTAGACGCGCCTTCGGTATCTTCACCGATGTCACTAGTGCCACTGATGTTGCGATAAAAAGCCCCTCATCAACACGAATGTCAATAAGGGGCATCTATGCTCATCGAACGAATGGGTTATGCGTACTTGTTTCTCTTTCACCGGGTCTTGGTATAGAGTCAAGATGGATTGCTTGGCAGTTGTGGCATCTCACAGTATATGACCTGATATCTTTCTTCAAGTTGTCAACACTGCCCACTGTTGAGATGTGTTTATGGGTTGTAGGAGAATAAAGGTTCAATGCGGCTGGGTTGTCTTTATAAGAGCACACAGAGCATCCATACCTCGTACAAAAACGTTTCACTAGTGTCGTCTGCTTCCTCTTACGGCGCACAGAGTACCTCTTGAAGGATTGGTGCTGATTATACGGCTTCGAGCAGTCCTTACAAACATTTGCATAGCCATTCAAATTTCCTGCGTTCTTATTAAATGATTCCAAGGGAAGCACAACCTTACAAGTTGAGCACGCAAAAGGCAAAGTAGTTGGAGGGAGTTTCTTATGCTTCTCTCGCCTATCTCTGAGATACTGAGCGTGGCAGTCCTTGCATTTGTTGCGGCAACCCAATTTTTTTGTCGCGTCTTTCCCAAACTCCTTCAAGAGCTTATCGGTCTGACAGAAGTTGCACCGTTGTTTTGTATGGGGTGATACAAGTACGGGTGTAGCGGTTGAATTTGTGTTAGCCATCATCTTGTTCCTTGGTATCTTGGATCTTAGTGAAGAACGATGGTACGCGCCCCGGTTGTGGTTGTTCTGTGTTTAGTACTGAGCTCACGAATATTATGGTTGCTAGCATTAAGCTAGATAGTAGGGTGATCATCTTGGGGTCTCTTAAGGGTGGGTTATAGTTTAGGGTTTGTGTTTACATTTGTCGTTGTGGTGAACGGCGATCTTAGATGCGCTCATCATAGCATCACAGTGAGCACAAGGGTATCTGAGGGCTGCTGCTGCTTTCATTTTGGCTTTAGCTTCTTCTGTACGCTTGCTACCTTTGTGAGCTGCGCCTATCTTAGCTTTAGTTTCTTCCGTTTGCTTGCTGCCCTTGTGGATAGCGTATAGCCTCGCTTTCTGTTCATCAGGCATCTTCTTATTCTGGCTTTTCTTAACAGCGGATATCTTGGCCTTGGTTTCATCAGTGTGTGTTTTGCCGTAGAATGAGTTATTAGCACCTTTGTTAGCAATAGACATCTTTGCCTTGGCTTCATCAGTGTGCTTCCTGCCCAAGGTTTTACCTTTAATAGCAGCAGACATCTTCGCCTTGGTTTCAGCAGAGCGCTTCCTGCCCAATTGAGCTGCGCCTATCTTTGCCTTGGTTTCATCAGACACCTTCATTCCTTTTGAACCTTTACCACCACCGATGACAAGGTTGAGGCACAGAGGGTCATCAAGGGTATCTTCATCAACGATGAACGCTTCTATGTTCTCTGCAAGCTCTCTGGTAGCAAAGAAGATAACTTCTCTTGTCCATTGTTCTCTCGGAGTGTTATCGAACTTCTTCAAAAACAAAACACCAGAGCCAATATAGCCATCAGTGTCAGGGTTGGTTCCTGAGTGGATACCGATGTAGTATTCTCCCGTAGAGCGAGACCAGCGATAGAGCATGTGTGTTTCTTGTGGCATAGTTGTCATTAGTGGCCTCCTTGGTGGGGCGAGTGAGTTTAGGGGTTGGTTGTTCTTTAGAGTGATCGATCAACATACTGTTATGTATTATAAGGTTTATCGCCACATTCTCAGTGATAAAATCTCGTGAAAAAAGTCCTCTCTCAAAATCGATTTTTTTGCACACAAGATGGATCAGGTATCCATTTTTGAAAAGGGCCCAATGGGGGGCATCGAGACTACACTTGCCTAACTTCACCCCTGCCACCAATACCACCTATGTCCACCAATGCCACCAATCCCTCGTAAATTATCTATGCTCACCTATGCTCCCTATTCTCTCATCCACACGAATATACCCCGCATCGATAGCATTAGTGTTCATGAGTGCTCCATAGTGGCCACCTCTGGGCAATGGTGGCATCGATGATCCTTAGTGTATGGGTGGGGCAGATGTGGTGTATGTGATACTGTTGGTCATAGATGAAAGAGTGTACCATAAAAAGAGCATCCGTGGTTATACGTGGCTTTGTGGGAACGACTTGATAAAATCCCTTATAGGCATAATAATCACTTTTCGCACGCGATTAGATAGTGATCTGTTCTTCTCAGATTTTGGAGAGGATAAACAAAGTGGCACCAATGACCACGAATGCCCAAGAATGTCCCTAATGCTCCCACCTATCTAGACCCATCAAATCTGTAACTTATGGATTAGATTCCCCCATGTCCTATGTGATTATGATAAGTCTTTACTAACCATTTCCCAGATTTCTTAGTATTTATCCCTAAACAAACACCTTACATTTCATAGAGATACGATTGATCACTCTATAGAATAAATTCTTGGTTCAAGTGACTTAGGGCTATTAATGCCATTAATGCCCATTAATGCCTCATCTATGCCATCTATGCCATCTATACCCACCTATGCCCATGTATGCCATATAACCCCCTCATTAATGGCCTTAATGTCCTTAATGCCTCATCTATATTGTCTTTAATCATCCCCTATAACCTAACCTTAACACATAACTATAACATAACCTTAAACATAATATGGTATGATTATGGTATGTAGGGTGTTAAGGATGAGGGGATTATGTTAATGGTTTCATTAAGGATGGAGTGATTTTCCTAAGAGAAATAGAGATAGATTGTGTTAAGATTGTGTATAGTTTGGTAATAAATACAGAATAGATTGTAATGAGATGTCATAGCCCTTCTGGGTATTTTAGTAATGATTATGTGTTTATTTTGGATTTTCAAATATCTAGATATCATTTTCCACTCTCTACTTTTGAGTTTTTGGATATCTAGTTTTGGATTTTCAAATATCTAGTTTTGGATTTCTACTCTCTACTTTTGGGTTTTTAGGTTAGCATAATGACTAAACACTGACCTTATACTATACCAAAAAAAAAAGCGTTAAAGGCCCCACACAACACCATCAATGCCATTAGGCAAAGATAGTGTTGTGTGGGGCATATTTACGTTACCTAACTATCTTCACCTTTAGCATCATAGTCATCTACTAGTTGTTTGTGCTCGAGCATAATCCCTAACGATGCGACTAACCTATAAAGATCACGATGAACCCTACAGGCCTCTATATAGACACTGTTGCTGAACTCACCACGTTTGTTCTTGACTAGATCCATCATCTCCCTAGCGTATTCTAAATCCTCCTCAGACTTAGCAAGACATCTCGCCAGTTGTGTTACAGTGATCTTACTTTCATCTTCTGCAAAATCTAATACTAAGTCCCAGCTCATTATACTTCCTCTTGTGTGTATTGATGTTTAACCTTTAGCATAGTGGTCACTGCTCCCTTGACTCCTTCAGCCTTGAGCAAGTCTATCTCACAGCTATCTACTATCTCCTGAGTAGTATTACCTACTGCCTTCATAGCGCAGAAATAACTGTGCCTGACCTTCTGATTGCGTAACTCATAGTTGGCCTCTCTGTCTGCCATATAGAGCTCATCAAAAGAGACACTGTGCATATCATTGGCAAACCTGATCACGATGTCCATATTCTTCTCGTCTCTGGCTTTAGCCTTCTCTTCTTCTGTCATACTCCTCTACCCTTAGCAATCATAATAACCTTACCAGCTTTAGCACTAGAACAAGCGATACCCACAAGCCTCACTGAGACGTCTTGAACAGCACACCATTGATCATCAGAAGCATAACGTCTCCACTGTTCCCTTCTTAACACAGCTGTCCCACCACGTGGATGGAGAGTAGCTGCTTCATAAGAAGATCGAGCGATCACCCGAGCTTCAACAATGGCACCGATGTCATTATTAACACTCTGAGATATCTGGTAAATGTTACAATCACTTAGCATTCTTGTTTTTCCTTTCGTTGTATTTTTGTTTGATGATTCGCACAACAGACTTAGCGATGTCAACGATGAACTCCTTATTATCGTTAAACCACTTCTTCATCTTCTGGATCCTTACTCGTAGATCATTCATGTCCTTTACTCTATCCTTGCTCATTGTGTTCCTCCTATTAACAGCCCTGCAATAAAGCCCAATGCTGTACAAGTGTAAACGATTATAGTTATTGTAAACTCGTATCCCGAATCTTCTTCATTCATCTTCATCAAATATAGCTACCTTTACCACGTATAAGTTTACCAGCAAAACCACTACTGCCAAGACTAACATCCCGATATCTGCTAACATCCTTCATACCCCGCTTCTTCTAGCTTTCGTCTGTTAAGCATATGAGATGCCCTGATAGTGTTTTTGTTCTGTCCGTAATAAGAGACAGCGTGGTGCATCTCTACCAAGTGTGCATTAATGCTATTAGCGTTTACATCGTCAGACTTATACAAGAAGTATCCTAAGATACGACCATACTTATCTTTACCAGTTCCAGAGACGTTCAAGAAGATCTCACGATTGTCCATGATGTCCTCCAGTGCTTCTTTAGCCAGTTGACCGTAATACTTCTCCTTTGGATCACTAGTTCTGGATTCCGGAGTGTCTATACCTTCTAAGCGTACAGATACATCCCTCATCCACATATCGAAGCCGAGGTCAATATCGACCCTGACTGTATCTCCGTCTACTACTCTTACTATCTCTACTTTGTATGTATACATTAACTAGTCCTTGTATTGGTTCATTATATGCTCGTCCATGTCCTATCTCTTATAGTTTAATCCATTACAATTCTATGCCAAGGGTCTCCTGTTTCGAATCCGCTAATACTAATGAACTCCCAGTCAGGCAACTGATCAGCAGTCATAACCCACTTGTGTATGTTATTTAACAAATAGCCATCGACCTCTAAGATCAAATGTCCTGTTCCGTTACTAGTCCTACAGAATACCAACCTACTACGTATACCCTCTTCCCTGCACTTAGCACGACACATCAAGGCGAAACCATCACAGTCATCCTTGAACTCATCTCGACCAGTAGGAATACCGCCTAGCATATCCACATCGGGCCAGTGCTCACCGCCATACTGGTCATCGTCATAGGTGTAGTCAAACCTGAAATGTACATTCCTCAAGATCTTCTGTAGTAGCTTCTTACTTACATTACTCAACAGTCTACTCCTCGTTCTCGGCCTTCTCTACAGCCTGTTGGTGGTTGAACCTCTTCCCCTAATACAAAGGGAGAGGGTGATGCGCAGCCCACTAGCAACACTAACACTACTGCCACTAAGAGTCTCAAGAGACAGACACTATCAGTATGTGAAGCGGTATCGTTACGAATAACGCTGCTGGCATAGTACAAATTGCTACAACATGTAGTATCAACATTATCATAGTTGTTTCTCCTTGTAAAGTTTACGTGCATAGAAAGGGCCTATTACAACCCCGATTACTGCGACGATAACCAACAGGTTAAAGGCCGCTACTGCTATTAAGTGCATCATCCTACTATTCCTTTTATCTTCCAAGGGGTAAAGCAAACAGTACCAAGGCTGACATGATCCGCACCTGCGTTCATATAGTCCTCTGCATCCTGCTCACAAGTGACACCGCCGCCAGCTATGACCTCTACGTGGGGATGGTTCTTATTAATGTAGTCTAATAGCCTCATAGTATACGGTACCAGCAGCTTACCACTTAGACCTCCTTTATCAGAAGGTAGTGTGTTGCTTGCGTGGATAGTCGTATAGCCTGCGTATACCAACTGATCAACGAGGGCCTCATCTGCCAACGGTGAGATCTTAGCTATACACCACTCACGATCTGTCTTAGGCCAGAGATCATAACCCTCCACCAGTTGACCTACCTGCTTATCCAAATTAGGACAGCTGATATTAATCTCCACACTGGCATAAGGGCTTACCTTCTCATACAGGCCTAGCCAATCTTCTCCTGCTGCGAGGCTCATCACATCTCCTCGTTTGTGTCTTGCTACAGCGTAGTCAATACCTTTGTTACGTAAGCCAATCTTGTTCCTCCATCCAGTCTTAGTATAGCGTAAGGTCTTCACGACTTGCTTTACTAATCCCGGACGAGGCTCAAGAGTCCAGCTACCTGTAACACTGATAGTGCTTTTCGTCTTTATATAGTTTCCGAAAGGTGCTGATATGAAATACATTTACTCTCCTAATAATCGATTGAAGGCAGTCATCTTAGCTGCCATATAAGCGTTAGAAGACTTAGTCTCTGCTGCTTCATACTCCGCTAATACTTTGTTGTACACGGCTTTCCCTACGTTGTGTGTGTTATACGCTATAAAGCGCAAGGTTGCATTCTTGTCCACGATAGCAGCGTTCTTAGCATATGTCAAGGCCTCTGTATCCATCCTGATCTGAGCTGCTAAAGCTGCTGCTGCGAGGTATTCTTCACTAAAGTAGGGGTGTTCATTGATCATAGTGTTTGGTTCCTTTAAGTTGCTGAGTAGTGAACAGGCTTAGCGTTGTAGCTCCCATTAGACATATAGATAGTACGATTACCAATTTCAGACCGGAACATATCGAGCCTGCCATCTGCACCCATCTTCCTTAATACAGCAAAGAGGAGCTTGTAGACACGACTTTCAGTTCGGTAGTTAATACCAAGACCCGCAGCAATTGCGCCAAAGCTGGCACCCTTGCCATTAGCGATCAACGACAAATAGTCATGCGCCAACTGAGCGAGTTCTGAAGAGTTGAAATCAGAGATAGTGCGCTGGTCAAAGTTGAAAGATGTTTGTGATTGTACTTGCTTGTTAATAGTTTTCATAGTTATATTCTCGTAGTTAGTTTAGTGTATCAATAGGGAAAAGCCTTTCGGCCTAATTATTAGTCTTCTTTATCTTCATCAGGGGCAGAGTTGTCTTCAACAGTTTCTACTACTCCAACATCACTGTCAAAGTTAGCAGGCTGGAGCTCAACATCTACTGTGTCCAACTGCTCAATAACAACAGCGGCCTTAGGGGTCACGCCTGTAAAGTTGATCTGGAACGGTTGCTTCTCAACAGCCTCTACCTCGATCTTTTCAGGAACGTGTCGGTAGCCGTATCGCATTAAGTCGTTGATAACCTTCTGTTTATTAATGATCAAGGCAGCTAACGCGGGTGCGCTATACCGTCTCGGGTGGTTGACATCTTCCATCTCGGCAATGATCGTTGCTGTCTCGTGATAGAGATCTACCATAGCTTCCATTGGGTCGAACTCAAGCTCTTTCAGTCGATCTACCGAGTGCTTAGAGAACTGGTTCTTACTTCCTTTAGGGCGACCTGCACCGGGGCGTTTGCCTCCGTGAGCACCCTCTACTGCTTTAGGCTCCGTGGCATTAGGGTCAATGCTGGGGGCATCCGATGATAAACTCGGGTCTTCGTATTCATTAGTCATTTAGGTTCCTTAGTAGCTTAGTGTGTCAAGAGAGAGTAGTTCGCCATCTTCAAACCTGAACACCATCTTCAGTTCTTCAATCGCCTCCTCCCAACATGTCAGGAAGAACTCGTTCTGGTAAATGTAGATCGTCTGATCTGTTAAGGTGATTACACAACCTTCTGTGTGAGAATCAAATTCGCCAATGCACTCAATACCTTCAATCATATTTTCCATATTAGTAAGTCTCCGTTACAAAGTCAATTAATCCGTGTTTCACTGCTTCTTCTCCAGTCAACCAACTATCAGTCGGGCCAACCAGATGTTTAGTAATATACTTCTCTGACTTACCAGTACACTTCCTGTAGTGAGCCATCATCCTTTGGTTGCTAAGTTCAAACTCAACGTTAGCAGCTTCCAGAGCGAATGAAGTACCACTTGCGCCCCAAGACCAAGTATGACTCAAGATAGAAGTGTTCTGTGTTACAGACCTGTGACCTTTCGCTCCTGCCATCAAAGTAAGAACACCACAAGACGCTGTAATACCCATAGCAACAGTATGCACTGGGATCTTAGAGGTCTTCATAATGTCGATCAAGTGGAAGCAAGAGTGCGCAGAGCCACCCGGTGAGTTAATAACCATAGTAATGAACTCAGGCTGAAGCTCTTTAGGCATCAGGTTGTAAGCCATTATTCTAGCCACGATTGGCATAATAGTGTCCTGCTCAAAACCGTCTGTCAGCATAATGATAGCGCTGTCTGTAAGAAGTTGTCCGACCTGCTGTGATTCATTGTACATAGTTTACTTCCTTAATAATATATTTTTAGTTTAGATACTGCGGGTACTACCTAAATGTAATCGTCTTCCTCATCATCCTCTCCGAACATGTCTTCCCAATCTTCAGGGGTGTGTCCGGTAAGAATAAACTCACGATCATCAGCGGACAAGGTGGGGAATGCTTGTTGTATTAACAAACCTCCTTTCCACGCTGCTGCTGCTTGCTCATACGCTTCTGGTGATAGGTTGACTTCGATCGTTCGAGGCTCTCCACCGAAAGGGTTTTGCTTAGTGATTATAGTTGTGTTCATTTTAGTATTCCTTATTTAAGCGGTTCTTAGTTTACGTGCAAGACCATTAGCTCGACCGGGAGTCTGCTTAGCCCATTTACTATCTAACATCTCTACTGCTGCCAGACCTAAGTCGTGGTTAGAGATAGCTTCAAACATCTTAACGAACTTATGAAGGCCAGTCCAACCCATTTGGAATGCCATCTCAGTAAGGACATTGAGGATCCTCACCCTCGTGCCGTACTTGTAGCTCTCTAAGCAGGTGTGCTTCTCTTCTAATCTGTCGTACAAGTCTTCTAAGCGATTAGCTACAATCTCTTCAGACTCACTCTCGGTCAAGTATGTCAACCCGTGTCCAATAGTCCAAACACCTTCTGAACATTGGTAAGGCTTCTCTCTGAAACCTTCGTGCTCAAGTACGGATGTTAATATGTCTATGTTCATTAGTATTCCTCTGTGTTAACTAATTCATCTATACAATCCTCACACAGCATATGCGTTAACTCTAACGGCTTAAGCTTTTCACACCTACAACACTTGCGGTAATGTGGCCTGCTAATCAACGTTAGTACATACGATGCTACGAAAGGTACTGATATGACACTCGTGAGGGTCAGTAAGACAAACCCGAAACACATTACCATCTCATTCATTTCCATAGTTTTAATCCTCTTTAGATATCTCATATACTGACAGAGCTATTACAAAGGCGATATAAAGTAAGCAGTAAAAGGTACCGTCATCCACCTACCTCTCCCCTTTAGTGTATAGATCAATTACATAAACTGGTATAAGAAGCGCGCCAAAGAAGACGGCTCCTATTACAAAGAATAATCCCATTCTATTTCTCTCCTGTTGTATATAGTTTGTTTAGTCTGATTAATTCTTCTGCTTTACTGTACACCCAAGGATCTCGGTGAGGGAAGTGAAAGCCACTCTCTCCATCCCAGTCTACAAAGAACTTATCGAAGCGGTCACTGTAAGTATTAGGCTGATCCGCTAATAGCGCGACCAACTGTTTACACTTACTGTCGAAATCGAAATCACTCCATATGCTTTCATCAAATTGATAATAGACACAAGAGTGAAGTATGATGTTCAGACGTAACCTCTTAATAAGTTCTTCTGTACTGTACTGTAAAGCAGGCTTAAAATCTTCTGCCTTATTCACTAGAGTTTACAAACCAGTCGATGGCTTGTTCTAACACTAGGATGTCCTTCTTTAGCTTAGCTATCGTAGTATCACGTTCATAACACCTGCGGTTCTGCTCCCAATACTTCTCACGGAAACTGTCGATAATCCTCGCTTGTATCTCCATCTCCCCTTCGTGAATGTACCTGATCACATCAGCAGGGCTGTGGTCAAAGACAGGAAACTCCCTAGTGGCTAACCATACTGTGTGAGCTTCTGAACGTTCTCTACAGGCAACACAGCGGCTCCCTGTTGTCACGTCGAAATCCACATCTAGACAAGTGTGTTCACTCATACTACTTTTGCTCCCTTCTTTCCTGATTCATTTGCTCAACCGCTTTAAGCAGCTCAACACCTTCTTCACTCATAGCTCTCTGATCTCTCAGTGCTATCTCTCCTTTTAAGAAGATCACCTGCTGTTCCAAAGAGACAATGCGCCTACTCAGTTCAGCCATTTGGTCTTGGAAACCCATACTACTCTCCTTTATAGAACGTAGATTTCTCTACAGCCCGAGCACCACCCATCAAGTCCACCTGTGTAGGATTGGAAGCATCGACATAACCGGCCTTGACCGCGTCAACCGCTTGCTTCTCCTTGATTACATTCTCGGCAGCAATAGCATCCCTTGCACCAAGAACCAAGTCGTAGTACAGTGCAGCAGTGTTCTGGAGTTCAGTTGTATCGATATTCTGCCCAGCATAGATGTTATCCATCATAAAGCCAGTCATCAGTTCGATTGTTTGTGCTCGTAAAGTATCATTACTCATATTTGTATTCCTTTGATTTATATTAAGTTGGTTGTTCTTTAGTGTGATCAGTTTGATAAAAGTTGATTTAGTTGTTTAGGGTAGCTAACTGCTTACTAGCGTAGTAATAGTTATACTGCGCCACATCTAACTCCTTCCTAGCCTGAGTGAGCTGCAAGTCCATCGCATAAATAGAACGCTGATTAGAGTTCACAACTGACTGGAGCTGAGTAGTCTGGATGAAGGAAACTGCCGCCGAGCGAGATGATAACAGGTCTGCTATCTTACTGGTTAACTGGATTTCAGCGTTAGCACTCTGGTTAAGAAGTGCGCTCATCTGTGCATGTGTGTGAGTAATAGTGTACATAGTTATTTCCTTAGTTTAGAATGATAGAGTCAGTGTGTCCATTACTTCGCCAACTATGCGCTTCGTGGTAGAGCCTAAGCCTCGACCGATCGATAACGTCACAGATTGGAAATGCATCGTAGGTGTTTCCTGTACTGTAATAAAGTAACCTCTAAGGTCAATAGTGTTCCTCTTCATCTTCTCTAGTCGAGTGTTAAGACCGTGAGTTTGAGAAGCATTGGTCTCTAATGCAAGAGTGTCCATAGCGAAGCCTTGTGTTATCTCGTAGACCCTTACGTCACTTGTGTTACCTTTGAACTTCATCTTCTTACCAGCAGCTGCAATTTCCTCAACGCTACATTCCCTTACATCTGTAATCACTGTCTTCTTAGTCCGGAAAGATAGAGCGTCAGCAGCGATCTTAATATTACTAGCTCCCATATTATCCAGAGACTCATCGCTGACAGAGACACGTCTTGCTCCATTTCTTCTTAGCTCAGTCAACTCTATCTTTGAAGTAGGTTCGCGTCTCATGCTTATCCTACCTGATAGAGACCAAGACCCGAAAAATCCATCCGTCAGATCTTCTTTGGATTTAGTAAGCTTTCGAAAGGTCTCATTCCGCTTTACCGCTATTTCACGGTAAGTAGGCATCAGCTCTTTTATAGCAGTGAAGCTTACAAGCGCTTTGATCAGAGACTTAAGAGATTTCACGTAAAGCCCTACCAAGCCTTGCTTCACAGTAGCACCATCTCTAGGTAAGAGTAGCAACAGCTCATCAACTTGCTCAGAGTCTACATCGTGCATCAGAAACCTCCGGTAGCCATATCTGCTTCCGTAGTCAAACAGCTCTGACGCAATGGCCTGAAAGTCATCTTGGGCATCTGCGGGAGTAGGAAACATATCAGCAAACTTAGCCCTAGTACGGTCTAACCTGCGCTCTATGATTTCTAATACCGCGTCTACAGATACTTTCTCGCGATAGCAGACTATCTCTAAATGCTCTCTTGCGGATATCTCAGCGATTGACAGATCCTTCGCGATATGGGGTAATACCTTCCCCGTTTCGTTATCAAAGACTTCAGAGAACTTCAGCTGATTAATTAGAGCACAGAGAGGCTGGATAGTGCTTGCGAAGTAGCTTTGTGCTTCTAAATCTCTAGATATGTTAAGACTATTCATATAATATTCCTTATAGTTCTAAGTAGACTACATCCCCAAATGGGGCTGTTTGATTTGGTTCAGTTGATACAAATATAACAGGAAAATCAGGGTGCTTTGTCGGGTAATCCGAGGCATACACACCCATATCAGTAAAGTAAATTAGTTGGTCTACAGCTATCTCTTTCTCATCCAAGTATTCGAATACCGGTCTGAAAGAAGTACCTCCACCACCTAACGCTTTAAAGTCAGCGACATCAAACCACATGTCACCTTCAAATTCCTGTACCTGTGCTACCCTACAATCAGACGTCATCAGGTATACTTTCTCTGGTTTAAGATCATTAATAATACAGTTGACCTCTCCACAGTAAGCGGCTAACTCCTCATCACGTACTGATCCAGAGGTGTCCAAAGCTAACACGATTGTCCCTGCTCGCTCACCTGACATAGTCGGCAGATAGAGATCATCTGCGAAGAACTTCCTGTTAGGTTTACGATAGGTGAAATCATCTGGGAACTTTGCTCTTACCTTGTTCTGGAAGAATTCATTCCAAGGCAGCTTCGGCTCTCTGATCTCCTCTAAGATACGTTCCATACCCGCAGGCAAGTCAGTCTTAGAGCCTTCAGCAGTAGTAACAGCCTTGACAACCATATCCTGTATCTTCTGCTTAGTGGTCTCTGTTTCAGAATCCGACTTCTTAGATGGCCCTACGTGGTCTTCAGCATTGGCTATGTCATTAGCCATCGCTTCTATTTCTGAAGCTGTGAAACCATCTAGGCCTTCTCCATCTTCTCCACCCTCAGAGGGCTGACCTTCACCCTCCTGCTGTTTCTTTACTTCCTCCAGTAACAAGTAGATAGCCTGCCAAGTCCAACCTGCAGTCTTTCCAGACTCATCGAACAAGACACCCTTGGGCAACACATGCCCACTGTTCCGCAACTCAGGATTAATCGTGTAATCCATAGCTACGTTAGTAAGTTTAAAATCAGAGTATCGTGCAGGCTGCTTTTGGCAGTGCATAAGGATTACGTGCATCACCTCGTGACACAACACAGCCCTTACCTCCTCCTCAGTCAGCGTATCTACAAAGGCCCTACCCCAGTACACAGTTGTGCCATCGGTAGCCATAGTAGAACAAGTAGGATCCTCTATAGTTCCCAACTGCATTAGACAAGACCCGAAGAACGGGTTTGTACAAGCAAGACGGGTTACTGCTCTACTAACTTTTAATTGTGCATCCATACTTTACTTCTCCTTTATAGTAGTAAGTCACGACCTTCTGTAGCCATCCAAGTCTGGACAACTGGTACTTTCATCAATGTAGGAGTCCGAGCCAATGAGTCACGCACACAGAATGCGGCGAACTCTTTAGAAGGGAAACGCTTGATGTAGGTGATCAAAGCTTCAGCAGTGTCATCTGTGGCCTTATGAGCAATGTTGCTGCATAGTGCGTACAGGTGGTCTGGTCGTGTAGGGATCTCAGCAGTCTCCGGTGATGGGAAAATGTCGGTCTCTACACATGGCAGATGCTCAAACATCTCTAGGTAACCAAAGAAGTCTGTTACTGCACCAGCACCTAGCTGACCTTGTATTGCATCACGCTTCATTCCATCAGGTAGGTTCAAGGATAGCAAGGAGTTAACTCGCTCCCAAGAACGTGGTGATGGACAAGCATTAACATTAGCATCAAACTTCTGAAGCCACTCAGGGCGATCATTGATGTAAGAGGTAATAGCAGGGTTGAAGCCTTTAGTCAGAGCATACTTCCGGAAGCCAACGTGATCCGTTTCAATGTCTAAGTGTGTGAGACGAGATTTCAGATGTGAAGGGGATTGGTTCGTACCAGCCCTTGCTGCCATCGGATTTCCTGCACCAACAATTACGACTTGAGGAGGTAAGTTGTGCTCACCAATACGGCGCTCATTGACCAACTGTGCCACGATGTTCTGACTTGAAGTACATGCTTGTGGGAGCTCATCGAGGAACAAGATTGTAGGCCTGTCTTCAGCAAAGTTCTTCATAAAGAAAGGAGCAAAGCGTACATACTGCTCGTTCTCTTTATCAATAACAGGGAAGCCGCCTAACTCAGCAGGATCATAACCAGCAACAATCACTGTTCGGATGTCTGCACCCATCTTCTCTGCTAAGTCCTCAATAGCAGTTGTCTTGCCTTCGCCGGGAAGTGACCAAAGCATTGGTACGAGGTATGCTGCATTGCTTGCGCCTTTCTTCAAAGACAGGTTGTTAGTAAGCATTTGTTCTACGATTGTAATAGCGTTTGTAATGTTCATATAGTCTATTCCTGTAAGTTTATTTTGTTTTAAAACGATTAGGTTGGTATTCAATAGATAGGCTTTGCACCTGAATTGCGGTTTATTCTACTTCTATTGGTGCCTTTGAACTCTTGTAGACGGCTATTGCGAGAGCGCTTGCTGCGGCTACACCGACAACTGCCATACCTACTGGAGTCTTTGTTACTGCTTGTAGAGCTGTCTTAGCTACGAGGGTTCCTATTGTTCCTGTAGCGACTTGCAGAAAAGCTTCAGCCTCTGGAGTCTTTGCTAGTTCTAGGACGGCGTTGCTTACTGCGTTGAATGTATTGTTGTTCATTAATCTAATTCCTTTAGCCACCGTTGCGGTAGGCGTTTATTTATAGAGGCATTGCGCCTCGGTTTATTTAACATAAGAATCCCCCAACCTTTTTAGGGGTCAGGGGAATCACTCATTTATATCTCACAGACCCCAGCGCTACAAGCCAGCTGTTGGTCTCCGGTCGTACTATCTTGCTTCTCGTACTCGGGAAGTTTAGTGTAATCCACTTTCACTGCAACAGGCAGATCGGTAGAAGTCTCGTAAGGTGTTTGTTGGTACGTGCCACCATCGAAAGGTAAGAAGCTTAAGCCACCTACAATATCGAAGTTCTCAAACACCCAATCACCTACTGCACGCCACTCACTATCGTGTACGCTTACTGTAACACTTGGATTGTGATCTGTCCAATGTACTTTATATGATTTCCAGATCTCTAAGAACTCGATAGCAGTAAAGTCATCTCGCGTTAGTGAATCAGGTCGCTCAATGCCGAACTCAAAGACATGTGTCTTAGGGTTCATAACATCGGTATCACCGGGAACACCTTCAGCAATCATCAATTGTGTCAAGGGGTCTTTCTTATCGTTCCTTACTCGTCTAATATAAGAATTAGCGTGAGCAGGGTGGATACCAGAAGAGACACCACACAGCTGAGATACAGTACCAGAAGGCTTAACAGTTGTAATAGCTGTAGAAGGGTTGACACCCAAGATCTCAGCGTATTCAATGTTAACATCTCTAGCATGTGCTCTCAATATTGCCAGCCTGTAATCCAAGCCGTCGTCTTTACCGTTAGTTAATGGGTTATCCATAATACCAGTCATAGAGACACCGAGGAGCCTTTCTTCCTTAGTATTAATAGTCCACTTATCACTGAGGCCATTGAAGACATCAAAGGTAGACTGGATAGTTCCGATGATAGAAGCGATCTTAATTTTCGCTGCTAGTGTGTCTATCGTGTCTTCCGGTCGAATCACTGCTTCCGACAGGTTGCAGAACTGACCATCCCTCAGAAGTATTTCCCCACACGGGTTCACTCCTGCTATTAGGGGCTTCCTCCCTATTTCGATGCATTTGCTGTACGCGGATTGAAGATTGAATATTCCTCGTTCTCCTGACCCTGAATCGATTAAGGTTTGCCATTCAGTTGCGAACTCCTGTTGTGATGGTTTGCTGTGATATAATGCACTGTTGTTAGCGAGACCGAATTCACCGTTCTGAATCCACCAGTCGCCTGACTTAGCAAGTGCCATCTCTCGATCATCGAGGTCAGACAAGCTAATCAGGGCAGACCGTCTTACGCCACCAACTACTACTACTTCTGCTATCTTACATACAATCGAGTGTGCTTCTTTAGTAGACAAAGATCTACCACGAGCATCACTGAACACGGATATCAGATGTTGGTGAAGCTGTTTAAGAGGCTCTGGGCCACTAGCTCTGCCACCGAATGTCTTCAATCGTGCGCCTTCTGGTCGGATTGCGCTGTAGTCGAAGTATACCTTATACCCTTTAGGGATTAGGTCACAAGCAACTGCTACACTGTCTCTCCAGCCTTCTTTGGAATCATCAATCTTATAGTTGATCTTACGTCCGTTGCAAGGGGCTACTACGTCTAGTTTATCGATAGCTTTCTTACTAACTCCGAAACCAAGTCCAGTACCGTGCATAAGAACATACAGGCACTCAGCAAAGGTGGCGTAGCTTGTAATGTCTGTGTAAGCACAGTTGTAAGCAGCGATGTGGTTGTTATCTAGGGCAGGGCCAGCAGCCATCATAACGCGCATTGAGGGCATAACGTCCCTGTTCAGTATGGCGTGACGGATACTTCCCCAAGGGATGTCTTTATTACTGTTTGTCTGTCTCTGGAAAGCGTCAACTACACGATCAACAGTTTCAGGCCAAGTTTCTCTTCTGTTATCTTCATCTCGCCACTTAGAATAGCGGCTCAGATAGATGAATTCCTCATAAGGCGTGAATGCCCGGTAGGTGGGGTTACTCAAGGTGGTTCTCCAACTTTGTTACGTTTATATTTAGTGCGCTGAACAATTCCAGAGCATCCATGTTCTTGTAGTGGTCTTGGTAGTATATGTGGGTTACCCCTGCTTGAACTAATGACATAGCACAGTTCATACAGGGAAAGAGAGTAGTGTACACAGAAGCACCTTCTCCCGATTGGGTAGACTTGGCTAGCTTCGCAAGGGCGTTCTGCTCTGCGTGTATTACGCAGGACAGGGTTGCACCGTGTACATCTCTCATCTCGTTCGGGTATCCGGAGGGGGTGCCGTTGTAGCCATACGCAAGAATATTCCTATCTTTAGCGATGACACAACCGACACTTACTTTCTCGTCTCTGGACTCCTCAGACACTCGTACAGCAATGTCCATCATGAAGAGGTCTTCTTTACAGATCATATCCTGTTTTCCTTTCGGCCTTCATCACCGCGCCTAGTGTCTTCTTCTTCAAAGACACCTCTGCATTAAGCAACTCTCTTATTCGCTTAACCGTAGGCTTCTTAACATCAAACATGCTAGCCTCACGGATAGCGTGGAAGTCACCCGGTGTCAGGTAATCAATGAAACCAATCTTAGACTTCTTCAACTTCGGAAAGTACAACTCGAAACAATCCTGCACCTGCTGCTCATTCATAAACTTAAACTCAAGCTTAAGGAAGAGGCGGCGTAGTACTGCTGGGTCGAGACTTTCTTGGAAGTTAGAGGTAGCAATAAAGATACCTTTGAAGCCGTCAAGCTCAGTAAGCAGCTGGTTCACCATAGTCTTCTGATAGTTCTTATCAGCGTTCTGACGGTTACCTGCAATCGAATCCAACTCATCAATCAGGAGAATAGCACCCTCTTGTGTCGCTTCCGCAAACGCTTCAGAGAGGTTCTTCTCGCCTTCACCAACATACATGCTCTGTATATCAGCGTAAGTCTTCTTAATTACTCGTAAGCCAAGCTGCTCACCGAGGTAGTTCGCGAACTGCGACTTACCAGAACCGGGAACACCGTGGAAGAGACAAGAGATCAAAGGTGGCCTCTCTGAAGCAGGCTTGCTAAGTGCTGTCGTTATCTGCTTTACGAGGTCTTCAGCTGGTCTATCGATATTTACTAGACTTAGATTGTAAGTACTGAAAGTTACTACCTTCTCGAACTTATTAAAGTGTGTAGGAATCTTAACAATGATGCCCTCCGAGTGAGCCACGGAATCAGGAGTAGCCCCGAGACCTTCAGCTTGCTTGGCAATCTTGTTTAGCTCCTTCACCTGTGCTGCCATTCCTTGAATCTCCATCTGCGTGAACTGCACAGGTTCTACTCTAAGAGCAACACCCGGCAAGTTAACACCTGTGAAGGTAACATTAACAGAAGCACCAATAGACCAGTCTTTCTCAGTAGAGCCAGACTTGCCAGTGTGGACGCCAGCAAGAAGGTTGCCGATGAACTCAGCTTCCTCTGCATCTTCCCTAGACCGACCAGCAGTGTCTCCTCGCAAGAAGGAAGCATAGTGGGTTATCTGTGTAGCAAACCAGATCTGTAACGCTTCTGCTCTATCCAAGAACACTGTTGATTTACCTTCATCATCAACGAACGCTGTAGACTTGTTACGTGACAGGCAGTACTCGCCATACGTATCAATAGTCTGCGACCCTCTCTGAGACTTAACGGAGGCAGGGTGAGTAATGAATAACGAAGATATGTAATCCCCATTAAGGAAATCGCTTACTAACTTCTCTGCTTTAGCGTTTGGTATCAAAGTAGTTCTTCCTTTCTTAGTTGCTTTAGGTTTAGTAGGTACTGCATTACTATACTGCATCAAAGCTTCTGCTGCTGTTCCGATTTCATCAGCCATCATAGTCATAGCTGCATAAGTTACAGGCGCTGCTACCATAACCGCAGGCCAATCTAACGAAGCTTCCCAGTTGTCTAGGAGTTCAATCAGAAGGCTGTAGGTCATATCCGCAGATACGTAGGTTGGGAAGTCTCCAACAGGAAACGGCTTACCTACATTGTGCTTATAGGTGTCTAGTAGAAACTCGTAGTAAGCGTGCTCAGACATAAAGTCCGGTTCGCTAGATAGAACACCAGTAAGGATCACTAGTGTACGGTGAAGTGCTGCTACATCTTTTACTAAATCTTTATTAGCCATACTATATATTCCTTTATCTATTTATCGTGGTCTTCTAAACTTTCTTCCTGCGATTTCAAATGCCACTGAGCCCAATCGAGACCACGCTTGGCATCAATATAAGCAGCCTTAGCATTCGCGAGGTCGCTCTTTGCTTCCACTATCTCTTTCTTAGCCATATCAATATTCTCTTGTATCCTTGTACGAATCAGATCCTCCTCTGCCTTCTCCGTAGCGTAGAGGTTCCTTAGACCCTCTTCGTAGGCAAGAAACTTCCGAGTATAATCCCGAGAGAACAAGCGAAGGTGGGCTCGGTAATCACCCGCATCCAGCTCCTCGTTGGTCGCACCTTTCCAGATAGTAATAAAAGACTCAAGAGCCTCAGTTGCGTTATTCATTTCGGTCTTTAGAGTGATCAAGTTTTTCATAGGTCTTCCTCAACAAATACAGTTTCAGCCACGCTCTCAACATACGAGAGACGACCAGTTTCTGAGTTATAAAAAGCACCGCCAGCATTACCTGTGTTACCGTTTATACGGCTCTTCAGGACTCTGATCTTGATGGTGTTCTTCACGGTTAAGTTCTCGCTAGTGAGGTCTCTTGCGAAACCGATAATCTGGAAAGCAATCTGCTTGATGCTACCAGAACCCTTGATGTCATCCATAGAGGGTAACTTCCCCTCCTCAAATGTCTTGCCTTGACCCGCACCTACTTTACGCAAGTGAGAGATAACACCGAACCAAACGTTATACTTCTTTGCCATCTTCAATAAGTCACTCATGACCTTATCGACAGCCTCGTTAGCATTACCTTCAGCCTCGGATACCGCAATGGTTAAGTGATCGAGGATAAGATACTTACTACCCATAAGGCACATAGTCTCTATCTTCTCCATCAAGCTACCATCTGATACTGAACCTTGGTGGTCAAGCATAGATATCCTTCCATCAGCAAACACCCGATCGAAAGCAGCCTTCTTGTCTTCCTCAGACACCTCGTTGTCATCTTGAAGATCAGTACCTAGCTCCATACTCAAGAACTTCTCTACAGTCTCACCGGGGCCTTCCTCAAGAGAGATCATAGAGATCTTGTCTTCAGTAGTCTGGTGGAGATGTAAGATGATTTCCTTGATCAGGGTTGACTTACCGGAACCAGTGCCAGAGGTATACAGATCTACCTCACCCATCCTAACACCACGAATGCGGTGGTTAAGACCAGCTAGACAAGGTGGATACGGAACACTCTCGATAAGCTCACGCTCTACGAATTGATCCCATAATGCATCTCCTTGAACTATGCCAGCTGGTGCGTAAGGTTGAGCATCCCAAATAGCCTTCATGATAGCTGTGTAGCCGTGTTCCTGAAGCTCTTGGTTAGCATCCTTAGTTCTCAGCCTACCGATCTTAGCCTTATCAACACCTATTATCTTACAAGCTTCCTTGAGTGCTTTCTGACCCGCTTCGTCATTATCCATTAACAGGACAACTTCGTCAAAGGATCGAACCCAATCACGTTGCTCCAAGAGTGCCTTCATACCACTTGCGCTAGGCAAGGATACTACAGGGTAGATAGTGTTATACTTCTGGTGAGTAGCATAGGCAACTGCCATAGCATCCATCTCGCCTTCCGTAATGACTAATCGTTTACCACCGTTGAACTCTTTCTGACCGAACAGGCCTTCGAGCTTACCGATGACACTGAACTTCTTAGGCAACTCTCTTACCTTGTAACCTACAACTTCCCTAATGCCATAAGGGTAGTAATGCTCTATCACCTCGTTTTGTGAATTGACTCCGGCTTTAACACCGAAGAACTCTGTTATTACCTTGGGGATTCCTCGATCCTTGAAACCTCTTACAGAATAGTCGGCTATTTCCGATAAGGGTATTCTAGGTGGCTTGTCATCCATCTTGGTAAAGTCTAATACTTCTGTTGCCATATTGTTGCCTTCCTTCTTCTTAGCTTCTATTGGGTTCGGATGCACCGCTCCACAGTTGAAGCAGGTAGCGGGGCCTACCTCGTAGATCCCCACTGCATCTGTAGAACCACACTTGTCACAAGATCCGTGACCTAGGAACTGGCTCTTCTCAGTCTTCTTCATCTGCTAAACCTTTTACAACGCTGTTAGCTACTAGTATAAAGGCGAACATCAGGGTTCCTCCTAACGACATAGCATCCGATAGGTCTAACTCTCTACCTGTTACAACGTCTATCATAATCCATATGGAGTACAATACATTTGTCATTACCACTGCGCCTGCCGATGCTCCGACTCTATTAGATATTTTTGACATCTTCTTTCCTCTCTAGTTTAATTAGTTTAGTTGCTCTCTTGAGCGTGGTCTCCATCGTATCGTGCTGTTTTGGATCTAGCTTAGGTATGAATCTAATAGCTGCTACTTGGTTGTTATACCATCTGCGCTCGCCTATACTATCTCTGTCTGTGATAGAGCATAGCGCCATCTGTAACCAAGCTTCAGTGTAGTTACACCAAGCTCTAGTTTCAAACACACCTAGCATATGGAACTCCATAACATCTCCTTGTCGTCTGTCCTCACAAACGTGTTCAGAGGATGTACCGTAAGCTCTCCATAGTGATTTGCCCTTCCTTACATAGCTGTTCTTCTTATAAGCCCAGAACTGCTTCTTACCGATGTAGTACTTGTTTTTCGTCTTGTTGATTACTAGATACACAAACCCGAAGTTAGCAGACAGCTCTATATCAGCTCCTGTATAGCTCCAGTGTCCCATATCCTTCTTCATCTTTTCCTTTATTGGTATAAATTTAGGTGTCTTAACTCTAGGTTTTGTTTTAGCTTTAGGCTTCGCAGCACCCTTCTTCTTGGCAATAGCCACTAGCCTACTCGCATCAGGCCAAACTCGGCAAGTACATCATCCATGATCTTATATTTCCGATCATGTAAGTCTACGGGGTTAATCTTCAGCCACTCACCGCCCGAGAACCTAGCACAAGGTACTAAAGGTGCCTCATGACACAAACATTCACCACCTACTAGCGCAGCTGCAATAAGACTTCTATGGGTATCAGCTTTACCATCTCCCAAATCAAAGTTGTATATAGCCCCGCTCACCGCTGCGTCATAAGCGGTCTGGTAGTGGTCATAGCTAAACACGCCTAGTTCTATTACTTCTTTATTGTTTACATAACTCATAGTGAAAACTCCTTTGGTAATGGTAGGATTTTAACGTCTTCCATTCTCTTTCTCATATACACACAGTTCCAGCAAGCTTCTAATGATTCGAAGGCTTGGTCTCTGGATCCGAAGTGCTCATAATAGAGTTCAAGAATAGCAGGCGGTCGGTCTTCTACTTTGTGTAACTGTAAAAACTTCTCAGACTTCTTCGGGCCTATCCCTCGAATACCGGGAATACCGTCAGTAGAGTCACCAGTGATGCACTGTTGATGTAACCAGAACAAACCTTGCTCCTCTGTGACATCTATGAAATCACCTGTACGATAGTTATGAAACTTTCCGTGCATCTGCTTGAGGTCTTTATCCAAGCTAGATATAACGTAGTCTTCACCTTTATCGAATAACTCTTGAGCACGGATAACAATAAAGTCATCAGCTTCACCTCCGTGAGACTGAGTGCCCATCGATGCCAATACTGCTCTTACAGGTTCCAACGTAGCAGGTCTAACAGACCCCGCTCGGTTAGCCTTGTAGAAGCTATACTCATCGCGGAAGTTATAATCTCCCTTGACATAGATTTCGCCTTCATCTTCAGCGGCAAAGCAGGCATCGGTGCTTGTCTTTACCAGCGATCTCACTTTCGCTACTGCCATACGCTTGTCATCGGGATGTACCGAAGCTGCTGCAAATGCTAGTATGTCGCCATCAATTAATATCTTCATAGTATTCCTTATTTGTTGCACCACGTTCTAGCTGTGGTTGGGTGAACCCCTAATATTCGAGCTACTTTAGCGTAACTCTTGTGTACCTCATATAACTCTAACGCCTGTGTCTCTGGTGAGATAGGTTTGCTAGAAGCCAACACCTTCTTAGTACTTAAGTCTGTTATAGTCCACTCCGTTAAGAATTTGTAGCCTTCAAGACGAGCCACCTGATTCTTCAGGCAGTACATCCCTTGGGCATAATAAGGTCGCTCGTTAATGCTTCGGAAGGCAACACCATCTACCTTCATCCACACCATCTCGATTGACACCGTGTCTTTCATCGTCTTCGTAAGGTCTTTAGAAATACGTGATCTCCTATTTGGATTACATCATCGTGGTGATGCTCTTCTCGCTTAACGTGATAGAATACCGCACCATCTGTAAGAGACACTGGGTGACCATCTACGTACAGCTCGTGAGCAAGGTTGACAGCTGATTTCCAAGCTTTCTTCTCCTTTATGTCAAAGGTGGTTTGGCCTTGGGTATACCAGCTGAATTGCCCTTCTTGTGTTATTACAGCACAAGGTTCGTTAGGCCACCGACCATCGGCAACTCTATTGAATACCACCTCTGTAACGGCTACCTGTCCTTCGTAGGATTGGTCTCTCGCTTCAAAGTAGATATTAAGGGCTAGACACATTATCGCAGGTGCTAGTAGGGTCATAAGTTAGCCCTTCTTAGAGTAAGGGGTTTGTGTACCCATGCCTTGGTACTCTATCTTTCCGTCTTCAATCAATACTTCCAACTCGTAGAAAGCAGAGTCATTGTAATCATACACATACTTCGTGTAGCGATTATCGCCGTGTCCGTTGTCTTTCCACTCAGTTATAGAAGTTACAGAAGCTTCCCACTTTAGGAAGAGAGTATTATCTAGGCAGAACAGCATCGATCTACTGCTAAAATCACCCATTGCTTGTGCTATCATTGCTTCTCTTTCAGTAGTGTTCATAGTATTTTCCTTTATATTAGTTTAGTTTTCTAGTCGAGCGGTTTCTTTCCGGTTATCATTATCCTTATCAAAGAGCATATCGTATTCAAGGGTGTTCGCCCATACAATATTGTTCATTATAATACTTCGGTGCAGAGCATCATCCCCCGCCAGTCGTATCAATCTCCTCCTCATTGTAGTCCAGTTATCCTTCATTAACTCCACTGCATACACTGACCTCAGTGCCTCTGTAGGATCGTGACCTTCTGCAATCTTCCAAGCAAGGATGCTGACAACGATGTTGCCGTCTCCTGCTGCGGGATCACAAAAGGTCTTATTCTCTTTCCATACAGAAGAATCTAAAGTAGAGAGCATACGTGCAATTTCACAAGGAGGGGTAAATACTTCGCCTGTCTCCTTGGCTCTCTTCTTAGTTCTCTGCTCGTTTATTTCAGCCATTCATTTTCTCCTTTTTTCCTAAGCTGTCCCAAAAAGATTTAGGTGCATCTTTTAATGTAACTGTAGTATTATTACTCATAGTATTTTCCTTTATATCAGATTTAGTGTGTTTCATACCAGTTATCGCCAACCATTGCTTCCCCATCCATACATGTCACGCCGAACCACTTAGGGGCCTCGCGGAATGCTTCTTCACAGATTTCAGCAGCTCTAGCTGTTTGGTCTTCTCTTACTTCCCACTGTTGTTCATCGTGATAGAAGATCAAAGGTTCGGCATCAATGCCCTCTTCTTTAAACTTATCCATCGTGTATGCAACAGCAGCTTTACACGTAATACCTTCCGCAGACTGCAGGAGATAGTTAAGTGCTTTGTGACCAGAGTCAAGATAGATCCTGCGACCATCAAGGGCAGGGATGCTAGCGCGTGAGTCTCTTGCTTCAGAGCCGTGTACGATAGTATTCAGCTTGTCAATAAGAAGCTTGAAACCCGGAATTGAGTTTACGAACTTCTTCTTAGACTCGCCACCAGCCTTTTTGTCTCTCTTCCCCGTAAGGATGAGCCCTAATTTTTCTAACCCTGCTCCGAAGAGAAAGGCATAGCGGGATGTTCGAAGCAGTGCGTTAGGCTGCTCCCGTTCTCTTATGAACTGCTGCATGTCACCATGCAGACCGGACTATATCATCACCTTGCGGCGTTATGCGCTTCCACTCACTTGAGTGTACTCCCTTTCAGGATAGTCTCTGCACCTTCCAAGTATTTAGCTGCAACTTTAAGCAACTCAGGGTTGTCTTGAAAAAGACCGAGCGCCCTGTTACAATTGTGACACAGCTTACCTCTCACGAAATCTGTACCATGCTTATGATCTAAACATAGCTTAGAAGATTCATCTCCGCCTTGCATGGCGAAGCCTTCACTTCCACAGATCTGGCATTCACTCACAGATCGATACTGTAAGTACACCTCTCGTGTGTAGTAACCTGCTCTCTTCCTCCCTATCATATTCTGTGCATTTCTGCAGCCTGTCGAGCAATAGTCCTCTCGTATTGTGGTAGGGTTGAAGGTTTCACTGCATAGTTTACAGGGTTTAGTTCGGATCACATCAAGACAACCGTCACACTTGTTTTGGTTGTGAACATAAGGTTTAAAAGACCCCTCACATTCAGTACATACTTTCTCTTGGTAACCCATACAAACTCCTTACTTGGCTTGGCTCAGGATTGTCTCTTACGAGATGTTCCCTGAGTTCACATAATTTAACGTAGACCTATTACCAATCCACGGCTTTGCTGTAGGTCTGTCACAACCTAAAACATCAGCATTCTTCTGGTGAACATCACCGTTTATAACTTCATTGGTGAATTCGTCGTTCTTGATGTAGTGACAAAGAGCCCTAAACTGATTACCAGAGGAGTCTGAGCCTACTACCTTATAACCCGGTCTACAACCAAAGAGACCACGCATCTCCTTACCCCAAGCAGCGTTGGGACTAGGAACATTAACGATCGTCTTGTGTCGTGCTCGACCTGTAGGAGTAGCAATAGTGAACATCTCACCGCATATCCTGTTAGTCTCTGGGTCTGTGTTAGCAATCCAACCACGGAGAATACCGAGTCTAGAGCGCGTGGTAGTGAAGTCATCAATCCTAGCGCCTTCTGGCCCTAATGCCCTTAGTGATTCAGGACAGAGCTTTGCAGACTTCTTGACAAACTTACCATCCTTCTTCTCCCAGTTCCAGTCAAGAGGTTCCCATCCAAGACCGTACAAGTACGTCTTAAGATAGTCAATCGAGCCCAAGTCTGCTTCCAAGTATCTAACACGGCAGAAAGGGCCGTCTAGAGGTCTGGTAGTCTTAGCCTCATCAGCGTTAATGATGTGTGATCCTTCGGCTTGGAAGTGAGCAACTGTACTCGCGTAGTAGTCACCGTTCTTCTTATACTCAGGAACCTTGAACTCACTCTTAGAACCCTCCTTGTCTAAGATCTTCAAGCGCATAGGCATCCTAGGCTCAATCTCTGCCCTAGTATCCTCTAGCTCCTTGATCATCTCTGCTTCAAGCTCTAAGGCTCGCTTCATATCAAACACCCAACCGGTACGGGAGGCTTGTGCTTGAAACTCAGCTATCCTATGCTCAACACGTAGACTAGTCTTCATATACTGAGGTGTCTTGCTCGCCTTCAGGTAATTAGTAAGCTCTCTCGCAAGTAGCCTGTATACCCTCTCGTTGATCTTGACATCTTCTTTACAACGGTGAACCATATCCTCACTGAAGTTAAGCCAATCCTCGTGAACAGGCTTTTGAACTCCAAGGTGATTACCCCATAACTCGAGGCTGTGTCTCCCGCCAAATCGCATGTAGTCTAACATCTGTGACATCAAGAGGGTATCTCTGATTACTGTCTTTTTGTTAGGCTCCCATCCGAGGATCTTTCTCAGTACAGGGAAGTCATAGTTGATAATGTTGTGTCCGATAAGCTCCTTCGCATCATCAAACAATATCTTAAAGTCCAGCAAAGGCTTGGCAGTCTTGTCCTCAGTGTGATCACAGAAGACGAATGTCTCCTTTGTCTCAAGATCTGTAGCGACAATCATCCATATCTTATTTGCTGCTTCACTTAGCTTATTGCCTTTTAACAGGCCGTTAGCTTCTAAATCCCATACATATTTCTTGCTCATACTTGCTCCTATTTGGTCAGCTTTGCATTATGCAGCATCTCGCGTAAGTGAATCAGGTCGCTCATGTAACTCACGCTTAGTTGTCTTCTAAAGTTTCCTAGTGTGTCCTCGTCAGTGTCGTAGTCAGGGAAGTATTTTAGTATCTTCTTCACGTATTTCAAGTTGATCTCACTCGCTGCATAATCCCAGTTAAAGGTGATCCTCTTGTCTCTGATGCTATCAACAAAGTCTTCGTGGTAAGAAGTGTTTCCGTTGATGTTCATCCAAGCTTTCGATAAAGAACAACAGAAGAAATCTCTGACGTAATTTACTACAGGCACAGTGAAGTGTTTAATAAAGATAACTTGAACGTGAGTAAGAGGATCCGGATCACCTTCAGCAGGTGCTGGTAGATGATTAGAGTGGCTTTCTGTTGCTATACCTTCTACCACCATCTCAACAGCAGCATCTGCGTAGCCTTGCCCACCTTCATCACCCTTCTCCATAATACTAGCGTTCTCGAGAATACCCGAACCTGCTAACATCATAAACGCTTCTGTCTGACCTAGACCTTCTGGCATCTCGATGTAGATATCATAGTCCTTACCTTCTCTATGGAAGTACCAGTCTCTCACCATACCGCCTGCTAGAAGAACATCAGCAGTCTTGAAGAGCTCACCGATGTTCTTTACTAACCTCTCACCACACCAACGTTGTGCTGTAATAACTCTTTCTAGCTTTGAAATACCCATACGCTTTCCCTATTGATCGTTATTATGAACATCGATTTCACCGGTGTCTAACAGCTTAATCAAGCAGCTGATATACCATCGGGCCTTTCTTAAATCTTGAGTCTCATCATCCTTCTTACCAGCACGCATAAGGTATTTGTAGGTCTGGCCCATCAAGTGAGCATTAACACCTTCTCTACCTTCAAGCATATGTTGCATAAGTTCCATATACTGCATACCGGGAATGACATCGTTGTAGTGGTTACCAGCGACTGCCTGTGAGATCGTATCATTTGCCGTACACTCTGCTTTATCAGCAGCAATCATGTCGTTGATTACATCTGCTTCTGTTACCATTTCATCTTCCTTTTCTTCAAGTCGAGCAGCATCAAAGCGTTCCCACGCCTGACAAGAGCTGCAACGGAGGTCAACAGGATCACAACGCTCACCCCAGTACTCAGTGTAAGACTCTACATCGCCAACAGCCAAGGCTACATCGACTACATCGTCCTCATATTCGCTATCAGCATCTTCAGGTAAGAACTCATCATCGTGATCATCAGGCTCACCTTCGAGCGAAAGATAATACTCTGCTGCTTCATACTGATGCACAGGGTTTCTTCCGTGGAACTCAGTGAAGCTCATAGGAGGGGCCACATCGCGGATCCTCGCCATAGTACCTCTCATCTGTTCCAACCGTAGATCCGCTTCTCTCTGAGGAGTACCAGCGTCAAAGTATAGATCTCCATAACTAAGAAGATCCTTACCACTAGATCTTATATCCATCATCATCTGACCTACAGTATCGTATCCAAAGGTGTCATCCATTAGTCGTGAGATGGCCTTCTGCTGCGTATCTGCTAATACATTTACGTCTGTTATATTCATTACTTATCTCCGATAGTATCACGTTTGAATTGGTAGTATGCGCGGTAAGCCGCTAGTGTGTCAGCCTTCTGGTACTCCTCTGGCATACACTGAGGTGGATCGCTCCAGCCACATTTCTTCATCTTCTTTGGTGCTTTCTTAAGTATCTTTGCTAGCTTAGTTATAGACAAGTGTGTCTTGCCTCCGTAGCGTCTAGAGTATTCACGACCCAAGGCCATCATATGCTCATAGACCCAATCGTAGTGAAGAGTGGACTCTCTAATCCACACAGCACACGGATGGTTCTTATGTGTTTCTTTGTACAAGATCTCTCGCTCATCTCCGTATACTCTGTGACAAGTAGACAGAAGCTGTGCGCACTCTAAAACCATCTTTACAACGTGCTTGTTAATCATTGCTTTCGCTGCTGCATCGGGGTCTCGATCTATAAAGAATACATTCATTAATTATTGTCCTCTCGTTGTGTCATATTTGCCATAGGTGACATCGCCGTTCTTCTCGATGCACTTGTCTTCGTAAGGTGCTACTACCCTGCGATAGAACTCTAGATTAGCACCGTTCAAGGCACCCATCACATCGTTCATCGTCTGGTACCGTAATGGCATACCTGACATGTATTCAGCAATGAGCTCTGCTATCTGATACTGCAACTCACCAGCTGTAGTAATGAGCCTTCTATCTAGTTGGGCTCGGTCTTCTTCTTGTATGTATGGCATATAGTTACTTCCTTATTTATGTATAGAGGTTAGTTCGGTATTTTAGTTGTACTTTAAGGTAGTTAGCATCGAAGGCAGGGAGCCTCAATGTAACCGTTTTAGTCTTCTTATCAATGGAACCAAAGGCAACACAAGTGCGCCCATCTTTGTGAGTACTGTAGCCAGCTGCAACTCCATAAGCAAAGACATACCTGCCTATCTTAAAGAAGTGACCTGCTGCAAGAGATTTCTTCCCAAACGAGTTAATGAACTCAAGAACAAATCTTCCATCTTTCATCCAGCCTGTTACATCGTTTTCTGAGCCTTCAAGGAGGTGGTCAAAGTTTGCTTTAGGGTTGAGACTAAGGTGTTCTACAAAGCTATCATAGAGTGAGATGTTCATAAGTACATTCCTTATTAGTAGTAAGTAGTAGCAGCGTCTACTGCGTCTAGAAGATCATAGTGCTTCTCTGTATAGAGACTATCTATGAACGGGTGAGGGTAATCTGCTTGGTCTGCCCAGAGAATAATGATCTTATTCTTGGTATGAGCAAACATTAGTTCCATACTTGTTCCTGTACCTCTTCCTGATGACCTTCGAACATCCGCTATGACCACTCGTGAGTCTGCGATATCCTGTAGGTCTTGTTTAAAGATGCGTTTAGAGATATTCATATTGCGAATCTCTTGCTCTAAGTTTACGTCACCACCTTGTAGCTGATCGTGAAACGATACTCGTCTAGTAGGATCAAGCACTTCAAGTCCTGCCATCTCTAGCAAGTAAGTAGCTTTGTTTCTCCATCTTGTCATTGCGTCTACTGATGCATCTTCCATCGGGCCTGCTAGGTATACACTGCTTTTCATACGATTTTTCCTTTTCGATAAAAAAAGCCTCTAAGGAAAACTTCTCCCTAGAGGCACAATTATTTAGCTACTACCATTCGTTATCATCATCAGAGCTGTCAGTTGGTACAACAATCTCGGTCTCGCCTTCGATCTCGAATTCAATACCACCACCAGAGCGCTTAAACTCAACGAGCTTAGTTACTTGGATAGCTTTGACAGAGAAACCTGTTCCGGACTTACCTTTGAAGTCCCAAGCGTAAGTTTCGATCTGAACATTACCGATAGAACCGTTGCCAATAGTGGCACCGTCAAGAGGCATCAGCTGTGCATCAACACATTTGATTGGATCTCTCTGGTCACCTTTCTTAGTGAAAGCTTTACGATTAAGGTTTACTTGGTAGTAAGAACCATTGTCGTCTTCTTTCAAAGTGACCTTGAATCCGTGACCTTCCCATTCGCTTCTGACTTCTTTATCCCGAGTTCGAATCTGGATTTCCCATCGTGGGCCGTGGTCAAAAGGGTCTACTGGAGTGTCAAGCTTTGCCCAGAAAAGTTCAGTGTTACGGATTACTATAGTTGATGTAGTCATGTTTAATATTCTCTTATAAGTTTAGTGTTTGCCCCGTATGGGCGTTTCTAGTGAAGTTTAGTACGTACTTAGCAGAATGCGAAATCGGAATCAAGCACAGCTGTTAAGTCGAGGTTGCCACGTTCTGGAAATATGTCAAGGCTATCTGTCTGTGCCAGCAGTTGAGCTAGCGGATCGGACGTATAGAACTCAACAAAGGTTTCCCTCGTGATCCTGAACAGATCTCCCATGTTACCCGGATGACAACCGAAGCTGTCGTGTATCGTGGTAACAATGAAGTCTGGTGCGTTGACGATCATTGTAAGATGCGCGGCATCAAACGAATGAACGATATTAGGAGCAGCACCTGTTGCCTGCTTTCTTTTGTCTAGCTTCCCAGTTTCTTTGGGTTGTATAGTAAGTTGAATACCCTTACCTTTGTTAGCACCGCAGAAGCGTACTCGTATACGATCTTCCTTGGTCTTGAGGTACTCTTGCACAGCGGGGAAGTTCGTTATAGGAACATTCCACGACAAGAACTCACCTTTGTCATTGGCTCGGTTTGCTAAGTCTTGAAAGAGCTTGAGCATATCCGCAGGGCCTTTGAGCTTGGCAAGCATAGTATCTCTAAGTAAGTCAGCAAAAGGGTTAGACCACGACTTATCCTTAAACTTGAGTTCTTCAGACAGGCCTTTGGTATCATCAAATATCTGATCCCTTACGCCTTGTCTTGTAACTCCGTAGCCTAAAGTCATTACGGGTCGCTTAACACTCTTTCGTTGTAGCTTACGGTCATCTTTGTACATACTCCAGAAGGGTATAAATATCTGCTTCTCGTACTCGCGGTTGGTTTTTCGCCATTCGTCAAGTTCTTCGTAAGCAGCATTCTTATCTTCCTTTGTTTCAGCACGTTCTCTTTTGAGCTTGATGTTCTTGATCTCCTCAAGCAAGCGTGGCATCTCTGTTTTCACAGGGTGATCCAGAGCTTCCATCAGGACATCTAGTGCCTCCCAAGTCTTATCGGCGACATACATATATACGTCTCCGGGCATCTTTGTTGGTACAAGATTAACGAGGGGTGCTATAGAGTGATCAAGTGACAAAGCGGTCAAATGTTGAACACCGTTGTTGGAGCCATCGATAAAGATTGGTACAGGACAAAGGTAATCTTCGGGGTCGTTACCACCAAGATGTTCCCAATAGTGCAACTGATGCCACTCGAATGCCATAGCTAACACTGACCACGGTTTGTCTGTCTTCATCCAACCTATGTTCACAAGTGGGTCTTTTGCCCAGCTGTAAATCTCGTCTAGACGGTCTACTACATACTGCGCTCTGTCATCGAGTTCAAGTTTGTCCTCTCCGATACAGTTAGCAGTGTGCACAGCCATCCAGTAAGCGCCGTCTTCTCCCAGTGGAACCGCTTCACGATACCTAATTAAACCCTTAGCGTTGTCAGAGCTTTGCTCGTTCAAGTAAGGTGTCATCGGATATATGCGACCACGAAAGTCACAGTTGTAAGCCTGATAGAAGTCTCTAGTGCCAATCTTGTTAGCCATTGTCTTAATGAACTCAGCTTCAAGATACATACCCGCTCGACTTGAAACCATCTCTTCCTTCTCGTGTTTAAACGGGGAGTCAGGAGAGAGCTTATAGTCTCGCTTGAGCATTTCTTCTTTCGATTGTGTCGATAGAAGTTTCTCATATACTTTAAATACTTTCTGGTTAATAAGGTAAGGTGTCTTCTGCATCTTGTTCAATGCGGCGTATACTCGAGGGGCAGACAGTGGTGTCATCCTCTTAAGTGTACGTGATGAAGCACCTCGTATCATAGAGACCCGAAGGTCAGGATGGAATGATGTTACCCAGTCCATTGCGGGTTCCAGCAGAGGGAACTCAGGAGATTGCTCTATGTCCTCACCGAGGATGATAGTCTCTAGGTTCTCTTCGTTGGTACAGGTGAGCGCGTATACTGCGTTATCTTTTGATCCAGAGTTCCTACCTCTGTTCATTAGTTTAATATCCAAGAGATCTATGCCCTTGGGGTTTCCTTGTACACAGAAGGCTTCCAATACTTTGACACCTAAGTGTACAGCGGCTTTGGTCTCTTCCTTTAGAGGTTCCTCTTTGACCATAAGGCGTATTGATGAACCGATAGATACTGCTACCGATGTCATCGATGCTCCTTGGATCACACCTATTACAACCTTACTTACAACCAGCTTGTAGATTTGCTCGATAAGAATAGCAGGATCTGCTCCGTCTTTAGTAAGGTGCGCCCACAACCAATGTACATGGCTACGACCGTCTTTAGCTGTGAGTAGTCTTTCTGACAGGCTCGCAATTATTTCTTCTCGCATTAAAGTTTACTTCCTTAGTATAACAAAAAAAAAGAGTGGGTTCCCCTGCGCTACGCGAATTTAAAAGGTGCTATAGAGTGATCAATCAAGATCATCCATAGTGCCTTTTAAATTCTGCGTAGCGCAGGGGAGGGGTGTTACGATTGTTGTTGCTGTTCCTTAAACTTCTTACGAGCAAAAAAGACTCTCTTCTTCATACCTTTATCCATTGCGCTCCACTCTTCATCGGTGAAGGGGTAGTAAGCTTTCTGGCGTAGTGACATTGAATCGAATCTTTTAGCATCCATAGTATTTTCCATTTTAGGTGTAGTAGTAAGAGTTGTTGCAACTGCATTGTTTATGGTTAACATTATTTGTACTCCGCTTCGAAAGAAGTTATAACTTGATCAAGGTAGTCTTCTTCCATATAACCATAAATGGTTTTTACGAGAGAGGATACTTGCTCTGGATCGATGTTAAGTTTTTGCCTGTTATTCTTAATGTTGAAAAACAGTTGCAACTTAGCTTCTCTCTCAATAGCAAGGTCAAGGCCTAACTTACTTACAGCATCGTACACCGAGTTTGAATCTATTTTAATATCAGCAACAGTCTCAAAGATAGTTGAGAAGTCAGCAGGTACAGTAGATTGGTTCATCATATAGGTATTCCTTATTAAAAGTAAGAATCTGTCTCATCAGTGCAAGGGGATTATTCCTTACAGACATCCCGAAGGATGTTTCGACTACAGGGTAACACTCGCTCGTCTTACCGCTATCCATATTAGATCTGTCTTTTCTGAATAGGACAAGTCTTCACTATTTGCGGCTAGAAACCAAACAGAGAAGTACCTGACCATATCATTTAGCGCAGGGAATATCTCCTCTTTTTCGTCAGCCATAATCTCTTCAATCTGTTCTGTGATTTCTTTTATTAATGTCTCTCTGTCTTCATAGTTCATTTGAATCTCCTATTCAGCGCTAAACTCATCAAATGCTGCTGTGTCAGCTATGGTAGCTAACTTAATGAAGTGAACGAGGGATAGGATAGCTGTTATGAACAGGGGTAGCACTAATACCAACCCTACCACACCTGCTATCAAAGTTATCCAACCACGCTTCTCGTTACCAAGGTAGAACCAATGACCACCGAAGGCTCCTAAGAACCAAGCGAATACCATTGCTACAACCCTAGATTTACCGTTAGAGTCCTTGATGTCATAGCCTTCACCCGTGTCCGTCTTGGGAGACTTGACGTTAGACTTGATAGCAAAGAAACACTTACTACATACAGCTTGACCTTCTTCGTTCTTAGTACCACAATTTGAACAATACATAATTACTTCCTTATTTAATAGATATAGGTTTTTCAGAGATACACTTAATGAACGCTATTCGCTCACCAAACATATTGGTTTCGTATCTTACACTGAGCTCATGCCATCCCGGTGGTATACAGTTTTGGAATTCGTAGACTACGTTTTCCTCTAACTTTGACATACGTCCTCCTTAGTGACAGGGTTAAACAACATACAGGTCTTCGAGGTTCTTGTAGAAGGATACCAAGTGGTATTCGTTCTTCAATACATACTCTATACCTGATTTAATGTCTTCTTCAAAGCTGCCACCTTTGTTAAGAGTGCCAACGTGTGATTCAAAAGGTTCTACTTCGAAGCAGACAACCTTGGAACCATACTCTTTAGCAATCTCAATATCAGGTGTCATATGAAACCCACGAGCAGTTACTTTGATGTTCTTCATTACTTCTTCAACGTTAGCTGCTGAACAGCCGTGATATAGTTTCTGGATCATGTTATATTCCTTTAGGTTTAGTTTTAATAGATTTACAGGTATTGCTCACAATTCATCCAAGAGAAATCTTCGATACCTTTCTTGTGATCTTTGGTAAGGCTTCTCATCTCCTCTAGGGCGCGACAAGTGTCTTCTTTACTTACTTCAGAGTTCTTGGAGTTAATATCTAGTACTATCAGTATAGGTACAAGGGTTATAGTTACTGCGAATACTAGTGCTACTACTGCTTTCAATAATGTTTTCATTTTATACTTCCTTTAGATTTAGTTTTAATAGATTTAGTTTAAGACTCTTTCCACGCTTTCTTCATTCGTTCCATCTTTGCAAGAGCTGCAGCGTTAGCTTTCTTCATGCACTGAACTGCTTTGTATGAAGCATAGACGAACCCGGCAAGGACTACTACTGGGCCAATAACCCAGATAGTCATACTGAGGATCCAACAAACAAAGCTAATCACCAGTACAGCGAGGATTACATTCTTGTTTTCTGATTCCATTCTACACCGCTTGTCACAACGACACTGTCTGTCACAACGACAATCACTCTCAAAAGTACACGAACTCGTACAACCTCTTGGGTCTTTATTACACATAATATATTTCCTTTAGATTTAGTTTTAATAGATTTAGTTTAAGGTTTGATTTAAAGCACACAGTATAGGTTGGTAAGACTTATTACCACTACTACCGCTAGGGCTTTGATAAGCACATCTGTAACTGCTTCGTTAGTTGCGAAATCTTTCATTGCTTAAACGCTCCCTTCTATTAATAGAAAGACAACACCGCCGATAACAACAGTACCAGCTACGATTACACTAACAACAACAGCGATTGCAATACAGTCAAGTAAAAACATAATATATTCCTTTAGGTTTAGTTTTAATAGATTTAGTTTAAGGTTACTTCTTTTAATTCTTCCGTTATAGATACAGACTTCTACTCACTTTTTCCTGCCTTTCTTTGCTCCAGTTTAAAGATGTTATAGTTAGCTATGTCCTCAAGATCCAGATTGTACTCATCTGCAATAGCAGTGACGTACCACAAGATGTCCCCGAGTTCAGCTTTGATCTCTTTGCGTCCTCGTGGTGTTCGGTCAATCCGATTCTCACGCATACGCTCTGACATTAACTCACCTACCTCTGCTGACAATCCAATAAAGAAATCATCTGAACTCTTTTGGAACTTCTTAAATCTAACTGCGTTGTCCTGATACTCGCTAAATTTCATTGTTACCTTTGCTCCTTTAGTACATCTCTTACTACATAACCGATTACTACTGCTGTGATCAAGATTGCTAATACTAATGCTACTGGTGCTAATACGCTCATTTACTTATCCTTTTATTTAAAGTTATGTTATAGGCTCATCTGGAAACCAAAGGCTGCTTTACCTTTAGAATCTAGAGAGAGCTTAAGGGTTTTATCGTTCTTAGGTGTACCTAAAGACAGTGCTACTTCCCTACGGTTGTAATTGAATTTGGTGTTCCAAGCCCCGGCTTCTCGAACCAACTTCGCGGCAGCAACAGCTTTAGCAAGCCCATTGTCACCAATGCCACTTCTTTTATCAGCAATATCACCAGTAGCACTAATGCCAGCAGTGCCATCAGCACTGTAACTTCCAGAGCTACGGGATAGATCGCGAATAACAGAGGCCCTTTTATTACCATAAGCGCCCATATAATAACGTAGGTCAACACTACTATCTGTACTAGTCTTGTTATCATTACTTACTCCTTTGATTATAGTTTGATCAGCGTAAGCCCCGAAGGACATTAGTGCTATTAGTGCTACGAGTGTCTTCATACTTGATCTTCCTCATGTGCAACTACTTCTATGTCACCATCTGGGTAAACGGTGATTGTGTAGAGACTATTAGTGACCGTTGTGATCCCATCTGTCTCGTAAATGTCTGTTTGCCCTTTTGTGTTTATCTGTATTTTATCATTCATACTTTATTTTCCTTTATTAGTTTAAGATTATTTTTGATACCCCAGACATTTAAACCTACATAGTAAGGAGCTATGGCTACGAACACCCATAACTCGCATACTACAGAGATGTACACATCTGGCACTGTTGATATTAGGAACAAAGCAAAAGCTTGTATCCTTCTCTTCGGGTCTGTACTAGTGATTAACGTACAAGCAACTAGTGAAGAAGCGAGTACAAACACCTGACTGAACTGCATCACGATATCATTCACTCTGCAGCCCCTTAGCGTTAAGGTCTTTGATTGCATACTGGACAAGCTCAACTAACTCTTCGTAGGCTAGTTGGCTTTGACCTTGCTCACACTCAAAGAAGTCTTCGGGCCAGTTCTGCATGTTGTTGATCAGATACCGGAACTCTTCTAGCATTACTTCTCTTACTGCTTGACGTTGGCTCATACAGATTGCTGCCGCACCATTGAAGAGCACATTAGTGTCAGCCTTGTTACGCATAGTGATACTCGTAATGTCGTACTGGAACATCTCCGCAGCAAGTTTGTTTTTGGAATCATAGGTTCTCCAACCCGGTGGGTGGATGAGACTGATAACTCCGTTATCCTCAGTATGGTCTATAGCAATCCTTACGAATTCTGCCCACAATTGAGCATTGCCACTTCCCTGATAGGGAGGGTTTCCTACTACTACATCAAACTTCATTTCATTTAAACTCCCGTATAAGTAAGCCACTTGTAAAAGATTTGAGCAAGCAAACTCTGTATTAGAACAGAATTCCTTAGTGTAAACCGTGATCTGAGACCTACTAAACCCTCGGAATAATAACTCAGGCACTGTCTCTACTGAATAGATGTTACTCCAAAATAGATTACAGAGAAAGCTACAAATGTAGCAAACCAATGGTGAAGAAGGATATCACGAATCATACCGATCACCTTACATACTGAGTGAAGAGCAACAGTGAGTGTTCCTATACAAGCGAAAACACCACCGATCAACATGATACCAATTACTACGTGCATAACATATTCAAGTAAAAACATATTTAATTCCTTAATAGATTTAGTTTAATAGATTTAGTTAAGAATCTGTCTCATCAGTGCAAGGGGATTAATCCTTACAGACACTATAAGTGTTTCGACTGTCTTCTTCTCTTTGAGCAACCCTGCCTTTAGCTAGGATTCGAACAAAGAGGTTTATAGCTCACGCTCAACTTAACAACGGCATCCGGTAGATGCGGTTCGAAAAGGAGCTAGCTAGGGATTATTTGACTTCCCCAAAACTGTTAAAGGTTAATATTAGGCTCTTACTATACGAAGTGAGCAACACCGATTACGATTGCAGCAAGAGCAGCTACAGTAGCAAGGGCGGTACTTACGACTACAGCGACAGCAACAATACTTACTTTTGCTGTCAGTTCTGCCATCATGTGTGAAGCAAGAAACGAGATAACAAGTGCGGGTACAACACCTACAACAGGTACTGTAGCCATCATTGCCAGTGCTGAGAACACAGAGGCAACTACAAACATAGTTACTTCCGCTCGTTCTTTAGAACCCATAACTGAGGATGCTACCCAGTTGACGCTTCTTTTAAATACCTTCTTAAAGTTAGTGATAGCCATTGTTCGAATCGCTGCAACTTTGTAGTTGATTGAATCGTTGATGGCAGTTGTGTTAAAAGTGTTGATAGTGATAGTGCTTACGTTATACATAATATACTTCCTTTAGGTTTAGTTTTAATAGATTTAGTTTAAGGGCTAAGATTAAAATTTAGAGAACTTAACTATTGCAAGAAGCGCAACGTTAATGATTACTGTTAATACGAACTTTACTACTACGAATGTTCCAACTACTGCGATGATAGTGCTCATGATTTATTCCTTTAGGTTTAGTTTTAATAGATAGTACAAGGTTTTGATTAGCTTTACTTTTTATTCTTCCGTTATAGATACGTCCTTTTTCTCACTTTTTTAGGCCCTTTTTAAGGCCTACAAACAGAAGTTCTTACCTCTCCTGCCGATTTAGCGAGTATGCGACATTCAGTTCGGAACGGACGTTGATGCTTTGAGGTGTCCAATCCTTTCTCCACATACAAAATGTAGTGGGCCAGTTCGTGTACCAAGACACCACGTATTTCCATTCGGTTCAAGCCCTTTATAGAAGCTTGTGAGTAGTAAACGTAGTACCTCTTTTCCTTTGTTATCCGGGTTTGTGAAACCGCGAACATCATTGTTGCGGAGGGTGAGTGGTGCTTAAGTACTTTCGGTGAGTCAACGAGTGCAGGGCAACCCGCAAGGGTTAACTGCATACACAGGCTTAACAACATTGCTGCTACTTCTTGGTGAATCATATCTTCTTGGTTCCTTTTGATTAGCTTTACTTTTTATTCTTCCGTTATAGATACGTCCTTTTTCTCACTTTTTTGGCCCTTTTTAGCGTAAAAAACCCCCAAAAGGAGTGATCCTTAAGGGGGTATATTTACATCTAAAAGTATTACGGAGCGTCTGTTACCAAATCAGAAGTAGCAAAGTTGAACCCAGTCAAATCAGCAGTCCCTATTAGATCAGGAACAGTGGTTACACTAGTTTCAATTTCGTAGTAGTGAAGAGGAGCAGAAGTTAGCAAACTCAAATCTTGAGTAGCACCACTGTTATAGATCGTGGCTAGGTTAGCGCTCTCATCTGTACCCCAAATAGCTACTTGGTTTATGATACCATCTGAGATATACTGAGTACTAGTGCCGCCTCCTAATCTACCAATCCTAAACCTGTCAGCTATGATACTACCTGCGTAGCCGTAGTTACCATGTTGCACTTGAGACGCACCATTAGCACCGTTAACAGAGAAGGTAAAGTTTGTCAGATACGTAGAAATGTCAGCTTGGTTAACACCCGTAGCTCCACCGTTATAGGTGACTAAGATGTGGTTCCACTGGTTAGTAGGGAAATTACCCACTCCAATAAAGTACAAGTAGTTATTCGCGCTACCATACTTAAACATGACGTTATTGCCGCTAAACTGCTGTACCTCTATCCTACCTTCATTGGTGAGATCATCACCGCCGTAGTAGAACAGGGTTTGTACATTAGTTGAGCTTGAAGGCTTGACCCACATAGACAGGCTCCAAGCGTCTGCTGACCCACTGCCATTTCCCGATCTTGCCATCGAATTGGCGGTAGCGTGAGGGCCTGCTAAATAAGCATTTGAGTTAGCACTAAACTTCAAAGACTTAGAGTTAGTATAAACAATCTCTGCTACATTCAAAGTCACCGTGAAGTTAACGATACCACCGATAGCGTTACCCGCTTTACAGTTGATAACATAGCTGTCAGAGGTGCCATTGAAGGCAGGAGCTGTACCAATGAACTGCCCAGACGTTTGTCCTAAGACTGCCCAAGAGGGAGCATCACTTTCGCCATACATATTCACAATGTCAGAACCAGCATCCAAAGCTATCTGGAGACTAAATGCTGCGCCTTCTGTAATAGAGAAAGCTTGATCAGAGATGTCAGGAGCAAACGTTAGCTCAGGCTGAGAGAGTGAACCCACAGACTGCTTGGAGATAACAGGTATAGAGTAATAAGCTCTGTTTCCTCTTACACCGAAGTAGAGAGAGATAGCACTGCCATCACCATCTTGCTTTGCGGTTGCTATGACCTCATTTGCGTCTTCATCATAGATTTCAATACTATTGTCAGCAAGGTATCTCAGTGAGTGCATACCCTGAATAGTTCCAGCATTACCGCCTGCTCTATACTGGTTCAAATTCGCAGAGTAGAAGTAGCCAGATGCTGATGTGTTAGCGTTCCAGTCTGAAACACCAACACTAGGGTCTAGCACTATCGCTTCATTGGTTTGGTAGATGAACTCGTTATCGAGCTGCTCTTCCGCAGTAGAAACACCCGTAGAAGCTGATGTGTAGTTAGTTCCAAAGCGGTCACCTTGACCTACTTCATCTAGCATGAACATGATCTTCTCACCGGGGAGAATGCTAAGGTTCGACTTTAGTACTGTGTGGTCTAAGATACCGTTAACAATCCCTGCTTCTGTACCAGCAAAGTCGTGAACGATAGTCCAATCACTTGTAGAGATAATCCCATTAGGGAACACCTGATACTGCCAAGTTCCGTATTGAAGATTGAATTCAGTAACAGATAAAGGAATAGTCGTCTTCGCTATATCAACAGGGGTAGTGCCGCTGTAATCAATTAACGTTAAGTGACCATCTTCATCAAACTTGATTCCTACGGGATCTCCCGCAGACAGTACATACTGAGTACCTGTGATTAAAGCTGTGTTAGTACCATTTATAAAGCGAGTACCACCATTCAAGAAGTTAAAGCAAGTATTCCAGTTATTGATGTCTGTGGCAACCTGATAGGTGCTAGCCACTTGTGCTCCATCCCATATGCCCCAACGCTGCTGGTTCACTACGTTTAGATTCCATCTGAACTCCGAGCCTCTGGCCAATACTTGACCAAAGTAAAACGGCTGCTGGTTCTTGATAGTGTTGTCCGCGTTATTGACAGCCACTACATCGTTGGCATTAGTGCCATAAGAGATGTACCAGTCGTCATTTGTAGCAGTCATCGTAGAACCATTGACCATATTCAAGGCATCAATAGTAATCGTAGTAGCATCGCTCATCGTAAGGATTAAGTCAGTACCTACAACAGCACCGCTGGCCACTTGTGTACTTGATCCAGTAGCCAAGGTTGTAGCATCAATAGTAATCGTAGTAGCATCACTCATCGTAAGGACTAAGTCAGTACCTACAACAGCACCGCTAGCCACAAAGTTGTTAGTGTCGAGTGCTAAATCACCTACCGCTATCTGTATGACAGTACCGCTGTCCATCGTGAGATCGATGTTAACACCGTCAGCATTCATAGCACCGCTGGCCACAAAGTCATTAGTGTCTAACAACAAAGAAGTTGCATCTACAGAAACAACAACACCTGAGCTAAGAGTAAGCTGGATGTCTGTACCTACAACAGCACCGCTAGAAATAACAGTGTTTGTGTCGAGGGCTAAGTCACTTACATCTACCTGTATTGTGGTAGCATCGCTCATAGTTAAATCAAGGTTAATACCGTCAGCATTCATAGCACCGCTAACAACGGTGACACTCGCTGCCAAGGTGAAAGCTGTTGCATCAATAACAATAACTGTGCCGTTGCTAAGTGTGAGTTCTAGATCTGTGCCGTTAACTAGGCCACTAGAAACCACAGTGTTAGTATCAACTGCTAAGGCTGCTACGGGTATCTGAACTACAGTCGCATCGCTCATGGTCAGATCGATGTTAACACCGTCAGCATTCATAGCACCGCTGGTAATCGTGGTATCAGTGTCAATGGTGAAATCAGTTGCGTCAACAATGATGATAGAGCCAGTGCTAAGGGTAAGACGTAAGTCAGTACCTAAGACTGTGCCACCTGTGATTACCGTGTCGTTATCAACAGCCAAACCTGCTACTGGCAACTGGATCGTAGTACCGTTGTTCAATACTAGATCGATGTTTATACCGTCAGCATTAAGGCCACCGCTAACCACGTAATCGTTAGAATCGAGGTTGAGAGTAGATACATCGACAGTAACACTAGAACCGTCAGTAAGAGACATGATTAAAGAGTTACCCACAACATTACCGAAGTTTACGTGTGTGTTAGGATCGACTACTAAGTTAGCTACGTCTATCCCGATTATGGAGCCATCGCTCATAGTCAGATCGAGGGTTATGTTATCATTATTCATCGCACCACTAACCACTGTGGCGTTACTGCTTAAGCCCAATGCTGTTACGTCAATAGTAACTGTTTGGCTGTTGCTCAAGGTTAGTACTAAGTCATCACCAACTAGCGTACCGCTTTGGACTACATCATTCTCGTCAAGGAGGAGAGTTGTAGCATCAACAGTGACAAGAGTAGCATCGTCCATCGTAAGAACCAGATCAGAACCGTTCAAGGCAGCGCTGGATACGAAGTTGTCAGTATCTACACCTAATGTAGTAACATCTACTGTGTAAGAAGTACCGTCAGTTAAACCAAGAGTTAGGTTGTTGCCACTAAGGGCAAAGCTGTTTACAGGGTTCCCTTGTGAAGCAAAGCTGAGAGTGTTAGTGAATAAGTTGTTTAGTTCTGTTACAGCAAGGTTCAAGACAGAGTTTACAAGAACACCGCCGATGCTCACGCCGGTTACTGGGAGAGACTCGATGATTACTTTTGCTCCACCTTTAGCTTTGATCTGTATCTCAGTACCATTAGCTATCGCTTGAAGCGTGTTAACAGGGTGAGGAATAAGAAGTTCTGTTCCTGCTGCCAATGTTAAGTCTTTAAGGAGGATGACACCACCAGTGCTATCTGCACTGAAGTCCATCGCCTTATACTTGAGGTAAGGGGAGATCAGTTCGATATCTTTGTCTTCGAACAATCTATTGTGAACTGTTGCTTGGTATCTGTACAATCCAGTGTTAGGATCTACTGTGTCACCTTGTCGAACTTGGAAGATACCTAAATCGACATCATCGCTTTTACGTACTTTGTGTATCTCTGCGAACAAAGTAGTACCTGCTCTAACATCGACAGGGTGGTCAAAGAACCATTCGATAACATCATTCGGGTAGATAATGGAAGCAGCTGACGAACGTAAAGCATTTCGAGGCAGCTCTTGCATATACACCTGATTGCCAGCAATAGTAATACGGTATTCAAGACGAACGTCTTCATTGACTTGCTCTGCCGCAACAGTCGTAATACCTAGTCCAGCGATGTTGATACCGAAGTAGTTATCACCAGCATAGCCTGTTGATGTCAAAGGGTTTGGTTGTCCACCGAGAGGCAAGGAGAACATATCTGAGTATATTCGTCCGCTTGGAGGTATGAAACCTGTGGCATCACGGTTAACAGTAATGCTCTGGTCTTTTAGTCCACCCCACATAGGGAAGAAGTTTATGTCGCTGGTTAAGTTAGTGAAGTAGATGTTCTCTGAACCAGAAGACATCTTGTGCTGCTCACCCAAGTAGATAGAGTTCAGGGTTGTTTCAATAGCAACGTCTGAGATCAGTTTTCGATTAACAGGGTCAAATGTCCAGTGAGACAAGACAGTCAAGTCAGCAGGAGCTACACCTACGATAGTGCCAGCATTAATCGTTTCAGTAACGACACCAGCACCATCTACAAGAGTGACCATCAGTGCATCGTTTTCATCGATAACAACGTTGGACACGGATGTACCCTTGGCACCTTGTGCGCCTACTCGTGAGAGGCTAACATTGTACTTGGGGTTATTTAGATCGATAGTATATGACATTAGGTTGCCTCCGTGGGGCTGTATAGAACTTCTACTAAGCCACGAACGGGCTTCCATATTTGTTGAGCAGATCCAACACCCACATCTGCTATCTCTATGCCAAAGAAGCCATATACAGGGAGATTAGGAAGAGGGGCAGTAGACCAAGTTGCTATTAGTGTTTCGGGAAAGACTATTTTAAAAACGTTGTCTGTAGGTATTTCATCGATCACTTCCAATGTGGTTATGATAGCTGATTGTTGACTACCGTGGTGAGCTTCGTGTGTAGGTTTAGTACCTAACACATCGTTGTCTCCTTCCACTACCTTAGCAGTAATCGTAGCTCCTAACAGGCTGGTCATCCAAGCTGCTGTGAACTCTATTTGTATTTGTTCGCCTTTTACTAGCGAGATTAAAGCGGTACCATCATCCGTTAGGACATCTCTGGTAGGCGCTGTTATTCGTGATCTTCCTGAACTGGTGCTTGTTGAGCGTGCCATATGTTCTTCTCCTGCCGATCCTCAGATGGGCAATTATGAAGTGAAGGGGCCTTAGTGACCCCGTTGTTTGTGGTTATCTTTAGTGTGATCAGGATGGAGGCGTAGGCCACGCTACTTGATCCAGATGATTAACACCTGTGTTAAGGCTGGGAACATCCCTCAGATCTTGTCGATAGGTTGCCCAACTTGCTATTTGTGTTTCTGTCAAAGGGCTGTCTGCTACTTGTGTCCAGTCGGATTTGAACAGTAGAGTATCTCTCTGTTGTCTTATTTCTTCTGATAACCTATCAGCATCTACCACCCAAACAGAGTTAACCCAGTTGTAGTAGTCTCCGGGCCTCTCAGTCCGAGGTAGCCATACGTCATCTTCACTATAAAAGTTATTCTTAGCAAAGAGGACATTGTCGGAAAGTTGAGTTGTTATGTGAACAACCCGCTTTGTAGGGTCATTAGCCCACACCCCTTCATCATCAAAGACGGCACCGGGTGTATAAATCGCACCGCAGTCGCCTTGGTCATCTATTATTGCTATCGCATAAACTGTCATTTGAATTCTCCTGCTATTACTTCGCTAAAGTTTGCTATCGGCACATCACCGAGGCCCAAGAAGCCCCCGAAGGCTATGTAAGAGTTATACAACACCTGTGAGCCTACATTGTCAAACCAAAAGCCGTTTAGGTTCCCCATACCACCGTTCAGCCCCACCATCGTGTTAGAGGTTAGCGTGCTGCTGACTGTGTTATTTGCGGTGGTTAGAGAACCTGATGTTTGTTTTGCCCCGTAGAGACCTGCTTTTGACCATATGGTTTCTATACCAAAGCCGTTCGCAGAGCTACGGGAATCGAAGACCTTGGTAGTCCCATCAGCTTTATAAACTGTGAGACCATACCCTGTTCCGTTTGCTGTCTCTGAGGTAGCACCACTGCCACTAACAGCCCGTAGGATCTTATAAGTCCCCGGTACATTAAGCGTAGGAGGGTTACTCGCAAAGTTTGATGAGAAAGCCCCGCTCCCGCTTGTAGGTCTGCCTACTATGAAGTCTCCGGTAGTATAACCTGCTATCGCTGCGTTATTAGTGAGGGTCGCGCCTTCACTGAATACCACGAGTTGAACCGTAGAGGTCAGCTGTGTATCCAGTTGGGTGATGTTATTAGCACCTGTTATTTGTAATCCGTATGCCATATTAATACCTCAAAGCTAAAAAGTTGCCAGTATAAGCAGTGCTACTGTTATTCTGAATGTAGAAAGAACCAGCACCGTATTGTATTGTCAGTGAGAACCCTGCGGCAGCGGCTCCAGCAGTAGTTACAGCAAGGAGGACACCAATGGTATCTCTATTACTCGCTGTCATACCTTCAACAGTGTATGATATTGAACTACTATTTGCTGCGGCACTCCAAGTGCCAGAGTTGATAGCTCTTCCTGACCTAAAATCAGGCCCGAAGATCACAGTGCCACTGCTGTTCCTTACTTCTAAACCATAAGCATTAGAACCAGTTGTACCAGTACTACCACCTGTGCCGGGATCGACCATAGTAGTTGCTGTTACTGAATCGGACACACCATTGATAGTCAGTGTCGCCGTGTTAGCAGTGTTATAAGTATTAGAGGAACTAAAACGAAGACTGACTGTCTGGTTGTTTGTCACTGTCGCTGATGTAGCGTAAGCGCCTCCTGCCACACTTACTTCAGGCGATCCTGCTCCAGACGCTGTTACTGTATGAGAGGTAGGGCTAACCATCCCTGTTATTGTAGGGGTTAGGTCAGAGTAAATAAGAGTAGAGAGAGGGACACCTACACCATCCGAGCCAAGGTCGAAAGCATTAGGGCCAGAAGTAGCGGAAGTGTGTGTGATGCTAAACGTATGGCCTGTAGAAGACCACGTAGTTCCATCACCTCCTGACGATACTAATAACCTGCCTTCAACGCTATAGACTTGGGTGTTCCCTGCCGTGGGCAAATGTGCCGTAGGTATCTGGAAAGGTGTGGAGCCATAGTTATGTGTGCTTATCCACGTACCGTTTTTGATAAGGCGGTATTGAGTGTTAGCGTTGCCATTGGTGACCACGGCTGTCTGAGTGGTAGTAGTGCTTGTTATAGTAGTATTCGATACTGTGGTGCCAATAGATAAATCACCAAAGCTATTTGGTAGATAAGGCACTGTGTATGATTGAGAGATAGTAGAGCTATTTGTCCCTCCAAGCTCTCTATAAGCAGAAGCTGTATAGGTGGTTCCTCTGGTCAAACTGAGTGTCCTTGGAGACGCTGCGTAGTCTGAGATACCAACGTTCAAAGTACCGCCAGCTGTACCTCCTGACGCAGTGAGGACTACGTTTGTTGTAGCACTCAAAGTATTTGAAGGATTGAAAGTGATAGAAGTAGGAGGTGAAACCGTAGTAGGTTCTGCGGCTCTTGTAACTGTCGTAGAGGCGTATCCGCTTGACCACGTTGAGTTATCTCCACCATACGCTACTTGTCTTTTAGTATATAAAGAGAACGTGTAAGTACCCGCTGCGGCAGGTAAAGGTACCGTTGTTGAGTTTATCGTGTTGAAGCTAATACTGAAGTTGTGTCCGGTAGGAACACCGGGGCTTGGGAACGTGTATGTTGTTCCGTGAGAAAATAAAACATTATAAGGGCCACCAAGGCTACCTGATGCTGTTGAAGGCGGCAGATAAGGTACTTGACCATTAGCTACCGGCCCCAAAGACGCACTTGGAGTTGCCCCTGACCCTATTCCGAGAGACCTTGCGTAGAAGACAGGAGAGCTTCCTCGGTTTCTGTAAAACCAAAATCCATTAGTCTGCCACGTCACGTTATCACCAGAGACTTGGAGAGTACCCGTACCCCCGGATGCGAGGGCTTTGATATGTCTTCCAACGACTTCACCATCTGATTGATAAGAGAGAGTGATACCAGAGGGAACTGTTCCGTTTACACTCGCTAACACAGAACCTGACACAGCACCAGTAGCAGTAACTTCCCCTGAGCTACTGGAGGACTGGAATGAAGCACTAAATGAGCCAGTATTTGAAGCGTGAGCAGTAATAACACAAGTGGAGCCTGAAGCTCCGGATGAAGGAGACAGAGAAATGGCACTACTAAACTCACTGGCTGTCCAGCTCCCATGGCCAGCAGGGGTCGTTACAGTAACGCTGATTGTTTCAGAGCCGTAAATGTTCTGTCCTGAAATGTTTCCACCGCTGCCAACGATGGCAAGCGTGATAGATGTGGTTATGTTTGCCATAAGTGTCTCCTTATTAAATGTATGTTAGTTTAAGAGGTAAGAGGCCCGAAGGCCCCTCTGTTTTGCTGCTATAGAGTGATTGATTACGTACCATCAAACGCGTCAGACAAGTCTCCGAGCTTCACTCTCAAGACACCGCCTGAGAAGATAGCCATGCCTTTGTCTGTCAGCCGAACAATGTCAGTTCCAACAATAGAACCAGTCGGATTGATAGAGCTTAAAGCCACAGTGTTAGCTGTGATCTTACCGCCGTTGATAGTCGTAGCTCCTGCGTTTATGTCAGCTGCTGCTCCACCAAATACTACCAGTCCTGAAAAGCTGACGATAGTAGAGGGTGTTGTTCCTACGGATGTAGTTGTCGTAGCGGTTGATCCTGCTACCTCACTAAACGATACGTTTGAATGGTAATACTTACCAGACGTCTCAGCACCGTCTACAGTAGGCACGGATAAACTCCAACCAGCAGGAGGTGTCAAAACACCGGTGGCCCACGTGATTGTAGCTGTTGGCGCACTTGGGACTGTTGATTGCTCTGTTGTGGTATAGAGTGTAGCAAAGGCAGATTTAGCTCCTACGGCTCCATTGGTTCCATTGGTTCCGTTCGTTCCATTGGTGCCATTAGTGCCATCAGTGCCATTGTTGCCATCAGTACCGTCAGCACCTGTTGCGCCGATCAAACTACCTGTGACAGGGAGCTTCAAAGCAGCACTACTAACAGTCCCGCCCATGTTTACTTCAACATTGACAGTTATGGTACCAGAGACTGTAAAGGCACTCGTGGTAGTGGTGAAGCCTGCGGCACTATACGAAGAATCTGTACGAGTGAATGTTCCTGTATTAGAAACACTGGTTACCCACCAGTTGCCATCGGTGAGATCCGCAGGGACACCTGTGTAGGCCAGTCTGGGGAATACCCCTAAACCTTTATAGACGGTAAGGGTTGCGTCAGCATCTGCGGAGGTGTAAGAGAGGTCTGCTATCTGAGACCAAGTTATACCTGTTGTATCCCAGAGGAAGCTCAAAGAGGATGTTGCTGAAGGGTTTTCTATATTGACAGGGCCAATCACAACAGTAGACGCTACTGAACGCCTTCCAGTTTGCGATACAGACCTTGCTCGTATGTAGATGTCCTCTGCGGGATTACCTACGATAAGGGTAAAGTTTTCGTTCTTAGTTCTACCAGCAACAAACCAATCATCATCGTCAGTACTGCTAGATTTAGCCCATTCTATTTCATAGTAATCGAAGGAATGGCTTAGTCCGGGTTCAAACCTCAAGAATACAGAGTTCTCATCAGAGAGTGCTCGATAGCCTTTCACTGTATTAGTGCTAAGGTCTGCTTCAGCTATCTCTGTATTAGTCAAGACAGGTGGAAACAATCCGAAAGGAATGTGTCTGTCCAGAGGGCTCAACATATTATCCGCTATGTTCCAAGCAAAGTCAGAAGCGTGTATACGCGAACCTGTAACCGTGACTAGTAGGCTCTCGTCAATAGAAACTCTTTCTATCTTGATAACGTCATCTGCGCTTACGAGGTTATTGATTACACTGTTGAGCTTGATGACATCGCCGGGCTCTAATGCGTAGCCTTCTGCGTACATAGTGAACTCATACTGGGTTTGCCTACGAGACTCTCTTACTGTTTGTTCAGCTAACGCCATTGCGTGATACGGATCAGATAGACCGAAACCGTCAAGCTGAGTGTTAAGAACTACCCCATTGTCCTCGTTGAGATAGGTGTTGTGTACAGTGCTACCACTAGGTGGCCACGTTTGTGTATTAGATTTGAAGTCTTCTTGTTCGTCTGAATACCTTACTGAAGCTTGGTTTAGCTTAACATCAGCAGAGGCATAGATGGTAGTGATATCCGCTCTGGCTAACAGGTCATCTGTGACAATCAGGTTAGCTTCTGCTGCTGCAATAAGGGCACTTTGGGTCAAGTGGTATTCCAGATTAAGCTTGAACTTACCTTCTGCCCATATGAGATCAGCGTTAGGCATTGAGTTAAGAATACCAGAAACGTTGTCTCTTACAGGCTGAGAAGGGTCTAATGTGATATTACACTCATAGAGAGGCAAGGAGTCTACACCTGTAGCAATCTTGTCCGAGATGGAAGAGAACTCTACCTGTGGGATATCTGTAGCGGTAGTTATAGCAGTAGCACCATCTTGAGCAGTAACGTCTGCGAGGGGTACTCGTAGCTCGTCCGCACCTGAGTTATAAGTGACATTGGTGAAATCGATGTCATAGTGACCGGGCCCAGAAGTAGTTACCTGACCTGCATAACCTTGGCTTGCGAGGTTAGAGGCGTAGGTAGTGCCGAGGGTGTCTGTCTGCGCTCGTATCTCAGCGAAGTTTATACCCATAAAATTTGAACCCGCTCCTGTGGAGGGGTACAAAGGGTTACCAGCATTACCGCCTGCATCTCCTTTCCAAATACGTCCTCTACGTTCTACAGCACCTAGTCCAGCTAAAGGGTTTACGGTTAGAGCGCAAACAGCTGCGGCATCGTAGAATGACTTCAGATTACAGTCAGTTGCCGCCAAGTTCATTCCATATTCACCAGTGAGGTAATCGAGGAGAACTAAAGCAGGGTTGTTGCTGTATGTAAGACCCGTAGTACGGTCATAAGAGTACACACCAGCTGCTTCAGTAACAGCGGCAATCTTCTTACCTTTAACAAAGAACTGCAGCTCTGGTATTTGGAAGTACTGAGGGTTCTCAAGGTCTAACCTGAAGGCACCCGTAGCAAAAGCTAGATCGGTGAACTTGTTGTTTGCTAACATACCGTTGGCTGTAGCAAGAGGGCAAGCTGTGCCACCGCTGTTGTAACCAACGATCCAGTGTCCACCGTATTCCTGCGTGAACTCTTTGTCGTTATAAGGGACGTCATCTACTTTGAGATACTTGATCTCTTCGATGTCGCCTTGACAGATAGCGTACTGAGCAGTAAGGAAGTGGTTCCTATGCCTATCGGTGTCCTGATCCCAGCTTGTCGTGCGCATCTGTGTACTTGCTGACCATCCGGAATCTCTGTTAGGAGTATCTGCCCAAACGTAGTCATTGTTGACAACTACATCGGCAAGGACACCGCCTACCATTTGCCTACCATAGACAATAGGGATCGGTGCGGAGTCTCCTTTTACTGTTATCTGAAAGCCTGCGCGGTCTAATGCGTCTTCTTTAGCTTTCTTCTGTGCTTTCTTTTGCTTCCGCATTTGTACAGCAGAAGATACTACTGATACTATGAGTGCGATAATTGAAAATAGACCCATTACGTGTTACTCCTCTGAGTATTATGGTTTCTTTCCCCATCTAACTTGGATGGATTCTATGTTTTTGTATATGTTCTCAAAGCAGGTATCAGTGGCATTAATGCCTTTCTGGGTCTGATCATCTGAGAGCCTTTCGTTTGTTCTGTCTAAGGCACCAAACGGAGAAGAGCATTCAATGATGGCATCTTTGGTTCCGTCTGAAGGTGACATAGTAATTTGGGTAGCATCGATTCTACCTTTATATACAGTGTCAAGATCTGTGTAGTTACCGGTGATACCTAACCTGACGGTAACATCTGTCCCTATTGCACTGTTATCAAAGTATGATTTGAATTCATTATTAAAATCTATTAATTCTATACGATATGTTTCTTTGTCTGCTACATTAGTTAACTGAGGAGGGGAAAACTTAGTTAACCCCCCGTCAGAAACATAAGTGTTACCACCAACTGATACATCAAAAGGTAAGTTGGTAAGCCTTACATGAAAGGCAGCAAACTCCATATCTAGAATCAAATAGGGTTCTGCTACGTCTGCGGCGAGACCCGTAAGGATCGAAGTTGGAGTACTTTTCATTGCTATAGTGCCTCTATTAGTGTGATACTGCCTCCGTCACTTAGGATACCATCTACAAACGTTATGCCTGCTTGGTTATCTATGTCACGAAAAGCGGTGAAGGTTATTGCGTCTGTACCATCTCGATACAGCAGTGTGGTTCCTGCTACAACGTTCTGTCGTAAGCTAGGATAGAGACTTATATTCCCTGTTCCGGTAAAGTCTGCTATTACAAGGTATACTTTGTCGTGATCTGAGAACTTAACAAAGCGACCTTTCTTTATGGTACCATTGGCACCAGTGACACTGACGGCAGTAGTGTTACCTACGTTGCCAGTACCAGCTGTTGTTATGGCAGTTGTGGAAGTACCGGAAGAGATCGTCTCTCCTCTAACATTAAGTTGTGGCATTTCCATTTGAACTGTTTCGTTGAAAGTACTAACCATATCGGCTAGATAGCTTGACGCGTCTTCCATTACCACCCCAAAATCTAATTCCCACCTCTGAGCGCCCTGCGTCACCCTACGAACTCTAAGTGTTATAGAGTCCGTAGAGAGAGCGGGTTCATTGGAAGTTATACGAAATGGGGCAACAATATCTTGACCTTGAAATTGATATGTTGCCATTTCTATTTACCTCTGATTTTCTCGATTGTGTTGGTTGACACCACCAGCTATTGATGGCAGCATTTTCATTACTTCTTTCTTAGTCTGTCTAGAGATATCACCTGTGATATTCAGGTTTATGACTTGTTGACTTTGACCACCTTGCGAAGGGGCAGCAGTGACTAATGCTCTTTGAGACGCAGCAGATGCTGTATTCGTGGGGCCAGTGGCAACTAATCCACCTGTGGCAAACTTGGGTAAAGCATCACCGTTGTTGATTGCAGCGATCAGCGCACCATTCTCTTTAACAGCCTTAGCATTCATAACATACTCGCCGTTAGACAAGTGTGCCAAGATGCTATCCGAAGTACCAGTACCGGGGCCACTTACGTAACCACCTGTAGCGAATCCCGGAATACCAGAAGTAAACGCTGCGGAAGCCATAGCAGAAGCTAATGATGTAGCGGCGGCAGTAGCGAGTACCATTGCTGCACTTAGTGCAGTGGTGACACCAGTAGTTGTAGCAGTAACCGCAGTAGCAGCTGTTTGTGCTGTTTGGAAACCAAAGAAGTTAAGGATAGAAGAAAGTATACCACTTCCCCATTCGGCTAAGCCGCCTACTGCTCCTTTGATAGATGCTGAGAAACCAGCAAGACCGGTAGCAGCTTCAGTGAGACCTTCCTCATCTGAACCTTCTCCAATGCTAGCAACACCACCGATACCACCGATAGCGCTAGATGCTTTTCCAAACAATCCACCGCTTTCTTCGCCTTGAGGTGTGATACCCTTAGCAAACATCGCTTGTATAGCGCCTTCAAAACCACCATCGGTTCCGAATACAGCATTGGTCAGCGTGTCTATAGCAGTGTCAATAAGCGTGCTTTGGATTTCCTTCATAACGTTCTTGAAGACATCACCAAGACCACCGACACCATCTGCTATGTCTTTGACAGAGTCAGCAAACGTGTCTCTTATTGCACCAGCAACTTCAGTACCACGAGCCATTACTTCGTTCAACTTTTCAGTCTGCTTGGTTAATAGCAGCTGTTGTTGAAATGCCTCTTGTATCTCTGCGCTAGTTGCATTAGGGGCGTCCATTATAGCTTGGAGTTTTTCAGCTTGTTTACTTGCGGCTAAAAGACCTGCTTGCATAGTAGGGCCGAGGTCATAGAACCTTTCTATTCCGCCAGCGAAACCTATGTTAGATAAGCCATTGATTAGCTCGTACTGAGTACGTGTGCTATCCAGTAAGCCTTTCATCAAAAGGTCTTGCTCGTAAAGCTCTTGAGTCTTCGCTATATACACAGCGAGATTTTCTTCGTCAAGTTTGCCCAAGGCTGCAATTTCCAGACCGAGGTTACGCTTCGCTTCTGCGATCTGAAGAGCGTTGGTAAGTTCTTCACCACTAAGCCTAAGAAGGTTATCTTGAGAAAGATTGGAAGCGTTGACTAACTCACCAATAGTGCGAGTAGCAGCTATCTGTTCGTTCTGAAGAGTAAGTTGCTCTTTAAGAGCTACTACTTGGGCTCTATAAGCTGCAGCATTAGCTTCACTGATTGTGCCTACGCGACTTAGTTTCCTCTCTATGTCAGCAATTTCATTTGCTGTATTAGCCACTGCGACTAATTGAGCATCTGAAGAGTTGGTGATTTGAGAGTAAGTCAGACCAGCGTTAGATATTGCAACGTTGATGCCTTGAGTATCTACTAGGATACCTGCTAGTATATCTTTGTACTCTTGGATCTTCTTGTTCAGCTTTTGCTGCTCTAAAACCTGATTAGACTTAAGACCTTTAATCTTATTCTCTTCTGTCGCTATTTGCAAATAGAGACCGTTAATGCGACTGGCCTGATCTAAACCAAGGTTAGCAAACTGGCTTTCACTTATGTCTAAACCCATCGACTTAACTTTACGAGAAACTTTGTCTGAGGCAGACTCTAAGCCTTCCTGCAAGTTTTCAGTAGCTGCCTTTAAGAGTGCAGCATTAGCAGCGCCGGTTTCGGTAGTAGAGTCAGCGAAAACTTCGGCTGCGTCTCTGTAAGCCAGTACTAAAGCACCTACTTCCTTTCGTTTCTTATCACTAAGAAATCCTAGATCAACAGCAGAAACAGACTTTCCTACTTCCTTAAAGGCTTTAGTAGCTTCCTCATTGAACTTAGTAAAGTTTAACTGAGCCTCAACTTGCGCTACTATAGTTATAGCGTTCGCTTGCGCCTCTTGTACCTCTGCGTTAGTCCGGTTGAGAGAGTTTAACTCAGCGTCCTGTGCGGCTAGGTTATCAGTGTTTTGACTAGTTACGAAACCTATGAAGCTAGTCTTGGCTTCTCTAAAGAAGTCTAGAGCCTGATCGGCGTAAGTGGAAGCACCTTGCTTCACTTGTTCGTTGAGTTGTAACATACTATCTATAGCCAGCTTGCTAGCAGGTGACAATGAGTCTATATCTTCAGCAAACTTATCTAACGCATTGTGGAGATTGTTAGCTGCTGTTAGGGTGAATTCCCCATCGTCGTTACGCTCTTGATCTACTCTGCTTTCAGCTTCTGATTCTGTTTCTTGTCTTCCAAAGCCAAGAGCATTGTTAGCGGAGAGAACACCATCAAAGGCGTTACCTAGTTGTTCAAAGAAACTAGCTTCTATACCAACGCCACGGAGTCCATCGACTCTGTTTGTGTCTTTAAGAGATTGCTCTGCTCTTGCAATAGCAGCTGTTTGTGCTTCTTTCAAGATCTTGTTAGTAAGCAAAATAGCTGCTTCAATCTTCTTAGAGGCCTCAACATTAGCGTTGACAGACTCGATAGTACCTGTGAGGTTTCTACCTTGACTATCGATTGCTCTTTGAACGTCAAGTGAAGCTTCAGATAGCTGTTGGAACTGATCACCGGTAAGAGCACCTGATCCTAGCTTAGCCAACTCTTTACTGGGGTCTTCCAACTGGTCGTAAAACATACGGTCAGCATTCATACCCTCTATATCGAAGTCGCCCATTATAGACTCTAACACACCCTTTTGGTTGTACTTGCTGACATACTTATCAGCCAGACCAAAGACCGTAGCTAGTTGATGAGCAGCACTGTCCATCTTGTCAGTTAACGAATCACCCTTTCCAAAGAAGTAGGCACCTATTAAACCAACAGCAGTGATTGCTGCTACTATAGCTGCGATAGTTAAGAACACAGGGTGGAGCATTATAGCAGTGAGCGCGGCTAATACAGGGGAGGTTACCATTGCGAGTTTAGCAGCAATCCAAGTAACACCTGCGGTACCGAAGAGTGACAAGCCTATAAGACCTCCCTCCAGTAAATCCATTCCTCCTAACGAGCTCATAAAGCTAGATTCAGCTTCAACAGCAACGTCAGATGCGAAAGCGCCGGTCATCCCTAACAAGGCTGCAAGACCCGCAGCACCTACTAGCAGCTTCTTTAGCAGTCCCCCGCCTCTAAACATAGTACCAAAAGAGCCAGCGTTAGCAGCGTTAGATATGTTGCTAAATAGACCAGTTGCGAAAGCAGCATCAGCTGCAGCTCCTGCTCTTCCTGCTGCTCCAAAAAGGATGTCAGAGAAGTAGCTTCTTGCTCTAGAAAACAATCCCGTAGTCCATGCATATAATCCTGCGAATTGCATTTTAGCGAAGCCTACTCCTTCCGCTATCAAACTTGTGCCTATCCATTGTAGCCCAGAAAGCACAGCTGTTTCAGTTCTGATCCAAGTGAACAAAGCGCCTAATGCTGTTTTAAGACCTTTAGGAGCAAATAGCATGTAGAGAATACCACCACCTACAGCAGTACCTAATAGTCCAAGAGTGAGCCCATTAATGAGGTCAAACAAGCTAGATAGCGCACCACCTATTAGGGGTACCCCGTCAAGAAATCCACGGACGAGACCTGAGCCAATTTCGTACACAAGACCAACCATGTAAGGTATGTGCCTGACGAAAGCCTCTGTCAACTTCTCTACGATAGTACCTACGTTTTCAGAAATACTACCTAGCAAAGAACTCATGCTGGATCCGAACATTCCTAAGACTGAATCAAAAGCAGTAGTTAGCTCAGAAGCAAAAAGACCCGCCATTATAGCAGCGAATACACCAATAGGTGCTATTAAGTAAGCGAGACCTATTGTAATAGCGCCTACTAAGGCACTACCAAACGTGTCAGATATCAGCATGGTAAGGGGCTTTAACAGCACAAGAATACCCTTTAACCCTTCCGCTAACCCTGCGAATAGGGAGCTAGAAGCTATTGAGCTTGCTGCACTAGCAAAGGAACTCAGTCCATCATTCAACAAGTCAAAGTTGTTTACTAAGTCTCTTATCTTATCAGTTAATGATTCAGAGAACTCTATAAGATGTTCCATAGAAAGTGAGCTGTGTCTAAGGAGGCTGCTCAGTAAGGACACTGCTCCGAATACCGCAGCAAAGACTGGCCCGACAACTCCCGCTGCTAGCGATAAGAATACGCCTGCAATAGCGAGGGCGATGCCTTCTACAGTTTTAAGGGACTCTACGAATGACTTAATGAAGATTTTGATTTCCGCACCAGCAGAGCTTAAGAGTCCTTTGACGTCCCCAAATCCCTTTTTGAAGAATCCACTTACTTTATCAGTAAAGCTACGGATACCTTCTTGCGCAGGGGCTATCTTAGAAGTGTATGCTACAACTTCGTCGATCAGATCTGGCCAGTAGCTGTTACCAACTACCTTATCGTATACTACAAAGAAGTACTTAGCAACTTTGTCAGTGAAATTCTCAAACACAGACATAATATTGTTAAGAGTACTTTTAAGACCCGACAGAGGTGCCTTATTCATCATTGTAAATACGTCTTTGAAATTTCCGAATAGTCCAGAGAGAGCTTCTGTTACAGAAGATTGCGCTTTACCTATTCCCATCTTTTTTGAGATACCAGTTAAGAAAGCGTCAGCAGCGTTACCGCCCATGTTAGATAGATACGCTTGCAAGAAAGAAAAGGCGGCTACTATTTCTTCAATAAGACCCTTAGAGAAGAACTTGCCGATGTTACCTACCATTTTACCAAGGGTGCTTTCTAGTAGGGAACCAACAGCTTGGAGGGCTGGGCCCATAAGCCCAAAAGAAAGACCTAATTCTTTGCCGAGTAATCCGAAAGCGATACCTGTTTGAGTGATGCTTGCTTCTAAACTAAAGAATGCAAATGCTATCTTCCGACTGAACAGGAACAGTATTTGTCCACTCTTAGCCATGAATAAGTTGATTGCCAAACCCATCTCGCCTATTGCACTACCGAAACCAAGGGAGAGGCTACGCATGCTTTTTTCAATTGGCCCAAGTTCGAAGCGGGAAACAAAGGTTTCCATCTTGAATGCTAGTCTGTCTATTATACTAGCTATCCGAGTCAGAGGCGCGAGTAAGTAGAGTAGCGCAATGCCAAACCCTCTTACAGCAAACCCTATAGATTGAAACATAAGCAACATCTTTGTTGAGAATATCCGATCGATAGCCATAGCCGCTAAGCTTTGGAAAGCGCGTCCGAGGTGTTTAAGAGAATCTACTAGTACGGCACCACCTTTTGTCATCGACTCGAACGACTCTTTAAAGGCGATAGCATTAAGGCCGATACCTTCAGCAGCAGCATTCAGCGAGTGACCTGCTGCCATAAGGCTATCCGTGATCTTAGTAGTTACTCCTAAACCTTTATCTACTTCGTTCACAATCCGACCAATACCTGTGCTCATCACAAGTGACGCTTGGGCGAAGGTTATGGGTATTCTGCTAAACTCTTCATCAATAGAGGCTGTCTGGCTAGATAACGCTTCAACAACAGCTAGTGCCGAGAGCTTTCCTTCGTTGGCGAAGGCTCTTAGCTGACCGATCGTAATGCCCATCCCACGAGCAATAGCTTGCGCTACAGCAGGTGTTTGTTCCATTACAGAGTTTAATTCCTGACCTCTCAAAGCACCAGCTGCTAGTCCCTGCCCTAACTGCACAATAGCAGAGTTAGCGGATTCAGCAGATGAACCAGAGATGGTTATAGCTTGTGAAATAGATCGGGTGATCTTTAATACTTCTTTTTGCTCTACACCAAGAGAAGCTGTAGCTCTCGATATCCGAGAGTAGAGGTCTGCGAGTGATTCTTGATTGGAGCGTGTTTCTAAGGCGACAGCGTTAAGTTGCTTGAATGCCCTTACTTGTTCTTCAGTACTCTTAGTAGTCAGAGCAATACGTGCCTCTAGTCTACGGTAGGAGTCTGTGATATTAGTTACGGCTCGTGTAGACCCGATGACTGCGAAAGCAGCACCTGCTTGGATGGCAAGTCGCTTCAACATCTTCCCTGCATTTTCGGTGGAAGTATTTATTTTATCAACTGAACTATTTAGCCGGTCTAAGTCTGCTCTTGCCTGTCTCGAATTCGATTTTACCTCAATTTCGATAGCCATTATAAAGTTTCCTTTAGCATAAAAATGCCCCTGTCAGTTAAACCTAATGTTGTTAGGTCAACCATCAGGGGCATCTTAATTCATGTGTATTTTACAGAACCAGCTGTAAACGTGAAGTACTTATTGAGGGTTTTCTCAATAAACCGGGGTGGTGCTTGGACAGAACTACCTTGGTTCAATTCCTGAATGTAAGGTGTCCCGTTAGTTATGTATAAAGTTTCAATGGTGCGACTAGGGACTGGCCCTAGCACCGCTGTTGACCTGAGTGCTGTGAAAGCAGCGTCTTTAGCAGTGTTTGTTTTTCCTACCGACCAAGAACTTCTGGCCCGACCTGTATCCACGGGGGTCTTAATTTGCAAGGCACCAGTGGCAGCGATAGCGGAGGATCTTTGAGCGTTGTTTACTAACATGGTAAGTTCTTCGTTGAGGTTAGCAAACGTCTTATCAACCCCTCTGAGCGACAGTTTTATACCTACTGCCATTGTGACCTCCTTGATTACTTGTGAGCTTGTTGTAGGAGTGCGCCGAAGACAGACTTGGATAAGGAGCTTTGCATCGCTATACGCTCTTTCTCTTCCTCATCTCTTCCATCTTCCCACACTTTCATTTGTGCGAGAGAACTGAACAACTCGTGGCCACTTGCTTTCACTCCAGCTGCGGAGAGTTGCATAGCGGCAGCGTTGTCTGCCCTCCATCCTATAGGTCTTGCATCAAGGTACTTAGCCCAGTTACGCAGTTCTGCTGCTGGCATATCCCGCTCAATCAAGTAGACAGGGATGCCTAAATGAAAAGCGAGATCATACAGCCATAGATCAGCCGGTTCTAGCCTTTTCCCTCTGGAGCACCAGTGACGCCCATGACGCCTTCAGCAAGTTTGGTTAGTTCAGTCATAGGGAAACCGTCAATCTCTTCGTCAGTCATCTCTTCTGCGCCTACTACTGAGGTGCGAATGATGAATCGCAGAAGCTCGAGCTGATCCATATCGGATGCGCCTTTCTTCTTAGCCAGTTCTTTGGTCTTCAGGTCGATAGCTTTAGCACCACCAACTGTGAGAGTTCTAACTTCAACTTCTCCGTCCATGAAAGAAACTGTTCGTGTTTGTACTTGTCCGATAAATTGCTTCATTTTAATAATCCTGTATGTGTTAGTTTGTATTTAAGTTTAGGTTATGTTACTTGCCAAACAGATGACTGTTGTTCGCTTGGAACTCGTCAATCAGTTTATGCATTTTGTTTAGTACATCGAGAGTCTCGAAGATCTCAGTGCGCTTCTCTTTATGAGCAGTGTCGAGCTCATTTGGAAAGTCTTTGTATCTGTCAAACGTCTTACGTGAACTGAAGTCTATATCTTTCTTCATGTTCCGAAGTGTGGTCTGGATTACAAAACCTTTATCAAATGGAGTAGTTCGTTCGGTATCCATTATTATTTAATCCATTAGTTTATAAGAATAGTAGAGAGAAGGAGACCCCGAAGGATCCCCTTGTACTCAATACAGTCAGTACTTAAGCAGGAAGTGCGTAAGTGCTTGTGCCGCTACCAGCAACTAAGCTGAACGGGCCATTGAAGTCGCCGTCGATAGCGATTGACATTGTAGCTTGCAGAGCGTCAGTCAGTCCGGGCTGGATCTCAAAAGATGCGATCTTACCGAAGAAGAAGAAGTCAGCAAAAGTGTCAAGATTGTCAGCAGTGATAACTCGGTTACCATCAACAGTGATGTCAGCATCAGCTAAACGAACTCTGAAACACAAACGTGAACCAGCCTTACGGATAGTTTCAAGTGCGTGGTGATCGCTAGGAACGTAGTTCAAAGAGAATTCCAAAGAAGCGTTGTCAGACTGACCAGCTACCTGTGAAGAAACAGCAGCGCCGTAAACAGGAACGTTTACGATGTTTGCAGGAGAACCCAAGCTAGGGAATTCACGGATGTTGCCAACGTGAACTACAGCAGATTCTGGAACTTCGTCGATCTGAGAGTCAGCTGCAAGGATAGCAGTTTGGTTAGAGATGAACAGGTCGTTCAGATCAGCAGCTGTGCTGATGTCGCTGTTCGCAGTGTTTAGTACGTAGTCCAGAGTAGTGAACTTGGACGCACCGATAGAAGATATATGAGCCATTAGAGAAAAACCTCTTAGTTGTATAAGTTGAAGTGAACCTGATAGTCGCCTCTGAAGAGGTTAGGAGTTTCAGGATCTTGACCTAGGATCTGTACGAGACTCTCTTGAGTCTGGGTTCCATTCCCTAGTGTTTTGTTTTGTAGTACGGTATCTAGTAAATCTGATATCTGAAGTATACGTGTCGTACCTTTATTGGTAGGAACGTAAACTTGGATAATCGCTAATCCCGAAATGCCAAACCGTCCGTAATCGATATTACTCTTCAAAGGAAGAACTTCTATCTTGACGAATTCAGCAATGTTAGCAGGGATGGCAAAGTTGACAGGATATGCAGATATGCTATTAGTTGTCCAAGCGGAAGTGGCGAAAACGCCTTCTATGTCCCGCTGTACATTTACATATTTAGACATATTAGCCCTCCGTTACCCTGAGTGTGACAAGTCCCGGTTCTACTATGTAGGAAATAATGCTATGATCTACGCTTGCAATGCTTACTACACTGTATAGCTTTGGGTTAGGCAAGTCTGCTTCCTTAATGTAAACCTCTGACATAGGGGTAGCTATGTTCTCTATTGTAGGCTTCTCCTTCATAGCCATCACAATACCTACAACAGTAGATTCTGTAACAGTTGAAGCAGTAGCTCCAGTAGTGAAGTCATAGACTCCCTCAGAACTTTCTTTAAGAATAACATCTTGCGCTAGATCGCCAACGGCACTAAAAGCAGCGTTGACAGCTTGGGTGATTTTTGCTCGTATTGACATAGCTTACCACCCTTCCCAAGACCTAGTACTATTTGCCATCATTGGTTTTACGAGTTTGAGAATACTATAAGGTAAGGTTTCAGCAGCAGTTTCGCCGACCAACTCAATGGATCCAACTTTGATGCTTTTAAAAGTGCTGGACTTATCCATAACACCTTCATTACTTACCATATGGAAACTGAGTTCGAAACAAGCCTTTCGTAGGAGACGTATGTCTCTGTTCAGACTTGCTTCGGTCTCATCAGTCTCTAAAAACGTATAAGTAGAACTTAAGTATGCTCTAACGCCCCGACTAAGGTCTGTGTAGACCCCAGTTCGAGGGAAAGCCAGCATTTGCTCCGAAGAGACTACTTGACCAGCATAGCTTAACTCATCGAGATAAGCAGTAGCGGTCACAAGGGCTTGTTCTTTTAGATCATCAGTTGCACTTGTCCATTCACAGACATCCATGCGATCATCAAAGTAACTGTCAGCTTCGTTCAAGGTCACGTATGAATTGGTTCCTTTTACTAGTGCCATAGTCAGTTACTCCTGATAAGTTATGCGTGGAAGATTGGCAGAATGCCGAGGTTCAAGATGTCAGCTTTTCGAGCCCAAGTAGGAGTTCCAACGGTTCCAGTGTAGGAAGCGTTAGATGCGAATGCAGTCTGTGTACCAGTGAAAGAGTAACCACGTGCGTGCATTACGTATCCCCAACGGTACCAAGCAGTAGTACGACCTGCGCCCATGCCAACACCTTCATTGCGATCAACAGCAACTGGGTTAGCAACCTGAACGTCAGCCATGAATACGGAGCTAGGCAGCATCATGTAAGATACTTTAACAGTAGACATAGCAGTAACACCAGAAAGAGCGGCGTTAGTAGCAGAAGCCAAAGCAGCAGAGAAGTTCCGTGAAACGATAACACGGATAACGCCACCAAGGATAGTTTCGAAAGAGATATTACCATCGGTAACACGCTCGTCATCAACCAAGTTAGCAACTTTAACGTCAAGGTATACTTCAGGAGAAATAACCATGTAGACGAAAGAAGGTGCGTAGTCAGACCATGCGCCCATAGCGCGGATGATGTGTTCTACTCGCTTACCGGGGGTAGCTTGAGTGTTATCAACCAGTGCTTCGATAGAAGAACCAGTGCCAACAGTGTCAGAAGAAGCAGCAACGTAAGCAAAAGCTTTGCTAGGATCGCCATCAACACTGTTACCAGCGAAGGCAGCAGCATAGCTAGAGACAGCTAGGTCGTTAGCAGTTTTCAATTCAGTGTTCATAACACCAGCAAGACAAGCTCGCAGTGCCTGATCTTCGTCTTCAGCACGAGTCTCAGCGAAGTCACGAGCGATCTTGTTCAGACCTTCTTGACCAGAGATCAAAGAGCTGACCATGTATTCGTTAGCGCCGTGAGTTCGGACAGTCTTGATGTAAGTCTGGACTTCAGTAGAGATGTTAGAAGTCTTTCCGTAGTCTTCGTCTTGGCTAGCAACGTTAACAACAGCGTTAGCAGCACCGGTAGTGTCTTCAGAAGTTCCACCAGTTGCGCCGACAGCGTAGTTGCCAAGTGGCTTGTAGAAGCGAACCTGACCGATGAAGTCTTCGCCGTTTGCATTGATGCTTGCATCAGTACCAACAAGCTCCGTACCAACAAGCTTCTTAGCGCGTGTGTACAGTTCGTCAGAGTATGCAGAGATTGCTTTGTTCAGAGTGCCGAAAGCGGCAGATGAGATTGACATTAGAAATGTCTCCGTGATTGATTAAGTTAGTGTTAGGTTGTGTAAAGTTAAAGCCACTTGTTCTTGCCATCGAAGTGACCAGCTGCAGATGCGGCAAGTATTTCTTCGGTAGACATTTCACTGATGGACTTATTAGTGTCAAAGCCTCCAGTAGGGGCCTGTGGTGCTTGTTGCCCAGTCCCGGAAGACTGTTTTGGTTTAAAAAGAAACTCGTTACCTTCGTCTTTCTGAAATGCGGCAGCGAAGTCGGTGATGGTAGTTCCAGTCCTGTGAACCCAAGATCCGTTTTCGTCCTGTACCAGCTGAGAGACTACAGTGCTGTAGGCCATCCCTGCTGCGGTGTCGTTACGGAAGTCCATACCCTTGAGAGCATCGCGTACGACATTGTCTCGGGTAAGTTCAGTGTTCTGCTTTCTAGCCATTTCCAGTTGGGCAGTCATCTCAGCAATGCGTAAATCGCCTGCTTCTTTATGCTTGCCTTCTTCCTCGAGTTGTGCTATCTGTGCTACTTTCTTTTCTTCTTCGAAAGTTACAGCACGTTTGATAGCCTCATCACGAGCACTGTAAGCGTCATTAAGTTTACCCTTGATTCCAGCCAGTTGTTCTTCAACTTGGGCGGCAACCATTGCAGCAATCTCTTCTCCACTTGCAGCTGGAGCTACGTTTCCTTCTTCGTTATTCAATTCATCAGACATATTGTTATTTCCTAGGCCACAGGCCGTTTATTAAGTTAGGGATCACAGATCCATTAGTGTTCATTTGTTACGGGCCAATACCATACCAGTCCCAGCCTTCAGGGATGTCAGCCATGATATCAGCGGCAGTTATGCCATTTTCGGGATTGAGGAGTCCCATGCTAGTTGCTTTCTTTACAAGTCGATCATAAGACTCTTCAGATAGCCCTCGGGCTTTCATTTCTTTGAGTGTGTTTAGCAGTGTGTCACCTTCTACCGCTTTCGCATAGAGTTCTCTCAGTTGCCATTTTGCAGCAAGAGAATCAGATATGTTGGTGAAGAATCCATCGTGAATTGTAGCGGTGTACACATTGTTCTTCTTGCCCCACAAGTGGAACCAGCGTACAATGGTTGCGTCATTCATATGGTTTCCGTTTACCCCTAAACCACTACGGGCATCAATAATAGACGAGCGACCTACTAGCTTGTCATCTGTTATTGAATCCTCATATATGTTGCTTACCTTCTTCCCTGTCACAGGATCCGTAAAAGTAATCCTCTCCTCGACAGTTGGACGATAGCGCTGAAAAAGGACTTTTCCATCTATTGTAACCCAAGGTATATCTACTAGCTTGGATTCAGTGATGTAAACTTCCGCAACCTCTTTCCAAAAGGAAACGAAGTTCTCCGTTACAGGAGCAATGTCTTTAAGGTGTTTCGACATGATTCGGGCAATCTCTCTAAATTGAGCAGGCCCGACTATGTTACCTTTCACATTGGTCAGCTTAGATACGAACAGTTCAGAGTCAGGATGGATATCTCTCACCTGTGAAAGTAAGCGATTCCCGACAGGAACGTTGTTATTTATTGAGTAGTTAACTTCAGTTTTCAGCTGCTTAAGAGCGGTTGCCACAGACAACGCATCATCACCCGTAGCGTTAGTAATAGATCGATCCAACGACTTATTAAATCCGGTAAGGTCTTTAGCTGTAACTACTAGGTAATCTTTGTGAGTAAGAATCTTAGCTAGCTTTAGTTCAATAGCACCAGCTTGAGTTGCCTGTCCAGCACCATAAAAGGCTACCATTGATTGACCTTTAGCAGCTTTCGCCATGTCTCCAAAGGAGAGGTCATTACCAAGAGGGTTGATCTTCTGGAAGTCGGGATCAGACATCGTTCTTTCTGCAACTAAGTCATACAGCCGATTCTTTCGATCGGTTGCTAATACATTTGAGGCATTGGCTAAAGCTCTATCTCGCGTTGATAAGGCAATCACCTGTGCTCCAGATGCGGAAGCGTCATTCTCGTTACCGAGTTGAGTCTTGTATGTTCTTAGTAGTTTTTCATTAGTGAAATCACCATCTACGTGTTTGTGTATGCGGTAGTATTCTAAGGCGAATCGAGCGAGTTTAGGAACTTCTTCTGCTTCTGTTGCTCGGATTAAAGGATGTTCTAAGAACTCCCTTATGTTCCTGTCTTTCTGAGTCTTAGAGGTTAGCAACCTGCCTATCTCTAAGAACGATTTCTCGTTAGCCTTGAATGACCGCATACGACCTTCGTTAGTAAGCACGCTAAATGCTTCTCCCACGAGGGTACCTAGCTGTATACGTAGTTCATCTGTTACTTCTGGTGATATGTTCTTTGCAACCTTCGTGTTTAAGAACGGACGAACAAACTCACCGCCAGCAGGATGTAAATAACCTTGGGTATAAACCCGTCCTCTGCCGTCTATCTGCGTCCAGTTCCTCCACGAAGTTCTGTTATCATTGTGCCATTTAATCGCTTGCATCATACCGGAGCCTTGTTCACCCCGCTGCATTATGATCTGTCGAAAGCCGTTCAGTTCATCGTAGTACTTGACCTTCCCTCTGGGGTCACGGAAGCGGACTAAATCATCAAAGAAAGATGCTATGTCTACGTCTGTTTCCCACTCAAAATCCATAGTATGGTTGAGCATATCTGCGAAGTCTCTGTCTACTAAGTTCTGGTCATAGTTGCCACCCGCTTTTCGAGTAATAAGACTTTGACTGGTCTTACGTCCTCTTGAATCAAAGTATTTGGTAGAGCCTGCTTTAACATAAAGTCTGTCTCTGTCCTGAGTAATACCTATTCTTCTAGCGTAGTTAAGCTCTCTGTTAGCTCTCTGAAGACGAAGCATATTAGGGTCTACAACTTGGATCTCACGGGAAATAGTGTCCTTAAAGGAGCCTACTTGAGGGCGACCTGACTCTAAGTCATTTATGCCTCTCCGTGTTACGCCTCTTAGACCTACTTTGATCTTGCCTGCGTCTTTAAACCCTTGTAGCACCTCTGAGCCTGTCTTGTGGTAGTTAGCGATAGTAGGAGCACGGAAGAAGATGTCAAAGTCAGATTTCTCAGCTTCAAAGATCTTCTTACCTATTTGTATAGACAGTGCATCGTAATCTGTTGAGACCCCGGTAGCAATATCTTTAGTTATTTCAGACAGTAGCTTTGTACGCTTCTTGGCAAAGGCAGGAGTAACGAAACGTTGGAGGAAGTCTTCTTTCTTTTTGGCGTATATCCACTCCAAATCTAGGAACCTTCTCTTTCTCTCGTTACCTGCTTGTAAGAACTTAGTCAAAGCGGAATCCGAAGGGACACCGTTGTATTTGTCTAAGAACTTTTTACCGAAGGGTAAGGATTCTATTTGCTTAAGCATTTTCTTCTTGACAGTCTCTAGAGTCCCTGCGGTCGCCGGGGGTTTAGGGAAGTACGTTCTCAAAGGAGACCGACCTGACAAGTATAGCTTACGTGCGAATCCGAGGCCTTCATTGGCTGCGTAGTTGTCTACGAATCGCTGATTGGATAAGGCGCGAGCCGTGATGTCATCAAACGTTGTCCATTCCCCAAGAATCTGTACTTGGGCTTGGTCACCTGATTTTCCGAATCTGAACAACTGAGATCTGCTTTTAGATCGTCTGTCTAGTATTCGAGAGGTGTTTACAACAGAGTTCTTCATCTCCGCTCTTAGTACTCCAGCAAGGTTTTCCCACGGTCTCTTGTCTTTAGCAAAGCGTTCAAAGGTAACCCGAAGGTTCTCTACGACTGCTGATTGCTGATTGACAGATAGTCCATCGTTTTCAAGGGAGTCTGCGAAGTTCTTTATCCATGCTTTTTGTTCTGGTTTAAGCAGCTTGGATCCTTCTAGGAAGTCAAGCCGTTCCTGATATACTTTAAAATCAGGGTTGTATATGAGTGTAGATTTAGTCTCGCCCGTTAGGGGGTCAACGCCAACGTTCCTTTCGTCAAATTGGTTATTAGCTCTTCTACGAGTTTCTTTCTTACCTAGAATAGAGGTTCCGCGAAAGTCCACAAGGGACAGGATGGAGCCGGTGTTGTTAGCCTCTGCTCTCATAAAGTTTCGGAGGTCTTTTTCAACACTTTTATTACTCAGGAGAGTAGAAGGTCTTGCGGCAGCTACTTGTAAGTTATTAACTGCTTTAGAGCTATAAGTT